>Ga0080064_1001754_pt1 | contig 41213 bp, 42 predicted proteins | sample Subgrocontami54m_FD_69260 | JGI IMG/M metagenome (GOLD analysis project Ga0080064, IMG submission 69260) | Subsurface groundwater microbial communities from S. Glens Falls, New York, USA - GMW46 contaminated, 5.4 m (SPADES assembly) (version 2) ...
CTTTCTATTGAGGGTGAACTGCAGTGCACCCTTCTTCGACATAAAATTGCACCCTTTCCGTACATGAAATTGCACCCTTTCTATGAGTTATCCACAGGCCTTTTGCCAAGCCAGGTGTCGTAATGTTTGTTGAACAAATACTGGTTAAAGGGTGAACCGCGATGCACCCTTTTCGACGGTTCATAATAAATGATTCGTCTTTTCCTTAAGCACTGGGTCGCTTTTCTCACCATGCGTTCCGAGAGTCCCGTCGCTCCTTGAAACTGCGACGTTGAGATCGTATCGAAAGACTTGTTAAAGCCCCAAGTCTTGTCGATCACAAACAAACAAATCTTGTACTCGGACGCGGAAAGATCGAGGTGAACCAAAGCCTGATAAACCCCGTTGCATATTTGACGATGCCCGGATTCCCGTTGCGGGTTTATCTTGGAAAGTTTTTTCCAAGGATTGATCACAAGAAATACCTTTCATAGAAAACAATTTCCCGCTAAAACTCCCAATAGATAAAAACCGGTAAAAAGAGCGCACACGACAACGAATATGAGAATCAGCGAATCCCTTGTGAAATGAACCCGCCCGTCCTCAATGACCGGAAGCGAACTTTTGAGCCACTTAAGATATTCTTTAAGCCAACGCATACGCCCTCCCTTTTAAAACTCCCATTTTTTCTGTCCCTTTTCGTCCAGGATTTTTTCCGATGTATGACCGACAAGCTGATAGGCCGGTCTTTTTCCAATCTTTTTCGATTCAATGATCCAGCCTTCCTCCCTAAGCTCCATGATGCGTTTTCGGTATTCCAAAAGACCTAGCTCGTCTCTGAACTCCGCGCTGTAATGCGCCCGCTTGTCCTTCAAAAGACCCAAGACCTTTTCCTTGTTCGTTGCCGCTTTCGGAGACATCACACTCCCAAGGTCAATAAATCACTACCATTTGGTAGTGATTAAGACCAAAAAAACTTGGGCGAAATATTCAATGCTTTCGCCAGAATAAGCACGTAGTCAGCCGTAGGGCCCGTCGTCTTCCCGCTCTCCCAGTTGAAGATCGTGGTCTCGGTGACATCAAGACCATGGGATTTTAAATTCATCATGAGCTGACGTCTTGAAAGACCGGCTTTTTTACGCGCTATTTTTATTTTTGTTCCGGTGGAGTTGGGTTTTGGTTTCATTTCCTCAAAACACTACCACTCGGTAGTGTTTCTTGTCAATCCTTTTTTGAAATTTCTTTTGAATAATACCTTTTGGTAGCGTATACTTGACCGCATGGAATTCGGTGAATACCTCACAAAACTTCTTCGCGCCAAAGAGTTCTCGAAAGCCGAGATCGGCAGACGGATCGGGAAAACTCAAGGGTACATCTATCTTCTTTGTAGCGGCCGCAAGCCGTCCCCGCGCCCGAGCGTGATGGATAAAATCATTAAGGCCGTGGAAGCAACAAAAGAAGAATCTCAAAAACTCATGGATTTTTCTTACAAGAAAGCGCTCGGGGAATATGCCAAAAACTTTGAAGGTTCAAAAACCCTTGAAGTGGCCTCCTATTCCTCCCCCGCTCAAGAGATCCCGATCCTTTCATGGGTCAGCGCCGGGCACTTTTCAGACATGGGGCAGGACTACCGGGAAGGTGCGGAAGGCAAGATTCAAACTGATCTTAAGGGCAAGCGTTTATTCGCCTTGAAGGTAAAATCTGACTGCATGGAACCTGAGTTCAGGCACGGCGATATTATTATTGTGGATCCGGATGCGGGTTGGAATGACGGCAATTATGTGGTGGCGAGATTAAATCACGATGACGAAGCGACGTTTAAACAGCTCAAAATCCACAAAAATAGGATCGTGCTTCATCCCTTGAATTACCCTGAATTTGATGATATCCGTTACAGCAAAAAAGATTTCGACAAGAAAGTGACGATCATCGGGAAGGTTGTCGAAAAAAAGAAAAGATATTAGCCTCGTCCTCGAACTTTAGCTTTCCCCTTTTCGACCCGCTTAAGTTCCAGCTGAAACGCCCGAGGATCCTCTTTCTCCAGTCTTTTCATGGCCTGAAAATAATCGGTCGGACAATAAGTCACGCGCCCAAGCTTAAAGGCCCTTCTTTTCGTCAAAACTCTCCTGCAAGTACAACAGCTAACGCGCCCCATTTTATTTTTCAAATACCGATCCTTTGCTTTTAAAGCTCTTTTTTTGTAGAGAGTTGTCTGTAGATAAATAGTCTGCACCGGCTGATTATAGACCCTATGAAATCAAGGGGTCAAACCAAAATAGGGTCGAGTTTCGGGACCGCCGTCCGCAGGCGGCGTCATGGGCTAGGCCTATCGCAGGAAGAGTTTGCGGAGAAGGCCGACATCCACCGGACGTATGTCAGCCATATCGAGCTGGGTAAAACCGACATCGGCCTAAGCGTTGCCAAGAACATCGCCGATGCCCTGCAAGTCCCCTTGAGCAAGCTCGTAAAAGAAGCGGAAGGAGCCTGACGCTAGGCCAGGCGCTCGGCGACGTAACCTTGATGGCCGACGACAAAATCAGCCTCGAGCCCTGCCTTTATTTTCCCTTGATCGGGGACCTCAATTTTCTGCACGGACTCGTGAAGATTCGCGTAACCATAGATCGCCGCGGCCGCGTCGTCCTGGCCAAGGTGCAGAACCTTCTTGATATCCTCCTTCTTAACCTTGTTGCCAAAGTTAAGCATGTAGCTTTTGTCAATTCCGTGATTCAAATGTACAAGCACTTTCATTGGCTACCTCCCTTTGTAGACTATCGTACACAAAGCTTGGCATGAGGATCCCAAGTTATCAAGAGCGTAAGTCAAAATATATCAGCTTCTTATGATAAATATTCAAAGATTATTAAAGCTGGTAGTCGAAGTTTGGATAAATACGCTAAGGCGGGCTTAAAAAGATGTGCTTTTAAAATTACGAATATTTTTTTCCGTCAACGAGCCCGTGGCGAAAAGCTATTGCTCTGACAGCTTCTTCTAATTTCTTAGGATAAATCATCTCATAAACACCCGCTTCTATAGCCGTTACCTTGCGCCGATCAAGGCCTAAGTCCTCGGCTCTTTTTCCATATAACTCAATGCCGTGAACTATCACTTCTTTGGGGATAGCAACAATTCTATCGATTTCCTTTTGAAGTTCCTGGTACATCATAATCATGTTAGTGTTCAGCAAAATGACATCCGGTCGACCGAGTATCGCCATAGAAATAGCTTTGGCTTTGTCTTCGGCAAACAACAATTCATATTTGGCCTTCCCCTGCCGGTTTATTTCACGGAAATAAGGCGCAAAAAGATTGTCATAAACAATTTCGCTGTCGATAAACAAAAGTTTCGCGGTAGGGATCCCGGTTGTGACCGAACATGGCAAGGGCTCCGCTATAATGGGGGCAATGATCGACTGAATTTTTTCAAGCAACTCATTTCTTCCTATCGGCTTTTCCATGATATTCTGAATATTCAAAGCTTTAAGTTTTTCTTCGTATTCCTCTTTATGCCCCGTGATTACAATAACATCCTCGACCTGGCGCATTGCTTTTAGCGCTTCGGCCACTTTAATACCATCGATGCCGGGCATATTTAAGTCCAAAAGAACTAAGTCATACCGATACTCATGGATGAGGTCAATCGCCTCCTGGCCGGAATTCGCCACATGCACGGTATAGCCTGCCTTGGTTAAAAAAATCTCAAGCGCCTTCGTAAAGTTTATTTCATCGTCCACAACTAATATTTTTACAGGTGTTGGCATTCCTTTTCCCCTTTCTATTTATTTAGCGACTGGAAGCGTAAACGCAAACTTTGTACCTTCGCTATATTTTGAAGTGACTTTGATAGCTCCTCCGTGAGCCTCTATCATTTGCTTTATGATTCCAAGCCCAAGCCCGGTTCCCTTTTCGCTTGTAGCTTTTTTTGTAAAAAAAGGAATAAAAAGTTGTTTTGCATCTTCTTCAGTCATACCAATACCATTGTCTTCTAACTCTATTTCCCACTGATTACTGACTTGATTGACCCTTGCACAAATTATAGTTTTCGGCTCGTATGCCTCTGTAGACGATAGTATACACTCCTTTATTGCATTTTGCTTCCGAATGAACGCATCGTGAGTATTATCGAGCATATTAAAAAAGACATCTTGCAAGGTAGAAAGATTGCCCAATACTTTTGGTCTTTCAGAGGGGATATCAACACGTAAGTTAAGCTCGCTTACCTGGATCTTGCACGATAATAGATTTAGTGCTCCCTTTATGGCTTCCTCAATATCTATGGGAAGAAGCTCTAACTTATCCTTGTCAGATTTTTTAGAAAATGTGTTCAGGATTTTTGCAACTTCACCCCCTCTTTTAGCGTCATCAGACATGCGCTTAAGAGCGTCTTCTATATCGGCAATAATTCCGTTGCTGTTATGAGGCGCTATTTTTTTCAGTTCCGGCAGATAGTCCTCCAAAATAACCTCTGCAGTAACTTTGATATTGTTCAGCCGATTGTTCATTTGGTGTCCGATGCCAGCGCCCATTTTTCCGATTGACCAGACACGGTGCTCTTGAAATTTCTCAACCAATGTTTTGCCAGTCTCTTGATAAAATATGGCGTTCTCAATCGCAAGCGCCGCTTGATTTGTCAGAATTGAAAAAACATTCAGATCATCATCACTGTACATTTGCCCGTTAGATTTTCCACCCAGAGCCAAAAAACCCAAAAGAGTCTCATCAACAAAAGATGGGACAATAACATCGAAATCAGTTTTTTTCATGATAGTTTCAATCGCCACCAGCTCTCCATTTTCTTTGCCATGCTGGACACTAGCCCTTATTTCTTCGTAGACAAGCGGAGCTGTATGAAGAGCTGGGCCCCTCAGTCCTTTCCTTTTGTCAAACCACTGAACAACAACATTTTCAGTATTAAACGAAATGCCCTTAAGAGAATCAACCTTATAGTGCCGTGAGGCTTTCAGCACATAAAAGCCCGTTTCTTTGTCTTTCAGAAAAATCGATGCTGACTTAATTTTGATTCTTTGAGATACAACCCGAACAATAAGCCTTAAAAGCTGATCCAGCTCCTTGATCCTCGTCATGCCCTTTGACAGCTGTAATAAATTACGCTGATACTGTTTTTGTTGTCTAAGAATTACTTGCTCCGCTCGGTATCTGAAGAAATTGTAAATAAAAGGCCCCGCTGTTGCGCATACCGCAATCATAACGCAAGGAATTATCCAGGGACCCGACCCAAGAATTTTAAATCCGACCCAAAAAGGAATTCCAAGAACCAATAGATATACAACGGCGAGTATAAGTCCCCTGACAGTAAAAACCGTAATGTCCATGAAGCGGTATTTAATCGTCGCGTAAGCCACCATAACGACATAAACTGCAACCAGCGCATTACCTAAGGGCGGGATCGGTATGTCGTACCAAAGAAGATAATTTGTTGATCCTCCGATAAATCCAATCGCGGTTCCCAAAAAAACGTACTTAATTCTGTTTCTTTCAAAACCCGTGAATTCTTTATATCCCTTGTACATCAGGATGTGGGCATAAAGAGTAAGGCCAAAAAACATTAAAAGAAAAGGCGCGTATGCCAATCCGGCCGTTGGCCAAAAAACAAAACCAAGCCGCGGCCTTACATCATTAACAAACAAAGGAGTAAAATTAGAGATAAGGAATACGGCGCTTATGGCGTACCAAAATAAAATCCTCTTCCAATACCTCTTACTCTTATGGATGAAAGTTAAGCTAAAATGAAAAAAGGTGGGTGGAATAAAAATGGCGCCAGCCATCAATACCCGGCACCAGAACAGAGCGTCGTCAGCGTTTTTTGATATTTGCCAAAAGAAATAACAATAAGACCAAAATGCGACGCTGAAGGCAAAATAACTGAATGATCTATTAAGAGGCGATCTAGGATTTTTTGTTATAGCAAGTAAACAAACTATCGTGCTGGCAATTGCATTTATAAGCGCGCTTATCGGGTAATAAAGCATTATTTATTCATCTTTTGTGGCCACCACCACATTGGCCTGGTTGCCGAAAGAACGAAAAGTTTTAACCTCCTGCGCCCCGACTCCGACCATAAGCGTTTTTAATTCCTTCTCGGAGAAAAAATAATAATGGCCTTCGCCTTCCCGCCTTTTAATCTGACCTGCGCTACTTAAGAGCTTTCTTGCCTCGACAAGATCCTGCTCCGATGTCGCCTGGCTGATAAAGTGCCGATAGATTTCTGATAAATCAGCGTAGGGTTTGAGGGTTGAGATAGCAATAATTCCTCCTGGTTTCAATACTCTAAAAAGTTCTCTGATTGAGTGATCCGGGTTCTTTAAGTAGGAAATAACGAGATTACAGCATATCTTATCGAAAGAATTAGAATCATAGGGTAGCGGCTCGTTTAAATCCGTCAACTCGTACTGCAATTGAAAAGAAAGTGATCCGTTGGAAAATTGTCGAAATAAGCTCTTATGGTTCTGCTCCGCCTGCCGAATATTGGATTCAAGAAAATCAAGGCTGACATATCGAACCTTCCGATCCCTTCTGCCCTCTTCAATGAGCTTTGTGGCAAGCCAAATTCCAAAATAACCAACACCACAGCCAGCGTCTAAGATTGCCTGGCCGGTCTTAAGAGGTAGCAGTGCGTTCACCATCGCGTCGAGGAATTCGCGGTAATCCGGAACCTTCTTAAGCATTGCAAAGTCAACGATGTACTTTGCCCAAAAGTCTTTTTCTTCCTGCACAGAACGTTTTGTAAGTTTTCTTAGCCGGTCTTTTTCGACCCTATTCTGAGCGGCCATCTCCCTCATTGTCGGAGCTATGACTTGATCAAGATCGATTTTGTTGCTTCTCAGATATTTGAAGCAGCTCACAACGATTTGCTTCATAGCAACATGGGCGGCTTTTGGATTTTCAAAGAGCTGATGCATGGCATCGGGTATGACGTGAAGCTCTCTTGTGTCCGCTTTTGAAGACTCAACAACAAAACGTACATCATCGAGCTTTACCCAAGCGTCGTTCTCGGCAACCAAAAAGACAACAGGAATATTAATATTTTCGAGATCTTTTTGCGTGGTAAGCAGATCATGATAATTATCCTTGATCGCGCTTATGGGATATTCCTTGGAAACTTCAAAACCCATGACATCGTAGATATCCTTAATCTTTCCGCTCTCAACGTCCCGAATAATGTCCTCGTTATAAACGGCATTCAGCGTATGCTGTAGATTAACGACGCCGACGACACCTAAAAGGAATACGATTCTTTTCTCTTCACTCGCCGCCTTAATCGCCATTCGCTTGGCAAGACTGCTTGCGACAACACCAACTTTCTTGACCCCGTAGGTTTGCTCAACATAGTCGATAGCTGCGAGGAGGTCATTCTTCATTTTTGTCATAGTCGTGTCTATAATTTCACCGTCGCTCTCTCCGATATGATCGGTGGCGTCGTATCGGATCACATTAAAACCGTTTTTGACAAGATAGTACGAGGTTGTGAGAGCGTCCCGTTTGGTTTCACCATAGCCGGGCGGGCTGATGATGAAATGATCTCTTATGGTCGCATTGTCCAGGTGATCGTAAAAACCGATTATGTTTTTGCCGTCTTTGTTGCTGAATGAAATCTGCTCGCTGATGATCTTGGATTTGGCCTGCCAAAACGGTTCATGAAGAAGATCGGGAGGATTGAGAGCGTTTTTCCTGATTTCACGAAGCATCCATCGTAGAGCCAACTCCGCCATCTTATTGAGATACCGGGTGGTGTCTTTGGTATTTTGGTTTAAATCCCAATCAATCCTGGCTGTTAAATGAACTTCCGTCCCTGCGCCGTTTTCCAAAAGTTTCCAGTTTCCCTCGTATGAACCGTAGTCCCCCTCCCGCATCCGGAAATCAATGGAATAGTTTTTATCATTGAAAATGTCCTCCTCCTCCCACGTCACGATAGTATCTTGGACGTTGATCCGCCAATTACTGACAACGAGGTTATCGCTTAAGTGTTTAACATTGATACTTTCGATTCCCTTAATGAAACGCGGAAAATACTCCATATTTTTCAATATCGAGTAAATGGTGGCCTTATCCTGCGGAATAACCATAGATCGCTTAATGACGGGCATGGAAGCTATTCCTTTTTCGGGCTTTTTTACTTCTTTCTTGCTCGCGCTTGTCGATCCAAGCATCAATTTTTGACTTGCGAAACCGCAGTCGCTTGCCGAGTTTAAATGAGGGGATTTTGCCTCTCTGAACAAGTTTATAGATCACTTGTTTGGAGACCTTAAGATAGCGGGTTAGCTCTTCTAGAGAAAGAATTTCTGTAGTAGTCATAATTCGACTATTTTAGTCATAAATGGACATTTTGTCTATGAAAATCCTGCTGGCTAACAGAACCTTAAATGGATCTAGCTTTGAATATCGACGTCGCCGGTGGGTGAAATGCGGATTACGGTATGGACGGGTTTTGCGGGGCGCTGGCCGAGCAGAACCTGAATGTATTCCAAGATGTCTTTTCCAAATGGTTTCTCTTTGAAAGAGAAGTCTGTCCCGATTCTGATCACGGCTTCCTGATACTCCAGCGTAAAATGCGTGGACAGAAGTAACACCCGTAAGTCCAGGACATACTTGAGCCGTATGAGCTTGAGAAGTTCCAATGAATCCGGAACATAATCCACGTCGATAATGAATAGATCGAGATGATCCAGGAGCCCCAAAAGCTCGACGGCCGATGCGGGATCGTTAACCGGAAAAAGATCATAGCCCTCCAAGATTAGATTCAAAGATTCTCTTAAAGCCTCGTAGGGCTCCAAAACGGCAACTTTATAGTTCACGGCTTTTTCCCCGGCTCTTTTTCGAGAAAAGCACAGACCATTTCTTTGTCAGCTTCACCGCCCTATCGAGATCCTTTACCGCCTGCCGGATTTGCTTCTTCCCCGCCCTGCCGTCAGATTGCAGAAGCGCGGTGAGAAGAACTCTTGGATAACTAAGCTTATTTCGGATATCTGCATCTAATTCTTTAAAGATTGCTTTGGGCTGCACCGTTTAGTCGACCCCCTTTTGAAATGAATCAAAAAATTCACCTATTTTTTTATAATTTATAATCAAAATTGGGAGCCGTTTATGAGGATTTCCTTTGTCCCCAAACGCTCTTTTAATGTGAAAAGCCCAGAGCGAATCGGAAACCGGGTAATGATAAAGCATGGAGGGCACGGATCTAAATTTATCTGTCGCCAACTTTCCTTCGAAGTGGTCGTATTGCAAGGGATCGTGTTTCATATAATACAACTCAGCAGTTGTAATTATGACGGGGTAATAGTTAAAAAATCCCGGACTTTCCTTTGTTAAATAATCCCATTTTTCTTTCATCAGTCCGATAGATGATTGAGAAACCTGATACGCGGCATCTTGTATGCTCTCGACATCAAAATTTTTGTCATTAGCTCTTTTGGGTATTTTGGCTTCCAAGGCATACAAACTTTCATAGCTCGACAAATGCGTATAAAGATTCGTGTGGCGTCTTACAATTCTTGCTTGATTGGACAGCTCTGACAGGGTCGGGTTGTGCACTTCTTTTTCGACACAATATACTTCCGCCTGAGCAAATTGATCCCTATCAGATCGAGGAAATAGCCATGCCTTGTATTCAGGGTTGCATTGTTTACATTCGATCACTACGTTATATCGATCCTGATACGAAGCCACGAAATCTATGCGAGTATCCTTATCGGCCGCAGTGACCGGATATTCCTCGTAGATTACTTTCAAACCTCGGATATGTTCCTTAACGTAAGCGATGCACCACTGTTGAAAGGGTATCCCGGATTCTCTGAATGCTTTTTCAAAATTGATTTTTTCCTTAGGTGCTTCAGTCACGCCCATAATTCTCCCATTTCAATAATTTTCATATGTCTATTTTGCCGCCGCTTGGATGGCCGCCAGGTCTTTGCCCTTGGGCATCACAAAAATGCCTTTGCCGTTGCTCCGCTTAGCCCACAGCGCCCCGATCTGACGCTTTTCGATGCTGTCCGGTGAATCCCATTTATCCGCGCCTTTGTATTCGACTACGAGGACCCGACCGTCGTGGAGTAGGCAAACAAAATCGGGATAAAACCGGTCGGTGCCTGTCTGCAATGAAAAGGACGTAGATTTACGCTCAATGTTGCGAACCCAGTATTTTGTTCCTTCAAGTTTAGTTGCTAAAAATAGCGCACACTCAAATTCTTCGCCTTCTGATTTCAAGTCACCTATCACCGAGAAAAAATGCTTTGGCAAAGCCGTAAAGCCGCTATACGCCCAGTTATAGGCATAACGCCCCTCTTCAAAAATCATTTGGCAATGATCATCAACGGCAAAGCGTTCCAATCCAGAAAGCAGATTCCGGTGAACTTTTTGCATCGCGTCACGTTTTATTTTCTTTATTTTATCTTCGAGCGCCGCTCGCAAACGAAACTTGGCATAGCCTAGATCATCAAGAGAAAACCCGCGCCTAATCAAAAGATCAGTAATGGCTTTGTTAAGAAAAGCGGCCTTTTCGTCCGGCAAAATACTATCATCAAAAATATTTCTCTCAAGCCAGGACACAAGCTCCACTTGGCTCCAGCCGCTTTGATAATCAAATAGCGCAAGCTGTGTCTCGAGTCGGTCAAAATACTCAAAACGAATACTGCCTTTTTCCGTCACGGTAAAACGTCCACCCTCGGCTTTTGAATCAGGCTTCTTGAATTCTTCTTCTGAAAGTTCACTTGGATAATTAAGGAGCTTCCAATCTCCCTGCAAAAGATGTGTTTCTTCGAATTCTTCTAGAAGATCGCCGTTTTTATAGGCTAAAACAGGTACGTGAAAAAGCTCTCCCTTTTCAGAAGGGGATTTTTGTCTTTGTGCTGGCGGTGCGTGAAGTTTTACAATGGCTTGCCTTGCCGCTTCTTTGCCTAATGTTGTTTGAAAGATATTTTCAAACGCCGTTTCTTGAGCCTTGGTTAGATGCCCTTTAATAGTGACGGATCCTGTCTCAGGAACAATTTCGACCTTATCTTCCAAGTTGGAAGGTATAGCCTCAGACGTAGGCAATTCAGGAGTAGAAAAAGTAACCGATCCAATCGCCGAAAAAAGATCGCTCTGAAGTGATTCTTCAGAAGCCTGAATCAAATCCTTTGCTTCTTGGCGTTCAAAACCGTTTTTCACAAGGCCGTCCCGCAAACTTTCAACGGTAGTCTGTAAACTAGCTGAAGTGACAAAAGCGTACGCTTCATTGAGATCTTTTTGAGTTTTCCTTTTCGCTCCGGGCATCCTAAGAATTCTTCCTAAAACCTGCTCCGCCGCGGTCGCGGAATTCGTGTTGCGAAAAGTGCATAGGACATAAGCGAAAGGGCAGTCCCATCCCTCGCGCAATTTATCAATCGTAATGATAAATCGCTTTCGACATTTTTCGGATAAAATGTCCTCTCCCGCAATTTCGTCTATTGTGCCGGTAGCAATGGCTATCTCATATTCCGGGATTTTAAAATCTTCGATCAACGCTTTCTTTACATGCTCTGGAGTAATTGTTTCACGATCAGTGCTGTGTCTCTCAGCCTGCAAAAGCATAATAGGACGCAAGTATTCTCCAGTCGTAGATTTCTCAACGTCGGCTTCCTTCTGCAAACTATTTAATCTTGCGATGGCATCACGAAGAACATCCTGCCAATTGGCGCGCCTGACGAGAACAAGAGGTAGTTTCACCATATCGGCCGCTTGTAAAGCCGCCGCGGAAACCGTGTAAAGCACGTTGCTGGGCTGGCGGGAACGATCCGGGGTGGCGGTAAGCTCTAAGATAGCGCTTGGTTCAAAGCGCGCGAGCGTTTCAAAAGCTAGTGCTGTTCCCTGATTGTGGGCTTCATCCACGATAATGAATGGATGACGCATCCGTAAAACGTCAACGAGCGACTGATTACCTTTGGCCGCAAGATCGCTGATATTTTCAAAATGCGGCATGAGAGATCCGCTTTGTTTATAGACATTAAGCCGGTCGGTGTCTTCCTGTTTAAAAGACTGCATCGTCGAAACGATGATCACGTTCGTACCGTTCAAGGTTGCCGGTTGAACACGCAACGCCTCGTCCACCTCCAATACTGACACTTCTCCCAGAGAAGAAAACACCGCTTGGTGCAAAAGGTTTGACGGGGAGCGAAGCGCCTTCAAAGTCTGCTCGCGGATCGGCTCCGATGGGACAAGCCAAAGCGTGACGCTATGCCGAGTAAAAAGAAGACTTCTGTTTAGTCGTTCAATAGCCATGCCCCCGACAAGTGTTTTGCCTCCACCGGTCGGAATACGTAGACAAATATAAGGAACTTTCGGCAAAGTTGGAAGTGGTCGGTAATGAAGCGGGCTCCCGAACCATTCAGCCGTTACTTCGCTATAAGCATGACTGACATCGCCGTATTCTTTGCAGAGCTTAAAGAAACTCTCAAGCCAATTAAGCGCGTGTTCTTGATACTCTTTTAAATTCATAAGGCGTCGACCTTGAGTTTATAGGGTAACTGTTTAAACGTGATGTTCTGCTGACGAAGACGCGATGCACCGATCCTGCAAGCCGTGCCGTAAATTACTCTAGGACCTTTGTGTTTCGGCAAGTGCGATAACACTCCTGTCGTCAAAACATTACCGCCATCTGGAGATTTATCTTTGAGAATACCGTTATATAAAAGATAAACGGCCACGCCATTATAAATTCCCAGCAATGGGCTCGCGGCTTTTGACTGTTTGGGAAGCGGTTCGCCGGTTTCGGTAAAAAAAACGTGACGAGCGAGCTCAGCGAAGCGGACACTCGCACGAATTTTGCCATTTTCGTCGAAAAGCGGATCGCTGAGTTGACAAAAACGGAAACCGCCACCAGTGCCTTCGATTTTTTCACTTTTTTGAGTCTTATAACCCGATGCGACTCGTTTCACACGTGTAGCTGTAATATCTCGGGCTATTTTCGACTCGATCTCCACGAGGACAAAACGTCGATTTCCATCGTCTTGCTTGTTCAATTGTAAAACTGCGTGAGCCGTCGTACCACTACCAGCGAAGGAATCGAGAATAATATCACCAGGCCCGGTTGATATGGCTATCAGATGAGAGATCAACTCAATTGGTTTCGGATTTGAAAAAGTCTCGGCTGCACCAAGTATTTCTTGGTTAGCTAGACGTGAGCCGCTTTCAGACGAACCATGATCATCCAACAAATTGGGTTGAGCAGATAAAGTATCTCTTTCTTCAAAATCGTAAATCTTTAACCTCACAACGCCCTTATCCAAAACGAATCGGTTCTTCGCTTCTAACTCTCTTGCTTTTTCAAGACCTATTTGCCACCTTTTGCCCGCCCGTGGTGTTTTTCCAAGAATCGGAAACCGCATTGTGTCACGTTGATATTCTCCGGCATTTTTCTTCTCGATAATCGTGAGACGATAGTTCCCCTCGGCATCATGTAAAGGATGTTCTCGTGTTTCTTTACTTCTGACGCGTGGGTTGATTTTGAATAGTGAACTTTTTTGATAAGCTACAACGTATTCTGTTAATTCGCTCACACCTGCACCCGCAACATTCGTGGATGTGCCTTTCTTTTTCCATATAAAATTGGTAACAAAATTACGCGCACCATATATGTCGTCCAATAAATACCGCAACGTATGAATCTCATTGTCGTCTATGCTTATAAATATCACCCCGTCCTCTTTTAAAAACTGCCTCAATAGTGCCAATCTCGGATACATCATGCAAAGCCATTTATCGTGGCGAGTCAAATCTTCTAATTCACTGCCGACAACTTTGCCCAGCCATTGACGAATTTCAGGGCTGTTGACATTATCGTTGTAAATCCATCCTTCATTGCCTGTGTTGTACGGCGGATCGATATAGATGCATTTCACCTGACCCGCGTAATAAGGCAAAAGTGCTTTGAGTGCCAAAAGGTTATCGCCCTCAACGATCAAATTACCGGTTCCCGGATCCCCAACCGATAAATCTGGAACATCCTTCAAGAGATGAAACGGCACCTCGCGGTGATGATTTTCAACTGCTTTTTTTCCGATCCAATTTAGTGTTGGCATGTTCTATTTATTTCTTACTCGATTTCTGCATGTCCTTCTCCACAAGGTCCCGAATGATCGAAACGATGGACGCATTTTTGCTCCGCCTCTGCAGTTCTAACGCTCGTTCCTTAAGATAAAAATATTGTTCTTCAGTGAGCTCAATGGTCGTTTTCTTCATCTTTTCCTTGCCTGACAGCATGAATTAAAAATCCCCTAATTAATCGAAGCTATAAATCCAGCATTATAGCTTAATAAGCCAAAACCAAAAAGAAAAAACCTTCGCTAAAAAAATACGCGTATTGGGTGGTATTCAATCAATACGCGTATCTTGATAGAGATTTAGCGGCGGTCTCTTTTCTTGTCCGGCGTTTGTGTTAGTGCGGATGCGGCGATTGACTTAATTTGTTTTTTGGTCAACGTTTCACCACGCAAGGCTCTGGAAGCAAGCCTTGAAACAACAGAACGCGTACGTTCGTTTCCTGCCATTTAAATCACCCCTTTCATATTTTCGGTTTTTTGTTTTCAAGTTTACAAAATCATCAATTAGACGAACGCCAGAGCCCTACCCGCTCTCGCGAAAAGCAAGCAGGGATGACGCCAAACCAAAGTCTTCTTGACTTGGGGGTGGCCGTGCTATACACTTAAAACAAAGACGCCAAACCAAAGCGGGGTTCATGAGAGTGTTCTCCCGTTGAGTCTTTTAGCCCCTGGCCACAAACCAGGGGTTTTCTATTTCAAGTCTTTCTCATTCGATACTTACCTCTGCCTTTTCGTTCTACCAACTCGTCCTTTATAAGCCTACTCAATAACACCCAAATGTAATTTGTCGAAAGTTTACGACCCATTCTCTTTTCAATTTCCTTAACGAGATTCTTAAGCTTAATGGGTCCGTCGATGTCTTTCATAACCTGAATGCATACTTCGCGGATAGAACCATGCTCACCTCCTCCTTGCTCAGATTGCTTCGTCTCAATGGAGGTGGATTTTTGTGAAGGTTTTGGATTTTTCTTCCGAGACTCGCCAAGTTCAACATCGCGTAATTCCTTCCGAGCCGTAAGCCGCCGCATGATAGAAGCCAGCTTTTCTTTCAGGCGCTTAGCGTCTTTTTCCAGCTTCTCAATATCACGATCAAGCTTTCTAATAAGGCTTTTGTCGGTTCCCATCGTCACTTCTCCTCAATTATCTAAACCAATACTGTTAGAGCTATCGAGAGAATAGCATGAGAGGTATTATCTTGTCAAGATATGATTAGGAAGTGATTGATTGGGTATTTTTGGGTTCGGGTTGAACACAAACCGCTGAGTCGTTGTCGGGCGAGTTGACCAGGTTCAACACGGGAAACGCTTCCATGTCTGTGTCCGAGTCGGGAAGGTTGAATTCTTGAGCTATCTTGGAGGGATCACTTTTCAGACTATAGCGGCCACACATGAATCGTGGATCTCATTTAATCCGGCACGCGGGCATTCTGATTGAAATCAGCAGATTGTCTCCGCCGTATTTTTGGTGAATCCTTTGCGTTATTCTGTAGGTCCAATCGGACGATCCCGCCTCTTCTTTCGCCTTGTCAAGATCGGAGACGTTTTCGCTCCAGGAAAGATGGATTAAGAGCTTAAAATTATCCTCTTGCCCCTCACATAAATTATCAAAGGCGAGACCGATCTCGGCCGTGTAATATTCAGGCAGTTCTTCCGCGATGATTGCTTTTATCGGGCCCAGCAGGATGTCTTGATCGTTGGTCACAACCACACGCTACGCTTTCTTTTTTTGAAAAAAACCAACCAGAAGAACGGCCAGGCCCACGAAAAACGAGAGACGGCAGAGATCGATTAAGAGGGGATTAGGATAAAACTGCTTGAAAAGAGCTTTGGCCAAGAGGCCCAGTAAGATAATCAGTAGACCGACAAATTTAAGAGAGGGTTTTTTCACTCAGTTTTGACCTTCGGAATAATTCTCCAGTACAAATTTAAGCTGTCCAAGCTCAACATAGAGCTTGTTAGTTAAACTACTAAATCGCTTGTTGATTTTCCCCTCATCTTTGTCTTTGACATTATGGCCATTTTCTTTACAAAGACACAAGTCACTAAAAGAACCCTGTCCCCCCAGAAGGTACGTCCGTGTCTCTTGAATAACAGCAAGCTGATCTTTTCTTTCGCCGATTGCAAAAACCTTTTCCAGTTTTTTGATTTGTTCAACGACCCAGTCTAACCAATTTTTATCCTCCGTTTCCTTCAATATAGAGAGGATTTCGTTAAAAAGCTTGATTGATTTCGACTGAGACGTACTTACTATACTAGTCATGCTAAGCTAGTGGCTCCCTTCTTATAGTTCGCAAACCATCGCTCACAGCTTTTCTGTAATTTTCGATAAAGACTTGAAAACCATTTCCGCCGCTAACAGGCCCCTCAAAAACACGGGTGCCCTTTGGAATTATGACCTCCAGCACTTCCGTGCGGTCATTTCCCCATTTGGCTAGATTATACAACTCTTCTGCCTCCGTTGCACTACTCGGCTTAACCTTTCCGTACCAATGGCTAACTTCAGACGAACGAGTGCCTACTGTTCTATACCATATTTCGTCCGTTTCCAGGATTCGGGATTTAAAATTTAAACTACTGAATGATTCAGCTACGCCCCTCGAGGCCTTAAGTCCGGCCTGAGATGACGATTCTAAAATTTCGTCGCCAATTCTAAATAACCGTTTGATGGCGTTAAAACCTTTCGTCGCAATTGACGTATCAACATACCCAGCTGTTCCCATTAAAAGCGTTGCTTTCCCGAGTTTCGCCGCGGCACCACCGATTATCGAAGCCCTGCCGACATCCGAAAGAATCCCTAGAAGACCGTGGCCAATCCTGCCGTTCTGGAAGTCGTTCATTGCTTGGGCGGTGCCTTCGCCGACTTTTAATACATCGCCTATCTGATCTCCCAAGAAATAAGTTGCAAAGCCAAGAATGGGATGACCGTCAAGATCGAGTCTCAAACCCCATTCCAGGGCTTTTTGCTGAATCTTGGCACCAAGATCGGCGAAGTTCTCAATCGCTCCAACCGGGACCGTGGCTTCCGCGGTAAGCCTTGCGGCCTCAGCGTTGTAGTTTAGGGGGTCGTCAATGATCCGGTTGCCGGAGGTTTGAATTTGGCTGAAGAGATTGTTTACTTGATCAGCCGTGAGATCCTGAAGAAGGAGCGGTCTTATTTCCTGATTCAAAAACTCGTTGAATTTGTTCTGGGCTGCGAGCCTTTGCTCGGAAGGAAGAATGAATTGATCCTCTGATAGAAGCTCAAGCTGATCGATAAATTCATTGGAGAGATTTAAACCGTCGGGACCTTGGCTTGCTATGTTGAGAGAGGCAGCTTGGCCGTTTTGGAAGGTGAATTCAACCGCCTGGCCGAAGAATTTAATAACCCCGTCTCGGATGGAACCGTCGGGGTTAATGACGATCCTGTCCTTGCCTGTCGGCGGTCTTATCTCCGTAACAATAGAGCCATTTTGTTTGTACTGAAGAAGGACAAGGTTTCCATTCTGCAATGTCTGAATGGTCATGGAACCATCAAGCTCATGGTTTGTAATCTTGCCGTCGATGAGTTTGAAATTCCCGGCTTTGTCAAACCCGAACCTTCCCCACTCTTCCGTGTTGCCGATGATCCGTCCTTTGATATTGTCCGTGGCCGGATCAAGATAAACAATATTGCCCGGGCTTGCTTGAAGCTTGGTCAAAGTGATGCCGTCTATTTGAACGGATCTGGCTTTGTTGGTAATAAACGCTTGGATCCCGCCTTCTTTGAAGATGTTTTCTACCGCGTCCCGCTGGAAGACTTGAGCTGTGTGAGACTCAAGTGTGGCCACAAGACCTTTTTCTCTCACCATACTTGAGAAGTCGAGCACTTCGGCAAGATACCGCGTCTGAAGATAAGAATAACTTGGATCATTGGGATCGATATTGCCGTCGAGCGTCAGAACATTAGCCGCGGATCTGAAGAAAGATTCAAAAGCTCCTCTTAAGAAGTTTCCTCCGTATTGGAAAGCGCCAAGCAACGCTCCTGTTAAAGCATTGGCCGTCAAACCCTGGACTAATGGACTTAGATTTAAAGACTGCCCCGCATAATTGATAACGAGATTGGAAACCCCTCTTGAAATTCCGTCCCTTACCGCATTGATGATATTTGTTCCGACATTGGCACCGCCCTGGAGGCCCGCGCCGATAACTCCGGAAATGGGCGAGCCGATAAGGGTAGACACCCTCGGGTCAATTCCCAGCGAGTCTCCTAATTTTTGGATCCCGTAAAATGAGAGACCTGTCGCCAAGTTTTGTCCGATCTTGACCAGTTGTCCGCCGAGATTTCCCTCAAGGATTCCTCCCACGAACTGTCCCGAGGCAAGAGAAAGGACCGCTGATAGATTCGCGTCGAGGCCCACATTCTGCAAGAGAGTCCGCGACCCTTCAAGAGCCAGGGCTTTTATCCCTCCCTGGATAAAGCTTGAAGCACTAAGCCCCGCGTTAAAGCCTCCGAGCGTTCCACCGGTCACAAAGGCCGAGACCAGGTTCGTGATCGTCGGATTGACCCCGAGGGCCTCCAAGCCCCTAGAAACCGCAAAATTGAGGCCAATAGAGACGGCGTTTTGGAAAATAGTGTGCCCGAAGCCGACCTTTAAAAAGGACCCAAAAACTGACTGAGAAAGGAATGACCCAACATTTCCAAGTGCGCCAAATAGGCTGGATGCGGCGAAGCTGATCCCCTGCCAGATGGCGCTCCCAATATAACCAATCCCCTGGGCAACGGTCGCTAGGAAGCCTCCAATCGAGCTTAAAGCGCCCCCTACGAGAGCGCCGACACCGGCGAGAATGGTACCAATGCCTGCGATCACCGATGCCACTGCTCCGCCTATGCTGGCCGCAAAACTTATAAAGAGCGGGATCAGGAAGAAAAAGAACGCTCCCCTGATCTTCTGGGTCTCATCTTTGTTGAGTAAGCGAGCGGTAGGAACGAGTTTTTGAGCCGAGGCCGTGATAACCGGGTTTAAGAGAGCCGAAGCGGCGGTTACGTTACCTTTCCAGCCTTTTAAGAAACTTGCCTTTGAAATGGTCTGGATTTGGTTGTTTTTATCGGGTCCAGCCCCCGGATCGACATAAGTTATGGTATCTCCAGTTATCCCTGTGATTACAACATAGTGATTCCCATTGATGTGGGCAATGATACGAGGCGTGTTGATCGCTCCTTGCTGGGGGACGACAGCTTGAAGATTCTCCCAAGAAAGATTGGCTCCTTGGAGCGTGAGGCCATAAAGACTTGCTACTTTATTCAGAGCATACAATGAGATCACAAGGTCCCCGTCATCTAACGGGCTTATTACGCCTGTTAAAACGTCAATCAAGATAGCTTTTTGGGCTATATCCGTCCGGGTGTAGGAAATGCTGTTTTGATCCAACAGGGATTCTAGTGCTAGGAAGGCGGACTGGCCGAAATGCAAAGAACGGCCGTTCAACCACGTGAGAATTTTTTGAGCATCGGAAGCTGAAAGATTAATTAAATCAGAGACCGAAAGCCCTAAGCTGGAAGCAAAGGCCTCTTTTTGGCTTTGAGACATCACCAGAAAACTATTGATCTGCGCGGTCACACTTTGCTTCACCGTGTTGACATAGACTTGCCTCTCTTGGAGTTCCGGCAAGGCGTTCAAATAATCTTTAAGCGCCTGCGTCAATGGTTTTGAAATGGTGGTAGGAGGTGCTGGAATGCGCTGAGATTCGTTGGGGCCAAAGCTTGAAGGCGTGAAGTTGGGGTCTTGGGTCAGAATAAATTTATCGAATTTAAAACCGACCTCCCGAATCCAAAAACTTAAGGTATGTTCTCCGGTTGTATTAATCGTAAATGCCATATTCTGGCTTTGCATATTTCTTTTTGACCAAGAATATTGGCCGTAGGAAAAGTTGGAAATCCTATACCCGGGCGCTGTGTCGGATATCACACCGTCAATCCCCGCGTGAAGTGAGTCGCTGTTGCCATCAATCGCGTATCCCCGGACCCATAAGTAATAAGTGCCGGGGGCATTGATTTGGATTTTGTAGTCGAGTCTCGTGCTATTAGCGTCTATCCCCGCGGAATCGTAATAGGAAGACCCTTGCGCTGTCACCGCATAGCTTGAGGAAAAAGCGGGGTCTTGGCTGGATATAGCCCAGGTACGCCCTGATTTTACTGCTAGAGCATGGTAATTTTCCGCCTCAATAAAAACCTGGCCCTGGGATTCCTGGAAAGCCATGGTCTTGGGGTCCACGCTGGGCTGTTCGATCAAGACATTGGTTTCGGAGAGAGTGCCACCAGAATTGTAATCTGTTTTGGAAATCCAGGAATCGTACTCAATGCTTGAGGGGTCACGACCAAGGATTCTTCTGTAGTAGTCATAAACAACCGGCGAGACTTCTTGGCGCAGGATTTCTTTTTTGAGATTGGCTTCTTGGACGGTCAGCGCCGTGAAAGCAGTCTGGGAATCGGCTTCTATCTGGTCAGAGACGGACTTGACTTGCGAATCAAGCGCGGCGTAGGCGTCGGCCTCCTGGCTAGAAAGATTCGCGAGAGCACCGCGGACTTGATCCATGGCGCTGCCAATCTGGTTTAATACATCGCCTCTGGCGCTCTTGGCCTTCTTGCCGCTGGCGGGGGTGTTGCCAACTTGATTGAATTGATCCTGCAAACTATTTAATTGTGATTGTAGCGCTTGTTTTTGGGCGGCGACCTGGGACTGAATGGATTGGTACGCGAGACTTTTTTGCTGGGCTAGAGTTAATAGAGAACTGGCACGTCCTTCTTCGATGCTTTGTTTGGCTTTTAAGACTTCATCCGGCAGTGTGTCACGCGCGTTCTTGAGATACACGCGAGTGGGATGGCCTTCGGCATCGTAGCTGTATTGAATGAGAATAACGCCGCTGTTATCCAGCACTTCCGTGGGACGGTTATTGTCATCAAATAAAGTGACAGTCCCGTCAACCTTGCTTTGGGTCTCCAAAATGCCGGAAGAGGAATATTCTTGAGAGACAATCGTTTGGAATTCGAGGATAGAATCTTGGGTAGCGGCAAATAAAGCGCCTACCCCCGAAGAAGAAACGGAGAGTTTGGAAAGATACGGCGTTTGAAGAAGGGGGAGGATTTGCCCGTCCAAAGAAGCGGCGGCTGCGGTGATCTTGAGAGTGGCTTCATTCTCGAAGTGGAGAAGAAGCGTCGTGTAGGAATCAGCGGTATAGGGCTCTCCCGAGGGGACAAAACCAGAGGTCCATCTTGCTATTCCTTTAGAGATCCGAAGCTCATCGAGTTGACCGTTCAGGTAGTACCCCACCGAAGGATGGCTTCCTATATAAAGAGGAGCGGAGTAGGAAATATCGGTTTGGTTTTGGGTGGCGGCGCCAAGCGGCTGGCCGTTGATGAAGAAGCGGAGTTGTGAGCCGCTTCGCGTGACGGCCACATGGTACCAAGTGTCTGCCTGAGGCTGCCAGACTTCCGTTTTGATGTCCAGCCCTCCGGAAGTCCAGTTTAAATATCCGGGGCTGATGTATTCCAATCCCCAGCTGGCATTACTTCTTGAAAGAGGGGCGTTTGTCTGGGTGGAATTGAGTTTGATCCAGGTCTCCACGGTGAAGTCTCCCGTGCCGAAGTCCCAGTCCTCGGAGTCCGGCAGGACCAGGTTGTCTCCCTGGCCGTCGAAGAGGCCTGAGAAAGATCCGAGACGCGCGTCAGAGCCCAGATGAGCGTCGCCGGACGGGGTGGCGGTGTGAGCGGACTGGCTTGAGTCGGCAAACCAAAAAGCGCCCGTGTTCTGGTTGTTGACGGAAAGCGAAGTAAGATGCCCCGAGAGGTCATAAAGGATTTGTCCGGCATTGCCTTCCAGAGAATACCCCGTGGAACTACTGCCGAAGTCAAGATAGGACTTGTCCGTGCCGTCGTAATGCAAAAGCAGTCCCGTATAAGAATCCGCCTGATAGGCTTGAGTGGACGGAGCGAAATTAGAGGTCCATCGGGCGATTCCCTTAGAAATTCTTAATTCATCAAGCCAGCCGTTAAATGCGCTATTGCCGCCAACTCTTGCTCCAACGGATAAAATTCCCGTGCCGGTTAAATCGGTTGAATTGGTAAGCGTTGAACCAAGTTGAGTTCCATCAATGAAGAAACGAAGTGCTGTCCCAGAACGCGTTATCGCGAGATGATACCAAGTACCCGCATTAAATGTAGTCGCCGCGTCAGGGGTATAATCTCCACCGGCAATTTGAAAATTAGGTTTTCCCGCCGATCCTTGTAACTCAATACCCCAATTTAAACCACCGAAGTCCAAAACATTTTGGTACCCAACGGACGCGTATTTAAACCGAAAATCTATTGTGAAATCACCGCTTCCAAGATCCCAATCAGGACTATCGGCAACTGTCAAATAATCCCCGGAGCCGTCAAAGAAAGCGGAAGCCGCGCCGAATCGCGCCTTGGAAGCGTCCAGATGCGTGTCCCCATGAACCTCGATGATTTTGGGAGAAAGACTCGAATCAAAAAATTCCTTGGAGCCCTGGATGCCGTCGGGGACCCCTTCGGGTTTCATTCCCAGAAGAGTGCCTGACGGGCTGTACTTGAAACGCAGATCGTCTTTTTCAATCCAGACAAAGTCAGGGCCCCCGGCAGGATCTTTCTCGTAGGAGTAAAGAAGCGCTTTGCCTTGGGGATCGACGGCTTTGGAGAGACGGCCTGCTTCAAAGTAAAAGTGCGTGTTGTCGGGGGCGATTTCCTCGAGGATATTTTGACCATCGAAAATTTTCCGGGTGCCGTCGGGCAGGTTTAGGGCGGCTTTTTGGACGCTTCTGTTTTGGTCAAGCACAATGTCCGTGATAAAGGAGCCGTCTGTAAGATCGATTCTCACGACTTGGCCTTTGTCGTAATGCGCGACCGAGCCGTCCGAGAGCTTTTGCTCAATGAGCTCTTCGTTCACGATCTCTTCCCCGTCGGGATTGGTAAAATAGCCGTATTGAAACTTTTGCTTATCTTTCTCGAGGAAAAGAAGTTTTTTATCCATCGAATAAGTTCTGATGATTCCTTCTTCATCCGTCACCAGTGTGTCATCATTATCGTAGGCATATTCATACGTATGAAGCGGTCGTCCCAGACGCGTGACGGTAACCTTCGACACGCGAGCGTCATTCTGAGGCGAAGCCGAAGAATCTCCGCTTTGAGATCCTTCCCCTTCGCGGAGTCTACCCTGAGCGTAGTCGAAGGGCTCAAGGGTCAGGATGACGGGTTCGTACTCGTAAGTCGAAAGCACTGACGTCTCTTGATCCAGATTGGTGAGAAGCAGCCCTTCTTTGTACACTTTGGAGGTCTTCTCCTCGAGGTCTTCTATATGGGTGAGCTCCTCCGACGAATCAAACGTGTAGGTGTATTTGAATGTCAAGACGCCGTCTTTCTTGATCTCTCGGATCTTGCCGTATTGATACGACACGTCTAATCGGTGAGGATTATCAGTCGTGGGACTAATGACGGAGCTCGTGGATTGGTTGTTGGCGTCATAGAAAGTTTGGATGTTGCCTTGTTCAATATAATCGATTGTTTTCCCATCGGTTTTATAATGAAACACCTGCGGCGCTTTGGAAGTGTCGGCAGAGCCGATGCTGGCAAGACTTCCATTCGTGGAGTAATTCAAGATCTCTTGGTTTTGGCGGATGACTGATTTTAAGTTAAAGTTCTGGTCATACTGCATTTTGATGGCGGTTAAGCTATCCGGCACATTGGAAGCGTCAAGTGTGGCCTCGACGAGGGTCGGTGTGTAATTAAAGTTGTAGGTCAGCTTTTCAGGGGTGACGAGTTTTAAGGGTTTGTCATCGAAGTAAAAAAGCTCTGTGGTATCCGGTTGTCTTAAAACAACGAGCTTTCCGTTCTCGTAGGTTCTTATTTCCCCCTCGGGGGTGTAGAGGGTGGCGTTTTGGATGTTGCCATTGGCATCGAAAGTTAAATCATAAAGCTCGGTGCCGTCGGATTTTTCTATGTAGTCAATGGTGGTTTCATCACGCTTGTAATGGATGGTGAGATCATCCACCTTCACGCTCTTTAAGTGTCCGTTGGAATAATAGGAGGACTCGAAGTCCGTCTGGATGATCTTGGACTCCACGATATTGCCTAAGAAACTCTCGGAGAAGCTGAAGCTTGTAATCTCCCCGCTTTGGTTTCTGGCTTCCTTTAATAAGCCATTCTCGAAAAAGAGTCTCGTGTTATCCGGTAGAAGAGCTTCTTTGAGCTTATTGTCAGGGGTATAAATCAATTCCTTCGGGTGTGTTTGGGGGGAATTTAAGGGCGGGGCGTAATGATCGGCCCAAATGGTGTAATCCCCGGCGTCTACAATGCCATCGTGGTTAAAGTCCCCCGATAAACCGGGCCCGGTTTTACCGTATTGGTCGGCCCAAGTCGTATAATCCCCGGCGTCCACAACCCCATCGCCATTGGCATCGCCCGGTATCGGGCTTCCCATTCCCCCTTCGAGGGTGAGCTTCGTATTTCCGTTGCCGAGGGGTTGGGACTGGTAGAGATATTCGTGGCCGCCTTTTAGAACTTTCAAGATCTTGCCTTGGGAGAAGAAAGTGGTGATTCCATCGGAGGTTACGAGCTTCTCCAAGGTGCCCGTCAAGTCATAGGCGGCCGTGGCGTTTGTGGAGCTAATAATGGTCTTGGTAACATTGCCGGAGGAATCCGTTTCGTAGGAATAGTTAGAGATCAGTCCTTTAGCGGAGATAGTCTTTAAGACTCTGCCTGTAGCAATATCATATTCCACACTTGTGCCGTCGGGAGTTTGATACCCTAGGACTTGCCCATTTTGGAAGACTTGAATCGAGCCGTCGGAGAGTTTAAGATCTGCATTCAGGATATTGCCGTTCGAGTCGAGTTGAATATTTTTAAGCTCGGTGCCATCCGGACGCTGGACTTCTTGTAAGGCATCCCCCACGTATTTTAAGATGTCGCCGTTTTTGGTGGTGAGCGAGAAGTTCATGTTTTGCAGGTCTTGGAGAGCGTTCTGCTGATCTACGGCCGAGATTTGAGAGCTTTGAGCGGCTTCGAGATCGGTAGCGGTCATGGTGCCACCGCGACGAGTATCATCCTCAAAAGACGCCTTGGCGTCTAAAAGCATCTGACGCACATCCGCGGCCCAGAGAAGCTGGGAATAGGAGAAGGTGAAGACTAAAACTAATGAGACTAGCTTACGAAAATGTTTTTTAAATGAGCGACGCTTCAAAGCAAAAAAGCCCATATTTTCATATGGGCTCTTTAAACTCGATTTTTGATTTTGTCTCATCTTGACTTACCTCTCATCTCTTTGGTAAGTTTTGCCCTTTTTAAGAGGGAGTCAAAGCTTACCTGATGAAACGCCGTTTTCCAAGACCCGATGAAGGATTTTCCGCGTGATTCATTTTGATAAACGTCTCAATATCCTCTATAGCCCTGTCCACCATTGGGCCGAATACTTGGGTTTCTTTTAGCAGGAGAAGAAAGTCTCTTGGAAATAGGAGCATTTCTTCTGCGTCCAACGGCTTCTTCATTCGACTCAAGCCTCCCAATTGACATCGAGTCAAGCTTACAGCATACTTGTCGTTTTGTCAAGTATAATTTGATTAAACATCATATTATCCCCTAAAGCTAACACTGCCTAATAGGACTTAGTTTTGCTTAAACACAAATAATATTTGATTTTTCTACAAATACCGGTTAAACTATGATTAAGGAATTAAGGAGGCTCCGATGAAAGGCCTAGGACACAAGATCCGCACATTAAGGAAAGCGCGCAAGCTGACGCTGGTCGAGATAGCCGAGAAAACAGGCATTGACCAAGCCACTTTGAGCCGGCTTGAAAACGAGAAAATGACCGGCACGCTGGACTCTCACATGAGGATCGCCGACGCGCTTGGGGTCCGCCTGCCCGATCTCTACGATCAAATCGTCAACAAAGTTCATGAGACAAGAGAAAGAATCATCCGGCAAAAGATCTCGACCTTCTCCCATTCGAGCGGCGCCGTCTCCGAACTGCTGACTACCGGTATCCTTCAAAAAAAGATGATGCCCGTTCTCATCAAGATCAAGCCGCACGGCCACACGGAAAATGAGGAATATACGGCCACCAGCGAAAGATTCATTTATGTCTTGAAGGGCATTCTCGAAATCAACTTAGGAAAAGAAAAGCGGGTGCTGAACACTCATGAAACTTTATATTTCAACGCTTCAACACCGCACCACTTTAAAAACCCGTCCAAATCCGAGAGCTGGTGCTTGTCGGTTTTGACGCCCACATCACTCTAACACTTGGAAAATAGGTATGGATCACCAGAGCACTAGAGCACCAGAAAAAGCAATAGAAAATGGCTACAAAAAACTCATTGTTTGGCAAAAAGCTGATGAGTTGGCTCATCAAGTCTATGTTGCCACAAAAGAATTGCCTAGAGAAGAAATGTACGGAATTACTTCCCAGATCCGAAGAGCCGCTCTATCAGTCGCTGTGAATATCGTCGAAGGCTATGGAAGACAAGGTAAAAAGGAACTAAAACAATTTGTTAATATTGCGTTGGGATCCCTGGCAGAAACTGAATATTTATTGGATTTCTCATTAAAACTTACTTACCTAAATGAAGAAAACCATCGTAAACTACAAAACTTAAGAAAAGAAGTTGGTAATCTCTTATGGAGATTTTACAAAAGTCTTTAACTGGTGTCCTAGTGCCTGGTGCGCTGGTGCTCAATTTACAAGGAGGTCCAAATGCCCAACCAAACTAAGCCGACTATCCTAGTCTGTGATGACGAAGAAGGAATCCGCGAGTCTTTTAAGTTGATCTTGGCTGATAGCTACAATCTCAAATTCGCCAACAACGGCCTTCAGGCGTTGGAATTGTTGAAAGACTTCACCCCTGACGCCATGCTCTTGGACATCAAGATGCCCAAAATCAGCGGAATCGAGATATTAAAACAGATCAAAAAACTGAAGCCCTCCATGCCCGTCATCATCGTGACCGGCTATCAAAGCGTCGAAACCGCTCAGGAAGCCCTGAAAAACGGCGCCGCTGACTACATTCCCAAACCGTTTGAGTCTAAGCAGATTTTGAAAGCCGTGTCGCAGGTCTTGTAATCCCTGTGAATTACTACGCCATTATCAAGGAACAGCTCCCTCACATCTTCGATCCATTCTTCACTACCAAAGAATCCGGTACGGGGCTTGGGCTTTCTATCGTCCATGGAATCATTAAAGAACATGGTGGAAAGATAGAGGTCATAAGTGAAATGCACAAAGGGGCAAACTTCGAGATATTCTTTAAACTATGAACCCTTACTCAATTCCAAATTTCATTGTTTCAATTTACACTTTATCGCTCGGCGCCTTTGCTTTAATATCGAATCCTCGTGGCAAGAAAAACTTTCTCTTTTTTCTTCTTACCCTTTTAACTTTCATATGGTTATTTCTCTATGGAATGATTTATTCCTGTTCAAACTACTCTTACGCTGAGGTTTTGAGTAAGATCGGCCATGCCGCTGTTATATTCCTCACGCCTGTTTTTTATTTTTTTCTTCTATCCATACTAGGAAGCTACCGAAAAAGGACGCACGTAATTCTGGCGTGGCTGTCTCTTTTATATGCGTTTATTAGCGTCATAGGCTTATATAAATACGGTTCCTATTATTTGCCACAATTAAACAAATACTACTGGGGATATTACCCAATTGGCGGACCACTCATGTTAAGCTACGCCCTTTGGACCGGTCTGCTTGTTATCGTAGCGTTGCATGCAGTTTATCAAACTTTAAAGCAAGTGAAAAACGAGCTTGCTGAGTCAGAATATCAACGGTTACGTTATCACTTTATTTCTCTTGTAATATTTGCTTTTTCCGTTATTGATTATCTTCCCAAATTTAAAAGTGAAGTATACCCCTTCGGCTACATCTTTGTTGGCGGTTTTGCATCTATTACAAGTTATGCGATTATCAAGCATAAGTTGCTTGATATCAACATTATCATACGAAGAAGCTTTGTTTATTCGCTACTAATCTTCGTGCTAACCTTTATTTATCTTTCTGTCATTCTAATCAGCGAGTACTTGTTTCGATCTTATTTTGGCTATAAATCCTTACTGGTCGCGATTATGGCATCTCTTGTTGTAGCCATCGCTTTCAATCCTTTAAGATCACGAATCCAAAAAATCTTAGACAAATATTTCTTTAAAATAGACTCTGACAAACTAATTGAGGAGAATGTAAAATTAAAGGAAGCCGTCCAAAAACAGGATCAAATGAAAGCGGTGGCAACGTTGGCGGCTGGTATGGCGCATGAAATCAAAAATCCTCTGACGGCCATTAAGACATTCACCGAACATCTACCGGAAAAATCTAATGACCCATTGTTCATAAAAACTTTCACAAAAGTGGTTGGGACCGAGGTTGAAAAGATAAATTCGATTGTTAAACAGCTTCTCGAGTTTTCCAAACCGTCCCCTCTTCAGCTTGAGAAGCTTAGCATCAATCAGGTAATCGAAGAAACTCTCGAGCTGCTAAACGCCGAGTTTCTCAAACACCAGATCCAAGTCAATAAACATCTAAGCGCAGATCTCCCTTTAATCAATGGAGACAAAAAGCAGCTTAAACAAGCTTTTCTGAACCTTTTTCTTAACAGCATTCAAGCCATGCACAATGGCGGCACTCTCACCGTGAGCACTAGTCTGCGTTCTATTGGCCATCGTCTACTCATCGCTGTCTCGGATACCGGCAGCGGTATCTCAAAAGAGCAACTACCTCACATCTTTGATCCCTTCTACACAACAAAAGAATCAGGAACGGGGCTTGGGTTATCGATCGTCCACGGGATCATCAAAGAGCACGATGGAGAAATTGAAGTATCAAGCGAAGTGGGTCAAGAAACGGCATTCAAAATATCTTTGAGACAACAATGATGATATTCAACATCCCCATCTTCTCGGTCTTATCTTTCTCGTTAGGTCTGTTGTGCTTAAGTTTAGGGGTTTTTGTCCTTACCAGGAATCCGAAGTCCGATATCCATCGAATATATTTTTTCTTCTGCCTATCCACCTCGTTTTGGATGATCCCAATCAGTTTTCTGAGTTCCAAGATTTTCTCTTATGAAACTTCTCTTTTCCTTGCCAAATGTGTATTTACAGGCGTCGTATTTATGCCAAGCCTCCTATTGCACTTTGCCATAGAATTACTTGGGCCGAATGTTAAACTCACAGCCAAGAAACAATTGGCATTTGTATATTTTTTAAGCGTATTTTTCCTTTTCCTTCTCTGGCTAACTCCCAACTTCATTACCGGAATTTATAACTATCCCTGGGGCTATTACCCAAAGGGCGGGTTCATCCATCCAATTCATGTTCTTGTTGTTGTCATGCCAACCGCCATCTATGGCGTATTTCTGCTTGGGAGAGGGGTTCACATAATCGAAAGGGAACATGGAAAAACTAAAAAATATTATGAAACGAAATATGCTTTCTTGGCCTTTTTATTCATTACTCTAAGCGGAATAGACTTTCTCCAAAATTGGGGCGTAGATTTTTTCCCTTTAGGAAATATATTTGTAGCAGCATTTATCATTTTAATTACTTATGCGATTTTCAAACATGCGCTTTTAGGAATATCGATTGTTATTCGAAAAAGCTTGATCTATTCCATACTTATTTCGATAATCACGGCGATATACTTTTCTATAGTCTATATCACCAGCCTGTTTATTGGCGGCTTAACAAATAGCGCTTCTTTACCTGTTGTGCTTTTTATACTAGCAATTATCACCTTGTTGTTTAAACCACTGGAACAAAGAATACAAAATGTTCTGGATAAATTATTCTTTAAGAATCCGAGAGAAGTCCTTGAGAAAGAAAATATCTTGTTACGAGAAGAAGTCCAAAAACAGGACCAAATGAAAGCGGTAGCGACTTTAGCCGCCGGCATGGCGCATGAGATCAAGAATCCCCTGACCTCTATCAAGACATTCGCGGAGTATTTGCCTCAAAGATATGACGATCCGGAATTTAGAGAAAAGTTCCAAAGGATTGTGGTGGATGAGGTAGATCGGGTAAATAATATCGTGAAACAATTACTGGAATTCTCAAAGCCGAGGGAGCTTGAGCTTAAGGCCACCCCCATTGTTTCAATTTTAGACGATACACTGAGTCTTCTGAACAACAACCTTTTGAAAAATAAGATAGAGGTCATAAAAGACTATAAAGCCGATCCTTCGCCCTTGGTTGATAAAAATCAACTAAGACAGGCCTTTCTTAATATTTTCCTAAACAGCATTCATGCCATGCCCAATGGCGGGACACTCACAGTCGCGACTTCTCTGTCCTCTGACCTCCGTCTTCTGACTTCTGTAAAAGACACCGGCTCTGGCATTTCCAAAGAACATCTCCCCCATGTCTTTGACCCTTTCTACTCCACCAAAGAAGAAGGAACGGGGCTTGGCCTATCCATTGTTCATGGGATCATTACGAAACATGGGGGGAAGATCAAAGTGGAAAGCGAAGAAGGAAAAGGGACGACGATCAGAGTGATCTTATAAACTACAGACAACCATTTGAAGCCGCGGGATCTCATGAGGATATGATACCGAAAGTGCGGCACAAGCTTCAATTTATTTTAGTCCATGTGACGGTAGGATTCTTTCCGGTGTTTTACGCGGGTGATTTGAATCTGTTTTTCTTCGGGACTAAAAGCATAAACAATCCGGTAATCCCCCTCTTTTATCCGGTAAAGACCGGGCTTCCCGGAGAGTTTTTTGTACCCAAAAGGCATGGGATTATGGACAAGGACTTTGATAGCTTCCCGGATATTCTCCGCGTCGGCATTCGGGATCTTATCCAGATCCTTTTGGACAGACCGCGCGTAAGAGATTTGATACACGGTTTTAAGCTCTTATCCCTCTTTTTTTAAAGTACCTGTCCATTTCGGCTTGGGAGATAAACTCATCGTGTTTGAGTCTGTCTTTGGACACGGCAATATCTTCGGTGTCCTCGGCAAGCTCCATGAGTTTCTCCCGAATAGCCTGAGCTACAAGATAATTCATCTTGATCCCGTGGCTAAAACAATATTTAGTCAGATTTTCTTTAAGCCGGACAGGAACCCTGGCGCCCAAAAGGACCTGACTTTGTTCGGAACTTAGCATCGCGCCTCCTTGTTATCTTATGATAACAAAGTATATCATTTCATTTCTTGTCTGTCAAGAGAAACCATTGGATTGCTTCCCTCCGGGCCTAAGGCCCGCAAGGGCCGGAGGCGCCACGCCTAGCGGCCGTACTCGCAATGACACGATGTGTCAGTGTAATCTTGTGAAGTCGAATCCGGTGTATTCCCTCTTGGAAATCTTGCCCTTTTTATAAGCGTCGTAAAATGCCCCGACTATTTCCGGGTCAAACTGCGTGCCTGAGCATTTCTTCAGTTCATCAAAAGCGCCTTCCGCCGGCATAGATGACTTATAGGAACGAGCCGTCGTGATCGTATCATAGGAATCGGCCACATTCACTATTCTGCCAATAATAGGAATATCTTCTCCCTTCAGACCCTGCGGATACCCTTTTCCATCAAAGCGCTCGTGATGATAAAGGATACCGTCTTCCAGATGCGTGAGTCCTTTGACCGGCTTGACGATCGTCGCCCCGATCGTGACATGCGATTTCATGATTTCAAATTCCTCTTCGGTCAGCTTCGCGGGCTTATTCAGTATCTGGTCGCGTATCCCGATCTTACCGACATCGTGCAAGAGCGCCGATAACTGCACTGTTTCCATAAATTCCCGATCGTATGCCATCTTGCCGGAATCAATCAGCTCTTTGACGATGACCAGACTATAATGCGACACGCGTTCGGAATGACCATGGGTATATCGGTCTCTTGCGTCAATCGCGGTCGCGAGCGCAATCGAGGTGTGGATGAAAAGGCGGTGCTCTTTTTCAAGCGCCGTTTTTAAATCCTTAAAAAGCTCGGCGTTTTTCACCGCCATCGCGACGTCGTTTGCCAGCGTCACAAAAAGTTTTATCTCCTCATCGTGGTATCCCTCGCCGGAGAGCTTATCGCCCAGCATCAGAACGCCCAATAGCTCTCTTTTATAAAAACTTGGCACGCAAACCGAGGCCCTGAAATAATTCATGTGTTTTCGGATATCTTCGTAATGAATCGCCCTTTCGCCCTTTTTATTGACCAGAATCTCAAAATTCTGGATGTGCTCAAGCTCGCTATAAACAAGGGATTCTTTCCTCGCGAAAGCGCCATTATTGGGAAAAAGAAAAAAACTGACGATAGGATTATCACTGGGGATCTTCACATAGCCCACCGGAATCTTGACGCCGCCCTCGCCTTTGCTGTCTATCAAAACATACGCGTCTTGTTTTTTATCATGCAGGAGAATCGCGACGTGCGTGACGCCGATCTGGCGGTCAATGAATCTCGTGATGAGCTTAAGAAGCGTGATGGGGTCCTTGACTCGGATCATGCCCTTCGAGGCGTTCATCAAGGCTTCTTGGTAGTCTAGGCGGGTGTAAATGACGATGTCTCCTTTTTTATCCTGTCATCGTCATCCTGAGGCAACAAAGTTGCCGAAGGATCTCACAGCAACGTTTCATACAAATCGCGCCAACCTGGGTTCATTGACTCTATCAACGCTTCTTTCCTTCGTCTAAGCAAGCCCTTAATTTGTTTTTCCCTTATAATCGCATTATTTATTGAGTCATACATCTCGTAATAAACCAACTTATGTAAATTGTATCTTTTAGAAAAACCTTCGAGTAGCCGCTGTTTATGTTGATAAATCCTTTTCACCAAATCGCTTGTTACGCCTGTATAAATCACCGAATTACTCTTATTCGCCAAAATATAAATATAGCCCTTTCGACCGCCTCCCATGCTTTGTGAGATTCTTCCCCTTCGCTTCGCTCATGGTCAGAATGACCGGAACTTATCTCCCAGTCAACTCCCCGATCTTTTTCAAAACGTTTGTCTCAAGATATTCCAGCACTAACGGCTTTGTAATATAGTCGTCCGCGCCCAGTTTCCTCGCGCTTTCCACCGTCTTCTCATCTTCCACGCCCGTCACCATCATGACTTTGGCTGTCGGAAGGGCTTGTTTTATTTTCGGCAGGTATTCAAGCCCTTCCCCGTCACGGCGCATTTTGACGTCCAGGATCACAATATCCGGCCGGTCCTGCAGAAGCTTTGACATCGCCTCATCGCCGTTCAGCGCGGTCGTGACTTTGAAACCTCTCATTTCAAAGAAAGACTTCACGAAATTACAAATATCAATTTCGTCATCCACGACCATTAGTTTAGGTTGTTTTACCATAAAAAACATTTTCAGTTTGGATTACACAGATTCAAAAACTGATTACACCGATTAATTAAAAAACTAATCTGTGTAATCTGCTTTTAAAATCTGAGTAATCATCACGTATTTAGTGCCTCCCTTATTTTACTCTCAAGATCTCTCAAAGAAGTAAGCGGTTTGTCAAAACACGCGAAAGCGCCCATCTCCATCAAATGGGCCCTTGTCTTCCCTTCCCCTTCCGATGCCGTGACCATAATACATTTTGTGTTTGGAAGAGTCTCTTTTATTTTCTTTAGCACTTCATCGCCATGCATGCCGGGCATCTTGAGATCTATAACGCAAACTTCCGGCTTTTCTTTCTGAGCCAATCTCAAACCATCATCACCGGCATGGGCAATTAATACTTGAAATCCCCTAGGACCAAAATAATTTTGCATAAGATTCGTGAACTCCTGCTCATCGTCAATCGCGAGAAGCTTTGGCATCATTAATACTAGGCGGCCAAGGACGCCAGCGGTGTCGGAAACCTTAGGGTAAAGGTAGTCCCGACTCCCACTTCGCTCTCAACGGCTATCGTGCCCTTATTGCGCTCAACGACCTGCTTCACGATAAAAAGACCCAAACCGGTCCCTTTGCCCGGAGCTTTAGTCGTATAAAATGGGTTAAATACCTGTTCTATTTTATCCTGCGGGATGCCTGTGCCGTTATCCGCGATACGGACCACGGCGGAACCGTTCTCACTAAATCCTGAGACGACGATCTTGCCTTGTTTTTTATCCATCGCTTGAGCCGCGTTACGGATAATGTTGAAAAACACTTCTTGGATTTGTTTTTTATCACCAACGATCACCGGAAAATCTTTTGGAAAATCCGTCTGCATATCAATATTGCTTAATTGAAGATCATGGCCTATGAGACCAAGTACCTCGCCCACCTCTTTTTCGATATAAACTTCCTCAAAATCCGACCGCTTGGATGGTTTGGCAAAGCTTGAGAGCTTCTTTGTGATGCCGGTCGCGCGGTCTGTCTCCCTGATCACTTTATTCATGACCTCAGCGGAGATTTTCAAAACCTCTTCCTGCTTCAAATCTTTATAAAATCCATCACGCAGATTCAATAGAAACATTTCACACTGGCCTCGGACAATGCCCAGAGGATTACATATCTCATGGTTGATGCCCGCCGCAAGCGTCCCAATAACCGCCATCTTCTCTCTTTGCGCCGCCTCGGCTTGGGTCTTGGAGAGTTCGTCAAAGAGCTGCGCATTAGAGATGGCGATCGCCTCCGCCCGCGCCAGCGTCAACAAAACATCCATGTCGTCTTGACTATAATCTTCGCCTGATTTCTTCATTCCCAAGCACAACGCGCCTATCAGATTGTCATGCAGGATAATTGGCAAACATAACCTGGCATTTAACAACTTGAAATCATCTTTAAGAGTGCTGCTTCCTTCTATCTTATCCGAATTCTTGTCTTGCGCAATCGGCTGATGCGTCGCTTTAAGATAGGAAATAAGCGTGGCATCTTCTTTAAATGTTAGATTCTTGTCTTTGACGCCGGTGCCGGCCATCATTTTATAGACCTTAGCGTCTTTGTCCAAAAGCAATACCGATGCCGATTCGAGCTTAATGATTCTTATAAGACCTGCGATTGTTTGCTCCATTAATTTTTGCAGGTCTAAAACGGTTAAGATCTCATTTGTGAATGTCCGAAGAAGTTCTCGGTAGTCATACTTCTTTTGGAAAAGATACTTTTCGGTCGCGTTCGTTAGAAAGATTTCAAGCGGTCTCAAAGCTAAAGTGATAATTAAAACGGTGGGTATCATCGCAATCCATTGATTCCAACCTAAATTGTTTTTGAAGAATTCCTGCCCTATTACTGTAACTGCTGTAAAAATGCCGTACACAAACGCAAACAGCCCTGCAAACACAGCTGTACGGCGTATAACAACCTCGATGTCCATAAGCTGGTGCTTAACAATTGCATAACTCATAATTACTGGGTATAAAGGAACCGTAAAATTTCCATACGGATATAATTTAATACCAAATGTAGGCAAAAAACAGGTTGCCCCTCCAGCAAATCCAATCGCCGTTGCCATAAAAAACCATCTTACTTGCGTTCGTTTAAGATTGCTGTCAGTTTTTTTCATAAAAAACCATAATTCAGTATGGCTTACGATTACCATTATAAAAAAATATAAAACAAAATATGGCCAAACTACCCCTGGAGGGGCTATAAAATAAAACTGTTCAAACATCCAAGTCGTGTGATAATGCATCAAAGGTGTCGCATTTGCGATCAAAAACCCTACGCTTACCAAATAAACTACAGCAAGAGTCTTTCGTCGATGCAGCCCAAGAAAGACGAGAACAAAATGATAAAAAAGACATGGTATAAAAACTACTCCGATATATGCTAGTCTCCAATAAATAAGAGACGAATTAGCATCTTTGGCGAGCCCAATTGCAAGACCACCAAAACCCCAAATCGCGACGGAGATGCAAAAAATCGACCAAAGTTTATTGATAATATTTGAGCGGTTATTTAAAAATACCCATGCTGCCATCCCTGTAGATGAAAGGCCGATAAGAAGGCCTGATAAAGCAAAGGGATTCATGAAAGGTTCCTAATAATTTTTGGGAGTTTATAAGTTGCTAGGTATGGTTTTAGATATTGCCTGACCATTCGCAAATTAACGTGTCCATTAGCACTTGCCACGTCTGCAGCAATAATTTGGCCCCATCTGTCATCTGGTATCGCATAAACTTTGACTTCAGAAATGTATGGAATATCCAACATTCGATTTTCGACCTCGATGAGATCGACCATATTACCTCCAACCTTAGCAATTCGCTTTTTTATTCCCGAAAAATGTAAGTACCCGTCAGCATCAAAGCAGCCTAAATCACCAGTGGAAAACCATCCATTCTTTAGCACCGCACTCGTTTCTTTAGACATACGGTAATATCCCTTCGTAACAGTCGGACCATTGACAACGATTTCTCCAATTTCGCCGGTTCCCATCTCTACGCCTTCTTCATTAAATATCTTCACATCAATAATTCCATCAGATCCAGAAAGAATCTTTCCTAATGTTTCAGGCCGATTTCCATGAGAAGGATTACACACAATAGGTAAACATTCGGTTAGTCCATACCCCTGCCTGAGAGAAATATTAAAATCGTCTTTCAGCTGCTTATAAAGCCCAATGGGCATTAGACTACCCCCACAAAATGCATGGGTAATTTTTAAATCGCTCTTGTAGGGGTTGCTCGAACGAAGCAAGGCAGAATACAAAGATGGAACTGCGGTCAAAACATCAATATTAAATTTGTGAACAAGTTCCCAGATTTTATGTGGTAAGATCCCTTGGCAAGTAATAATCGTTGAACCTGTTGCAAGAGGCGACAAAACGCAGCCTAATAGTGGATAAATATAACAAAAAGGGTGAATGGCTAAAACTCGATGACGCTTCTCAAAACCAGCAGTATAAGAGTAGGCCTTAATCCCTTCTATGTAATTAGCGTCGTCTAGCATAGCTCCTATTGGATATCCATAACCTCTATACGTAAAATTTATTGTCGCAACATCAGGGCTATCCGCCATCTGAGCGTGCTCATTCTGAGAAATTTGGTCTCCACCCTGCATAAGATCCCGCAAGTTATTAACTCTTTGTCTAGTTTTACTTTTCAGGATAATCTTCTTGCTAAGAATCACAACGCTCTGGTCGTCATCTAATAAATCAAACGGCAAAGACCTATTAATAAATGAGCTATCCCCGATAAACAAAACTGGCCTAGTTTTGTTAATTAACCACTTCGCCTCGGAAGAGGTTGCTGATTGGCGAATAGGTACTACAATGCCGCCACTTTTTAAAATAGCAAAGAAAGACACGACCCAGTTAATACTATTTGGGAGCGTTAAGGCGACACGGTCGCGTTTCTCGAGTCCTAAGTTATTTAGTTTCGTAGAAAGCTTATTAACCTTATCCCATAATTGCCCGTACGTAACAGACTCACCGGTTTCCGCTTCTATAATCGCAAGTTCCGAAGATGAATAATCAGTTTTCTTTTGTAAATAATCAATTAGTAGCATAAAATTATTCTAAAGGAATAAACTTTGATTTAGCACAAAAATCCAATAATGTTTTTAGCAGAATCCCATCAACTTTGGGCCAATGAAATCCTAAAGTTTCCAATAGATTATTGGTAGCTGTTGCCTTGAATCGAAGGCGATAGTTGAAATAGGGCACAAAAGGATCTATAAGTTTCCATTGTGCTTCGCTTAATTTGTTTCTTCGAAATTTACTAAGTGGCAATAATAAAGGTTTTTCAAATTTTAATACGCGACTTGCCATCTTAATGAAGGCATCCAATCTAATTTCATATGGATTGACCAGATGATGGACACTATTTTCTGAAAGATTGCATTCACTTAAAATGGAAATGGCATCCGCAACCTTATCCACAGGAACAAAAGAGTACAAACACTCTCCATTGGCGGGTAATTCTTGAAAAAGATTATGGGATAAGAAATGCAATGGTTGGTATATCATTTTAAAATTAGTTGTAATTCCATACTTGGAATCTCCCGTAATGATAGCAGGACGATAAATTTTCACCACCAAGTCACTTTTAAAATATTTTCTCGCTATTTTTTCAGCTTCATATTTACTCTGTTCATAGGCGTTGTTGAAACTTTGTTTTATATCAAACTGATTTTCATCAAACCACCCTGCAGAATTACCAGCAATTGCGATAGTGCTTATGTAATGGACACGCATCGGAAATTTTTTTCGTCTTTGTTTCAATGCTAGAGCCATAGTAAACACGTTTTGAGTACCCACCACATTCGTGGGACGGATTTGTGTTAGTGACATATTAAAATCGGCCACAGCGGCGACATGAAAAATATCAGTCACTCCACCAATCTCGAGAGAGTTTAAATCGCCAATGCCAAGGCCTAAGTTGTGCGCAGACACGTCTCCTTTAATAACTGTCAGCTTTTCAAAAACTTTTGAATTAATTTTATGTGGAATTACTTTAAGAAGGCGAAAAACTCTAGCTCTGGCAGAAGCGTTCGAATTTGCTCTCGCAATCGTGTGTATTTGACTATACCGGCCACTTCTTAATAAGGCACAGATCAACCAAGAACCCAGAAGTCCTGTAGAACCTGTTACTAAAGCAATTTTTTTCATAATTTTTAAACTCTAATGACTAGCCTTTTCTAATCGTCTGATGATAAACAAAGTCAACTAGGTCTCCAAACGTTAAAAGCTTACTAATCTCGTTTTCAGTAATCTTTAATACATACTTATTTTCTATGGCGATTAAAATTTCTAAAGCGGTAAACGAATCAATACCTAAATCATCTCTTACTCTCGTGGTTGCTTTTATGCGACTAATGCGGCACCGTGAAAACTCTCCAATAATGTGTTTAAGCTCACTTTCAATACAATCTATACCCTCTACCGAACTGTTGACAGCCATGATTTGCTCCTTTCTTACGCCTCAAAAATGTTCTTACGTATTGATTGCCATTTGCTCAGTACTGAATCGCCATGCCGAATAGACTTTAGCGGATAACGATATGCTACGAGTCTGGCGAACATTCAATTCAGCACCCACCAAACTTCTACGTGGAACATTGATTTAGCTTAAATTAACTTCTGTATAATCATCTTGAAATCACCCTTTTCCATGATCAAGATTCATTTCTTCTATTTAAGCCCCAGCATCCATATAGATATGCTGCACTAGCAATATTCTTAAAATATTCTTATCCCTAAGAGCCACTAGAATGAACGGCATCATTAACTGAAAAAACCCAAGTTCTTCAGCTTGGGTTAGGTACTTATTAAATTTTTTTGATTTGTGTTGGATTCTTCTTGCGCCGCGATCCAGCGGTCTATCGTTTTCTTTTTAAAGCGCCAATGCGATCCGACCTTAAACCCGGGGATCTTTCCCGATGCCGCGTGCTTATAAATCGTAAGCGGCTGCATCCGGAGGTACCGCGCGAGCTCGTCAACCGTAAAGACATTATCTCGGTCCTGCACATGACCCTCACTTTGCTTTACTTGGTTTTATCTTTACTTTCGCTTCTTTATCTTGCTTGCTTCTTATTAATGTTGATTACACCGATTTCAAACCAGATTACGCAGATTTGCGCCTAATCTGTGTAATCCTAGTTACATCTGTGTAATCGTAGTTCAGACTTTGACAATTTTGCGGGACTAACCTTTATCAAAGGTAGGCAGAATTTTATACTGTTTGCTATGTTTTGTCAATGTATTTTCAGCAAGTTTTAACAATTTCAACATATGGTGGGTGACTTTTTGGTCTTCTACAAGATGTGGGGCTATTATGGGATTGTGGGAGAAAAATGTTGCATGAAAAACAAGGGGTGCGTCGTCTTATTGGGTAGGGACCATAACTTAAAACTTAAAGGTCAGCAGAGGTTATCAGATGATCGGGGGATCAGGATGCAGGCTATTTAGGCGTCAGTCCTCGACTTTCGACATTTGTATACATAAAATGACCGTGTTTATATCTTTCGATACCGCGTTGTCCTGCCAAGTCCAACCCGCTCGATCTTCTTTAGAGCCAGCAATTTGTTAAGCACCTGCTTGACTGTCGGTCGGGCCACCTTCGTCTTCGTACTAATCTCCCCAGGAGTAGCCTCATCAACTCCCTGTAAATACGTCCAAACCACAAGCTGTTTGGGTGAAAGAATCTTATCAATACTTTCTTTCGACAGCAGTTGAATCGCCATTTCTGCCTGCTTGTAAACGACTGACAGGAAAAACTCAAGCCAAGGGGCAATATTAGGCTTACGGCTCCGCATCGTGTTCTGACTTTTACGAAGGGCCATATAATAATCGACTTTGTTATCCTCGACGAGTTTCTCATGCGAGACATAAGGAGCATATTCATAGCCGCTCTTAAGTAAAAGAAGATTTGTTAAAACACGAGAAAGCCGTCCATTGCCATCCTTGAACGGGTGAATCAACAGAAAATCAACAAGGAAGTTACCGATAATAATGAGCGGATGGTAACGTTTTTCCTCTAGAGCCTTTCTTGTGGCTTCAACCAGCTCCAGCATTTCTTTAGGGGTCAAATACGCCGGGGTGGTATCGAACAGAACTCCCACCGACTGACCGGCCGCATTGATCATATGAACCTTATTCTCAGTTTTTTTATATTCCCCACGATGCAGTTTGTCTTTATCAACGTATTTCAGGAGTTCTTTATGAAAATGCTTGATCGTGCTCTCCGATAAAGACAGTCTCTCCCAAGATTCAAAAACATTGCTCAGGAGTTTATAATACCCCTTCGCCTCTTGTTTATCCCGGTCAACGAACTTCTGAACCGATAGACCCCTCATGAGCTTCTCAACGTCCTCATCAGACAAACGCGAACCTTCGATGCGGGTCGAGGCACCGGTAGATGTGATTAAAACCGAGCGCTTAAGCCGCCCCAATACTTGTGGATTAAGCTTTGCCCCTGATATCCATCGCCCTTTCAGCTCGTCAATGAGGGCTGTCTTCGACCATATTTCCGGCGGAAGAATTTTTAATCTTTCATAGAACTGACTTTTCATAAGCCCCTCGGATATTTTAACTATATCCAATTATATCCTATTATGTCCAATTGTCAACCCGCATAAGTTAGGTGTCAGTCTTTGAATTTTGAATTGATTCTTGAAATGCCGAAAAATCTTTCTGCAAAGATCTGTTTCTTGAAAGATTTGTCTAAGTCTAAGGTCTATCTAAGGGGTCAAGTCTTTTTCTGACTGCATGTTTGATAAACCTTGGTATAGCGGCGGAAAACGTCGCGGTCCTGCGCTATAAGCTTCTTAAAGCGAAAACAACTGGAAGCGACGGTTCGG
>Ga0080064_1001756_pt1 | contig 41184 bp, 42 predicted proteins | sample Subgrocontami54m_FD_69260 | JGI IMG/M metagenome (GOLD analysis project Ga0080064, IMG submission 69260) | Subsurface groundwater microbial communities from S. Glens Falls, New York, USA - GMW46 contaminated, 5.4 m (SPADES assembly) (version 2) ...
TGCCGGAATTCCGTCCGATCTTCGAGATCATGGCCAAGCACGATCTTCCGATCCTGTTGCATCCCGCCCGCGCCAAGACGCATCCCGACTACCTCTCCGAAAAGGAATCGAAATTCGTCGTCTGGCAGGTCATCGGCTGGCCTTATGAAACTTCGGCGGCCATGTTCCGCATCGCTTACGGCGGCATCCTGGACGACTTCCCGAACCTGAAGATCGTCTGCCATCACACCGGTGCGATGATTCCTTTCTTCGCCGGGCGCATCGAATCCATGTACACCATGTTCCCGCAACTGCTCGACCAGGAGCGCGGCCGGCCTCTCAAAAAACCCGCGGTCGAATATCTCCGCTCCTTTTACGGAGACACCGCGACGTTCACGCGGGCGTCCATCGACTGCGCCGTCGATTTCCTCGGCGCCGACCATGTCGTCTTCGGATCGGACGCTCCCTTCGATGCCGAAGGCGGGATGTTCTCCATCCGCGAATGCACCAATGCTATCAACCAGTCGTCGATGAGCGCCGCGGACAAGAGCAAGATTTTCTATAAGAATTTCGAGAAGATGTTCCGCGTGCCCGCAGCCGTTCCCGCGGGAAAAGTGTAAAGGCAGTTATCAGGGACGAGTGACGCAAGTAGCTGCGGCCAGTAACGGTGGAGGCGGCAACACGTCACTCGTTACTTTTCACCAGGGGCTTGAAACACTTGGCCAGCATACTCGCCGTGGTCATTAATGTGGTGAGGTCTCGAATGGAAAAGTCCGCGCCGGCCGTCGCGGGCGCCTTCCCTTTGCGCGAGATTTGAATCACGCCGACCGACTTCGACTCTAACAACAGGGGTGCGCTCATGATCTTCTGGATGGGCTGCCGCTCCTGCCCGCTTTCATCCAAATTAACCGCCTCGAAAATAGTAGGATGCTTGTGCGCCGGAAAATTGTTGATCATTTCCGGCCGCTTGTCTCTCGCCGTGCGCACGGCAAGCGAATTGGCGGCGGTCATGGGGAGGGTCCCGATCACCCGTAATTTCATCGGGTAGACAAAGTGGAGAACCCCGGCATCCGGAGAGAGTTGCAGGACAGCTATTTCATCCGTCTTTACGGAGAACAGCTTCGCGATTTCCTTTACCAGTTTCATCAAGAGATCTTCCGCCAAGCCCTTGCCGCTCTTAGTTACTTCTTCTACCAGGCGGGCGATCTCTGTCATTGGCGAAGGCGGTGCTGGGTCCGGCATTCCATCTCCGCAGGGGAAGAGTTACAGTCGCGAATGTTAGCACGCGCCTCTGTACCAACGCAACTCGTTACTCATCACTCGTCACTGCTCTTCCCGATTTTCCGTATTGCCGAAGCTTCCAGGAGACACCCCTTCCCAAAAGCGTCTTCGTCATCGCATCGAGTGAGATAACGCTATACACGATGTATGCCAGCGGCCATAGCAGCGCGTACCAGGCAGGGAGGCCGAGATAGCGCACGAACGGCCAGTGCAGGACGGCCCCGATGACGAACTGCGCGGCGGTAAGAACCAAAACATTCCAGAGTCCCGCAGCGCGTGCATCCGCTCCCCCGGCCACGCCGGTAACGACGAGTTCGACCGCGGAATAAAACAGTGCCAGGAATAAACCGAAGCTCGCAAGAAGCAACATGGCGATCCCTGTCAGCGTCCGCGGGATGGAATAATGGTTTCCCGCGAAGGCGTGTTTGCGGAGTCCTTCCCAGAGTTCCTGGAAGCTCTCATACATGCGCGTCGAGAGCAGATCCCGCGTGATCGCGGCGAAAATGCGGTGGCCGGAGTGCTTAACAATTCGCGCCGTATTCAGGTCGTCGATCATCTCCGAGCGAATCGCCTCATAACCTCCCAAGCCGGCCCACATCTCGCGCCGCATCAGAATATAACCGCCCGACGCCACCGCCACGCTGGAGTTGGAATCGTTGATCATGCGAAACGGAAAAAGCGTTGATAGAAACATGCTGAAGGTGGGAAGCAACAGCTTTTCCCAAAAAGACACGCACTCCGCAAAGGCAAATATACTGACCAGTTCAGCCCTCTCCTCGCGCGCCAGCCACAATCCAGCCGCAAGCGCCTTGGGATGAAACACGATGTCCGCGTCGGTCGCGAGGACCCATTCGCCCCGCGCCGCCTGGAACGCAACGTGGAGTGCATGTATCTTTCCATTCCAACCCGGCGGCAATTCCTCAACCCGAATCACGCGGAGCCGCTCGGGATAGCGTTCCAGGAATCGCTCCACGAGCGCGGCCGTGCCGTCGGTCGATCCGTCATCGACGAGAATGACTTCGTAGTTCTCGTACTCCTGTTCCAAGAATCGCGGAAGGCTGGAAACCAGAATCCCGGCCTCGTTGCGCGCGGGAATCAGGATCGAAACCAGGGGACAATCCGCCAGTGGATACTCCATCGCGGACGAGACGGTACAGTACCCCTTGGCGTTGCGTAAGTTCCAAAGCAGGGCGGCAAGCCACAGCACCACGCCCAACGCCGACAGAAAGATCAGCAACGACATCCCACCTCTCACCATCCGGAATTCGATCCTGAATCGGTTATCATAGTATCGGCGAGCGAAAACGGAATCGCACTCCGCCCACTGTTCGAGGAGGTGGTTTTTCCGTGTTTGACAACATTCAGCCCATCGATCTCGTGGCACAGCGCCGGCGACGGCGTTTGATCTCCTTTGCCGTGTTCTGCGTGCTGATGGCCGGATACCTTTACTACCAGTTCAAGAACTTTCCGGAGGAGCGCCGGGTCAGCCAGTTTTTCGGAGCCCTGCAGCATCAGGAATATCAGAAAGCCTACGAACTTTGGCAACCCGCTCCCTCATACACCTTCAAGGACTTTAACCAGGACTGGGGGCCGAACGGCCTCGAGTGGCCGGTAAATCAGTTTCATATCACCGGCTCCACCGAGCGAGGCAGCGGCGTAATTGTCCGCGTCCAGATCAACAGCAAGGAAAACGTCGCGCTCTGGGTCGAGAAAAAAAATAAGAGCCTCGGCTTTCCACCGTAAGACCAGTGACGAGTGATAAGTGACAAGTGACGGACAAAGGCGGAAAGACGCAAGCATTCGCTCGTCACTCGTCACTCGTCACTGTCTTTCTCTTCTGAGCAAGCCTTCGAGCGACACCTTCACTTGGTCCGTAGTGATGGAGAGAATGCAACGGGGCTCGCTGAATGCATAACAGCGGTCTCCCGGACATGGATTGCAGTCAAACCCATTTTGGACCACGGCGGAAACGTCCGCCCGCCAAGGCCCCCACACCGCCGAGTGCGACGAACCAAAAATGACCAGCACCGGGATGCCGCAGGCGGCCGCCAGATGCGCCGGTCCGGCGTCGTTGCCGAGAAATATTTTCGAGCGGGCCAGGAGCGCGATCACTTCCCGCAACGGCCAGTTTTCCGCGCGTAGCAAGGGGCGGCGGCTGAGACGTGCAATCTCATCCAGAACCGCGGACTCTCCCGGCCCGCAAATATACACCGCCCGCAGCCCGAACTCGCGACCGAGAAACTCCCCCACTGCCGCGAATCCTCCCGGATTCCATTGTTTGGTGGAATAGGAAGCGGTCGGATGGATTACAGCATAATGCTCCGCTCGCCCGAGGCCTAGTGACAACAGCCTCTCTGCAACCGTTTGCTCGCACTCGGGAGAAGGAAAGACCTCGGCGCGAGGTATCTCAGCGTGGGGGACTCCCAACCAAAAGAAGCAGGATGCCACGTGCTCGGCCGTGTGGACCGGTCCCTCGCATTCCAAAATCCGCTGTGCGGTAGGCACCGGCAGGTTGTAAACAAAACCGTTCCGAAAGTGTGCGAAACCTGCCCTCCAACCCGCTCCGCTAAAGCGCGTGTAAAGGGCGCTGGTGGGACCTCCGTGCAGATTGACGATCATATCAAATCGCTGGCGACGAATTCGCCACGCGGTAGCGAGTTTTCCTTCCGGGACAAGCGCCGATTCGACCGCCGGATTGTTTTCCAATACCTCGTTCCAGGGACGCTCCACGAGAACGGAGATTTTCAGGTCGGGCCGCCAGTCGTGCAGCAGGCGCAGAGCCGGCGTCATCAAGACCGTGTCGCCCATGGACCGCAGCCGTATGACTAGCACGCGAGCGCCGACGGGCAAGCGGGAAAACACGTCCGGGCCACTCACGGCCCGAGGCGATCCGTTTCCTTCATCACTCTTCAATCGTCGCCTCGTCGATCAGCATGACCGGAATATCGTCCTTGATGGGATAGACGCGGCGGCACTTTTCGCACTTGAGTCCGGATTGATCCGACTTGATGTGAACCGGCGCCTTGCATTGCGGGCACACGAGTATATCCAAAAGTTCCTGGCTGATTGGCATCGACACGCTCCCGTGGGAAGTCTCGACCAAATGTAGCAAACCATCGGTTGAGGTGCAATGGCCGAACAGGCGACGCGAGCCTCAGTTATCCCATGAGCCTCCGTTATCCCGTTGACGCCGTCGACGCTTTCACGGACAATCGTTTGGAAGTCTTCTCGGGATCAGAGAGTTAATACGGTGAAACAATTACAAGTAGCGGCGATTATTCCAGCGGCGGGCCAGGGCATCCGGATGGGTTCCTCCAAGAAGCAGTTCCTGCAGCTCGACGGCGTTCCCATATTGATCCATACGCTCCGTAAGTTTGCCGCCTGCCCGGAGGTGACGGCGATCTTCGTCGCCGCCCCGCGCCAGGACCACGCCGCGATACAGAAGATGCTCGCAACGGAAAACTTGGGCAAAGCCGTCACCGTAGTCGATGGCGGCAACCGCCGGCAGGACTCCGTGGAGAATTGCCTGCGTGCCGTTCCTCCCGATACCGATTTGGTCGCGGTTCACGATGCCGTACGGCCCTTTGTTTCACCGGCATTGATCTCGGCCGTAATCCGGGAGGCATCTCAATCCGGCGCCAGCATTTTGGGAATCCTGACGGTCGATACCGTGAAGCAGGTCGAGCGCAACCGTATCCAGGGAACCATTCCCCGCGACCGGATCATCCTGGCGCAAACGCCCCAGGTGTTTCGTTACGAGATTCTGAAGCAAGCTTACGAAAAGGCCCGCGCCGAGGATTTTCAGGCTACTGACGAGGCCAGCCTGGTGGAACATTTGGGTTGCGAGGTCACTGTCGTCAAAGGCTCCGACAGCAACATCAAAATCACGACCCCCGCCGACGTGGAGCTCGCCCGCTTCTATCTCGAACAGGAGCGACGTTCGCTTCGGTGACGCGCCGACGCCGTTTCCGAGCCGCGACCGAGAGGGAGCGGTCCCTTGCTCTGGATTAATTCACTGAGCCAATGAACCAAGAGACACCATGACCAAACCGCAACCTGGCATACGCTGCGGAATCGGATACGACACCCATCGTCTGGCCGCAGACCACAAGCTCATCATCGGAGGCGTCGAAATCGCATCGCCTCGCGGGTTGCTCGGCCACTCGGACGGCGACGTGCTCACGCACGCCATTGCCGACGCCCTACTTGGAGCCGCCGGCCTCGGCGACATCGGCCAGCATTTTTCCGATCAGGATCCAAAATGGAAGGGAGCAAACAGCCTCCGGTTCCTGATTACAATCGGAGCGCTGCTGAAAGAAAAGGGTCTCGCAATTGGAAACGTGGATAGCGTCGTAGTGCTCGATGAGCCGAAGCTCGCGCCGCACATGACGAAAATACGAAAATCGCTCGCCGCCGCGCTCGATATTTCGCCTTCCTTAGTGAACGTCAAGGCAAAAACATCGGAAGGCGCAACTCCGGATATTGCCGCCGCGCACGCCGTGGTTCTGCTGACCGAGGGGTAGGACATCGCGAGGTCCCGAGAGAGTTTCCATATGAATTTCCCAACGATTTTCCTTGCGCCATCAGGGCTGCCGGGCGTAAGATTGCCGCATTGGGAATCGCTCCAGGCAGGAGAGACGGAAAGGGGAAAGATCGATGCGGCACTTACAGCGGTTCGGGTTGCTAGCTCTGATGGCGATGCTGATGAACGCTCCGCTCTTCGCGCAGGTGCAGCGCTGCGTGGCCGAGGCCACGGGAATCACCTGAGAGATGTCTGGCTGCGGCTCGGATCTCGAGACCGCTCTGATGCGCCTGGATGGCGTTGCCACCGCTGCTGGTAAATCATCGAAGAAGATGTTCGCCGTGCTTTATAAACCCGACGCGAGTTTCCAGCCCAAGGCCATTCGCGACGCCGTTGCGGAACTCGGCGTCGAAGTCGTGCGCTTCCACATCGTGGCGCACGGAAAGGTCCTGTCCGAGGGCGAAAAGCTTTTCTTTCTGGCAGGCAAGGACCGCTTTCTGGTGACGGACCCTCCCAAGATTCCCGCTGGCGTCCCGATCGGCCTTGTCGGTGTCGTGGACGACTCCGCGAACCCCCTCCAACTGAAGATCGACGATTTCAAGGAACTTGAATAGCGGCGCAGTATTACTTTGAGACTCCGAAGGCCCGCTGCATCTCGCGCTCGTACTCCGGAAAGTATCGCGCGATCACCTGGAGATCGAAAGATCCGAGGATCGATTCCTTCGACTCCCGTTCGAGAAGAAATTCAAACGACTTCCGCACCAGTTTTTCCGTTGAGATTTTCGGTCCCGCCAATTGATCTCGGTAACTCTGTTCCACCATAACCGTGTGCTGCGTGCTGCTCCGGCCTTCCGTTACGGTCACGCGAAACTGAGCGTGGTCGCCCTTCTCCAGCTCTTCGACTTTGATCTGTGCCGCCATCACGATGCTAACGTTGCTTCGGCGCAGGCTTCGCCGGCTGGGCCGCGCTCGTGCTGGCCGTTTTTCCCAAGCTGAGCATGTTGGCGACAATGCGATAAGCTCCCGGCACCCCGGCGGGCAACTGGCGGTTCCAAACGTAAGCGGTATATAAATAGAGGCCCTTGCCGTAGGATGCCAGCAGCATTCCGCCTTTGAGTGGCGGCTCGCCAGGGTCGTTCGAGGAGAGCAGCGGACGATACTCCGGCGCCCACGTGTCCATGAAGTAGACTCCCCGCTCCTGAACCCAGCCCTTGAAATCGTCGTTCGTGATCCGGTTCGGCTCCTGGAAGAAGGGATCGACCGGCTCTAATATTTCGACCGGAGCGTCTTCGACGGCGACGCGCGCGCCGGTCGTCTGGGACATCGGATAGGGACCCAGCGGCTCGCTTCCGCCCACGGCGCGGCTATATTGAACGATCATCAGCCCGCCATTGCGCACGAATTCCATCAGGCGGCTGTGGTTCGTGACCAGGTCCTTGCGGATTTCATAGGCACGGATGCCGGTCATCACGACATCGAATTTTGAGAGATTTCCATACGCCAGATCGTCGGAGCTGAGCAAAGTGACGGTGACTCCCAAAAGTTTGAGTGCCTCCGGCACGCTGTCGCCCGTGCCCATGACGTAGCCGACACGCAGCCCCGGCGCTATCTTCACATCGAACCGCTCGAACTGCGACACTGCCGGACGGAACAGATAACGGGTCTGAATGTGCGGATAGTCGATCACGTTGTAAGAGGTGGAATACGACTGGCCGTCGAGATCCACCATGGCAGCAACGGAGTGTTCTTCCACCTTGTCTTTGAGCGGCGCAGTTGGTTGCGAGACTTCCAAACGAGTCGAGGCTTCGTCCCCCCGCGTCCCTAATTCCAGCGGTTTCGAAGGAGGATTCGACCTCCAGCCCGAGGCCAAGTTGAGGTGAACGGTTGGTTGCTGTTTTGCGGCGCGATTGTTGCGAACCTTCACTAGCAAACTCTGGCTCCCCGTTGAAGCCGTGGGGAAGACGGTTGCTCCCGGCTCGAGCCAAACGCCCACGGGCGGCACGACGATCACCGGGTTTTCCCGCTCCCCGTAAATTCGATCCGCATAGCGGTAAATCACGCCCGATTCCTGTTCCACTTCAACCGAACCGCTATCGCTGGCCGCAGAGTATTTGAAGCTTCCCGTGAACAGGGGCGGGTTCTCCGGATCTCCGTTATAGGGCGCCGGCGTTACGGCGTAGCGATCCTTGCTGCGCTGCTTCACCAGCCAGTATGGTTGCGACACAGGGGCCTCGGACGGAACCGTCACCTTGAACTTCGCTTCGACGAGCGATCTCCCGCCCTGCGCGCCTCCCGCCGGCGCCATCCTCTCGACTTTCCAGCCCGCGGGTCCACTCAGACCCACATCGGAAGACTTCAGACGGTCCGGGACTCGGACAACGCCTGTGACGGTTATGTTAAAACTTTCGCCCGGCACGATCTCCGCCTTCTCGGCAAGCGTTTCCACGCGAACCCCTCCGGCCAGACCCAGCGCATTGACAAAATCCGCTTCTTTGAGTCTCAGAAGAAACAGTGCATGGTCCTTGGAATCCGGCGGCGCCTGGCTTTTCTCAATCTCGGCGCGCATTTCGCGCACCAGGCTCAAGCCGTGCGCGAGCGACGAAACCACGCCCGCGGGCTGGTAGGCCGAGAGGCTGTGCTGCGCCGTCTCGATATCCTTCATGATATTTTCGACGCGGCTTTGGACACCGGGCGAGCCTCCGGCGAGCGCCGTGAAGCGATTCAGGGTCAGGTCAACTCCGTCAAAGAGGCCGGTGAGAACTCCGCTGCCGGCGGGAGCGGAATCGATCAGGCGGAACGCGGCAAATGCATTGCCCCGCCCGGAAGACGTTCCCATTCCCTGGCTGCGGTGCTGACTGCGGGCCTGCGCTCCAATTTCCGGAAAGGTTTTTCCAAAAACCGGATCGTAGCCGTCGAGGTTGATCGTCACCGAATCGCGCGTGGCGGGAGCCGGTCCCGATCCGCGCTGGCTGAAGGTGTTTTGGAACAACCTCGCCGCTTGCCACGGTTTCACGCCTTGCTGCAATTGTTCGGGGAAGCGCGACGGGTCGGCCGCGGCGCGGAACGCCTCGCGCGTAAGGATGCCGGAAGCCTGGTGGTGTCCATGGCCGTCGGAGGGCGTGCCGCTGAAGCGGGAAATTAAGACATCGGGTCGGAAGCGGCGGATAATCCATACGTAGTCGCCGAGCGCATCGTCGTGGCCCCATTTCTGCATGGTCTCGTCGGCGCTCTTGGAAAATCCGAAGTCGTACTCTTCACCAAAGAACTGCTGCGCGCCATCGATCCGCCTCGCGGCCAGAAGTTCCTCGGTGCGCAAAATCCCCAGCGCTTCGTATTGCTCGTCTCCCAGCAGGTTCTGGCCTCCATCGCCGCGCGTTGCGGAAAGGTAAGCGGCGCGAACGTGTAGGCCTTTTGCAAGGTACGGCATCAGGGTGCTGTTCTCGTCGTCCGGATGCGCGCCTGCCAAAATGGCGGAGCCGACTACCGGTAATCTCTGAATGGCATCGGCAATCGCGGCGGCATCGCTCGAGCCGGAAGGCGGCGCGGTTTGGCCTCGCTCCAGACACAGCGTCCCCAGTAGCACAATTCCGAACAGGGTCGAGAATCGTTTCGTCGCTCTCCGTAAAGGCGCTCTCCTATACCACACGGTGTCGCTCCTCTCGATTGGTGGTCAAATCTCTACAGGGCGCCAACCTTCACCCCGCTCGTTCCAACACTCGCCGGTAAAGTTCCTCATATTGAGGAATTATAAGGGATGTACAGAAACGTTTCATCGCCGTCTGCCGTGCCGCCTGCGAAACCTCCTGCAATAGTCCCGGGTTTTGCAGCAATCGCACCGCGTAGCCGGCCATCGTCGGCACGTCTCCCACCTCGGCGAGAAACCCATCCACGCCGTGCGTGACCAACTCGGGAATGCCCCCAATCCGCGTCGCGACCGGGACCACTTCGCTGGCCATGCCCTCCAGAGCCGCCAGTCCAAACGATTCTAACTCGCTCGGCAGCAAGAGTACATCCGCGATTCCCAGTGTCTCCTCCACGTTGTCCTGCTTACCCAGAAAAACCGTGTCCTGGTGAATTCCGCGCTTGTAGGATAATGTCTCGGCGGCCGTGTGATCCGGGCCGTCTCCGATCAGCAGGAGCTTCGCGGGAATCTTCTGGCGAACCTGGGCAAAGATTTCCACCACTTCCGTCACGCGCTTAACGGGGCGAAAGTTCGACAAGTGAACCAGAATTTTTTCGCCGTTCGGGGCATAGCTTTGGCGCAGCGCATCGTTCGTAGTCTTCTTATACTTGTCACAATTCACAAAGTTATAAATCACTTCAATATTATTCCGTATCTCAAATTCTTCAAACGTCTTATCTCTCAAGTAATTTGAGATCGCCGTCACCGAATCGCTCTGCTCTATGGCAAAACGCGTGATGGGAAGGTACGAGCTGTTGACGCCAACCAGGGTAATGTCCGTACCGTGAAGCGTGGTAATAAACGGCAGCTTCCTTTTGGACGAAAGCATGGCGCGCGCCAGGAAGGCGCAAACCGAATGCGGAATCGCGTAATGGACATGCAACAGATCGAGCGAGGCCGCCTCGGCGACCTCGGCCATGCGGCTGGCCAGGGCGAGTGCGTATGGCGGATATTGAAACAGCGGATAACTCATCACTTCCACCTCGTGAAAGGTAATGAGTTTGTTGGGACGCAATCGCATGGGCATCGCGGAGCAGATAAAGTGCACCTCGTGCCCGCGATCGGCCAGCTCGATTCCGAGTTCCGTTCCAACCACGCCGCTTCCGCCGTAACTGGGGTAACAGGTAATTCCGATTTTCATAAAGTTGGTGGAAAAAGATGCGCCTGCTTGGCAGCCGGAAATTCGCTAAAGAAGGCCACTGGATCGGTCAGCTCAAGCGGCTCGCGCAAGACAAACGGCTCGCCGTACCGCGCTCCAATCATGGCCCCGTAATAGTGTCCCATCGTCTCGATCACTTCCAGAGCATAGGGAGTACTGATCATTGTTTCGGATTCCTTGGTTTCAGACTCCTTGGATTCCCGAGTCTCGTCCGGGTCGTGAAACTGCGAGCGGTAACTCCGGATGGCTTGCATCTTTGCCTCGAATGTTTCCGTAATATCCACGACGAATGACGGCCGGAAGCTGATCCGCCCTGCATAGAACAAGATTCGGTAGGGACGAAAACTCTCCTGCCCCGTGTCTATCTTCGGGAGGCCCGATTGGAAGGCCGCTTCCGACACCAGGAGACTGGCGCGAACGTGATCGTAATGCCGCTCCTCCCAGTAGGGCACCAGCAGCAGACGCGGCCGGTACTTGCGAAGCACGCGGATGACCCGAAGCCGGTTTTCCAAAGTATTTTCGATGTCGCCGTCGGGAATTCCCAAGTTCTCCCTCGCGGCAACCTTCAGAAACCGATTTGCCGCCTGGGTCTCCTTGGCGCGGATTTCACCCGACCCGCGCGTTCCGAGTTCGCCCCTCGTCAAATCGACCGCACCGACGCGATGCCCGCGATTCGCCAACAGAATCATCGTGCCGCCGCACACCAACTCCAGGTCGTCGGGGTGGGTGCCCACGGCCAGGACATCCAGGGTTGCGGGGGGTTCATCCATCGCTTCAGCGTAACACTCTAAGCGTCGCTTTCCCGTCGTCGCGCGACTATAGAACTGCGAGGCGGGCCGAGCTTTTCTCTTGTTGCTGTAGAGGGTCGTCAGGGCATGGCTTCAGCCATGCCGATACGACGTGCAATTTTCGAATGGGCTTTAGCCGCTGAAGTACGTCCCTCAGCGGCTGAAGCCGCCCTCGAACCGGTCTCTTGACGGCACGCCTGAAGGCTTGCCCTGACGCTCTACACTAATCGGAGAAATACTCTAGAAGCTGTCTCATAAATGGACTTCTTGTGGCAACCGAAAGGGCACGGCTTCAGCCGTGCCGCTAGAACGCCATAAAAACATGGGCTTCAGCCCCTGAGGGTTTCTTCCTCTTCGCCGGTTGCGTCCTTTCGCGCATTTATGAGACAGCTTCTAGAATCGATATCCGGCCGATTGCCCGCGCTAGGTCGAGCGGGCCAAGGCAGGAGCCATGAAAAAAACGGGCCAGAACCTGTTGTTTAGAAGATTCTGGCCCTTGGTAAGGTTGGTGCTGGATGCCCGTGCATTGCCGTCCAGCCCTAAAGCATTCCGACGGCCCGAGCCCGGCACACTACAAATACCCAGTCCGGCAACACGGGTTATTGTTCGCCGCCTCCGAAGTCGTATTCGGTCTTGAACGAGAATTTGATCTGCGGCCCAGCTGCCGGCATCCCCGCTTCTTTGGCGTACTCGTCCCGCAGCACAATCGTCTTGCCGCCCAGAACGGTCATGAAGGGGAAGACCGATCCTATCTCCGCCTCCGGGATGGTGAAGTAGTCCTTGTTCAGAACCACGAAGTCGGCGTACTTACCGGGCTCGAGCGTGCCGACCTCCTTCTCCTTGATGACATAGTAGGAAGCCCACACCGTCGACATCTTCATCAGAGTATTCCGGTCGATGGCCTCCTCGGGCGCGATCATTTCACCCCGGTCGTTTTTCCGAGTGATTAGGTGAGCGAGCTGCGCGTGCAGCGTCTCCGAGGTGCCGGTCTCGATCCGGCCCAGCTCGGCCTCCGCCGTGGTCATCACGCCTCCCGCGATCATGCTCTTGATGGGAGCGATGCGGTTGGCTTTATCGAACCCATAGACCTTCAGCCAGGGCGCGCTGCGGTTGAGGAACATGCTGTCGCAACTGATGATCATCCCCAGATTCTTCATCCGAGGAAGCTGTGCCTGGCGGGGATAGAAGCCGCAGTGATCGGCTGTCGGCCGGAGCGAGCGGATATGCTCCACCGTGAACACCGGATCTTCCTTCATCACCTGTTCGATGATGTCCATCACGTAGTCGATCGTCTTGTCTCCGTAATCGTGGTTCACCACGAAGCGGAGGTGCGACATTAACGCCGCGTGCATGGCCTTGGCGTAGTCGTTGCCGGGCTGGAGCAGGCAGCGCTCCTGGTCCTTAATTTCCTTGGGCGCCTCCATCGTGGTGCAGATCTGGGGCGGGCCGGCGTCGATGCCTCCCAGCGTCACTCCGACGTTCCAGAAGTATTTGTCGCCCAGTCCCGCCACATCGCCCTTGCGCGCGAAACAGCCGGCCATATCCGGCTCCACCTGCTGGCAGAAGCGGTCGGCATAGGCAAACCGGATGGGCATCCTGCCGCCTCTCACCAGTCTCATATAAGCGTCTTGAATGCGCAGTCCGACGATGTGCGAGCTGAAGGTGGTCAGTCCCGCGGCGGCCTCGTGCTTCAAACCTTCTTCCAGCGAATCCGCCAGAACGTCCAGGTGACTGCGGAAATACTGATCCACCACCAGGGACCGCACCAGCGTCGTATCCATGGTGAGCGCGGCCCGTTCGTTCTCGTCGGTCGGCTCCACCTCGTAAAGCTGCAAGAATGCGTTCCGGGCCGCGGTGTTGAGCAGCATGCTCGGATGGGACAGGACGAAGACCGGCAGAGTCGGAGCCAGTGCATCCAGTTTCTTGCGGTCCATCTCTTCCTTCAGCAAGTATTGGATCCCGATTCCCGTGCCGCTCGATCCGCCCGTAGGCAGATCGATCCAGGCCCACTGCCCTTTCAGGGGATGCGCCATGTTCTCCTTGACCACCACTTCGATGCCGTGAGTCAGTTCCCCAAAGTTCTTGCCGGTGACGGAAAACCGCTTCATCACCGACTCCACTTCCTGGCGGTGATTTCGGGTCCAAAGCTGGATAGTGTGATCGTGCATGTGCGAATGCGTATCGATCATTCCGGGGATCACGGTGCGCCCCTTCAGATCGAGTTTCTTCGTCTGCGGTCCCGCAAACCGCAGGACCTCATCGTTGGTGCCCATGAACTGGATGCGATCGCCGTGCACCGCGAGGGCCTGGACGGTCCTGCCAAGCGCGGGTGTCAGAGTGGCGTCGTTCATTGCCATGATCTTACCGTTGTAGATAATGAGGTCCGGGTACGACACCAGCTCGACGGGAACCGTCACGGGCTGCTGGGCGCGCGCCACAACCCCTAGAATGATGGCGAAAAACAAAGCCATCGCCGTTTGCAAGAAACGCTGTCTCATTGATTCTCCTCCTCAAAGATAGCTCGCCGATTTGTAGCCGCTTGCTTTCCCCAGCCCGATCCTTCCCGATGCCGCGCGGAAAATCCCAGCCGCGAACCTATCGAAACACGTTAGGCCGTGACAAGGCCACCCACAGGATATCCGCCCCCCCATTTTCCGATTCTTGATTTTACACTGATTATCAGGCAGAAGAAAACCATCTTCGTAGAACTCCGGGTTCGGCGCATCCTCACTATCGGTCGGATTTCGGCGATCCTCCGGCTTTCCGGCTGCCATCCCGGACGGAGTTCAGCGTGTTTTCGAGCGACTCCCGCGGCACGGATTCGACGTACCTCGAGATCAACCACCCGAGTCCGTTGGGAATCGCACGGCTGAGACTCAACGACTCACACTCCACAATCACTCCCCCGTCGTCCTCCTGAAAGCGCCAATAACTGTTGAGCCGCCAGAGGAATCCGCTGTCGTCCCCGACGGGCTTCTCCTTTTCCGATAGGGCGCCGGCGTTGTCCACTTCCGCAATTCGCGTAGTAAAGCTCCGGCTCGAAACCCGCCTCGCGTCATGGTAGCGATAAACGGCGGTGTGGTTCGTGTTATAGACCACCGTTACGACCTTCTTACGCCGCAGCCGGAAAAAAATCTGGTAGGTAGGGTCTTGCCGGGAAAGGAGCTTCGACTTCTCCACCTCCTTGAAATATTGTTCGTGGCGGTCATAGTCCTGGAGCCACCGCAGAAGCGCGTCCAGCTTTGTATCCGGCACGAATATGCCGCCCAGCCAGTGGTGGATCATTCCATCCTTCACCTCGATCTCCCGCCCGTTTCCATCGCTGGTCTTCATTTTTCGGATGGGAACCTCGCCCTTCCGCAGGAGCGTGCGGATGGAGCGCGATTCGCCGTCTCCGAGGAAATCGGCCACTAAGAACCTCGGGCCGTCGTTGAGTTCACCCGCGATGCGTTGTTCCGTCAGCCGGACGTAAGTATTCCACGCCTCGAGAGTTTGTGGCTTCAGTTCAGCCCCCCATCCGCCCGGAGCGGACCAGAGGCTCAGCGCCATGATCAGGAAGCACGCGGCTTTTCCGGCCGATCCTCTTCTTTCGATAACAGCGTACTCGCTTGGTTTCAACATATGCCCGGCATCTTCAATTTCCTTAGAAGCTGTTGCACAACCTCTTTGGGAACTCCGTAAGGGCACGACTTCAGTCGTGCCGATCACAGGATGGTAAGGAGCGGGCTTTAGCCCCTGAGGTGCGTCTTGGGACCTCAGCGGCTGAAGCCGCTTGCATCACTACTCGCTTCCGGCACGGTTAAAACCGTGCCCTTCCAACACTTTGAAATCGGTTTTGCAACGGCTTCTGATCACTATTGAAACATGGGACCACAACGGCGCGGACTATCATTGCGAACTCCTTCCCTCCACCGCCTTCGAACCGCGGTAAATACTGAGCATCAACGTGCGCTGGGAAAATGGCAGGTAGGCCAGCGCCGCCACGGAGCCTAGCGCCAGCCCGTATCCGATCTTCCGCGACAGCAGCAGCGGCGAGACGGCCCAGAGCGTGTCCAGTAGAAACAATATCGGAAAGAGACGGAGGAATTTCGGTCCCGCGGCAGGGTGGTCCAGGCCGACGGAGGTAATCAGGTACAGCCGCACGGCGATTCCGCACATGGCCGTCCCGATGGCAAGCGGCTCCGCCAGGCCGAGCGAAACCAGAAGCACTCGGCCCAAAGTTTCTTCGAGAGCATCCATCTTGTAGAGGGCCGCGCAGTACATCGCCAGATAACCGGTCTGTATGACTAGGAACAATATCCTCGCCCTCGCTCGCGGCAGCGAAAACTCCACCTCCGCCACGGCTGGGGCCGAAGGGGCCGCCGGAGAGAACGATTCGCTTTCGATTACGGGCAGCGGAATTTGCGCCGCCTCGACGCTCCGTTCCCGTACCACATTGTTCGGAGCGGCGGGAGACGGGTCTTGCGAACTCGTCGTCCCGACAGCTTCCACCGGCACGAGGAACCGATAGCCCTTTCGCGGGAGCGTCTCGATATAGCGCGGCTGCTCCCGCTCGTCCCCTAACGCGTCGCGGATCTTCCTCATGGCCGTATTGATGCCATGCTCGAACTCCACAAACTCGCCATCATTCCAGAGAGCCTTCTCAATTTCCGCGCGAGTCACCAGCGCTCCGGCCCGGCTGGCCAGCAGGATCAATAATTTTATGGGTTGATCCTGGAGCTTGATGAGACGGCCGTCCTTGCGCAACTCACCCGTGCGCAGGTTCAGTTCGAACGAATCAAAGCGAAGCCGGTCCGGTTGGTCGGGCTGAGACATTTCGATTGAGTTAAGTTCCACAAATTAAAGCGCTAGGATTATAGCACCGAGAGTCTGGCTGACGTATCCCCTGCCATCGACATTCGGACCAAACCGCATTGTGTTTCTCTGACGAGGAATCCGCAGCCCTTCCTGTCCTTACAATATCTCACTAGTTCAGATTCAGTTCAGAAGAAATCCAGACTTGCCCGCCAGATCCCAACTAACTCATTAATAACCATTTAACTGTCAAGAAACTTTACAGCCGCTCTTTAGACAGGATTTACCTCCGGTGCATTGAGGGGCTTTCTGACCTGCCGCACGATGGCCCCCGTACCGCGACCGGAGGCAGAAGAGATGGCAGCGAAGAGCAAATCGAGCCGGGCCGTGAATCTGGAAAGGACGCGGCGACAAATTCAATCTACGGAGGTCAGTATGCGTCGCTTCACATTGCTCGTTATCAGTTTGGTCCTGTTTGCAGGGATCGCTCAGGCACAGGAGTTTGGGGAGAAGAGAGCCATCGGATTCCTCTTCGTCGCTCCGGGAGGCGTTGCGTCGAATCGCGACAGCTCCCCAACCATGCACTTCGGCGGGGGCGGAGAGTACTTGATCTACAAGGGACTGGGCGCTGGAGCCGAGATCGGGGCGCTGCTTCCCGTGGGCGGCTCCGGTTGTAGTTGTACAACCGGAAAAGGGATCGGTCTTTTTTCGTCCAACGCCTCCTACCACTTCCTGAATGCTTCACAGAATCGAAAACTGGTTCCATTCGTCACGGCCGGATACACCGGAGCATTCCAGTCCGAATGGGGCGAGAGCTGGTTCAATTTTGGCGGCGGAGCCGACTACTGGTTCCGCGAGAGGGCCGGGTTACGCGTCGAGTTCCGCGACCACGTGGACCCGCATCACGACGAACCAATCCATTTTCTGGAAGCCCGCGTCGGGTTCGTGTGGTGAGGAGGGAAGAAAAAAAGCCCGCCCGGCAAGGAGGTCCTCATGATCGTCAGAACCTGTCCATGGTGCAAAGCAATTCTCAAGAAACTTAACAGGCCGCAACCCTGGAAGTGCCCGCGCTGCGGCTGGGAGTAAAAACCACTTTTCAACCTTAATAGGAGGAAGACATGCGTCAACTAATTCAAGTCACTTGCAGCGTTTTGCTGCTGGTCGGCATAGCCGGAGCACAAGGTACAGAGCAGTCCTGGGACAACCTGAGTACCTTGCGGGCCGGGGAAAAAGTTCAGGTCGTGGATCAAAAGCTCCGGTCGCAGAACGGAACTTTCGTCAGCGTTTCCGATGAATCCATCACGGTCCAGACAGGCAAGGACTCGGTCACGATCCAGCGTACCGATGTCTTCCGCGTTAGTTCGCGGGAACGCGGGCACAGTCGCGGTCAAAACACCTTGCTCGGCCTGGCAGTAGGAGGACTTGCAGGTCTGGGGCTCGGCGTCGTCATGGCAGCGAACCACGCGGAGGATGTTCCTATAGCCGCCGAGTTGGCCGGCATCCCTCTGTTATTCGGCGGCATTGGCGCTGGCGTCAGCGCGGCATTGCCTGCGGGCCATCCCACCATCTACCGGGCCGAGCGAAGGAAGGACCAAACCGCGCCCCAGCCGTAGCCTAGCTGCGGCGCTATTTCCATGGAGGTGACATTTCAATGAGAACCATTCAGAGGATCACACGCCAATTGTCCAACGTGTTCCAGGAACAATGGAAACCAATTTCTTGGAGCGCCCTGTTGCTGCTCAGCATCAGCGCCCCGGTGGCATCGGCGCCAAGTGCGACCGCGTCCCTCGCTCCCGACGAAATCATCAACCGGATGGAACAGCGCTTCGAGCGGCAGATTCACACAATCGGGTCCTACCAGGACCGGCGGCGCTATTCCGTAACGCATCCCCTGCTAGGCAAACCAACCTACCTGCTCGTAGAAGAAAATTTTCTGGCTCCGGAGGAAAAGCGGTTTGAGGTGCTGGAGCGCAGCGGGTCGGCCAAAGTCCAGACGAGCGTTTTTTCCCGACTTCTTCAAGTCGAGCGGGATACCGCCCCGGCAGTCGCGCGAGAAGCGGTCGACCTGTCGCGGCGTAATTACAACTTTCAGTTTGAGCAATATGACGAAAGCGCGGGAGCCTACGTCTTTCAGGCGGAGCCGCGCACCTCAAACCCGTATCTGCTACGTGGGAAAATCTGGATAAACGCGGAAGATTTCGCGGTCCAGCGCATCGAGGGGCAACCGGCCAAGCGGCCGTCTTTCCTGGTCCGCCAGACGACTTTCGTGCACGAGTTCGCAAAGTTCGGCGACTTCTGGTTCCCCATCCACCATCGCAGCGAGTCCCATCTATTCCTTTTCGGGCGGGCGATCCTCGAAATCGACTATTTCGACTATCAATGGCAACCGCGCCCGGAGGTGCAGCAATGAGTGTCACTACGTTATCGCAACCGCATACCGAATTTCGGAATGCAGATCGCCGGCAGGAAAGCCTGCTGGCTGGGATAGAAAAAGTATGCCTGCTCCGGATCGCGCGCCTTCTGCCGCCGCGGGTGAAACCTGATCACCTCACCATACTCGGCTTCGCCGCCATGTTCTTGGCCGGGGCATCCTACGCCCTGGCCCGATGGTGGCCGCCAGCGTTGCTTCTGGTGAACCTGTGGCTCGCGGTCAACTGGTTCGGCGACAGCCTGGATGGAACGGTGGCCCGAACCAGAGACTGCCAGAGACCGCGCTTCGGCTTCTATGTGGATCACATGGTGGACTCGTTCGGCGCGCTCTTCCTGATCGCCGGACTGGCCTTCTCCGGCTACATGTCTGCCTGGGTGGCGGTGGCTCTTCTGCTGAGCTTCTACCTGCTCTCTATCAATTCGTACCTTGCGACCTACACTCTCGGAACTTTTCAACTCTCGTTCTGGAAGTTCAGCCCCACGGAGATGAGGATTCTTTTGGCAGTCGGCAACGCTTTCGCTTTGTTTCGGCCCACGGTCACCGTCCTGGGAATGCACCAGCGGTTCTTCGATGTCTCGGGCGCCGTGGCCGTCGTCTCGATGGCCGTGGTTCTGGCGGCTTCCGTCACGCGCAACACACTTGCGCTTTACCGAATGGAGAGACTTTAATGCGCTGGCTGAAATTCAACACGGTAGGCGCCATGGGCGGGACCGTTCACCTCGGTCTGCTGGCCTTCTTCGTCCATGTCGTCGGGATGAACTGCCTCATAGCCACGGCGCTGTCGGTGGAGATTGCGATCCTTCACAACTTCGTCTGGCATTGGCGCTGGACTTGGGCTGACCGGCGCGGCGCCGGGCTGGATTCGCCGGGTGCCGCTCTGTTCCGCTTTAACCTGTCGAACGGACTGGTTTCAATCACCGGCAATGTGCTCTCAACCTACATTCTGACCGGTTTCTGGAAGATCGATCCCGTGGTTGCCAACCTCGTCTCCATTGCCATTGGTTCACTCGCTAACCTTTTGCTTTCCGATCGAGTCGTCTTCGTGTCGCCCGGCACATTCGAGCACTCATCCCAGCCACAACACGATGATCCCGACTCAATAACGACCCCAGATTCGAATCATTCCGCCAGAGACAGGCGGGAATCAGAAACTTCGCCAATCACCTTCGAGGAGGCGTAACATGACACATAAGTTTTGGTCTCGTACCATTAGGAATTTGGTGTTTCGCAACCGCCCTTACTTTGCACATCTGGCGCTGACCCACGTTTGCAACCTGCGTTGCCGATTTTGCCATATTCCCGAGGAGCGTGTAAAAGAACAGGACACGGAGGGAATGAAGCGCATCATTGACCGGCTCGACCGTTTGGGAATCGCCGTCCTCAGTATTTCGGGAGGCGGTGAACCTCTGCTGCGGCAGGATTTCGCAACTCTCTTAAACTATGCCGCCGACAAGGGACTCTACGTCAAAATCACCTCGAACGGGACCATGTCGCGAGCGAAGTACGCGGAGTTGCTAGCTTCCCGCGTCTCTGAGATTTCCATTTCCCTCGACGGAGTGCGTGGCAACGATTTGCCTTTCAGCCACGAGGGACCAAAATTGTTGGACTCCATCGCCTTTCTAAACAGGAATCTTCCCGCAGGCAAACTGCTGACGCTGAATATCACAATTTCAGACACGAATCGCGACCAAGTGGATGATATCGTGAACTTCTGCACACGCGAATTTCCCAACGCTCGTCTCTGGCTGAACCCCGTGGTCGTGGGCCAGGGTAAGCTGCGCGTGCTGACACAGCTCAAAGTGAATCCCGACTTCATGCACCGCGTGGAATCTCCGACGCTGCTCACGCCCAGATTATACAAAGAGGGTTGCGAAGACTATTACCGCAGCGAAACGTACAACTGGGAGTGCCTAGCCGGAGAGTTCTTCTTTGACGTTAAGCCCAACGGCGATTTCTGGATCTGCCAGGATCATCCGGCCAAGACGCCCCTCAACATCCTCGACGACGACTTCGAGCAAAAGTACCGCCGCGCGGATTTCAGCCACCGGCGTGCTTGCAGCGGCTGTACCTATTCGTGTTACTGGATCACTCAGAAATCGTTTGAGCCGCGCACGTGGCCGGGGCTGGCCGTAATGTGGTGGAAATGCAATACGCGGCCGGACGAGGTCTGCCGTCAAACGGCGCGGAAGTACGGCTGGCAGGCGGGACTCCTGCACTTGTGCGTATCGAGGGCATTGGCCGGCCGGAAGCGCTTGCCAGAAACGAATGAGATGGATTTGGAGTTGAGCTGACCAAGTGATCGGGCGTTGAATCTCGCGGACGGAAAACTGATGTGCAGACATTTCTGAAACTTCCGGTAGACTGTGCTGCGTTCCGCTGAAGGGTCGCGTGCCAGCATTGTCAATCTGCAGACGCAGTAAACGGACAACAGTTCGTTAGGTATTGCAGGGCTTTACGCGGCCGATGCCGCTGCGGGAGAATAGTGATCGGCGCTCGTGCCGCCGACGGTTCCAACAAGGAGCGGTCCGAGCTACTTGGATTTTTCAGAGAGGCCGTCGCCGATTGAATTGGAGTATATTTCGATGGACATACAACCTCATGAGCTTCCGCACCGCGATTTCTATCGCCTCTTGATCACTACGGTTGCGCCACGACCCATCGCCTGGGTCTCCACAATCAACAGTGAGGGAATCCACAATCTGGCGCCGTTCTCCTTCTTCAATGTGATCTGCGCCACGCCTCCTCTTCTCGGTTTTTCTCCCGGCATCCGCACAGGCGACGACCGGAGCCGTCTCGGAACGGGACTCAAAGATACGCTGCGGAACGTTCGTGAGACCGGAGAGTTTGTGGTCAATACCGTCACGTTTCCGGTGGCCGAAGCGATGAACCTGACCAGCGGCGACTACGAGTCTTCGGTCGACGAGTTCGAGATTGCCCGCTTGACCATGCGCCCTTCCCTGCATGTTCGGCCCCCGCACGTAGCAGAGTCCCCCGTAAATTTTGAATGCAAGCTGTTCCAGGTCCTCGATTTTGGAACGGAAGTCTCCGGCGGCAGTCTGGTGATCGGCCAGATAGTCTCAATTCATGTAGAGGAGGCGGTTTTGAAGAATGGAAAGGTTGATGCACAACTGCTCGATCTCGTCGGACGCATGGGCGGCGCTCAATACTGCAGGACTACCGACCGATTTGAGCTGGCCAGACCGGACCTGAATCCAGAACAGAAATAGGTGCTGGAACAGCCAAAACCGACCAGGCAGAAGTTTTGTACCAATCCAAGTGAGAGAATTTACATCACAACCTGCGGTTGTGAATCTGGGTTCCAGACAGAGGTATTTGTCCCCGGCGCCGGGCGAATATTTGCGGGCGTCGATCCGCATTGTCGTTTTGAGCGACATAATATTTCAAAGACGCGCACGTTTCTTCCGTAAGTTTCTTGAATCGGACACCCAGTCCAGCCTCTGTCGCGTAAGCAACGATTCCATCCAAGGAAAGGACTCCCTGTATCGCATTCAAAGTCAGTCCAATCTCCACATCTTTTCCCACAAGTTCTTTGTGCGTCGACATCAGGAGGATTCCAAATTCGCTCAATTCCAGTGCCTGACAATTGAACTCTTTCTTGCCCAATGTCATCGTCACCGGGAATTGAACGGAAATCCGGGATGTTCGCGATCCTTGGTGTGGTCTTTTCGCTTCGGTCATAGCTCTCCTTCCACGGAATATTGCGCCACGCGATTTACAGGCTGCGGCGCCGATCCGCGCCGACACCACCGATCGATCCTCTCCGGCACTTCCCCTCCGTTTTGGCGTCGCCGCTCGCGACCCTTGCGGTTGGTTCCTCGCAGTATTGGTTCCGTGGTCCCGCGCACGCCACACTGTCGTTCAGGGATGGCAGGGTTCGTTAAAAAGAGCAGTGTTTGCATATTTTCCTCAAACGGCATGTAGCAACTGTTCATCGTGCTGTCGAGCAACTTCGGGCTCGTACGCGGCTGGCTCAGCCTTGTGTAGAGCTGCCCCACAAAATGGGCAATTGGGAAAGCCCGGCATAATTTCACGCGAACAAGAGGCACACCGTGCCGGCCTAACCACTTCAAAGGGAACCGTACGCAAAACTTCTTCCAGCGTTGTCACTCCCTGTTTCACCTTTTCCAGGGCATCTTCCCGCATGGTTTGAAATCCGGCGGCTCGGGCCAGACTGCGAAGTTCCTCCGGGCGCGCCTCAAAGTGAATTGCGTCGCGGATCGGACCGTCAATCAACAGCAGCTCATAGATTCCCACTCGTCCCTTGTATCCGGTGTGATCGCAGGAAGCGCAGCCCAATGGCTCATACATCCAGTTGTCGATCTCTTCGGCGCCGATGATGGCAAGACGCTCCAGATAGGCGGAGGAAGCGGGTGTTTTTGTCCGGCAACTGCAAAGCTTGCGGACCAGCCGTTGTGCCATGATACCGGTCACCGAGGAAGAGATTAAATAAGCAGGAACCTTTAAATCAAGCAGCCGGTTCACGGCCGAAATACTGTCGTTGGTGTGCAAGGTCGAGAGCACCAGATGGCCGGTTTGCGAGGCCTTTAACGCGATTTCCGCCGTTTCTCCATCCCGGATCTCGCCGACCATGATGACATCGGGATCTTGCCGCAGAATGGAACGCAGGCAACCCGGAAAGGTCAATCCCGCTTTGGGGTGGACCTGAACCTGATTCACTCCCTCCAGCATGTACTCCACTGGGTCTTCCACAGTGACGATGTTGCGGTGAGGCGAGCACAGGAGGTTGAGAGCGGCGTACAACGTCGTGGATTTGCCGGATCCAGTCGGGCCGGTGATAATCAGCGTCCCCTGCGGCAAAGCCAGGATGCGGTTCAGACTTTCGGCATTTTCCGATGACAGTCCGAGCTGCCCGAGGCTGACGCTGGTGGATCGGGGATCGAGCAGGCGCATCACGATCTTTTCACCGAAGTGGGTGGGCAAGGTAGAAACGCGCAGGTCGAGCCGGAGGTCGCGGTATTGAATCAAGAAACGGCCATCCTGGGGGACACGGCGTTCCGAAATGTCCATATCCGCAAGGATCTTGACGCGCGAAAGCACAGCGGCCTGATGCTCGGAAGGGATGGTCAGCAATTCCGCAAGGATGCCGTCCACCCGCAGGCGGACCATACAGTTGCCGACACGCGGCTCAATATGAATGTCACTGGCGCCTTTGTTCACCGCGGCTGCCAGGATTCTGGAAACGTAGCGAACGGCCGGAGTTTGCTGGGTTTCTCCCGCTTGGAGCTCTTTCAATGCCTCGCGATTTTCTTCTCGTTCGTTGGTGGTAATGAATTCAATCGCGGAGGCGTCTCTCTTTTCCGCCTTTTCCGCTTCGGGTTCGTCGCCGGCTACGTCTCTGCCATAATGCTTTTTTATCCCGGCCAGGATATCGTCGCGAAAGCTGAACCGCGGCGAGATTTCCATCCCGATACTGAATCGAAGTTCATCGCGAATCAGCAAGTTCTGCGGCTCCGCCATGGCAACCACTAATGTTTTGCCTTTAATATACAAGGGAAGCACACAGCATCGAAGGGCAATGAAGTGCGGAAGCAAAGCCAATACATCGGGCTCGATCATGGGAGGGGGACAGTCGGCATAGGGAATCCCTTGTACCTGCGCGAGAGCCGTGGCGATTTCATTTTTCGAAGCTAGCCCGCTCTGGAGCAGCAACTCGCCCAGGGGAATTCCTTTTTCTTGCTGGATCGCAATCGCACGGCTCAAGTCTGCCTCGGTCAGACTTCCCCGCTCAACCAGCATTTCTCCCAGCCGTTGCTTTTTCATGAATACTCCTATTCAAAACGCTGCTCCAACGACAGAGATGGAAGGGATTTCACCGCGACGATACATCCGTCAGAACCTTTTCAGCGCACGGCTCTTGGCCGGAATCGGGGAGCAGCCCCTCTTCGATCCGACATACCACCGCGCGGTTGCGGCCTGCGATCTTGGCTTGATAGAGCGCCTCATCGGCGGTTCGCAGGAGAGACTCGACCTCCATGGATATGGCTCCTCCACCAATCGCCACCCCCAGGCTTACCGTAACCGGAACCGCCCCGTTCGGGGTGTCCATTGGAGTGCTGGTAATCGCCGCCCGCAGGTCTTCGGCTCGGCTCGCGGCAACGGAGGAATCGCATTGCGGAACAACAATCAGAAACTCCGCTCCTCCGTAACGGCCCACCGCGTCGTAGGGGCGCACGCAAGCCTGCATCCTCGTTGCCGTTTCCCGCAGGATCGCATCTCCGGCCAAGTGTCCATACGTGTCGTTCACATGTTTGAGATGGTCCAGATCAGCCATGATAATGCTCAGCGCAGTTCCCTGCCGTTGGGCGCGTGCAACTTCGGTCCGTAACGTCTCCAAGATGGCAACTCGGTTCCACCCTCCCGTGAGCGAGTCGTGGGAGGCGTGGAACAGCAAGTTCTCATAGGCAGAGCGAAGCCGTTTTTCCAACCCGAGAACCCGATTTCCGGCCCAGAGTCGTGCTTTTAGCTCCTTCGCATCGAATGGCTTCGACAGGTAATCATCGGCTCCAGCGTCCAGGCCCTCGACGATGTCGGCTTTCTGGAACTTTGCCGTGAGCAGCAAAATGTAGACGTACGACTCGTCGCTCCTATTCCGGATTCGACGGCAGACCTCCGTACCATCCAGGCCAGGCATCATCCAGTCCAAGATGGCCAGGTTGGGAGCGTCTTTCTGGCTCAAGATATTCCACGCTTCGTTCCCGTCACAAGCGACAACTACTTCATAGTTCCACTTGACCAGAAATGTTTCCAGCAGGCGACGATTAATGGGGTCGTCATCGGCAACCAGGATTTTCACCTTACACACTCCTTTTGGAAATCGATCAGCGTGGACCGAAGAGCGCGGAGCTGCTGCTCCAGGACTTGAAACGCATCTGCTGCTTGATTCCAATCCCGATTTCGTCCCATGGATTCCAGTTTCTGGGCTGCCTGAAGCGCTTCCGAGGCCGCAAAATTCGATAAGGAACCCTTGATGGCATGGGCTGTAAACTCGAGCGCGGCAGCGTCCCGGTGTTCGATCGCATCCCGGACCGCAGCCAACTGTTGCGGGGAAATATCCAGAAACAGAGCTGCCAATTCTTGCTGGAGTTCGGCATCGCCATCAAAAAGCGAGTGAAGCAAGTTCGGATTCATTTCATCTCCTCCAGCCGTCACCGGCGCACTCGTGATACTCGATGCAAGATCGGTTGCCGCTACGTATTCAAATGGAAATGCCGGCCATATTGCCGTCCGGGACGGCTTCGTTACTAGCAGCGCTCTTCGTATCCTTCCCTGCATTGCTTGGAGCACTGGTCAATGTTTCGATGATCGCGAACAGCTCTTGCGCCCGGATGGGTTTGGCAACGTAAGCGTCCATCCCGGCCGCCAGACACATTTCCCGGTCCCCTTTCATGGCATGAGCGGTCATCGCGACAATGGGGATGTGGCGGTTGGTTCCCTTTTCGCTTTCCCGAATGGCGGCGGTCGCGGCCAATCCATCCATTTCCGGCATCTGTACATCCATCAGCACCAAGTCGAACCCCTCAAAAGCGGTCGTCTCGAGAGCTAAGAGTGCCTCCCGGCCGTTTTCGGCAACCGTAACATGATGCTGCTGTTTCTGCAGCAGGCGTTTCGCTACCATTTGATTTACGGGGTTATCCTCCGCCAAGAGAATCCGCATCCCCTGCGCGTTTCGGTTCTCCGATGTGGCCCTGACCGGAAGTTCTCCTTCGTTCTTTGCTGTGTGTTTCCCCAAAGCCGTGAGAATCGAATCCAGCAGATCCGCGCGTCGGACTGGCTTGACCAAGTATGCCGCCACGCCCAGCTTGCAGCAGCGTGCGATGTCGTCGGATCCGCTGGCCGACGTCAACATCATGACGGTTGTTCCGCCCCAGGCGGGATTGTTTCGGACGTGCTCGGCAACTTCGAATCCATCCATTCCCGGCATGTTGACATCCAGTAGCAATAGAGAGAACGGTTCCCCTTTTTCTTTGGCTGCCTTCATTGCGGCGAGCGCGGATGGGCCGTTCGGCATCGACGTTACCTTCATGCTCCACCGGTCCAGACTTTCTTCCAGGATTCGGCGGTTGGTGGAGTTATCGTCCACCACCAGCACCGTTAGGTCTATCAAATTAGCCACTTCCTTGGGAGCAGGTACTACAACAGGATGCTGCTGCACGGAGAAGCGGGCGGTAAAGTGGAAAGTGCTGCCTTTGCCTGCTTCGCTTTCCACCCACAGATTCCCTCCCATCATCTTCACCAGCCGGATGGCGATGGTCAGTCCCAGTCCAGTCCCGCCGAAGTGGCGAGTCGTCGAACTGTCCGCCTGCGCGAATGCTTGGAAGATGATTTGCTGTTTCTCGACGGGAATGCCGATGCCGGTATCTTTAACCGTGAAATGCAGAAACACTTCCTCTTCTGTCCGTGATTCCACCTCGACGCTGACGATCACCTCTCCGGTTGCGGTGAACTTGATCGCGTTCCCCGTCAGATTGACAATGATCTGCCGCAGCCGGTCCGGGTCACCGATCAGAACCTCGGGTATTCCCTGCGGGATCCGGCAGGCCAACTCCAGATCTTTCTCGTGGGCTCGCAGGGCCAGCATTTTCATGGTGTCTTCCAAGGTGTCTCGCAGCAGAAAGTCGATCCGGTCCATTTCGAGCTTGCCGGCCTCGATCTTGGAAAAATCCAGGATGTCGTTAATCACCGTGAGCAGCGAACCGGTGGCCGACCTCACGGTGGTGAGATACTCGCGCTGATCGGGCGTGAGTTCGGTTTCGAGCGCGAGTTCCGTCATGCCCACGATCGCGTTCATGGGGGTCCGAATCTCGTGGCTCATGTTGGCCAGGAACTCGCTTTTGGCGTGATTGGCGGCCTCGGCGGCCTCTTTGGCAACGGCAGTCAACTGTGCCCGGTATTCAATCTGCGTCAGCATCTCGTTAAAACCGTCCACCAGTACGCCGAACTCGTCCTGGCTGCGCTTCGTAGCGCGGATGGAATAATCTTTTTGGGCGGAAACAGCTTTGGCCACACCGGCCAACTCCAGGATGGGATCGGAGATCAGCCGCTGTAGCCTGGACGATAAAAAAAGAGCTACGAGCGAAGAAAGTGCCAGGATAATGCCGACGATCCACGCATCTCGGTCCAGGCGGGATTGCAACTCCGACATGTCCGACACAAGGTGAACAGCGCCAATGGTCTCTTTATCGAGGATGAGCCGCCGAACCACATGCAGCGAGGTGCTGGTAAAATAGCTTTGGTCTTTGAGCGGCTGGTCCGGGAAGGACAGCCCGGCCTGATTGCCACGCGCGTACCGGGCAAACACCTGACCCTTGCCCGTATAAATAGCCGCATAAACGATGTTCCGCTGCACTTCGAGTCCCGCGAGGATTTCCTGAGCGGCCTTGGGATCGAGGAAGGTCAGCGCTGCCGCGCTGTTCTTCCCAACCACTTCCGCCAGGATCGTGAGACCCCGGACCTTCTCCTGCCGGGTTTCCATCTGGTCAGAGACAATATACGCCGTACACGCGAGCAGCAGGGCCACGCCGCTGGTCAGCATCAAGATCAGCATCAGTTTGTGGCGGATGGGAAGATCCCGAAAGATTTCCCTATTAATCCTGATTTTCATGTTCCTATTCCCAAACGGTTTTCGCCAGAGCCAGAAGCTTGGAGCTGATCTTCAGCCCGGCGCTCTCCGCGTTTTTCCGGTTGATCTCGAAGCCCACCTTGTTGTCAGTAAGGATGAAGTTGATCATCCCTCCCTGCTGAGCAAATCCATCCGTTTCGCCCACAGTCAGGACGGGCGACCCTCTTATATTCCGCAGAATCTCCGCATGGGAACTACCCACCGTCGAACCTATGAAAAGAATATGACAGCGGGGAGAACTCTGGCCCTGCTTCCACCTGCCGACCAAAAGCTTCCTGCCCTCGACCGTTTTGTCCTTCACGTAACGATCCAGAGTGTCCTCAACGGAAGCATCTCCCGCAACGCCAATAATGATCGGAGAGCCCGCTTCCGCGAATGCGGCGGGAGGCCACTCGACGAATTTCGCGAAATTGTATATGAACGCCGCCTTAACTTGATCTTCCGAAGGCAGGGAGGCTTGCCCGCGCAAGCCGGGAACGCTGCCGAGCATTGTCGAGAAGGCGACAGCCAGGACCAGTTGCAGAACTCGGGTGCGAGCAAACGGGAAGCGCCGGTAAGCTCCCGAAACTGCATTCTTGCGGCCTTTTGTGCCCACTGGATTCGCTGCCACAAGCTGTGCCGCAGCGATCAGAAATGCCATGATAGTTGCCCCTCTAGGCGGCGGTCATCCGAAGCAAAGCCATATCGCATCAAAAAGCCTTTTGATAACCAATTACCAGATTTGTGCCGGGAGCGTCGATGCCCGAACCGTGAAATCGGTAGCGTTTGTTGGTAAGATTCTCCAGTGCGATGGTGACGCTTCCCTGGCGATTCCAATTCCAGCCGCTCCGGATATTGAACACGGCAAACCCTGGGCTGCCGCCCGCCGGTATGCGCGGATCCGCAAGGTCGCCCAGCCCCAGCCGGTCCTGCCGGGAAGCGACGAGATTGTAATATTCAATCCAGAAGTTTTTCACGGGCGCCCATTTAACCGCGAACGTTCCTTTTATTGGGGGTATGCGGTTCAGTGGATTATGGGTAATTTCATCCTTCCCTCTGATCCAGGCCACGTCCGCCGATAGAGACCAGTCTTGGAGAAGTTGCACGCGTGTGTCTATCTCGATCCCTTGAATAAGCGCTTGTCCACCGTTTTGTCTCTGGAAGATATTAGCTTCGCCCTTATCTTGAACTCCGTTCTTGTTAAGATCCAAGAACGGGCGGCCTTGAAAGGTTTCCGGCTGGCGCTGAATCAGGCTATCGAAGTCACTCATGAAGTAAGCCGCCGTTCCGGAAAACCTCTTGCCCTGCGTCTTGATTCCGAACTCATAGTTCCGGCTTTTCTCCGGCTGAAGATTGGGATTGGGGATTTCGAATCCCCCGGCGAAACTACCCAGGATCGTCGAATCATCCACGTTCGGAGCCCGGAAGCCTTGTCCCACCCCGAAGAAGAGGCCCAGATTGGGGTTAAATTTGTACAACCCGCGAGCGCTGGCGGTGACAGCGCTGGGACTCGAATTTATTTCGATAGCACCGATTCCAGGATCGGTTACGGCAGCTTTCAGATGAAACTGACTGTAACGAACGCCGAGGTTCGCCGAAAGTGATCCGGAAACCCTGATCTCGTCTTGCAGGAAGGAGGCGACGGACCGGGAAGTGGACCCGTCGGCAAAAGTCCCAGCCTTGGCGCTCTGCTGGCCGGTTATGGAGTCGACATCAACTCTTCGGCTGATGATGCGATCGCCATAGTAGTCAAGGCCATAGGTAAGCACCTGCCGTTCTCCCAGAAGAGAACTCAGTTGAACGACAACCCCTTTCGACTGAGCCTCATCGTGCATCAGTCTCTGGACGCTCGGCGCCGACCCCACAATTCGCTTACCCTCTTCCAGTTGGTCCTGATAGGACACGCCAACCATGAGGGAGTTGACGAAGGAGCCGATATTTTTGAACTCGTATTGTAAAGAAGCCAGATCCCTTCGTTCCGGATCCCATTCATATTTCAGATACTGTCCGGAATTCACCACGTCCGTCCTGGGAACATCCTTCTGATCCACCCGTTGTAATCCGAGCACCAGACTCTGGCGGTCGGAGAGGCCGTAGCTCAGTTTGAGATCCCCATCTCCTTCCAAATAGCCCGTTTCGTTTTGCAGTCCCGTTCCATTGCCGGCCCGGAGATTGCCAAAATTCTTCAGACTAACGCCCCCGATGAGTCCCAGCTTTCCAACATTCCCGCTCACCTCAAAGCGCCCGACTCCGGATCGGTCGGCGCTGGCGAACCGCCCAAACGCCCGTGCTTCCATGGAAGAGCCAGTAGTAGAGCCGGCTCTGGACTTGGTGATGATATTGATTACACCTCCGAAAGCGTCGCTGCCGTAGAGCACCGACCCCGTCCCATGAATGACCTCGATTCGTTCCACCTGGTTCATGTCTATGGTATTCAGGTATTGGTTGGGACCCAGGCGGTAAATCGCATTGTTCATGCGGATGCCATCGATCAAAATCAAAATCTGGTTCCCGACCATCCCTCGAATAATGGGGGAGCCTCCTCCGTAGTTGGTCTCCTGTACCAGAACGCCCACCATCTCATTGAGCGCTTCCGGGACAGTGCGGTAGTTCTTTTGCAGGATATCCTCGGCCGTGATCACGGAAATAAATCGCGGTGAATCGATGTTCTTCTGGACGTGACGTGCCGCCGTAACCACAGTCGTATTCAACAGTTCCTCCAAGCTCATGGTCGACAAGTCGCGGTCTTGCTGGGAATCTTTACCCAGCAGCGAGCCACAGGGAACCAGCAGTACGGCCAGCAGCAAACATCGAGCTATTCGGATACTCATCGGTATATTCCTTTTCATCGAATGTCGAATTCGTCCCTGGCCACTGAACGTCTTGCCTTTAGAAAACGGATGTCCTCAGCTTGATCACGAAGACCGCAGACGGCGCCCGGAACAGACCTTGCTCCTTTTTCGAAGCGGAGGTGACCTCCATTTCCATCAACTGATCCAGACCGATTTCGGTGAAGTCGACGTTTGCTTGCTGGGCCCAGGAATTGGCAGCCAATAAGACCGCAAACAGCCCCAGGACGATACTTCCCCGAATGCGTGAATTCAGAGTCATTAATTTCATCTCAGATCCCATTAGGCCGCACCTTTTCGAACCACCATGAAAAATTTGCCATTCGCCGACCTGCGCAGTTTCTAAACCCGGCAATGGAGAGATCAGCCGGCGAATCCTTTTCTTATAACCAGCCGTCGCTTCTCTCGTGCTATAGATCTATATCGTCAAGTCCAACTAATTCATTAAATTAGCCGTCCGGCATATTGCTGACACCGTTTAGCGGAAGGAAATGCTGTGGTCAGGGTTTTTCGCTGGCAAGATATCGAGAAGTTGCGGCTGTACAATCCGCTCAGGAGCATCGGGAAAGCGAACATCTTCGAGTGCCGTGCCTTACGGGTTCAAGAAGATCAGGGCATTGCTGCAAATCGCAGCATGGAAGGCAGGCCGCGAGCGCGGACGGGGCGGATCCGGCGACGGGAGGGGCTGGTAGTGACCCAACAGCGTGGCAGCTATGTTATTGATTGAATTTAGTGGAGTTTGGTTGCGGGGGGTGGATTTGAACCACCGACCTTTGGGTTATGAGCGAAATCTAACCCATGACAGCAACCAACCTGCCCCAACCAAACTCAAGAAAAATATAGTAAGCTCACAGTCCGCTTTTGGCTTGAGTTGTGGCCTTTCCGCAGTAGTTCACGGACAAAACACGGACAAAGCTAACGGCGCATCGGGATACTGCCCTGCCCGCAAAGCAAAGAATCAGAGCACGGCACATTGGGCGGCGAACCCAATGCTCCGCCGTAACCCCGTGAAAGTGTGTGGGTTGCTGACTGCTGTCCGTGAATTGTCCGTGAACGGGGCGAGCCTTTGAAGGAGCGAATGGCAGGGTCAACAGCGAAGCGCACGGTCCCTTGAGCGGGACAAAGGCTTGACCTGGCCGCAATGGTGGACTGCGGGGGTTGAGTTTGTTTTTGTTCCCAGGGACGGCCGCCCCCCCGCTTCCATAAGGGGCGGCTGTTTCTGGTGGCCTTGCCTTTCCTGCTTTGGAGTCGTCTTTTGCTTCGCTTCCTTCCCACCCCCTTTGTGTTCGAGGGGTTAAAGGGGGGGGAAGGTGGCAGCCAGAGCCAGCGCCTTTCGCTGGCGGCGGCTGACGGATGGGGGCGAGTGGCAAGTTTGCCTGCCAGTTGCGCCTTGCCGTGTGGGGATGGGTTTTCCCCACCGGCAGCAGTTGGCGGGCAAATTGCGGCGAGGAGCACCGCATTTCCTGTTTGAAGTAGGAGTCGGCGTAAAAGCAGGACCGGCACGCGGGGCTTGTGCCACAGTCCCACCGTGGCGCGAGACCTGCTGGCCGGACATCGTGGCACCAGTCGCGGTTCACCACGAAGCTCCCGGCGCGTGTGTCAAGCTGCTACATTTGCAGAGACCGTGACATGCCCTTACGGGCCGGTGTCCGTGACTTGACCGTGTTGGAGTGTGCAGCATGACCGAGCACAGAGCTACTTCCGGCATGGCTTGAATGGCGCGGGGAACCGGAGTTCGGGATTGTCTCCAGGGTTGGCCCGCCGTCGGGCAGAATCGCCCGGAGCGCCTTCGATCCCGCCTGCCCCAACTGTCGTTGCGGGAGTCCCGGCGCGACGGCCGGCGTACCAAACCCTCGCCCCCTGGTCCTTGCTGTGCGTAGAACGTCAGCCCTGAGGTAACAGAATTTTTCAGATGCGGTTGAGCGGTCGTGATATAAAAACAGAGAAGGTTCGATCAGAAGTATCTGGCGTAACATTTACGCGAGTTTGACCGGAGGTACAACGTCCGCAAGCTGGACGATATGGAGCGCTCCGTTATCGCGCTAAAAATGACCAGCGGAAAACGGTTGATGCTCAAGGCGTCAGAACCATCAAAGCACTAAAACTGTTCGGTAAATCGCTTGTAGCGTGGGCGCGCTCCGTGCGTTTTCGCCGTTAGCAGGTGAAGTGTGTTCCCTCAGCTTAGGGAGATGATAGCACATCCCCCGGAAAGGGAACATGATAAAAAGAGGGGATGGCAGTACCGAAATAGAGAGGTTGGCGCGAACAATCGGACGCTATAAAAGGCACAATATGTTTGCGATGCTCAAGGGATATACAGCTTATTTTGATGCGAGCGGCGGCACTAATTTACCTGAAACCGTAGTTGCCGGATACGTTTCCACGGTAGAAGCATGGGAAGCATTTGAAGTTGATTGGAAAATCGCTCTTGCTAGATATAACGTCCCCTACTTCCACATGAACGAGTTTGCAGGTTGCCGAGAGGCGTTCAAATCCCCGAAATGGAAAAGCGAATTCTACCGCGCCGAGTTTTTGAAGGTTCTTGCGAGCATCATAAAATCATGCGCGATAATGAGCTTAGGGTGTGGCGTAGAGCACTCGGTATTTAACAAGATGAACGAATCTTTTCGGATCGGTGAACGATTCAACCCTTATGCTCTATGTGGTAGAGATTGCGCAGTCAAGGCTAAGAGGATCATCCGGGCAAATTACTCCGATACAGCTCCAATCGAATATATTTTTGAATGCGGAGACGAGGGAAGAGGTTTTTTGATGACCGAAATGGAGCGGTGCGGACTTCCCACTCCGATTTTTAGGCTAGGTAAACCAAGCAAAAAGTATCCCGATATTCCACCTACAGTTCAATTGCAAGCCTGCGATTTTGTCGCATGGGAACTCCGGCGCGTCGGAGATGAACAGATACGTGGCTCACTGAAAAAATATCGCAAATCCTTCCAGGCATTAAAAACCATTGATAATCACTGGGGACGATACAATCCCGGAAGTTTCCGGGAATTTTGCAAGATCGCTTCGATTGATCGGCGTTAGAATTGCGTTATGTCAAAACCAGAAACCAAAATCCGCATTCCGGTCTTAAACGATAAATTCGTTGTGGCGATCTTGAAAGTAAAGCCGACTGCCGATATATGGGCAAAAAACTGTGCAGAAAGGGGAGAGGAGCTACACAACGGGAATGAAGTCGGAAATCACTGTAAAGCATAGGCAGATTGCCCGCGCCATTGTGCGGGAAAATAAGCCGATTGGGCGGGCGCTGATTGAGGGCGGAATTTCGCCTACTCAGGCGAAAAAGGGAATGGCGCGGATTACCCATACGAAGGCTCTGCGGCAAGCTGTCCAGGAAGAGCTAGAGCAGTGGGCGCGGGATGCTGGCAAGATAATCCGGGTTGCTGTGCCCCACGTTCGCGCTGAAATGGTGCGGGCGCGGCTGACAATGAACGTGGCACGAGGCGAAGACAAGGCCGTGCAATCCTGCAAGCTCTTGGGACAGGATAAAGAACTGCGGATATTCGAGCCGGAAAACCAAATGACGATCAACCAGCTTTTCGGTAACTGCCCGGCGGACTGGCGGGAACGGTTCGGGATAGACGTTCAATCGGAACCGGCCCTTGAGAGTCGCAAGCCCTCGCAAGACAATCAGCATTAGCGAAGGGAGCATCTCGACGGGTTCATTCAATCCTCGATTACTGCACCGCCATCGTGACCGTGTTGGAAGGGACCCCGCCGATGCTCAGCGCCAGCGGAATCGCATCGCCCGCAGGCGAACCCGCCGGAACCTGCACGTTGACCTGGTAGAGTCCCACGAAGCCCGGCGATAGCCCGGAGAAGGTAACGCTCGCCGCAATCCCTCCGACGGTCGCCAGAACGGGCGTGGTGGTGGCTGAGTTGCCCCCCGCGATCTTGCCGTCGCCGGGCGGATTCGTCACCGCTCCCAGGCCGGTGCAGTAGACCACCACAAACTCTCCCGGATGGGCTAGCCGCGACCCGCCGCTCAACGGTGCGGCAATCAGCGATGTGCCATTGATTTGGATAGCCCCCTGGCCCGTGCCCTGGTTATTGAGCGTGAAAATGCCGGGCGCCAGCGGGCTTACGGGAAATGCTATCGGCGAACTGGTCTGTCCCCCAACACTAACCTGCAATGTAGCGGTGGGGCCGGAGATGTTACTCGGCAACACGACCACAAGCTGGCCCGGCGTGGTGTTGAACAGGGAAGACGGCGTTCCGTTAACCAGCACCTGCGTCCCGGTCATGGTGGTCTTCACCACCCCGCTGGCGTCAAGCGTGGGGCCGCAACTGGGATACGCGCAGGATGTGCCATCGGTCAAATTCTGTCCAAAAATAGCCACAATGGATCCCGGCGCGATGGAAGCGGAAGCGTGGTTGAAGCTGGCGTTGCTCAGAATTCCATTCGGCGCGAGTACGGGTGCTCCCACGGCAAGCGTCACCGTGATTACCTGAGGGCTGTTGCTGGCACTTGTGGCGGCTATTCGGATTGTGCCGCTGTAGGTTCCGGCAAACAGCCCGGTTATGTTGGCGGAAACAGTCAAAGAGCTATCGCCATTGCCTGAGAGCGGAGAAATTCCCACCCAAAATCCACTGACAATAGTTGCTGTCCATCCGAGGGTTCCGATCCCGGTGTTAGAAATAAGAACGGTCTGGTTGGCAGGATTGGCCCCCCCAGGTTGGGCGCTAAATAGCAAGGAATTTGAACTGAGCGCGATCTGGGGAAACTGCGGGGGCGGCGGACCGGACGAAAAGGTTAGAGTAATAGGAATTGTTACTGTCTGTTTGGGGCCAGCGAGGCCGTCCTCAAAAATGGGAGTGGCTCCTATTTGGATAGTTGCGGAATAGGAGTGCGGAACCAGTCCTGCAATGTTCACTTTGACTCGTGTTGAATCGCCCAGGCTTCCAATGAGGATTCCCGTTCTGCCCGAGGGAGTTACGCTTAACCAATTCCCGCCGGTAATGGAAGAAATTGTGGCAGTCCAATTCCACAAAGCGCGTCCGTTGGGAGTAATGTTCACAAACTGGTCCGCCGGATTCGCTCCTCCCTCGAAGGCGGTGAAATTGAGTGAAGTGGGGCTAAACGATATTTGGACTAGTGCTAGGGTTACAGTGATGTTCTGGGGACTGTAATCTGCAAAGGGTGCAGCAATCTGAATAGTGCCAGTGTAATTGCCGGTTGACAATCCTGAGATGTTGACCGATACCGTCAGAGTGCCCGTGTTGATTCCAGAGGCTGGGGAAACGCTCAGCCATGAGCCACTTGTAACGACAGCCGTCCAGGTCATGATTCCGGTTCCGACATTAGAAACGGTGACAGTCTGGTTGGAGGGATTCTGACCGCCTAAACTGGCATCAAAGGACAGGCGAGGAAACGACGGAATCGGTCCGGCTAGCTGTGGCCGAAGGGAGATTACTGTGACGGTAAGTTTTAGCGGACTGTTTGTGGCTCCATTTACGGTCACGAGAATAAAGTCGCCTGTATAAGTTCCCCCTGTCACGTTGCTCCGGGTAAGGCTAATTGAAACCGTCACAACGGCATTCCCGGTTCCTGAGTTCGGGGAAATACTGTAATCAAAAACGTTTTGTGGGCTTGTGCTGGCCATCCAGGTGAGTACTCCTCCGCCGATAATGGAAATATTCAGACTTTGACTAGGTGGCGGGGGTGCGCCCTGTTGAAACGTGAAGGTTAGTGAGCTTGGACTAAGAACAACATTAGGAGCCTGCCCGTGGACCGATTGAATCCAAACCAGAGAGAGCACTGTTGCCAAGAGATGGATTTGCAAAAGCGTCGTTCTCGCTCGCCCCCTGCTAAAAGCTGTCGCCTGTTGTGTTCTAAATTTGCGTCTTGGCATGGCGAACTTCCTCGGTACCACCCAGTCTAACGCTGAGGAACCGGCTTGTCACGGTGATTTTGAAAGATTGGAACGTGCAACCAATCCCTATATAGGTCGAATCTTGGGCGCTATTTTCGGCGGCCGGTGTATCATCGGTTTCGATGGATAGCCGCTGGTGGCCGCCAGCGGTGAAAAGGCCGGGACCTCCCCGTCCCGGCTTTCCGCGTCTTCCAAAAAAACGGGGAGCCACGGGGAGGTGGCACGTGTCTGCGGAATCGGAAGACCCGAAAGAAAGCAAAAGCCAGTTTTCCACAGAGGCGAAGCAAAGAATCCTGGCGGAGCTGACCAAGCCTACAGAGGCCCAGCTTGACGAACGACGGAGACAGGAGACGGAGCGCATAGCAGATGAGAGGGCATCGAGGGCCGTCCGCCTCTACGCACTCGAACAGGCTCTCGTCACAAAACAGGGGCGGAAGGTATCGAAGAGCAAACCAAATGCCAGAAGGGAGAGAGGGCCGGATTTTGAAACGAGCCGTGAGCGAGTAACCCTGGAAGACACGCTCCGCGCCGAGCTTGGCAGCGTCAAGAGCCAAATAGAAAAGGGGACGGGGACACTAAAGCAGATGGAGGAGAGATTCCCAAATTTTCAATTGTGGAAAATCCTTTCGTCGAAAGAGCAGGAAGAACTCCTAACAGAAGAGTTCAGGCCGAGGACCTACGCCCGCACGCTAGTGACGCGAAAATTTGGTTTGACCAGTACTGAGACCATAAAAAAAGACCGCCAGAAACTCCGCGGGCGGCGGCCTTAGGACTTCCCGTTTTTCCCCGTTATCTCTTCCCGTTCGTTCCCGTTTTTCCCTTTTTCCGGCTTGGATAATGGTTTCTAGTGCAACGGTGGAACCGAAAGTCTGGTAGCCGTTGGTTGAAGAGAAAGGTGTATCTACGGGGAGTATATCGAGATGGGCCGGCAAAGGGAATTGGTGGAAGCATGGGGATGAGCGGGCATAATCCACAACAGCGACTCCGGCCCCAGATTGTTCGGGCGGTGGAGCCGGAGATTACGTTCACGCACTGCGACCGGCTGGAACCGGGAGAGTATCCGGCATACTGCCGGAAGGCGAGCGTGTACCGCGACCGACAATTTCAGCGGTGGATTTGCCTGCTTCAATTCGATGCGCTGGACCTGGACGCGCTTCAGACCCTCGGGCGCGTGACAAGGTTTTTGAATCTCGGCGGCAAAGAATGCCCGCACGCCGGGCGGCGAGGGAATTACTGGGCGGCGTGGGTGCAAGCCAATGGCGGGCCTCCTGGACGCCGGGACAGGCTATCAGCGAAGGTATTTGAAAAGCGAATGGCGCGAATTTTAGTCGGCGACAGCAAGGACAAAACCTACTCGGTCGTGCGCGAAATCAAAGAATGGGAAACCGGAAAATGCAACAACCAAAATCGGGACCAAACAACCAACTAACCACACAACCAAGGACATCATGGGATAAAGCCAGCGAGTTAGAAGAGTTAGCGGGAACCTTTGGCAAAGTCTTTGATAGTGAAAGTCGTGAAAATGGTGATCGTGTCAGAAGTTTCGGCCCTGGTCGGGGTCGAGGTGTACAACAAACCAACACACACCAAGGGGACGGTGAGTTTGTCGCTCACCGTCCAAAGACATACGGGCCTATAAAACTTGGCTGCTGCTGCCCGAAGTGAGAGAGCCATGAGCGCAAACCTGACCGCAATCCCGAAGCTGGAAGACCTGCTGGCCGATTCCGCCAAGACAGGCTTGCTCCCGCCCGAGGCAATCCCGGCGATATTGGGGGACCTGGAACGGCTCAAGGCTACGCTGTGGGCGCGTCTCACCCTTCCCCAGGGCAACGGGCAAGCCCCAGGGCTGGAAGGGGACAAGCTCTTAAGCGCTAAGGAAGCGGCGACCAAGCTGGGGACCTCAGAAGACTACCTGTACCGGCACTCTGCCAAACTACCTTTCACGGTTCGCATGGGCCGACAGCTACGGTTCTCCCAGGCAGGAATGGACCGTTATATCCGGCAGCGGACGGGCCGGTAAAAACTTCCTCTTGACATATAGACTTCTGTATGTCTATACTCTCCGGCATGACATCCCACAAAACAATTCGGAGGGTAGCAGACATGCCGAAAGAACTGAAAGCTAAAACCACAATGAGCCTTCCATCGGACCTTTGGAAGCAAACGAAGATAGAAGCGATCAAGCGCGGGGTGGATGCTCAGGACCTTGTAGCGGAAGCCCTGGCGCAGTATCTCAAGAAAGGGGGCGTGCGATGAGGGGAGACGGACGGATTTTCAAGCGCGGCGACAAGTGTTGGATTTCCTACTACGCACCGGAGAACGGAAAGAGTGTTGAGCATCGGGAGCCGGGCGGGAAAACGGAGGCGGAAGCCAAGAAGTTGCTCAAACAGCGGTTCCGGGAAGTGGCGGTCCATAAATCGGGACTGCGGCCTTTCCAGGGACCGAAACAGGAACGGACAACGGTAGACGAGTTACTGCAAGCCCTGGAGATGGATTGGCAGATTCAGGGGCGCAAGAGCTTACCGCAACTTCGCTCCCATGCGAAACATATTCGGGCCTTCTTTGCGATGGATCGGGCGCTGGCGGTATCGCCGGATCGGTTGCGAGACTACATCGCCCTTCGGCAGAAGGAAGGGGCAGCATCGGCAACAATCAACCGCGAATTGGAAGGGCTGCAACGCGCCTTTGCTTTGGCCCTGGACTCCGGCGCGCTCGCAATGGCCCCTAAGTTTCCGAGCCTACCGGAGCACAACGCAAGAGAAGGCTTTTTTGAACGCGGAGACTTTCTAGCAATTCTCCGCAATATCGGAGACGCGGACGTTTCTGACTTTCTGGAGTGGTTCTTCTTCACTGGGATGCGGCCGGGAGAAATTCGGAGCTTGACATGGCAGGCATTCGACCGCGAGACCTGGACACTTCGGCTCCATGCGAGGGATGCTAAAACTGGTTTTGGAAGAGCCGTAGCGTTGGAAGGCCCACTTCAGGAAATCATTAAGCGGCGCATGGGTGTTAGACAATTTGGCTGTGACTTGATTTTTCACAGAGGCGGAAAGCCAATGGGAGAATTCCGCAAACTCTGGAAGAGCGCCTGCACGCTGTCCAATATTACGGGGCGGATTCCCTACGATCTCAGGAGAACCGCCGTAAGGAACATGATTCGAGCAGGAGTCCCGGAAGGTGTGGCGATGAAGATTTCCGGCCATCGCACGCGGGCCGTTTTTGACCGATACAATATCACGTCGGAAAAGGACCTCCGAGAAGCCGTGTCAAAGACAGCGGCCTACGTCGAAACTCTTTCTGTAAAGCAAAGCGTGGAGCCGATCCAGAACGTTGCGAGGATGGAGAAATGAGAGAACACGGACAAAACACGGACAATCTGCCGCATATTGGTGCAACAGCATTTTCCGCACTTGTCGCTAACTTGGTGGAAGCATTATCGAAAGGTTGGTTGCGGGGGGTGGATTTGAACCACCGACCTTTGGGTTATGAGCCCAACGAGCTACCAGACTGCTCCACCCCGCAACTTCATCTTACGCAGGCCATTCCAGGGAGTCAAGTGGCGGCTGCGCAATCCGGCCAGTTGGTGTAAACTGAAATGGAAGACCCGTATGGAACCTGTTCAACCCGTTTGGATGAATCCGGAAGCTCCTTCGATCCAGGAGCCGGTATATTACCAGCCCAGAGCGTTGCCCAAACAGCGTGTCTGGCTGCACGTTCTGCTCTATATCGCAACAATTATTACAACCACGTGGGCTGCGGGACCTGTCTTCTCCGCCGGACTGCTTTCGATTCTCACGGCGCATGAATTCGGACACTATTTCACCGCCCGATATTATGGGGTCCCAGTCAGCCTTCCCTACTTTATTCCCTTTCCACTTTCGCTATTCGGAACGCTCGGAGCTGTGATCCGGATGTCGCCCCGCATTCCGAACCGCCGGGCGCTGTTCGACATTGCCGCGGCGGGACCGCTGGCGGGCTTGGTCCTGGCGCTTCCGGTGACTTTTGTGGGCATTGCCCATCTGGAGATCGCATCTAGAGAAGCGGTCTTCTACCATGACATCTCCTTGGTGCCACCGCTCTTATTCCAATGGCTCGGCTGGCTCGCACACAGATCGGTAGGGAGCGGTTTCGAAATAACGAGTTACCCCCTCGGCTCTCGCCG
>Ga0080064_1001757_pt1 | contig 41163 bp, 43 predicted proteins | sample Subgrocontami54m_FD_69260 | JGI IMG/M metagenome (GOLD analysis project Ga0080064, IMG submission 69260) | Subsurface groundwater microbial communities from S. Glens Falls, New York, USA - GMW46 contaminated, 5.4 m (SPADES assembly) (version 2) ...
GGACGCGTGGGCGAAGAAGGCGAGCGAGGCGGAAAAGCTGCGGCTCGAGCAGGCGTTCCTCATCAGCTCGCGCTACGAGTGGATGTTCTGGGAGATGGCCTGGAACGAGGAATCATGGCCAGTGTAAAGCCGATAGATGAGCACAAGCCCTGCCATGAGAGATGAGCCGTTAAAGAAAGTTCAATCGTTGATTCAGGAATTCAAAGCACGGCATCTGGCAGATGTAGCTAACGCTTTTCAAATCAGTCAAAAACTAATTGCTGCTTGCAATAAAGTTGCTGATTCTTGGAGCGGCTCATTCGCGGGTTACCATGCTCGCCTATACTACCGAAACTTTGAAGCTCCTACGATCGATGATCAATTTAGCGTTGAATGGGGAGGAATTCATGGAATTCCTGATGGTTGGGAGAAGAAAACTACAGATGAAGTAAAAGCCACGCTAGAGCAGTTAACGGGTTCGGCCATCTCATTTGATGAACTCAAAGAATCAATCCGGAAGTTTCTTGTAGCATCAGATGAGTTGCGAACAGAAATAGTCATCCAGCTATCATCATTGGCATTGGAAGGCAGCAAGGAAAAGGAATTGTTCGATCTGATCGAGAAATTTCAGTTTGGAGAGAGGCAGCGAGATTTTATCAAACGCATCACACCACACCAAATAGTCTCTAGAGATTCGGATGCCGTATACCAAGGCGTCTGCATCCCAGAACACTTGCGTCATGCCGGGCTTGCCAATGAAGCACAGAGTACGTGTAACGCAATAGAAGCGTTTCTCAAATTATCGGATCGCCTTGTTCGACAGCTAGAGATAAAGGGGACAATGTCGCTCCCGAAAGACAGAGCAAGCAATACTTATAGCCTAGAGAATCTCCACCCAGAAATTTATGAAAAGTGCGAAGAACTATATGCCCAGGAACATTTTGCAGAAGCAGTGGAAAAAGGCTTCAAAGTTGTTAGGGACAGATTAAGAAAGCTTACTGGATATGAAACTGGCTCTGAGGCATTCGGCAAAGGCAGGCTTCATATAAAAGGCGCTGCAGCACCTAATGTAGATAAAGATTTTAATGAGGCAGTTAAATTTCTGACAATGGCGATCGACAATTTCAGAAATGAAAAAGCTCACACCTCAGATGCAAAGATCGACAATCCCACTCGAGCCTATGAATATTTAAGATTGAGCAGTCTTGCCATGAACTTACTCGATAACGCAGAAGTCAAAAATGAAAAGAATGCGAACTAATTCACGTGCAGGAAAATGAAAGCGGGATAAGACGAACATGAACCACGCCACGGATGAAAAGCAGTCTTCCAATCCTCCCAGCCTTAACCTTTCACTAGCAGGGGCTTTTTTGATCTACGGCATTATGCTCTTTTACTTTCCAGGCTATGCAAAGATCTCAAGCCCATGGTCTTGGATTTTTTATTTCCTTGCCTATGCGTTTTTGCTCTTTAGTGTTGCTGGCACAGTGGTAAGCCTGTCAGCTATCACAAAAAGCGAGTTTGTTAGATTTGCAGGCTTCGGGTTAGCGTTTGGATTCATCGCTTTTCTTCTACACAATTGGTCTGAAACACAAAATGCCGCTGAGTTGCCTGCTATTCTGCTTAAATTTTCAGCACTCATATTCGCGATGATTGGGGTGGGAGGCATAGCAATGGCTATCCCTCATCTCAAAAATAAGCAGTCATCTGACATAACTGATCGCGCGCAAACAACAGGTAGCACGGCACAAGAGAGTAAACCGGTGAAATCTCGCTTCGAGCAGTTTATCTCGGTTATCATCGCGCTATTATCGTTCATGACGGCTCTCGTCCCACTAATCAAGGTTTGGCTAAACCTTTCTTAAGGTACTTAAGCCGGCGCTAAACAAATGCTCACATCGCAGAGTCAGACTTAGGAGGCGTAGTGGAACACAAGAAGGACGATGAAGAATAAGCCCCGCTGCTGGTGGTGCGGGGAGGATCGGCTGTACTGTGAGTATCACGACAAGGAATGGGGCGTGCCGGTCCATGACGACCGGAAGATGTTCGAGATGCTGATCCTGGAGGGCTTTCAGGCGGGGCTGAGTTGGATTACCATCTTGCGCAAGCGCGACAATTTCCGGAAGGCGTTCAAGAACTTCGACGCGCGCAAGGTGGCGAGATTTGGAAAACCTCAGGTTGCGTGCTTGATGAAAGACGCCGGCATCATCCGGAATCGCCTGAAGATCAACGGCGCCATCACCAATGCCCGATGCTTCTTGGAAGTCCAGAAGGAGTTCGGCAGCTTTGATCGATACATCTGGCGCTTCACGGGCAATCGAACCTTGCGCAATCCCAACGGTATGACCAGAAAAACCATGAAGGCGACCTCGCCGGAATCCGACGCTCTGTCCAAGGATTTGAAGCAGCGCGGCTTCAAGTTCGTCGGCGCGACGGTCTGCCACGCGCACATGCAGGCGACGGGCATGGTGGACGATCACGTGGTAGGCTGTTTTAAATATCACCGGCGGAGGAAATAAGGTGGAGGTCCTGTCGCGGGGCTGCCTCCCGCTCCCGATCGGCGCGCCCTCGGATGATGGATAATGGCGGAAAGGGCGCTCCTCCACGGCCGCGTTAGAGGCAGACCCCGCTCTGGCCCTGGAGCGATTCGAGCGGGTGACGCCGCATGGGCGCCCGGGTACCCGTTGCTCCGAGACTGCAACGGGTGTTCAGCATGGGGCGTACAGCCGGGTTCTGGGACTTCGACGGCGTTTCGACCCATTGCAGTGGAGTGGGTGACGCCGGGAGGGGGCCCCACCCGCCGCGCGCAGTAACGAGGAGCACGGCGGGGGAGGACGGCGGCAGGACCCACTCCAAGAGCAATGGGTGCCCCGGCTGCAATGGGCTATGCGGGGGCAGGACCCGCTCACAATGAAATGAAACACATATGAAGCAAGTCCTCACGATAGCGGGGTCGGATTCGGGCGGGGGCGCGGGGATCCAGGCGGACATCAAGGCGATGTCGGCCAACGGCGTCTATGCGATGTCGGCGATCACGGCGATTACGGCGCAGAACACCGAGGAGGTTACCGACGTCTTCGAGCTGCCGGTGTCCATCATCGCGGCGCAGATCGACGCCGTGTTCGACGACTTCGATGTGGCGGCCGTCAAGACCGGCATGCTCTCCTCCGCCGAGATCGTCAAGGTCGTCGCCAAACTGCTCAAGCCGCAGAACGTCGCGAACCTCGTCGTGGACCCCGTCATGATTTCAAAGAGCGGCCATCCCTTGCTCAAGCCGGACGCTATTGAGACCGTCATCAAGGAGCTGATCCCGCTGGCGCTCGTCGTGACCCCGAACATCCACGAAGCGCAGCAACTCTCCGGCGTCGAGATCAAGACCCTCGCCGACGCGCGCAAGGCCGCGAAGATCATCCGCAAGATGGGCTGCCGACACGTGCTGATCAAGGGCGGGCACCTGCAGGCGGACCGCGGGACGGACCTGCTCTACGACGGCCAGTTCTTCGAGGTCTTCAAGGGCGAGTTCATCAACACCGCGCACACACACGGCACCGGCTGCACGTACGCTTCGGCCATCGCCGCGCACCTGGCGCTCGGCAAGCCCCTGAGCCAGGCGGTGAAGGCCGCCAAGACCTACACCACCGAGGCCATTCGCCACGGCCTGGCCATCGGCCACGGCAAGGGTCCCACCAACCATTTCTATTTTCTGAAGGCGTAACTCTGAAGGCGTAACAATGTTCGAAAAATTCAGACCTCCATTGTTCCTCGTGACCGCTCTGGGCTGGCTCTCCGCGTCCGTCCTGCTGGGCCTCTATGTGTGGATCGCGAAGGAAGCCAGCCTGCCGACAATCCCGCAGCTCAGAGTCATCCACGCGCACATGGCGCTGGTCGGTGGCGTCGCGCAGATGATCTTCGGCGCCATGCTGACCTTCATCCCCCCGCTCCTGATGGTGCCCTTCGAGGAGAAAAAGAGCCGCGCCTTTCAATATGTCCTGCTGAACGGCGGCACCCTCGGGATTCTCGTCGGGTTCGGCCTCTCCAATTTGACCGTGGTCGGGTTCGCCGGCGCCGCCGTGGGGCTGGCGTTCCTCATGCTGTTCTCGGACACGCTCACGATGGTCCGCAAGAGCGTCCAGCGCACGGGGCTGAACCTCTGGTTTTACGGTCTCGCCGTGCTCGCGCTCTTCGCCGGGATCGGCCTGGCCGAACTGATCGCCTTCGGCGCGTTCCAGCCGGACGCCATGAACCTGGCTCGACTGGCGCACCTGCATCTGAATCTCATGGGCTTTGTCACCCTGACGATCGTCGGGACGATGCACAACCTGTTCCCCACGGTCGCGGGCTCGCGTCTCTACAGCGACCGCCTGGCCATCGCCGCCTTTGCGGCGCTTCCGCTGGGAGTGGCCGCGCTGGTCAGCGGCTTCGTCATCGCGGAGCCGCTGTTCCAGGTCATCGCCGGGGTCGTGCTCTTCGTCGGGGTCCTTTGCTACGGCTGGAACATCCTGCGGACGTGGCTCGCCGCGGAGACCAGGCTTTCCCTGCCGGTCCTGCATCTTCTCTGCGCGACGGGCTGGCTCGTCCTGACGGTGGGGGGAGGCATCTTCCTGTCCTGGAACAGCCGGACGGACCCGCCGGAGTTCCCGACCGGCACCGCGCACCTGATGGGTTACAGCCACATGGCGCTGGTGGGCTTCATCCTCCAGACGATCATGGGGGCGCTCAGCCACTTGCTGCCGGTCATCCTGACGCTCAACCGGGTGAAGAGCCAGAAAAAACGACGGCCCTATCTGGACTCGCTCACCGCCATGGTCGAGCAAGGCAAGTGGATTCAGTTGGCCGCGCTGAATCTCGGCACGGCCGGCATGATAGGATGGGGGCTCTCGGCGGGACTGTTCGGGCTGCGGGCCGACCCGACCGTCATCACTCTCTGGGTTTCCGCAAGCCTACTACTGATCGGGCTTGGCCTCTTCGCAGGAAAAGTAGGCAGGCTCCTGGCCAGCCGCCCTCCTACGGAATAGGGATCTTCTCCTCCCGGCGTTCCAGCAAGAGCCGCAGTTCTTCTTTCATACGCTCGGCAGGCAGATGCATGCGGTCGCCGTGGCCGGGCAGGACCCATTCGAAAGAACACTCCGACAGCTTCGCCGCCGACCTTCGTAACGTCGCCTCATCCCAGACATAGACCATCGCCAGCCGCAGACCGTTGATCTCCCGGTCCCACGACATGTGGTCGCCCGTGAAGAGGTAACGGCCGGCGACGTGCAGCGCCATGCTCCCATCCGTATGCCCCGGGACCGGAATGATCGTGAAGCCCGGCACGGCGGTCATTGGTTCCAACCCGTCCACAATCCATTCGGCATCAGGCTGGGCGTCCGCATCGGCGCGATGAATAATTCGCTTTGCGCCGAAGCGCTTGGCGTAGCGGGGCGCATCTCCGATGTCGTCCTCGTGGGTCAGGAAAATATACTGCACGCCGCCCATCCGCTCGAAAAAGTCCTCGAGTCTTTTCATATAGCGAGGGGAATCGATCAGCCAGTTGCCGCCGGGATGGCGCACGAAATAGCTGTTGGCGCCGTAGGACTTTTCGGAATTGAAGCCGTTGTAATAGACGTCGCTCGCGATCCGAATCGGAAAGCTCTCGGTGGCGGCCCGCATCTGCGCCTTGTCCGGCACGATCGCGCCGATAGACCCGACAGGGCAGGCGAGGAGCGCCTGGTAGGCCCGGTAGCGTTCGCGCTCGCCTTCCGGCTGGCGAGACACGGAGGAGAACTCGCCGTTCTCGGCGAACGACGCCGGGGCCAACTGCCTGCAGGTGTCGCAGTTGATGCAGGTTGAGTCGACGAAGAAGTTGCCGTCGACGTTCGTGGGAAGGCGTTTCGCTCGATCGGCCATTGAAAACCTTTTAGACGGCGGGTCCTGCCACCGCATAGCCCAGTGCAGTTGGGCGTTTCGCCGTCGAAGTCCCGGAACCCGGCTGTACGCCCCGCGCTGCATCTGGGCGCCCATGCAGTGTCACCCGCAAGAGGCCGGAGCGGGGTCTGACTCTAACGCGGCCGTGGAGGAGCGCCCTTTCCACCGTTGTCCATAATCCGAGGGCGCGCCGATCGGGAGCGGGAGGCAGCCCCGCGACTGGCCTTTACTGACGCGCCGACAGGACCCGCCATTCCTCTTGGCTACATCATACTCGGCTTGAACCACCTTCTGCTACAATGCCCGCTATGGAAGAAGCGCTGACCTTTACGGATCCGGACGGCCATAAAATTTCCGGCATACTCGCGACGCCGGAACGCAAGACGGACCGCGTGGCCCTGTTCTGCCACGGGTTCCTGTCAAATAAAAACAGCGCGACGAACCGGGCTCTGACCGAAATCCTGGTGCCGCAGGGGATCGCCACGTTCCGATTCGATTTCTTCGGCCAGGGCGAGAGCGAGGGCCCGTTCGAGAAAATCACCGTGACCACGGCCGTCCAGCAAGCGCTGGCCGCCCTCGCCCTCGTGAAAGCGAAGGGCTACCGGAAGATTGCGCTGGTGGGTTCCAGCTTCGGCGGACTGGTGGCGCTTCTCACCGCCGCTCAAAAGCCCAAACTTTCATGTCTGGCGCTGAAGTGCCCAGTGCCGGACTTTCCGGAGATGCTGAAATTGGAGTTCGGCGACAAGGAGATGGCCGAGTGGAAGAAGACCGGCACGATTCCGAACGTGGTTCCCGGCGCAAGCGGACGGATCAAGCTCTCATATGGATTCTACGAAGACTGCGCCCGTCACAGCGGCTACGACGCCGCGAAGGCCGTCGCCGTGCCGACGCTCATCGTCCAGGGCAACGCCGACGAGTACGTGCCTATCCACCAAAGCCGGCGCCTCTCCGAGGAACTCACAGGCAAGAACGTCCTCGTGGTCCTCCCCGGCGCCGACCACCACTTCTCAAAGCCGGAGGACTTCCGCGAAATGACCACCCTGCTCGCCCAGTGGGTGTCAGATCATTTGAAGCCCGCCGCTAGATCCGCAGCAGCCAGATGAATTCCGCCGACACAAGGAGGTTGTTGAACATGTGGCCGAAGATCGCCGGCAGGAGGCTGCGCGTGCGCTCGTAGGCCACGGCCCAGAGGATTCCGCTCCAAAACACCGAGGCGAATCCGACCGCGCCGTATCCGTGCGCCATCGCAAAGACCGCTGCGCTCAGGCCCACCGCCGGCCAGACGCCCACCGTCATCCGCAAGGTCGCGTAGAGCACCCCGCGAAACGCGAGTTCCTCGATCAGCGGCGCCCAGACAACGCTGTCGAGCACTTCACAGACCACGAGCCACGGCGGTCCCCACAGCAGGTTTTCCAGCAGGCCATCGGCCCAATGCGGCTTGTAGCTGAGCGTGCCGCTGACGAGCGTGATCGCCGTTTCCCCGAGCACCGAGAAACCGATCACCACAGCGGTCGCCCCCGCCACCCGCCACCGCCCTCCCGCCGGCAGCCTCAACCCGCACGTCGCAGGCAAGGACAGGCCCCGGACCGAGAGATACCGGCCGATCCAGAAGACCAGCGGTATTCCCGCCGCCAGCGTCGCGATGCCGGAGTAGGGCGATTCTTTGGGAAACAGGAACGTGGCCGCGAACCCGATCAGGAGAAATCCGAAGACGCCGCGAATGAACAGGCCGTAGCCGTCCTGAGCCGTCCAGACAGGCGGCAGCGAGGCCTCCCCGGCCGCAACGGACATCCCCCGCGAGAGGATTCCCACCAGCGCCACGGCACCGACGACCAGCAAGACCCCTTGCATGAGGGTCAATCCAAGCCAGCGATCAAGCAGCGCCGTACCGCGCGCGCCGATGGCGGCCTCCGCCTCCCGCTGAGCGGCTCGATCACCGGACTTCGCCGCCACGCGCGCCGCCAGAATGTCGGCAAACCAGCCGGGCGGCAGATCCGATCGTATCTCCATCAGCAGGCCTCGCACGCCTTCCCGATCGAGATCGAGCCCCAAATATCCAGCGCGGACCCATTTCCCCATCCGGAACGCCGACTCACCCTGGAATTCCCAAGGCACCAGCGAGGAGTTCACGCGTCCGGTCTGGCCATTCTCGGCCAGCAGCACGACATGATAGAGCTGCGCGACGGGAGACGCTCCCACTCCGATGAGTTCGTCATACCAGGCGATCGGATCGGCCAACTGGTCCTCGCCGCCGGAAAGCGTCGTATACAGGGCCCGCTTCCATTCCGGCGCCTGCCGCAGGGCCTCGCGCAAATCCATCTCTCGGGTCACGAGCCGCTCCAGGGACTCCTCCGGCTGCTCGAGCCGATCCAGCGGCGACGGGGGAGCAGTCAAGGCGGCGAACCCCAGATAGGCGCCCGCGAACGCTCCACAGACGGCGGTCACCCACGGAGAGAGGGGTGCCGGCTGGGAAGGAACAGGGGGGATTTCCAGGGAAACCTCGGGCGGTTGGTCTGACATGGAGCGAGAGTATAGCATCAAACAGAGCCGCGTTTCCTTTTTGCCCCGCAGCATCCGAATGAGTATAATGAGCGCCCTATGCTCGATCATATCTCCGAACTGACTCCCTCGTCCCGGCTCCTCCTGGGCCCCGGCCCCAGCATGGTCCACCCGCGCGTGCTCCGCGCCATGAGCACCCCGCTCCTGGGTCATCTGGACCCTGAATTCCTGACGATCATGAACCAGGTACAGGTCTTACTGCGGGCCGTCTTTGAAACGCAGAACCCCTTCACTATCGCCGTCTCCGGCACCGGCTCGGCCGGCATGGAAGCGGCGTTGGTGAACCTCATCGAACCGGGCGACCAGGTGATCGTGGGGGTGAACGGCGTGTTCGGGACACGCATGGCCGACATCGTGGGACGCGCGGGCGGGAAGCCTGTGAAGGTCGAGGCGCCGTGGGGGCAGACCATCGATCTCCAGCGCCTGGAAGACGCGCTCAAGCAGGCGGGTGCCGTGAAGGCCGTCGCGCTGGTCCACGCCGAGACTTCCACCGGCGCCCACCAGCCGCTGGCGAACGTCGGCGCGCTGTGCCGGCGACACGGGGCACTCCTGATCGTCGACGCCGTCACCTCCCTCGGGGGCGTGCCCGTGCAGGTGGACGCGTGGGGGATCGACGCCTGTTACAGCGGCACGCAAAAGTGCCTGAGCTGCCCCCCGGGCCTTGCGCCGCTCACCCTGAGTCCCCGCGCCCTGGAGACGCTCAAGGCGCGCAAGACGAAGGTCCAGAGCTGGTACCTGGATATGTCCATGATTGCGGATTACTGGACCGAAGGAAAGCGCGCGTACCATCACACCGCGCCCATCAGCATGGTCTACGCGCTGCGCGAAGCCCTGCGGCTCGTGGTGGAGGAAGGCCTGGAGGCGCGCTTCGCCCGCCACCGCCGCCATAGCGCGGCCCTGATGGCCGGCCTGGCGACGCTCGGATGCGAGCCGCAGGCCCAGGCGGGACACCGCCTGCCCATGCTCAACTGCGTCCGCGTTCCGTCCGGCGTAGACGAGGCCGGCGTCCGAAAATCACTCCTCGCGGAGTTCGGCATCGAGATCGGCGGCGGGCTCGGCCCGCTCGCCGGGCAGGTGTGGCGCATCGGGCTGATGGGAGAATCTTCGCGGCACGAGCACGTGGTCACGCTCCTGTCGGCCATCGAGCAGATCTTTCGCCGTCACGGGTGGGCCAAGCAGACCGGACAGGCCCTCGCCGCCGCCCACCAGTCCTACGCCACATTGGCCTGACCTCCCGTTCCCGGGTCTGAACCGGACCTGACTCGCTGGCTCAACTGCCCCGCTGGTGGTGCAATCGCACCAACGTACCGCAGGCCCCTTATGCTGGGGCCAGTCTAACTATCGGGAAAACTTCCTCTCAGCCTCTCCGCAGCATCAGGTGTAGAATTTGCTTATCCCCGTGCATGGAGCGCACACGCACGACGAAAGGACAGAGCACGACCGTCCTGACCACCATTCCATCAACGGGCTCGGACCCGGGAAGGGAGAGGGCATCATGATCAAAAAAGGCTTCGCATTGGGAACAGCGGCAACCCTTATCGTCGTGCTGGGATACTGGGGGATGTCGTCAGGGGCAAAGGACTCCGGCACGCAAGGCGGAATTCCCGCAGAGACAGTGGCCGACTACGTGCATGCTGTGGTCCAGGCGGACCGGACCTTTTATACGACGCATGTCGTGGAGAGGATGCAGGCGAAGGGTATCGTGAGCGCCTCGGAAAATTGGCGGGAGACAAACACGATTCCACTCCCGGTCCAGTTCTTGAATGAGTCCAACCGGTTGGCAGGGATCGCACGAGCCGGGGTTTCATATCGGCTTATCAGCCTCTGGCCGATCAACAAACATGTTGGTGGGCCGAAGACCGAGTTCGAGCACAGAGGGCTCCAGGAGACCCTGCAGCATCCCGATCGCCGGTATAGCGAAGTGGTCATGGTCGGCGGGGATCCGTATGTGCAAGCAATCTATACCGACAGGGCTGTCTCGCAGGCCTGCATCGGGTGCCACAACGCCCACCCGGACAGTCCGAAGAGGGACTTCAAGCTCAATGACGTGATGGGTGGGATGATCATCACGATCCCACTGAAGAATCACTAGATGAAAGGAGCACACCATGCCGTTCGGGTTACATACCAAGGACGCCCCCGGCAAGGGCCGGATCCTGATCGTGGACGATGAAGAGTCGATCAGAAAAGCGCTCCGCCTGACTCTGACGAAAGCCGGCTACGACGTAGTCGAGGCGGATGACGGCGCAAAGGGCATTGAAGTGATCGGCGCGGACGACAATGCGCTTATGGTGGACGTCATCATCTGCGACATCCGCATGCCCAAGATCAACGGCCTGGAAGCGATCGCCTATTTCCAGCAGCAGCACCCGTCCGTCGCCGTGCTCGTCTTAACAGGGTACCCGGACATCCAACTGGCGACGGCTTTGCTCAAACAAGGCGTCGTGGATTATCTTGTGAAGCCGGTCGAACGGGACAAGCTGGTGGCCAGCGTGGAACGGGCTATGGCCCGGCGCACTGCACTTAGGTAGTAAAACTTGGTGCATACAATTCGCACCGGGCTCTACACAAGGAGGTTCATTATGCCGTGGGGACTGCACACCAAGGACGCGCCGGGAAACGGCCGGGTCATGATCGTGGACGATGAGGACACCGTACGGAAGGTGCTCCGCCTGACGCTGACCAAGGCGGGCTATGACGTCGTGGAAGCCGACCACGGCGGCAAAGGCATCGAGACGATCGGCTCCGACGACAACATGCTCATGCTGGATGTCATCCTCTGCGACATCCGGATGCCCAAGGTCAACGGCCTGGAAGCCATCGCCTTCTTCCAGCAGCAATACCCCTCGGTGCCGATCATCGTCGTGACGGGCTATCCGGACCAGAAAATGGCCACGGACTTGCTCAGCCGCGGCGTGTTTGATTACCTGGTGAAACCGGTGGACAAGGACAAACTGCTGGCGACCGTTGCGGCGGCGATGGAAAAACGACTGGCGTTGAGGCAAGACCTCTAGGCGAGTTTCCCCATGAACGGTGTACCCTTGACCCTGCGCGTGATCATCGTGGGGGCGGGCAAGGGCGGAGCGGCTCTGCTCGAGCTCTTCACCCGCAGCCCCGACGTCGAGATCGCGGGGGTGGCGGACGTCAACCCAGAGGCGCCGGGCCTGCGGCTGGCCCGGAACCTCGGGATTCGCACGGCGACCGATGCGCAGGTACTCATCGCCGAGGATCGCGCCGATCTGATCGTGGACGTGACCGGCGATCCCGCCATGCAGTCGCTCCTCCTCCAGCATAAGCCCTCCCACGCCGAAGTCATGGGCGGAACGTCGGCGCTCCTGCTCTGGAAGCTCGCGCAGCGCGAACGGGACCTGCGCGACCAGTTGATCCAGGCGGAAAAGCTCATGTCCATCGGCACGCTGGCGTCGGGCATCGCGCACGAGATCAACAACCCCCTCTACACCATCACCGGGCTGTCGGAGCACTTGCATGACGAAACCCGACCGGAGGTCATCCGCGAGTACCTCGACGAGATCATCACGGCGGGCCAGCGCATCGCAGGCATCGTCCAGGGCCTGAACGCTTTCGCCCGGCGCCCCCAGGCCCAGGACATTGGCGACATCGATCTGAATCGCACGCTGGACGAAGCGGTCAAGATGGCCCGCAGAGCGACGGTCCTCGATCAGGTGAAAGTCGTCACGGAGTACGGCGCCGTGCCGCCGATCCGCGGCAAGGCGGATGAACTGCTGCAGGTCTTCTTGAACCTCGTCACCAACGCCGTGCAGGCCATGGAGGGGAAGGGCACCTTGACGCTCTCCACCGCCCGCGACGACGGCTTCGTCCAGGCGACAATCCAGGACAGCGGGCCCGGCATTCCGCACAACAACCTCACCCGAATCTTCGACCCGTTCTTCACCACCAAGGATCAAGGAAAGGGCACGGGCCTTGGCCTCCACATCGTCCGCGACATCGTGACCAACTACGGCGGTCAGATCACGGCCGAGAGCACGCTTGGCCAGGGCGCCACCTTCACGGTGAAACTCCCCGCCTCCCCGCCACTAGCTTCTTGACAGAAGACGGCTCGAGCCGGATATGATGCGGCATCCATCCGGAGGGGCACTGCCATGGCCGAGGAATTGAACGTCGGCGACAAGGCGCCGGCTTTCTCGTTGAAGACCGAGAGCGGACACCGCGTGAGCCTGAAAAGTCTGAAAGGCCGGCAGGTCGTGCTCTATTTCTATCCGAAGGACGACACACCGGGCTGCACCAAGGAAGCTTGCGGCTTCCGGGATTCGATCACGCCCATCGGGAAAACCAACGCCGTCGTGCTGGGGGTCAGCATGGACGACGCGGACTCCCATGCCAAGTTCATCAAGAAGTACGGCCTGCCGTTCTCATTGCTGTGCGACGAAGATGGAACGGTGTCGAAGGCCTACGACGTCTACAGGAAAAAGAACATGTACGGCAGGACCTACTGGGGCATTGAGCGGAGCACGTTCATCATCAGCGAGACCGGCAAGCTCAAGGCGATCTTCCGGAAGGTGAAGGTGGACGGCCACGTCGCCGAAGTCCGGGCTGTGCTGAACGCCTGACTGACGCCTCTTATGAAGCCCCCTCCTTCCAACCGTTCTCTTGTCATCCGCCGTGCGCTGGTGATCGACGGAACGGGCGCCAGACCCGGGCGCGCCACCGTCGTCATCGAGGGCGCCCGCATCAGCGCGGTCGGCTCCGACGCCCGGATCACAATCCCGAAAGACGCCACGGTCATTGAGGGAGAGGGGAACGCCCTTCTCCCCGGCCTGATCGACTGCCATATCCATTACTGCCTGGACGCCGGTCCCGACTCCATCCGCTCGCTGGAGCAGGACGACCCGACGGTCACGGCGGTCAAGGCCGTAACCCACGCGCGCGCCACGCTGGAAGGCGGCATCACGACCGTGCGCGACGTGGGGTCGCGCGACCACATCTCGATCTCCGTGACGCGCGCCATCCGCGCGGGGATCATCCCCGGCCCCCGCACGCTCAACGCCGGCCTGGCGATCTGCATGACCGGCGGGCACGCCTGGTTCATCGGCCGGCAGGCCGACGGGACGGACGACGTCGTCAAGGCGGTGCGCGAACAGATCCGGGCCGGGGCCGACATCATCAAATTCATCGCGACGGGAGGCGTGCTGACGCCCGGCGTCTCCCCGGGGGCGGCGCAGCTCACGCTCGACGAGCTGAAGGCCGGCGTGGAAGAAGCCGCGCGCGCGGGCCGGCGCGTGGCGGCGCACGCCCACGGCGCCCAGGGGATGAAGAACGCCATCCGCGCCGGCGTGCATTCCATCGAGCACGGCACGCTGCTGGATGACGAGGCGATCGCCTTGTTCCTCAAGCACCGGACGTTCCTGGTGCCGACCCTTTCGGCGATCCAGTCGGGCTGCGAGATGGGCAAACAGGGCGGCATGCCGGATTACGCCGTGCAGAAAAGCATCGCCTTGGGGGACGAGCAGCGGAAGACCTTCCGCAAAGCGGTGAAGGCCGGCGTGCGGATCGCCATGGGCACCGACGCTGGCACGCCCTTCAACCCGCACGGGCGCAACGCCCAGGAACTGCGCCGCATGGTCGAATTCGGCATGACCCCCATGATGGCCATCGAGGCCGCCACCGCCTCGGCGGCAGCCCTGCTGGGCCTCGACCATGAGATCGGCACGATCGAAGCCGGCAAGCGCGCCGACCTCATCCTCGTGAACGGCAACCCCCTGGACGACATCGCCCTGCTGCAAGAGCCGACGAATGTCGTGTACGTGATCCAGGACGGGAGGATCGTCAAGGGCCTGACAACTTCGTAGGGGCGCAATTCATTGCGCCCGTATTCATTGGGCGTGATGAATCACGCCCCTACATTTTTCTCAGCGCCGGCAGCAGCAAGACCCGCAACGCCTCCATGTCCGCTTTGTCCGTATCCAAAGCGGCCTCGGCCTGCCGGTAGACCTGCTCCGGATCAGCCGCCATCAGTTCCCCGAGACTGTGGACCGCGAGAAAGCCCTGGGCCAGCTTGTCGTTCACCGCGCTCCTGAGAAACGGCTGGAACACCTTGACCAGAGCCGCGATGACGGGATTGTCGATCCTGGAATAGGACGCGATCCGGGTCTCGACCTGTTCCCGCCCGTCGGCGCCCGCTTTGACATGGTAGTTCAGTAAAATAACCGCTTCGCCGGTGATCTGCGGGATGATCTTGCCGTGATGGTGGCCCTTCATGTGATAGACCCGGCGCGTGGTGTCCCGGTACAGAAGCGTGATCACGCCTTCGGAGCCTTCGTTATCGTCTCCGTGGAAGGCCGCGGGCCCGAGGCGTGTGATGCGGTATTCGACCAGCCCCAGCTTGCGGGCAAGGGCGGAGGACAGCGCCATGTGGTCCAGCATGAAGTCATAGACCGTTTTCGAAATCGGCGTCGAATAGAACGGCACGATCCGGTGGGTCGTGTAGTCGTTGACGATCGGCGCCATCAGGCAGAGCGCCAGGCGATCCATTTTTTCGAGCGGAAAGATCACCCCCGGATCGTCCACACGCACGTCGCAGGCGCGGGCGTCCGCGGGCGGGAAGACGCTCAGCAAGGACGCCAGCGCGATGATGATGCGGGATACGTAAAGAATGAGCGCTACTCGCCGATGACCTGGACCACGAGGTCGCGCGTGCGGGCACGCGTGTCAAAATCCACCACGACAATCTGCTGCCACGTGCCCAGCAGGAGGGCCCCCTCGGAGAAGGGAATCGTGACCGAGGGGCCCTGCAGGTGCCCTCGGAGGTGGCTGTGCCCATTGTCCTCGCCGGGATTGCGGGTATTGTGCTGCCAGCGCGGGTCCGCAGGAATCAGCCGGTCCCAGATCGCCTTGGTATCGGCGCGGATGCCCGGCTCATCCTCGATGATCATCACGGACGCGGTCGTGTGCCGGATAAAGACCGTCACGAGGCCGGCGCACAGCCCTACCTCCTCCAGCGCCTCCTGGACCCGCTTCGTGACGTTCTCGATCTGGGTGTCGCCGCGCATGTCCAGCCGCAGGTGAATGCTCTTCACGCTCACAACGCCCCCACCCCCCGGAGGTACCGGATCTCACTTTGCGGCAGGGCGGCGCCGCGGGCCTCGGCAAGAACTTTGTCGAACGCGCCCTCCGCGGCGAGATCGCGCACCGCATTCACGACGGCCCGGCTCAGGATGCCCTCCACCCGCAACTTGTCGAGATAGGCGAACGCGTCGGCCAGTTTCTCCTTCGCGCGCCGGTAGTAGTCCTGACCGCGCCGGCGGTTGCTGTAGGCTTCGAACTGCTCGCACGCGACCAGCACCTCCCCCAGCTCGCGAACCCAGCGCGGGGAGGCGCTCAACTTTTCAGGGTAGTAGTAGTACATCATGATCCGCCCCATCCACGGTGCCCACTTCACGCCCATCTCGCGCAGCCTGGGCTGGGCGGCCCGCAGGTGGCGGGAGAGCCGCCGCGCGTACCCCAACCGCATCTCGACCTGCTGGACGGTCCACTTGTCGAGAGGGATTCCCAGCTTGGCCAGGTCGCCGGCATGGCGGTCCATGAACGCCTCCGTCTCCCGCCCGTACATGGTGGACGGATGGACCGCCCGCCACTCGCGCGGCCTGGTCGGGATCCCGTTCTTGCGCGCCCATGACCAGACCATGCCGAACAGCTTCTGATCGAGTCCGGCGCGTCCCAGATCATGCAGCAGGCAGGCGATCTGGTAGTTCCGCACCCGCGGCTCCGGATGGCCGAGCCGTCGAGCGACCGCCGCGCACATGCGGGCGGTACGCAAGGCATGGTGGCGGTCATAGCCACGAATCACGCGGCCTGGCTTGCGAGGGTCAGGACAGTCGTACAGCCGCATGAGTTGTGCGGCCAGCGCCCGGGGCACCACCAACGGCGCGGGCCTGCGGGAAGACGTGGGCATAAGGCGTCCTCTCAACGCTGGCCGGCAGGTGCCGGCTCCCCTGCACCCCTCATCGCCCCCTCCGGACGGTCGCCCGGCAGGGCCGGCGCGGCGGCGGCTTGCGCGGCCGCAAGGCCCGCCCTGAGCTGTTTCATGAGCGGATGCTCCCATCCCCACCCGACCAGCTTGCCGCCGATGATCAGCACCGGCGTGAGTTGCTGGTCCGTGATGCCGCCCTCCGGGCCTGTGCTGCCCGTGTAATAGAACAGTGCCTCATGGCTGATCCCATCGATCTCAAGCGACGCAGTTCGATAGGGGCTCCGGAGCAGTGTGGTTTTGATGCAGCGCAGGTAGCCGTTGTGGCGCAAATAAAACTCACGGCTGGCCCAGCTCCACTCCACGCAACCCTCAACCGGATCAAGACGCAACCGCTCCAGCACTTCATCACGGGACTGCCCGACGGCCAGCGTCTTGAGCTGCGCGACGGTTCGTGTCGCGAACTCCAGGTTCGTTTCAGCCTTGGGAGCCGGCACGATGTAGTCCACCGGACTATAGCCGAAGATACACCCGGCCGCCGTCAGCAGCACCGCCACCAGCGCCGTGAGGACATAGACTTTTTTCATCTCACCCTCCTCTTCACCGGAATCCGGCTGATTTCCTCAAAGTATTTGACAAAGGCCTTCATCCCTCCGGACGCCTGGCCCCAATCGAACCGTTCGTTCGGCGCGTGGTAGCCGTGCTCCGGCAGGCTTAACCCCAGAAACATGACGGGCGCCTTCCATCGTTCCGCCATGGTCACGACCGCGCCGATGGACCCGCCCTCCCGGATAAAGGCCGGCTCCTTTCCAAAACCAAAGCGCAGGGATCTTCGCAGGGCCTCGGCATAGGGCCCCCCAAGATCGGACGTGTAGGGCCGTAACATGCCGTCCGCCTCCACACGCACGTCCGGATTGAGCGTATGGACGTACTTCCGGAACAGCGCGAATACCGCGGCCGGCTCCTGATCGGGCACCAGCCGCATGCTGACCTTCGCCTCGGCCCTCGGCGGAATGGATGTCTTGACCCCCGGACCTGTATAGCCCCCGACAAAGCCATGGACCTCGAATGTCGGCTCGGCCCACAAGCGGCGCATGACCGCGGCGCGGTCCCGCGCGCGCAGCTTCGTCAGTTGATGCGCAGCGGCAAAGGACTTCACCTGGAAGCCTGATTTCAGAAATTGCGCCCGGTCCGCTTTCCCCAGCGGCTTGACCGCGCGGTAAAAACCGGGAATCGTGACGCGGCCGCTCTTCGCATCCACGCAGGCCGAGACCACGGCGGCCAGCTCCGTCAGGGGATTGCGGGCCACACCTCCCGTTAAGCCGGAATGCGCCTCGCGCTTCGCGGTTTCGAGTGTGAGCCGGGCGGCCAGGTTGCCCCGCAAGCCATAGGGCGCCGCCGGACGCCCACCCGCCAGCCAGATCGTATCGGACACCACGACCGAGTCGGGCTTCCGTAACATCATGGCCTTGGCCAGACCGGTCGAAAAGTGCGGACTTCCTATTTCTTCCTCCAGTTCCCACAGAAACTGGATGTTGAGCGGCATGCCGCGCTCGACGGCAAAATGGGCCGCCAGCAGCGCGGTCAGCGCCGGGCCCTTATCGTCCGTCGTCCCCCGGCCGTAATAGTGATCGCCGTCCACCGAAAACTTGAACGGCTCGCGCGTCCATTCGGGCTCCATCGCCGGCTGCACATCGAGGTGGTTGTACACCGTGACCGTCGGCCAGGCCGGATTGCGCACCCAGCCCCCCACAACCATCGGATGGCCGCCGGTTTCAACGAGCGCGGCATCGGCCTTGAGCTCCTTGAGATACTCAACGGCAATTCCGGCCCCCCGACATACATCCTCGCAACGGGCAGGATCCATGCTGACCGTCGGCACCTCCACCAACCGCCCCAGCCACTCCTCAAACCGGGGGCGTGATTGCTCTATATACTGATCGAGGCCTTCGAACAGTCCCATTTCTTGTTACCTAATCAATGAACGAAAGAGCGGGTGACATCGGGCGGGGGCCCCCCGCCGCCTAGAAGCCAATCTTCGCAGCTGAAGCCGGTGGGGAAACCCGATGGCAGGACCCGCGACATGTTCATCGATGAAACTCATGCCGTCGCCTCTAACTCCCGCACCATCCCCTTGATCGTCGCAAACCCCGTCTGCCAGAACGCCTCCGATCGGATGTCCACGCCGAAGTCCTTGAGCAGCAACTCCGGCGAGCGTGAGCCACCGGCCGCCAGCAGGTCGAGATACCGCGGCACAAACGATGCGCCTTGCGCCTTGTACAGCCCGTAGAGCGCCAGCACCAGCAAGTTGCCGAAGCTGTAGGCATAGCAATAGAAGGGACTGGCGAACAGATGCGGGACCGTCAGCCACTCCCATCGGAACTCATTGGGGATTACCACGGCCCGGCCGAATTGTTGCCGCAGCTCGGACAGATAGACGCCGCAGAGGTCGTCCATCGTGCCGCCGTCGCCGATGATCCGGTGCGCCTCGCGCTCGAACCGGACAAAGTACGCCTGCCGCAGGATGGTGGCATACACGTCGTCGAGTTGCCGAATGAGCAGGCCCTGCTTGACCACCTTGTCGCGTTCCGCCGCCATGAGGGCATCCGACAGGATACGCTCGCCGAACACCGAGGCCGTCTCGGCCAGCGGGAGCGTGGAGTGGAACGTGAAGACCGAATGGTCGGCCGCCAGCATGCCGTGCACCGCGTGCCCCAATTCGTGAGCCAGCGTGGCGATATCCCGGACATCGCCTTTGAAATTCAGCAGCACATAGGGAGTCATCTGGGGGAGCACACTATAACAGTAGGCCCCGCCGACCTTGCCGGGACGGACCGCCGCGTCCACGTGACGCTCATCGAGCACGCACCCCGCCAGGTCCGCCAGCCTGGGCGAGAAGCCGCGATACGCGTCCAGCACCATTTTCGACCCCTTCGCGAACGTGTACCGCTTATCGGACTCCTGAAAACGCGCGTAGATGTGGTACCGGCTCATCTTCCTGATGCGGCACAGCCGGGCCTTGAGCTTGAAGTAGTCCCGAAAGACGCCGGCATTCGCGGCACAGACATTCAGCAGGGCTTCGACGGCATCTTCGGGAATGTCGTTCAACAGGTTGCGCACCCCGATCGGCGAGCGGTGCTTGCGCAGGCCCAGGTTCTCCTGCTTCCAGTCCAGCACCAGCGTCTTGTAGATGTCGCCGATCACGTCGGCGTTGGCGGCGTACACCCGGAAGAGCTCGCGATAGGCCGCCTCGCGCACGCGAGCGTCGGGATCGCGCACGTACACCATCAGGTCCTCGCGGGTCAGTGTGCGGACCCGGCCCCTGACCTTCAGCTGATAGCTCAGGCCGCTGGTGAGGATCTCGTAGAGCCCGACCACCGCCTGGCGGCCGGTGACGCTCTTGACGTTGACGATCTTCTCTTCCGGCTCGCTGAGCGCATGCTCCCGGAAACGGCGCAGGGACTCCAGGTGGTAGGCGTAGTCCCCCGACCGGGCCAGCAGCCGTCCGGCGTTCGCGTCATCGAGCTTCTGCCACCAGAGATCGAAGAACAGCATGTGGTTGGCGAGCTCCGCCTGCAACTCTTCAACGATCGCCTTGAACGAGCGCGCCTGCTGATCCTTCGTGTTCTCCGAAAACCAGAGGTAGGCATAGGCGCCGAGCCGGCTCGTCGTTCGCGCAATCGTGTCGGCCAGGCGCAGGGCCTCCAGAAATGTGTCGGACGGGATTTCGGGCGACAGCCGCCCCCGGAATTCCTCGAACCGCCGGACCTGGCCGCCCACCTCTTTGCGCAGCCGTTCGAGGTCCCGGGGCGGATCGCGCAGAAGATCCCCCAAATGCCAGTTCGCGCCTGGCCGGGCGGGGCGTCTCTTCGCGACCGCATGCCGGCTTGCCATCACTTGTACTCCTGGCCGCAATGGGCGCACACGATCCAGCCGGACTGGAGAACGCGTCCGCAACCGAGACAGACGCGGCGGAGCGTCGCCCGGCAGGTGGGACAGAACCGGTATTCGGAGTTAAGCAGGCGCCCGCAGCCCGGGCAGCTGATCGCCGCATGCTCACTGACCTCCAGCACCCGTCCCAGCTCGTCCACGGTGGTCACGCCTGCCTTGGCCTTGTCCAGCCCATCCTGCACGAGACTGCGCATGCCGCCTTCCTGGGCGGCAAGCCGGATGTCCTCCTCCGTCGATTGCCGGAGAATGAGGTCGCGGATGCGCGGGTTCATCACCAGCGTCTCGAACACGCCCGTCCGGCCCTTGTACCCGGTTTCCTGGCACTTGACGCAGCCCTTGCCGGCCATGAACGTGCCGCCCGCCAAGCTGACGGCAGACAGGCCGAGCCCGACGATCCCGCTGGCATCGGGCCGGGACGGAGCCTTGCAATTTCCACACACCGTCCGGACCAGGCGTTGGGCGATGATGCCGATCAGCACGGAGGACACCAGATACGGCGGAACTCCAATGTCCAGCAGGCGCGTGATGGTGGAGGGCGCATCGTTCGTATGGAGCGTGGTGAAGACGAGGTGGCCGGTCAGCGCCGCCCGGCAGGCGATCTCCGCCGTTTCGGCGTCGCGGATCTCCCCGACCAGGATGATGTCCGGGTCCTGGCGGAGGATCGACCGGAGGCCCGCGGCGAACGTCAACCCGATGTCCGCGTTGACCTGCATCTGGTTAAGCCCCGGATAGTGATACTCGACCGGGTCTTCCACCGTCACGATGTTGGTCGTCGGAGACTTGATCCGGCTGAGGATGCCATACAGGGTCGTGGTCTTGCCGCTGCCGGTCGGCCCCGTCACCACGACCATCCCCCGATGACACTCGAGGAGGCCCTTCACCTTCTTCAGATCGTCGGCAACCAGGCCGATGCCCTCAAGCTCCAGACTTCTGCTCGAGGTGTCCAGGACACGAATCACCGCCTTCTCGCCGTGCTGGAGGGGAATAATGGAAATCCGGAGGTCCGCCTCGCTTCCTTCCACCGTCACCCGGACCGACCCGTCCTGCGGCAAGCGACGCTCCGCAATGTCGAGGCGGCCGATGATTTTCAGACGCGACACCAGAGCCGGATGGAGCGCGGCGGGCACCTTGAGCTGATCGGACAGCAAGCCATCGAGCCGGAACCGGACCGTGCCCTCCGGCACACCGGGCTCGATGTGGATATCGCTGGCCCCCAACTGGATCGCCTTGCGCATGATGAGGTTCATCAATTGGATGACGGGCGCGCCCTCGGCGTCGGCATCCAGCGCGCTGGGCGCCTGGGATCGTGGCGTGAGCATCGGTTCGGCTCCCACCCCCCCAACGCCCTTCGCCATCAGGCGTCCCGCCCCTTCCAGATGCCGCGAATAGAACCGTTCGATGGCGTCCAGGATTTGGGACCGGCTCCCGAGCTTGGCCGTAACCTTGCTCCCCGTCGCGAATGAGAGGTCCTGGACCGCCTCATAGTCCAACGGATCGGCCATCACCAGCTCCAGCCGTTTCCCGTACCGGCCGATCGGCAGGGCCGTGTACTTGCGCGCCAGGTCCTCCGGAAGAAGGTCCAGATCTTCAGTGCCCAGCGTGAGGGAGGAGACGTCGGTATAGGGGACCTTCAGATGCTCGCTGAGCAGGGGAAGGAGTTGCGCTTCCGTCACATGGCCAAAGTCGAGGAGGATTTCCCCGATTCGTTTTCCCGACCGGCGCTGCTCGACGAGCGCCTGATCGAGGACCTGGTGCGTGATGAGTCCGCGTCTGGCCAGGAGATCGCCGAGACGAAGCCGGCCCGTCGTTTCGGGCGCCTGGCCCGGCTTCGTCGGTTTCTGGTTCCCAGCCTCCATCCCTCCCGTCGCCTTATTTCGTGACGAGGAGCGGAACGAAATCTTCTTCCAGGACGGTCTTCTGGCCTTCCTTGTCCAGCATGAAGTCGATGAAGGCCTTGGCAACCGGCGGCGGCGGCGTCTTTGTCACGAGCACGAGCGGCCGGCGCAGGGGATACGCTCCGGAGGACACGTTGGACAGTTCCGGATCAACTTTATTGATCGACAGCAGGCGGATCGGCACGCCGACATTGACGTTGCCGAGCCCCGTGCTGAGGTTGACGTAGGACACCGCATTGAGATTGCCCGACACGATGCGGATGGCTTCCTTATCGGGCTCCACGACGCCTTTTCCGTTCACGAGCTTCCCGACCAGGTTCAACTGCTGTTCCAGGTAGGGCCGCACGCCCTTGCCTTCCTCACGGTGGATGACGGAGATCTTGGATTCCAGCCCTCCCAGCTCATCCCAGGTCCTGGCCTTTCCCGCGAAAAGGTCGGTGATCTGCTTCGTCGTCACGTCCGTGACCCGGTTGGAGGCGTTCACCATGACGGCGATCCCTTCCCATCCAACCACCGTGCCGCTCCATTCCTTCTCCTCGGGCTTCAGGGTTCGCCCCAGGACCGCGATGTCCGCCGAGCCGTCGGCCAGCGCCGCCAGCGGCTCGGCGCCTTCCGTCGCCGCGAACTGGGTGCGGACCCTGGGATTCAGCTTCTCGAATTTCACAACCGCCTTCTCGAAAATCCCTTGCTCCCGGCCGGCCACAAACAGGCTTAGCTTGCCGCTGAGATCCGAGGCCGCTTCGGCGGAGGCCCCCCCCATCACCCAGAATAAGATTGCGAAAATTACAATCACACGCGAATGCATACATCCTCTCCTCTTAAAAAGCCTTGCATCTCCAGACGCCCTGACGCCGATAATACCACAGACCCCGTAGAGCTACCACCGCAGGGGGATCACAACTATTCCTCCCCTGGAGCGCCCCGTCTGGCCTTGACGCTCGGCGCCTTCGCCCCCAGCACGCGCTTGGACAGGACCATGTAACTGCGCACGCCAAAGACGCCCGTCGCCTTCAGGCCGTACTCGGACTGGAGCCGGACCACGGCCGCGCGCGTGAGGGAATCATACACCCCGATCACGGTTCCTCCCAGCAGCCCCTGTTTTTGGAGCGATCGCTGGAGGGCCGCCAGAGCCGGGCGTTCTTGAGCTGGGCCACGGCGACCGCCGGGTTCGCGGATAATCCCCGCGTCCGGGAACCCTAACCGGGCGCCACGGAACGCCGCACAGGGAACATCGCGTCCGGGACTGTGACGGCAGGCTCTTCCGCAATGGTACGCTCCTGGACGGCTCCCTCCAGGCTTTCATTGACCCGCACCCAGGTCGGCCCAAGCCAATACAAAGCCCCGAGAACCCCGGCGCCGGCAAGCGCAACCAGCGCAATCCACGACGGCGGGACCCTGACTTTGGGGCGCTCCTGGTCTGTTGCTGTCGCCATAGATGAAGGATGCGAAAGGTCGCACATTTGCTCACCACTGTCAATGAGCGCGCCGACCGCTGTTCCGGCATTCCCACCGGCCGGAATTACTGGTAAGATCACGCCATGCACAGGATCATCTCGCACCTCTTCGCGCTGGCCGCGGGCCTGTTGTTCCTCGGTCCGACCGCGCCGGCCTCCGCAGCTGCAGATGAGTTCAGCGGGGCCAGGGCCGCCTTCGAGCGGAAGGACTACGACCGGGCCGTCAGGATGCTCGATACCCTGATCAGCGCGGGACCCGGACAGGCGGCGGCCTACGAACTGCGGGCCGTCGCCCAGGGATACCGGGGCCGCCCCGAAGAGGCCCTGTCCGACTTCGATCACCTGGCGCGCACCGGCAAGGAGCCCGGCGATCTGCTCCGCCGCCTGTGTGCGGGACTGCTGAGCAACCTGCTCACGCATGACCAGGAACTTGTCCGGGGAGCGGCGGCGGCCGCGCTGGCGGAACTCGGCCCCTCCGGCACGCAAACCGCGCTGACGGCGGCTCTCCGTGATCCCTCTCCGCGGGTGCGCACGTTCGCCATCCAGTCCGCGGGCCGCATGGGACGCGCCGCGGCGAGCCCCGCCGTGCGCGCGGCGGCGGGCGATCCCGACAGCAACGTCCGCATCGCGGCCCTATCCGCGCTGGGACTTTCCAAGGACTCGTCGGTCATTGACACGATCCGGAAGGCCTTGCACGACAAGGACGCCATCGTCCAGTTGGTGGCGCGCGAGGCCCTGGTGCGCCTCAAGCAGCCGCAGGCGGTGCAGCCCTTCCTGGCGGCCGCCAGGGACTTCAGCCCCGCCGTGCGCGGCGCGGCCATGGGCATTCTCGGCCGGCTGAAGGACCCGTCGGCCCTTTCGGTGCTGACCCTCGGCCTGCACGACCCGGAACCCTCGGTCCGCTCCTTCGCCGCCGGAGCCTTGGGCGATCTCGGGGCGGCGTCCGCCGTCACCGCGCTGGTGGACGCGCTGAGCGATCAGGACCCCTACGTCCGGAACTTCGCCGCCGGGAGCCTGGGCCGGCTCAATGCCAAGGTGGCCATCCCCGCGTTGTGGGGAGCCGTCAAGGATTCCGACTCACTCGTCCGCCTGGCCTCGGCGGAAGCACTCGTCCGATTGGGAGAAGGCGAAGCGGCGCTGGCCATCCGTGAGCTGGTCAAGAACCCCGATTACGGCGTCCGGAGCGCGGCCGTCGGGGCGATGGCCCGGAGCGATCCGAGCCGCGCCATGGCCCTCGCCCTGGAGGCGTTCGATGATCCCGCGCCACGAGTACGCGTGGCGGCGGTCCAAGCGCTCGGGCGGGTCGGCGGCAGAACGGCCATTCCCTACTTGAGACGCGCGCTGCTGGACAAGGACCTGACCGTCCACGCTTTCGCCGCCGGACACCTCGGCGCTGTCGCTGCTGACCGGAAACAAAAAGGAGACAACTAGATGCTCAAATTCATGGGGTTCCTGATGGTCGTGGGACTGGCGTTCGGGCTCGGCGTGTACGTCGGCCAGAAAGGGCCGGAGGACGTGCTGCACAAGGCGAAGCAACTCGGCGCCGATATCGTCGCCAAGACGAGCTCGGTGGAACGCAGTCTCGCCGTCCGCGCGGGGATCGTGAACGCGAAGGAGCGGCTGGTGCAGGCGAAGTCGGAGTTGCTCGACAAGAACTACGGCAAGGCCGTCTCGGGCCTTGAAGAAGCCTCGCAGGCCCTGGCCAAGGCCAGGGACACCGCCGGCGACGACCTTCGGGGGAACCTGGAGAAGACGCTGGAAAAGGTGGCGGCGGCGAAGACCGACGCCCAGGCGCTCAAACCGGCCTTGCAGACGAAAGTGGATGAACTGGTGAAGGACCTGGATCAGATGCTGGCGCGGTAGGGGCGGTTACGCCGTCCCGGACGTTTCCTCAATTTCCTCTTTCGCCTTCTTGTCTTTCTTCTTCCAGCCCCAGATGATGCGTTCCGCACGCAACTGAACGGCAAAGTCGGGGTCTTTCATCAGCGCCTTGACGGCGGGCTTGCCCCGCTCATCGCCGATCTGCTCAAGGCCCGCAATCGCCGCCATGCGCACTTCCCATTCTTCGTCCTGGGTGGCTTCGATCAGCAGATCCACCGCTTCAGGAAGACCGATCGCGCCAAGCGCCAGGACGGCATGCTTGCGAACGTTCCTGTCCTTGTCATTGAGGACCGCCGTGAGCCGCTCCACGGCCGGAAGGCCCACCTCCACCAGCGCCGCCGTCGCGTCATCCTTGAACTCTTCGTTGCGAAGCTGGACGAACAGCGGATCCAGCACCCGCTCGTCCTTGATCCTGCCGAGAACCTTGATGACGTAGCGCCGGGTTTGGTACTCACGCAGGGCCTTGATCAGCGGCTCGACGGCGGGGGAGCCGATCATCGCCAGCGCGTCCTCGGCCGCCTCGCGGACGTTCCATTCGTCGTCCCGCAGCGCCGTGATGAGGGGCGCGACCGCTCGCTCGTCGCCCATCTCGCCCAGCGTGATGGCGGCTTCCTTGCGGCGGAACCAGTCCTTCTCCTTCAGAAGGTCGATCTGAATCTCGACCTCGTCCTTGACCTTCGGCTCCGGAGCCTTCTCCTCAACAGGCGCGGCTACCGCCTCGGCCGGCGTCTCCGCCGCGGCAACGGCCTGCTCGGGACCCGTCGGCACGTAGGCGGACTTGTCCGACCCGTCGGGCATGGCCGCGGCCGCTTCCATGGGCTTCGGCGCAGCCTTCGCTGTGTCGAGATCTTCTTTCTTCCTGCTTTCTTCAGCCATAATGGTCCCTACAATCAGCTGACGGCCGCAGCCGGCGCTGCGGCAGGTTGGGCTTCCTTTTTCTTCCCTTGCGCGCGCGCCAGCCGTGACGCCAGCACCCGCTTCTTCCGCTGGACCCGCTTCAGGCGCTTGTGGAGGGCGCGAAGCGAGGCGTCCCCCTCAGCGTTCTCGGTTTTGGCCTTCCGCGCGCCTACCTTTTCTTTCAGCCGCCTAATGTCCGTCTCGAGAGGAGTCTTCTTTTTCGCCATGTGTACTCCAAAGCGTAGTGGGGACGTTATTCGTTAACCGTTATTCGTGGAAATGGAACGGCCTCGACCGGACCGTTTAACGTTTCACGATTAATGTTGAATCGACTGGAAGTGTATCGGGTCGCCTAAGGGAGTGTCAATGGAGGGTCACGCGAACGCGGCGGCCATGCCTTCGACCAATTCCGCATGGTCGGGGTGCTCTTCCGGAAACTCTTCAGATTCAGACAACCGGCGGGTGCGCCGTGGGTCGCGAAGGACATCCATCGGCCCACGATACACCGAACCTGATCTGCCGCCGGCCGCGTACATCGCGGCCTGAACAGCTTGCACATCTTCACCACGCACGAGCGTCGCGCTCAGCCCGAAACCCAGGATCTCCTCCGGCTCCAGGACCGCCGTGCGGCCGGACGAAGGGCTCGACCCGCGAACTCCCATCCGGATCACTTCGACCACGACAGGGAGCGTTCCGGGATCAACCGCGCCGAGCTGCTCGGCCGCGGCAAAAGAGAGGTCGATGATGCGGCCTTTGATGAACGGGCCGCGGTCGTTGATCACCACCGCCACTGCCCGCCCGTTTTCGGCATTGGTGACACGAACCACGGACCCCAACGGCAGGAGCCTGTGTGCCGCAGTCAGTTTGAATTGATCGTACCGCGCCCCGCTGGCGGTCGAGCGTCCGTGGAAGTCACCCCCGTACCACGACGCGATACCCTGCTCCACATACCCGGCATCATAGTCTCCCACGCCTTTGGGAACGGTCATACAGGCCGGCACGGTCAAGATCGAGACGAACAAAATACTCTTTATTATTTGATCGGTTGTACCCATTTGCTCCTTTGCCTCAGGTCCATCCTAAGCAGCCGGCGCACCGCACATGCTGCTTTCTTCTACCCCAGCGCGCCCCGCTGGGTTTCTCTACTGTCTCGCCCGTTGATTAGGTGTTGCGAAGATGCCTGAGCGTACAGGCATGGATGATATGTATGAAGTATGGCGACAGTGTACACAAACTCGCTATGAGAGTCAAGACAGAATTGACAGGGCTTTCTCCCGTCACCTACACTAACAGGCCGTGATACCACAATCTTCCCCGGAGTTGCGCGCCGCGACCCGCACCACCACCATCGGCTTCGTCAACCTCGGCTGCTCCAAAAACCAGGTGGACAGCGAGGTGATGCTGGGGACGCTGGCAAAGGACGGCTTCGAGCTGACCGCCGACCCCGCACGCGCCGAGGTGGTCATCATCAACACCTGCGGGTTCATCGAGGAAGCCAAGCAGGAATCCATCAACGCCATCATCGAACATGGGGCGCTCAAAAAGAACGGCGTCTGCAAGGTCCTGATCGCCGCCGGCTGCCTCTCCCAGCGCTACCAGGGCGAACTGCTGAAGGAACTGCCGGAATTGGACGGCGTCGTCGGGACCGGGGATACCGGCCGCATTGCCGAGATCTGCCGGACCCTCCTCGGGCCGGGCCGCAAGACCCGGCGGGTGTGGGCCAGCCCGCCCCCGTACCTGTACGACGAGCTGACGCCGCGGCTGCGGCTCGGCAAAATGCACTCCGCCTACGTCAAGATCGCCGAGGGCTGCAACCGGAACTGCGCGTTCTGCGCCATCCCGATCATGCGGGGCAAGCAGCGCAGCCGGCCCGTCGAGTCTATCGTCGCGGAAGCCCGCGCGCTGGCGGCCGAGGGCGTCAGTGAGATCAACCTCATCTCGCAGGACACCATCAACTACGGGGTCGATCTTGGCGTCCGGAACGGTCTCGTCACGCTGTTGCGGGAACTGGTCACGGTTCGCGGCCTCCGCTGGATCCGGCCTTTCTATCTTTACCCGCAGCAGGTCACGGACGAGTTGATCGATCTCTACGCCGGCGAGGAGAAGATCACAAAATACATCGACATGCCGTTCCAGCACATCAATGGCGCCATACTGAAACGCATGCACCGCCTCGGCGACAAGGCACACATCACGAAGCTCGTGGACCGCCTGCGCGCCCGCATCCCCGGCCTCAGCTTCCGGACCGCGTTCATCGTCGGGTTCCCCGGCGAGACCCAGGCCGCGTTCACCGAGCTGAAACGCTACCTCACCAACATGGAGTTCGATCGCGTCGGCGTGTTCCTCTATTCCGATGAGGAGGGGACGCCGGCCGCCGATCTGGACGGAAAGATCGATCGCAAGGTGATGGCAGAGCGGCAGGCCGATCTACTGGCAATCCAAGAGACGATCTCACTAAAGAAAAGCCGGCAGAAGATCGGCAGCACGCTGGAAGTCCTGGTGGAGGGCGTCTCGGAGGAAACGGACCTGCTGCTCGCCGCCCGCCATGAGGGCCAGGCCCCGGAAATCGACGGCGTCGTCTACTTAAACGACGGCACGGCCGACGCAGGTGATTTCGTCAAAGCCGAGATCACCGACGCCGCCGCGTATGACCTCGTCGGCCGCATCGTCGGGTGACGGCCTTCAGCCCCGCCGCTCGCGCCCTCGCCATCGGCGCCATCCCCCTCTTTCTCGCCATCGCGCCTGCGCTCGCCCTGGAAAAGACCGGCAGGGTCGAGATGGAAGAGAGCCGCCCGCCGGCCACGCAGTTTTCACTGACCGTCTCCGACTTCGTGGACAATACCTCGTTCACGGCCCGCCCCGACAATACCGGTCTCGTGAAGCACCGGTATCTTGGCCATCTCGAGCTGACCCCCCATTGGTCGCCCGTCTCCCTGATCCTGGACTCCAACTTTTTCACCGACAAGACACGGGATGAATTCAGACCGTCGGAATGGGACCAGACGGTCGGATTGCTGTACCGGTACGAGCGTTGGGCTGGATTGCTCCGCTACGAGCGGGATATGCCGATCGACAAGAGCGGGCTGGTCCAGGCATATACGGAAGTTCTTGGCATCCGGCATCAGGATGACCTGCTCATCCGCGAATCGGAGTTCTATGGTGGACTCGGCTGGCTGTTTTCGACCCAGAACTACTTTGCGCGTCCCGACAACACAGGCCGGGCGCTCCTGCGTTACCTGCTGCATTACGAGGCGCCGGTCTATAAGGAATGGCTGTGGCTCGTGGGAGACACCAATTTTCTGACGGACCGGCGCGCGTCCAATCCCTTTAGGCCGAGCGAACTCGACTGGATCGTCGGCATCGCCTTTCGGTGGAAGGGCTGGGAAGTGATGGCCTTCCAGGAAACAGACCAGTCCATCGACCAGGGCGGGCTCACGCAGAAATACTTCGCGATTCAATTGAAATGGTCGTGGGACTCACCGACCGCGTCGAAGGGGACAGGCGCCCGGCCTGTCCCCCTCCCGCATCCGTTGGAATAAACTTCTACGCTTTCACTGTAACAAACAGCGACGCCCCGCGACGGTTGATGAGCAGGAGCGCCGACTCGTCTTTCTTGAGGCTCGAGGCGACCTTCTCGTAGTCCTTCACGGACTTGACCGGCTGCCGGTTGATCTCGCGGATCACGTCGCCCTGCGCCACCCCCGCGCGGTCGGCCAGGCTACCCAGCTCCACGCCCACAACGACCACACCGCTCGCCTTGCCGGCGATACCCAGTTCGCGCGCCATCTGCTGGTTAAGACTCTGGACATCCAGCCCTGCCAGGGCATTCTCCATGGAAGGATCGGCGCCGGCCACCTTCACCCGCTCCGCCTGCTCGCCGACCGTGACCGTCAATTCCATGTCGCGGCCGTCGCGAATGACCTTCATGGCGGCCTTGGTTCCGACCGGCGTCCGCGTCACTTCCCGCTGCAACGTCGCCGGATCTTCAACAGGCTTGCCTTGATAGGCCGTGATCACATCGCCCGGCTTGATCCCTGCCCGCTCGGCCGGGCTGTCCTCGGCGACGCTGCTCACCAACGCGCCCTGGGCCTGCTTGAGCCCGAATGACTTGGAGAGGTCCGGCGTCAGGTCCTGGATGGCGACACCCAGATAGCCCCGCACGACCTTGCCGGTCGCGATGAGACTCTCCAAAACCGGCCTGGCCATGCTGGCTGGCACGGCGAAGCCGACGCCCTGGTAGCCGCCGGTCTGGGAGATGATGGCCGTGTTGATCCCCACCAGTTCACCGGCCTGGTTCACCAGAGCCCCGCCGGAATTACCCGGATTGATGGCCGCGTCGGTCTGGATGAAATCCTCATACTGCGTGATCCCCATCCGTCCGCGACCCAATGCGCTCACGATGCCCAGCGTCACGGTCGAATTCAGCCCGAACGGGTTTCCGATCGCGAGCACGTATTCCCCTACCTGGAGTTTCGAAGAATCTCCCCACCTGACGAAGGGAAGACCGGACGCGTCAACTTTGACGACGGCGAGATCGGTCTTCGGATCCGTTCCGACGATCTTGCCTTTGAATTCCCGCTTGTCCGGGAGCGTGACCGTGAGTTCATTGGCGCCTTCCACGACATGGTTGTTGGTGATGAGGTACCCGTCAGGGGAGATGATCACGCCGGACCCCATGCCCCCTCCCCGCGGTTCCTGCGGACCGTTGTGCCCGCGCGGCCCGTCCGGGTCGCCGAACGGCGAGCCGAAGAATTCTTCCATGGGATTGCGCGGTATGCGGGAATCACGCCCGCGAGCGACCCTGGCCGCCGTGATGTTGACCACGGCGGGAGTGACTGCCCTGGCGACTTCAGTAAATCCGGGCGCAGCCATCTGAGCGACCGGCGTCGCCGGGGTTACAGCGGCGGGCGTGGTCGCCCCCGCCGCCTGCGAAAAAGTGGCGTACTCTGCGCCCAGAAGCGCCACAGAGCCGAGGATGAGCAGCCCGGCGATCATCCCCAGATTGCGATAGAGCATCAGTTTCATGGCGTTTCTCCCTTCGTTGAAAGCTTGTTGCGTCCGTTTTACCGGGAGGATAGCAGCCGAAGATGAAAGGAAGATTAACGGGAAATTAGAAGTGGCTAATACGCGGGCAGCACCACCGTAAACCGCGAGCCCTCGCCCACCGTGCTCTGGACCTCGATCCGGCCGTGATGGGCCTCCACAATCCACTTGCAGATGGCCAGCCCCAGGCCCGTGCCTTCGCGGGCGTGCGCCCGGGCGTCGTCCGCGCGATAGAACCGGTCGAAGATGCGCGCCTGGGCCTCGGCGGAGATCCCGATCCCGTAATCCGTGACCGAGAGCCGGGCCGTCGCGCCGTCGCACGCCAGGGCGAGGGCAACCTTTCCGCCAGGCCGCGAATACTTCACTGCATTGTCCACGAGGTTCAGCAGGAGCTCACGGAGACGCAACTCGTCGCCCTGGACGGTGGCCGACTCCACAGTCCCCGTCATAACCTGGACGTCCAGTTCCTGCCCCAGAACCGCCGCCTGCCGCTGGACGTCCTCGACCAGCGCATCAAGCCGGACCGGCTGGGACTCGATCCTGACCTCGCCCAGATCGGCCCGCGAGAGGAACAGCAACTCGTCCACGATCCGGACCATCCGATCGATCTCTTCCAGGCTGCTCTCCAGCACCAGCCTGTAGTCCTCGGCCGGCCTTGCGCGACGCAAGGCCAGCTCGGTCTCTCCCTTCATGACGGTCAGCGGCGTGCGCAGCTCGTGGGAGGCATCGGCGCTGAACTGGCGCACCTGCCGGAAGGACGCTTCCATGCGCGCGATCATGTCGTTGAAGGTCGCCGACAGCCGGCCGATCTCGTCCTGCGAGTGCGCGACCGTGAGCCGCTGCGTCAGATCTCCCGCCGCGATACGACAGGCCGCCAGCGTGATGGCCTCGACGGGCCGCAGGGCGCGCCCCGCCAGGAACCACCCGCCGCCCAGCGCGACGGCCAGCGCAACCGGCAACGATACCAGCAGGACCAGCAACAGGCGCTGCAGCATCTCCTCGACAGGACGCAAGGATGTGCCCACCTGGATGATGTTGACCAGGGCGCCGTCGAGGAAGATCGGGGCCGACAGCAGGCGAAATGATGATCCGTCCCGGAACCGCACGGACTCAAACGTCGCCCGACCGCTCAGCCCTCCCTCCATGGCCGCCCGACTGAGAGGGATGTCCTTCCGGCTGAGGTTCGGAGACTGGATGGTCACCTTCCCGCCGGGACTGAAGATCTGGAAGGATTTATCCAGGACGGCGAGTTCGGGAAACTCCGCGGCAAGATCCTCGAAGGGCAGGAAGGGACCGACGCGATGCTGCTCCAGCGCCCGCACCGCCACGGCGGCCGTTTCTTCCAGCGAGCGATCGATCTGGTCCCACAGCCCGTGCGCCAGCGTGACATAGAGCGCGCCTCCGAAGACGACCAGGATGACGGCCAGCGCCATCCCGTACCAGAGCGTGAGGCGCACCCGCAGAGGCATTATTCCGCCTTCAGCGTGTAGCCGCTGCCGCGGACCGTCTGGATCAGCTTGCGTTCCTGCCCGCGGTCGATTTTGTTTCGCAGATAGTTGACGTACACATCAATAACATTGGTGAAGGTGTCGAAATCCTGGTTCCAGACGTGTTCGGCGATCATCGGCCGCGTCAGGACGCGGCCGGCATTGCGCATCAGATATTCGAGGAGGGCATATTCCTTGGCCGTCAGCTCGATCCGCTTCCCTCCGCGGGTCACTTCCCGCGTGGCCGGATTCAGGGCAAGATCATCCACCTGTAGGATGCCCGCCGCTTCGCCCGTGCCGCGCCGCAGCAAGGCGCGCGCGCGGGCCACCAGTTCCTCGATCGCAAAGGGTTTTGTAAGGTAGTCGTCGGCGCCGGCATCCAACCCCTTCACCTTCTGATCGAGCTCGGAGCGGGCGGTGAGAATCAGGACAGGCGCGGCAACCTGCTCCTTACGCAGGGCCTTGAGGACCTCGAGGCCGGGCATCCCCGGCAGCATAAGGTCCAGGATGATCAGGTCGTAACACCCAGCCCGGGCGAGATCGAGGCCCCCAGCGCCGTCGCCGCACGCATCGACGGCGTAGCTCTCCTCCTCCAGCGCCCGCCGGATGAAGGAGGCCACCTTGGCCTCGTCCTCGACGACCAGAATCCGCATACCTAAGAATTATACCAGAGGCGAAACGGGCGGGGATGGAATCAGTGGTAGATATAGAGCGGCGCGTCGTCCCCGATGACGCGGGTCTCGCGCTCGAGGCGCGCCCGGAGGTGCCTGGGCAGAGCGAACTGGGCCGCGCAGACCTCTCCGGTGAGATACTTCAACTCGCCCGCGATTCGCCGGCTGATCATCCCATCGTACTCGCCGGCCGAGAAGGATCGAGGGTTGACCTCCTTCGAGGCCACCTGGAAGCCCCACGGAAGACCGAAGCAGGGCACGTTGGCCTGGTAGGGGCACACGACGGGAAACGCGGTCAGCAGCGTGCGGTAGATCGCGCTAAAATTCAGCAGGTCGTGCGGCGCCACCGTCCCCGACTGGAGCGCGATCGTCCCTTGCGGGGACAGCCGCCGGCCGACCAGACGGTAGAATTCTCGCGTGTAGAGCCGATAGCACGGGCCCTCTTCGATCGGATCGGACAGGTCGATGATGATGACGTCGAAGATCTCGTCGTGGGTTTCGATCCACCGCCGCGCGTCCTCGAACACGAGTTCGGCCCGGGGATCGTCGAATGCGCCGGCGTGGAAGTCCGGCAGCAGCTTGCGGGAAACTTCCACCACCTCCCGGTCGATGTCCACCATCAGCGCCCGCTCGACCGTGCGGTGCCGGAGCACCTCGCGCAGCGTCGCGCCTTCCCCCCCGCCGACGACCAGCACGCGCTTCGGGTCCGGATGCGTCAGCAGGGCCGGGTGAACCAGCGCCTCATGATAGATAAACTCGTCGGTTTGCGTGGACTGGACCTTGCCGTCCAGAATGAGCGCGCGACCGTAGCCGCCCAGTTCGACGACCTCGATCTGCTGGAAGGGGGTTTGTTTCGAGAAGAGGACGGTCTTTACTTCGTGGACGTGTCCCTCGCCGGGCCCCAGCCGCTCATGAAACCACTTGGAGTTCTTTGGGATGTCCATAGGCAAAGACCTCCTTCGCCTCCTTGGTCACCTTGGCGGACACCTTGGGGGGCTTGGAGTCGGGTATCAGCCCGCGCTTGAGTTCCATGAGCGCGGGCTGGCGGGACTGGAATTTCTCCACGAGATACTGCACGGCAATTTCCGGGTTGAGGGTCTCGCCGCAGGTGAAAATATCCACGGCGGCGTACGCGTGCTCGGGCCAGGTATGGATGGCGACGTGGGATTCAGCGATGACAACGACGCCGCTGACGCCGAAGGGGCTGAACTGATGGAAGTGGACGCCGACGATGGTGGCCTTGGCGATCTTGGCCGCGGCGACCATGATCTCTTCCACTCTCTTTACATCACCGAGGAGTTTGGGGTTGCATCCGTTCAACTCAAGCACCAAGTGCCGACCTAGTACGTGCAATTTATTCCCCCCCCTTCGCTGTATTGAGAGTGGCCAATTTGTCGTCTATCCACCTCCCCATCGGGAATTTTCTGAAATTTCAGCTTCCCGAAAATATTTCTGTGAATATAGCGTAATGATTACAATTGTCAATAATTTTTTTAGCCGCCGCCGGAAAATCTTCCCGACGCCCTCGCTTGACTGCCCTCCGATCCAGCGGCTAAGATGCATACCGTAACGGAATCGCACGCTCCAGCATCAAACCCATGATCCAGGTCGAGCATCTCACCAAGCAGTACGGTCCGAAGACCGCGATCGCCGACGTCAGCTTTTCCGTTGAGAAGGGCGAAGTCCTGGCGTTCCTCGGCCCGAACGGCGCCGGCAAGACCACCACCATGCGGATCCTGACCACCTCCCTGCCCGCCACGTCCGGCACCGCGCGGGTAGCGGGCTACGACTGCTTCGATCATCCCGGAGAGGTGAAGCGCGCCATCGGGTACCTGCCGGAAGTGCCCCCTCTCTATACCGAGATGACGGTCACCGAATATCTCACCTTCGTGGGCCGCCTCAAGGGGATCGAGCCGGAGCGACTCCCGGGCGCCCTGGACCGGACGCTGGAGCAGCTCTCGCTCGGCGAGGTGCGGGGCCGGCTGATCGCCAACCTCTCGCGCGGGTTCAAGCAGCGCGTGGGTCTCGCCCAGGCGCTGATCCACGATCCCCCGGTCCTCATTCTGGACGAGCCGACGGTCGGGCTCGATCCGAAACAGATCATCGAGATCCGGCAACTGATCAAAACGCTGGCGGGCTCCCATACCATCATCCTGAGCACCCACATCCTGCCGGAGGCCACGGCGGTGGCGCAGCGCGTGGTCATCATTCACGAAGGCCGGATCGTGGCGGAGGACTCGCAAGATCAGCTGTCCGCCCGCTTGCGGCGCTCCGAGAAAGTGAGCCTTACGCTCAAATCCCCTGCGCCCGATACCCGGGATCGCCTCCAAACCCTGCCCGGCGTGCTCTCGGTCCATCAGGAGGACCCGGCCACGTTCCTGGTCGAGGCAGAGCTGGGCCATGACCTCCGGGAAGACCTCGCCCGCTTCGCCGTCCGGAACGAGTGGGGCCTTCTGGAGCTGAAACTTGTGACAATGACCCTGGAAGACGTCTTCCTCCGCCTGACGCAGCATGAAGAAGGCGTGGAGGCGCAACCATGAGCCCGATCAGCGCTATCGTGCGCAAAGAGATCCGCTCGTACTTCGTGTCACCGATCGCGTATGTCGTCGCCTCCGTCTTTCTCCTGCTCATCGGCCTGCTGTCATTCCTCGCCATCGCGACCGCCAGCAACCGGAGCTTCCAGATGCTGCGCGGCCAGGGCAACCTGCCCGATCTTAACCTGAACGAGATCGTCTTCAGACCGGTGTTCTACAACATGGCCGTCGTCTTACTGCTGGTCGTGCCAATCCTCACCATGCGCCTGTTCGCCGAAGAGAAGAAGCTCAAGACGATGGAACTCCTCATGACCTCGCCGGTCACGGTCGCGGACATCGTCGTCGGGAAGTTCTTCGCGGCCTTCGCGGTGTTCGCCGGCATGCTGGCCCTGACGGCGGTCGGCCCGCTTGCCCTGGCCCCCCTTGCACAATTCCAGTGGGAGCCGCTCCTGACCGCGTACCTCGGCGTCCTGCTCATGGGCGGACTGTTCCTGAGCGCCGGCCTCCTGGCCTCCGGCCTGACCGAGAACCAGATCATCGCCGTGATCCTGAGTTTCGGGGGGCTGCTCCTGTTCTGGCTGTTCGGATGGGCCGGGCAGGTGTTCGCCGATTCGGTGTTCGGAAAGGTCCTGTCGTACCTCTCCCCGCTCGAACATTTCGAGCACCTGGTGAAGGGCCTGGTCACGACGAGCGACGTGGTCTACTTCATGGCGGGGATCCTCTTCATGCTCTTCCTGACGCACCGGGTCATCGAATCCCAACGGTGGCGATGATGTCCGAGCTGTTCAGGAAAATCTCGGCGCGCCGGTCCACCAGGCTGGGCATGAACAGCCTCCTGATGGTCGTGCTGTTCGCGACCATTCTCGGCATCGTCAACTTCCTCGCCGCCCGCCACAACGTCCGCTGGGATTTCTCGGAGACAAAGCAGTTCACCCTCGCCCCGCAGACAGCCCGCCTGTTGCGCGAGCTGCCGCGGGAGGTCAAGGCGACCGTCTTCACCGGGGACCAGGGTCCCGCCCGGGCGGCCTATCGCGATTTGTTCGACAGCTACAAGGCGCGCACCACGAAGCTGACGGTGGAATTTGTGGACCCGGAGAAAAAACCCGGGGTCGCCCGTCAGTACGGCCTCACCCGGCCGGACACCGCGGTGCTGGAGAGCGGCAAGCAGGAGACCCGGATCACGTCCGCGTCCGAGCAGGAGCTCACGAACGCGCTGATCCGTGTGACCAAGGACGAGAAAAAGACCCTGTACTTCCTGACGGGCCACTCGGAACATCTGCTGGAGGAGACCGATAAGAGCGGGTATTCCTTTTTGAAAGAGGCCCTGGAACGGCAGGGGTATGTCACGAGGGCGCTCTCGCTGTATGCATCCAAGACGATCCCGCCGAACGCCTCCGTGCTCGTTCTGGGAGGGCCCCAAAAACAGGTGTCGCGCGAAGAGCAATCCCTCCTCACCGACTATGTCAACAAAGGTGGCCGGCTGCTGGTGATGCTGGATCCGGGGTCCCGGGCCGGCCTTGAGAGCTTCCTGGAAAGCTGGGGCCTGCAGGCCGACAACCGGACCATTCTGGACACCCAGACAATCCAGGGCGGCGACTTGACCATGCCGGTGGTCAACACCTACGGCACCCACGAGATCACCCAGGATTTGGGGCAGATCTTCACGATCTTTCCCCAGGCCCGCCCGGTCGGCTTTCTCGACAGCAAGGCCAAGGAGTGGGCATTCCATCCCCTGGCCAAGTCCAGCGCCCGCAGCTGGGGGCGATCCGGCGAGGTGAGCACGGGCGGGAGCCCGCCCCGCGATTTCGATCCCAAGAACGACCAGCCAGGACCGCTGACGCTGGCGGGATTGGTCGTTTCCCGCACGAGCCCGGCGGAGAATGCCCGGCAGCCGGCGGTCCTGTTCATCGGCGACTCGGATTTCGCCAGCAATGCCTACCTGGACTTTTCCGGCAATGCCGATTTCTTTCTGCACGCCACGGCATGGCTCGCCGGGGAGAAGGACCTGGTCTCCATCGCACCGAAAGACGTCGCGCTCGGCACCTTCCTCCTGACGGCGGCCCAATCCAACATGCTGTTCGTCATCCAGGTTCTAGGCCTGCCGGGCTTCTTCCTGGCGACCGGTTTCACCGTGTGGCGCCGGCGCCGCCGGTTGTAACCGCCCCCCGATGTCGCGCAGCGTCCTGGCCCTCCTCATTATCGCCGCCGGCCTGGGGCTCTATCTCTGGCTGGTGGAGATGCCGACCGAGCAGAAGCGAGTCGCATCCGAGACCGCCGCCAGGAAACTGCTCGACTTCAAGGACGAGGACGTGCAGGCGTTCACGCTCGCTTCATCGCAGGGTGAGACGGAACTCATCCGCGAAAAGGACGGGCGATGGGGCATCCGCAAGCCGAACGCCATGGAGGCCGACGCCGCCGCCGTGGACGAGTTCCTCCGCACCCTGCTGCTGGCCCAGGTATCCCGCGTCGTGGACGAATCCGGAACGGACCTCGCAAGCTACGGATTGGCCGCCCCATCCCTGACCATCTCGTTCCGGCTGGCCTCAGGCACACAGACGATCCGCCTCGGCGATGCAGGGCCGCTGTCCGCCACGCTGTATGCCATGCGCGAGAGCGCCCCCAAAGTCCTCCTGACCACCCTCTCCGGCCGCGACGTCCTGATCCAAAACATCCAGGAGTTCCGCCGCAAGCAGGTCTTCCAGTTCGACCGGAATCAGGTGACCAGGCTGAAGGTCGCCACCCCGCACGAGACCATCGTGCTGTACAGGGACGGCCACGGCGACAAGGAGAAGTGGACGATCAAAAGCCCGGCCGAGGCGCCGGCGGACCAGCCGGAAGTGAAAAGTCTGTTGAGCGGCCTCCAGTACCTCAAGGCGCAGGACTTCCTCGACAATCCGAAGGACCGGGCGGCCACGCGCGCCAGGTTGGGGCAACCGCTGGCGACGTTCACCCTGCGCGAAGGAGAGTCCGACCGCACGCTGTCCCTGTTCCTCGACCCGCAGGATAAGCAGCGGGCCTACGCGGAGAGCACCGCCACGGAACCCCTGTACAAAATCGCGCCGGCCGTGGCCCAGGACCTTGCCAAGGGACTGTTCACCCTGCGGAACAAGCAGCTCATCGCAGCCGAGCCCGAGCACGTCAAAACGCTCGTCATCAAGAGGGGCGGCCAGGAATACTCCCTCACCCGCGACGGAACCGACTGGCTGGTCGACGGCGACCCCGCGCTGAAAGCGGACGCCGCCCGCATCAACATGTTCGTCACCCGCGTGGTGCGGCTCCAGGCGGAACGGATCGTCACGGAGAAACCGGCCGATCTGAAGCCTTACGGCCTGGCGCCACCCACTATAGAGTTGATTGCCGCCGACGAACAAGGCAAACTAGCCGGCCGGGTCGCCTTCGGGCGGGAAGAACAGGGCTTGGCCTACGCGATGGGAACCGCGATGCCGGGCGTCTTTCAAGTGCGCCCGGACATTCTCAAAGAGGTACCCAAGAAGGACGAATTGTTAACAGGCCAGTCTCAACAGAAGAAAAAAGAGGGGGGACTATGACGACTGATCGGCATTCTTACCGAGCAATGAGGTTTTTGACCTTCTTCATCATGATCGGCCTTGCAGGCTGCAACGGCGGCTACGGCGTAAGCGATACGAGCTCGGATGCGTCAACCTTCCAAGCAGAAAGCGAAGGCCAGCGACTGCTGCTGGAGAAGACTCAGATGAGGAACGTGGCCGACAAAATCACCCAGTCGCCGGACGTTTCGGCCCCCGCGAGCGCCGCGAAGAAGGAATGCGAAGGTTTCCCCGGGTTCGACCGGGGCTGCCCCGGCGGCGGCAAGTAAGCTCGTTCTTTCGCGAAGGGCGGGGCTCATCCCCGCTCTCTTCCCAGCCGCCCCCACCGCCTTGAGGAGGCCGACCATGTCGGTCAGGCGAGGAACCCGTCAAGTGAAACGGCAGTCTTGGGGAACGCTCTGAGGATTTGGCGGTCAGCCGTCACCAGCGGCACATCAAGATCCTGTGCGACGGCCACGAACTCGCAGTCATACGACGAGCAGGCCGCCGCCGCCGCCAACCGAAGCACATGATCGGTGCTCGCCGGGTATTCGCGCCCGCTCATCCAGGATTCGGCCCGATGGGCTATCTCTCGCGCAATGTCCACCGTGAGCGTGCCGTGGCGCATGAGTCCCACAAGCGCGCTCCGGAATTCTGAGCGCCACAGCAGGGGCGTCACCCATAGGGGATCGCGTTGAAACACCGCCTCAGCCCGCGCGGTCAGGCCACTCGGCACCAGGAGGTAGACCAGCAGGTTGGTATCAACGACGATCATAGGCGACCGGCGCTCTTGAGTTTCCGTAACCGCCGCTCCGTGAGGGGAGGCCCCTTCACCAGTTTGCGAATTTCCCGCGCCCTGGCCAGAAACTCCTCGGGGTCCAATGGAACACTCCCTGTGGACTGTTCCAGGTAGGTAATCACCTCTTTATTGAGACTTCGCCCATGTTCGCTCGCCTTCAGCTTGAGCCGGCCGTACAGAGCGTCTGGAATGTTTTTGATCGTGATCGTCGCCATAACGTCTCCTTACGCGTGCTTCCAAAACGGTTCCATAACGGAATTACTGTACCGCTCCCCGCCACGACTGTCAAATGGTCATTGGTAGTTCCCGGGAGCGACCGGATCAGCCAGCAGTCAGTCGCGAAGGCGGCGGCGCATCCCATCCCCCGCCGAGCGCCTTGTAGAGCTGGACGATGGACACCAGGTGAAGCCGGCGGGTGGCCGTGAGCGCCAGTTCGGCGTCGAAGAGATTGCGCCGAGCCGTGAGCACATCCAGATAGTTGGCGATCCCGCCCTTGTAGCGCAGGTCGGCGAGATGCAAAGCCGACCGCAGAGCAACCACCTGGGCTTCCTGTGCCTGGCTCTGCTCGCGCGCTGTGCGAACGGCCACCAAGGCGTCCTCGACCTCCTTGAAGGCCACC
>Ga0080064_1001759_pt1 | contig 41132 bp, 34 predicted proteins | sample Subgrocontami54m_FD_69260 | JGI IMG/M metagenome (GOLD analysis project Ga0080064, IMG submission 69260) | Subsurface groundwater microbial communities from S. Glens Falls, New York, USA - GMW46 contaminated, 5.4 m (SPADES assembly) (version 2) ...
CCCCCGGTGGGGTGGGCGAGACCCGCCCCGGTTGGTCCAATGCAGAATCCGACGCGATCTTCGAGGCGTTCAGCCGCAGCCTGGACCGCGCGGAGCGGACCCGCCAAGTCATCCAGATGCAGCAGCTCGTCAGCCAGCAGCTCCCGAATCTGATCCTTTACGGGGCGATCCAGGTGAACAGCCGCGTTGCCTCGCTCACCGGACCTGGCCCCGAGATCCCGGGTTGGGGTGTGGCCACGCCGGGCACGCTGTCGCACTGGAACATCCACGAGTGGCAATTCCGATCGCCAGACCGAACGTAGGCTTCCAAAACTCACCCAAAGCAAGGATAATAACATACTTGACTCAGTCAACGTAACGTGATAAAATCCTGCTATGCAGAACGAAGCACCGCAGCCCCAAACACTGCTAGAAGCCATTCGTTACTTTGCAGACCTAGACGTTTGCCAGTCATTCGTCGCTAATCTGCGCTGGCCTGATGGCGTTACGTGCCCTACCTGTGGAAGTAAGGAAGTCGGCTACATCAGCACGCGCCGCCTGTACGAGTGCAAGAGTCGGCATCCTCGCCGCCAGTTCTCCATCAAGGTCGGAACCATCTTTGAGGATAGCCCAATTCCGTTGGACAAGTGGCTGGCCGCGATCTGGCTGATTGCCAATGACAAGAACGGCGTCAGCTCCTATGAAGTGGCTCGCGCTATCGGCATTACCCAAAAGTCCGCGTGGTTCGTTCTGCACCGTCTGCGCGTTTGTATGCAGACCGGCTCGTTTGCCAAGATGACCGGCGAGGTCGAAGTTGACGAGACCTTTGTCGGTGGCAAGGCGAAGTTTATGCATAAGGCTGAGCGAGAGCGGAATATTCATGGCCGCGGGCCAACCGGCAAGGCCATCGTCATGGGTCTCTTGGAACGGCACGGCAATGTCCGCGTATCCGTAGTGGGCGACCGCAAGGCTGGCACCGTTCAGCGAGCCGTGCGCCAGAATGTCGCCCCAGGCTCACAAATCTACTCCGACGAGCTGGCCTCTTACTCCGGGCTCAACTCACAATACGCTCATGACGTGATCAACCACGCTGAGAAGTACGTAGAGGGCATCGTGCATACCAACGGAATCGAGAATTTCTGGTCGCTGTTGAAGCGCATGATCCACGGCACCTACGTCTCCGTCGAGCCCGAGCATCTACAGAAGTATCTCGATGAGGAAGCTTTCCGCTTCAACCGCCGCGACTCAAACGACAGTGGCCGGTTCCGCCGCGTGGTAGGATCAATTGAGGGAAAGCGCCTCACCTACGCGAGGTTGATCGGCCATGAGCAAACCGCAGGACCAGCCCGAGGGCCAGGAGCCCGAAAAAACACCGTTCCAGAAATTTGAGGAACTGACGCGTCGTATAATCGCCGTGCCGAAAACGGAGATAGAAGAAAAAGAGCGGGCACTACCACGAAGTAGTACCCGCTCTAAGAAGGAAAGACCTAGCGTTTAAACAGTAGCGGTATTGGAGAGGTTGGGGCATTAACCCGAACTCTCGTCTGCCAGACCGTTATCACGGTCATACCTCCACCGGGCGAAGGGGACTGCCGGTAAGCTGACCCCCTTCGCCCGTTCCGTTTTCCGCAGCAGCCTTTGTCGGCTGATGACGGTCATCCTCAACGGCTCCGAGCTCACGGAGCCGGTCGATAAGATCAAACACCTTCCGGCGTTGATCTTCGGAAAGATCAAAAAGATCGAGGGCGAATGTCAACGTCGCTGTGCCAACTCCGGGGATCTCCACCGTTCTTGTCATTCCCTGCTGTTGGGTAGGTATTTCCATTCGCGACGCCGGTGGCGGAGTTGGCGGTGAGCCTCTTCGGCGACTAGTGCCGCTAGCCGTTCTGCTCTGCCGCGCCCCCTTAGCCGTCCGCGACTTGGCCTTTGGCCACAACTTCGATAGTGGGAGGCCGGCGTACTCTGCCGCTTGGAGATAGAAGCTCAGTACCTTCCTCTGTGTTTCCCCTGATAGACCGCGCTTCTTCATCGCATCATCAAGTTGGCCAGAAGTAGCGTTAGCTTCGCCGAGTGCGACGAGATCAGGGAATGACCATCGCAGAATCCCGTTCAATTCGCCGGCGCGGGTATCTCGATTCTCGGCCAGGGACTTGAGGGCTGGCGTTGGCACACCAGCCTCATCAATAAGCCTGAAGGCCCTGAGAGCCGACAACATCAATGTTTGATTGGAACCCGAAAACGATCCGAATACGGACTTATCTACACGCGGGGGGACGCCCTGTCCGAGAATATCGAGCCCCGTTTGAAGCGTCTGCCATGGGACGTATACCGGTGGGATGCTAGGTGTTGACTCCTCAAACAAGGCATTTGCTCCTTCCGCAAAATGACTAAGCCAATTCTACCTGACGGCCTCGCAGCCGGCAAATAGCGGCAACGGCACAGGCTTGGACAATTTGTCCAAGCCGGATACTGGCAGAGGGTGGCAGATGCTATGGTTCCTCTACGTTGGAGGAGCGATGCACGAAATAACCGAAGGTGATGCAGTGTGCCTCGCAGCCTATGGCGGAGAGCAGATCGTGCGGCGAGTGGTCGCCGTCATGGGTGATGTAGTCATGGTCTCTAAGGACGAGGAAATCACAGAGGCTCGATCTCTCGGAAGGAAACCCCTCACGGTGGGGTTTCCGATCACCTGCGTATTAGATGTAGTCGAGCCAAGAGAGCGCGGTTCGCATCCGTAATAACGGTAAACTGGTTATGGCGCCTGAGTCAAGTATGTTATTACCAAAGCAAGACCAACAGCAGGAGCGTGCTTCGATGGCTGCTGATGGCGCCGGTACGTATACGCGCGACTTAGCGGAATTCGCTCACGGCATGCGGCTCGCAGACGTACCGGCGAACGCCCGCCACGAGACGCTCCGGATCGTGGTCGACTGCCTCGGATGCGGAGTCGCTGGCCTGGTGGCGCCAGGCACCGTCATCGCCATCGATCTCGCGAAAGATGAGCGGGGTCCGCTCATGGCTAACATCATCAGCGCGGGGCCCGCAAGCCTCCTACCCGCGGCGTACGCCAATACGTCCGCCATCAACTCTCTCGACTTCGACGTCTACGGACCCGAAGGGCACCTCGCGCCCGTCGTGGTAGCGAGCGCCCTCGCTGTCGGAGACGCGGTAGATGCGTCGGGAGCTGATGTGTTCGCGGCGATGGCGGCGGGGCTCGAGGTCGGAGGACGCATCGGCGCTGCCCTTCGACGCTCGGGGATGGGCGGCGGAGCGGAGCTGAGCGCGGTTCGCGGTGAGGGCAACGTAGTGTTCGGCGCGGCTGTCGCCGCCGGACGGCTCCTCGGCCTCACTCGCGAGCAGATGCACCACGCACTGGGCACCGCCGGCTACAGCGCGACCGTGCCGACGATGCGCAAGTTCCTCGCATCGCGTAATCTGCCGATGACGAAATACGACCACCTGGCGCTGATGTCCCAGAACGGCATCCAGGCGGCGCTCCTGGCCCAGCGTGGCTTCACGGGTGACCTGGAGGTCCTCGAGGGCGAAGAGATCGGTTTTTGGCGCTTCGCGGGCGCCCTCGGCTGCGACTGGAGCGCCTTCACGACCGGGCTCGGCACCGATTGGGTCCTGCCCCAGGTGACCTACAAGCACTATCCGGCCGTCCTCTACACGAACTCCATCATCAACGAGGTGCAGCGCCTGGTTCGCGAGCACGGCCTCACACCCGACGAGATCGACCGCATCGAAGCACGCAGCCCCCGAACCGCCTCGGCGCCTAATCGCCCCGTGCCGCGCCACTACCTCGAAGCATGGGGCAACTCCGCCTACACGATCTCCGCGGGCGTGTTCGACGTCCGCCCCCTCCGCGCCTGGGAGAAGCCCGAGACCTTCGAGCGGCAGGACATCGCCACGTTCATGGGGAAGATCGAACTGAAGCCCCTCCGCGAGGGCGAGGTCACCTCGACAGGGAACTACTGGGAGCGGTGGGCCCCGATTCGCGTCACGATCGAGGCGCGCGGCCAAACAATCGAGGGTGGGCGCGACTACCACCTCGCAATGGAAGACGCGGACGTCGTAGCCAAGTTCCACGACAACGTCGGAGGCATCCTGACCGACGAGGCCGCCCGCCAGCTCGAGCGCTACTGCTGGGACCTAGGGAAGCTCCCCAAGATCGCCGCGCTCACCACGATCCTCACAACCGCCGATCCCTCAAAAGCGTAGCGACTACCGTCTCACCCTCTCCCTCGCCCTCCCCGTCGAGGGGGAGGGAACAAGCCCCCTCCCCCTTTGCGGGGGAGGGTTGGGGAGAGGGGTCGTGAACTCTTAGCGCCTCTACTAATCCTCCGCGGACGCCCAAAGCCCCCAAACCGGCTTTACGTGAATGCTCTCTAGCTGCTCCCAGGTATCGCCGCGGTCACGGCTGATCGCGATCGACCCGTCGCCCGTATCGACGTTCGGATACGGGTAGCGGCCGAAGCCCGCGAACACCGCGTCTTCATTGTGCGGATGGCGGACGAATTGCCACGCGCGCTCGCGCATCTCGTGCGGCAGACCGGTGCCAGCGCCAACAGGGTGCCAGGACTCACCCAGGTCCGTGCTGCGGAAGATAACGCCGCGCGCGCCCTCAGGGCGGTTCCACGAGCCGGGTGACTTGTCGCCGGTCGAGATGAGCATCGCCTGGTTGCCGCCGGAGCGGGCACTGGGCGGCATGATGATGAACTTGTAGAAGTAGTCCCGCGTGAAGCCGTTCTCGGCGCGTTGCCACCCCGCGCGAAGATCCTTGGTCGCATAGAACCCACGTGCTGTAGCCGCGAAGTATCGATCTTGGCCCAGCGGCTTCTGGACCTGGTGGATGTCGACGTAGTCGATGCCGATCGTCACGTCCTCGAAGGTCTTACCCCGATCGAGGCTGCGGATCACGCCTCCGTGCTCCAGGGCTAGCACGATGTTGTTCGGGTCCTCGGGGTCCACGAAGATGTTGAGGATGTGGCTGTCTTCCCCTGGAACCGGATAGATCTGGCGCGCGCGGACCTCTGGCGGCAGGTCCTGGAGCCCCGTGAGCTCTTCCCAGTGGTGGCCATAGTCCTCACTGCGGTACAGATGCACGGGAGCCGTACCAGCGTAGACGACGCGCTCGTCGGTCGGGTCGACGGTGATGGACCAGACGTCGTTATCGAACAGCCGCTTCCAGCTCTGCCCGCCGTCCTCGGTCCCGTAGATCCCGTCGTGCTCGACGCCTGCGAGCACCCGCTCCGGCTGCGTCGGCGAGCCGGCGATCGCGCGGCACGGCTCTTTGGGGATCCCGTTCCCAACCTGCTCCCATCCGCTGGCGCCCTCGCGCCAAACTGAAAGCCCTCGCTCGGTCCCCGCATACAGCCGCACATGCTCGCTCATCATGCCCTCCGCATACGCTTGGTGTTTGACCGAGTGTACCTACGCTCCTACGTCAAATCAAACAGACTGTTCGCAGGTTCGCAGCGTTGACGCTCTAGCGGGGAGTCGTCTCCTCCAGGAAGTCGCCCACGATGCGGTTGAACTCGTCTCCGCGTTCGAAGTAGACCGAGTGGCCCGTGTCGGCGACTTCCGCGTAGCGCGAGCCCGGGATGATCTTGTGCGCTAGCTTCCCGAGATCCGCGGGGAGTTGTCCGTCCTCCGAGCCAAAGAGGAAGAGCGTCGGAATCTTGAAGCCAGAAAGGTCCCAGTCCTCGAGTGGTGGCTCCGCGAGTGCCGCGCGCTGGCGATCCTCCGTGGAGGGGAGCGGCGGGTTGAGCTTTCGGATCTCTTCGTACAGGAACGCCAGCGAAGGCGCGCGGTCCCAGAGGCTCGGCAGATAGGTGTGCCCCGTCATCGCACGACCCTCTTTGATGAGCTGGGTCCGCAGGTCGCCGATGGCCCGAGACGGAATGCCAAGAATCGTATCGGCCATCACGAGCGATCTCAGACGCTCAGGGTACTCCAGCGAGAAACCGAAGCCCGTCCGCCCCCCCATCGACTGCGCCACAATCGAGCATTCCTGGATGCCGAGGTGGTCCAGCAGCGCGGCGAGGTCGGAAACGAAGGCCTTGGCCCCTGGCCCGTCGGCCTTGTCCCGCGAGTTACCGAAGCCCCTATGGTCAAAGATGATGCACTGGTATTCCTTCTGGAAGTACGGCACCTGCTGCCACCAGGATAGGTGATTGCCGCCAACGCCGTGGGCGAAGGCGACCGGCCACCCGTCTCCGTGCGTCTCGTAGTACATGTCGAACCCATTGATCTTCGCTGTCGGCATTGCTTCTCTCCTCAGCGCCGCCACACTTGGACAGCACCATGCAAAATCATGATCGTCGGCACGAGGACAGTATCATGCGAAGGACAGATCCGCGAGAGTAGGCACCCCAGGCGGAGCAACCCATGGGAAATGAGAAAAGAGAGGCGCTCGACCTCATTGAACGCCTTCCCGACGACGTCAATACAGCGGACATCATCGAAGAGCTGTATTTCAAGTGGCAGGTTGACGAGGGCCTCCAAGATGTCGCGGACGGCCGCACCATCAGCCACGAGGAGTTGAAGGAACGGCTGGCGAGCTGGCGGCGCTCCTCGAACCCTGGGACCTGAGCTAGCTCAGGCGCTCAGCAGACGAGCGTATAATCCAGCAGCGAGCGCTTGCCGCCCTCATGCGGAACCTGCAGGTTCCAGCCCTGACCACCGAGATGTTGATGGACCGTCCCCAAGAGATTCATTCCTGCCACGTCTGTGTCAACCTCAGTTGTGCAGAAGGTGGCTCTCAAACCATTCGGCAGATGCTGGCCGACAAGCTGGCCGACTCGGGCGTCGAGGTAAAGACGCAGATCTGCTTCGGCGCCTGCTGGATGGGCCCGAACGTCGTGCTGCATCCGCTGGGAACCTGGTACTCCAACGTCCAGCCCGCCGACGTCGACGAGATCGTCGAGCACATCAAGGGCGGCCCGGTCCTCGAGCGGCTCGCGAACCGCAGCGACCCCGGCCTCCACGAGCTGGTCATCTCAATCCTGGACGCTGGGCTGGACTAACGCGTCAAGCGCGGCTACAGAACCCCGATCGCGTGGATCTGAGCTAGCGTGTCACGACCGGGCAGGCCGAGCTGCATCATGTGCAGGGCGGGCCGGTTTTCGGGGTTCGGGTAGATCTTGTCCCAGGCTGCCTTAACGGGCGCCGCGTATTTTTGGTCCGCAAGAAGTGTTGTGATGTGCACCAGGTTGTCGAGGCTGCCGCCTACTTCCTGCATGAGCAGGCGTAGGTTCTCTAGCGACTGCTCCATCTGGGCCTCCGCGCCATCCGCGAGCTTGCCGGTTCCAGGGCTCGTGCCCGTGATACCCGAAGAAAAGAAGTAGTCGCCTTTCCGGTTCCCGAGGGGGATCGGGTCGTGGTGCCCAATACCCGGCACCTCATAGTTCGACCGACGCCCACCGCCGAGGACAGCAATCATCTGCGCCTGGATCAGGGTCGTGCGGCCGCCGAGGTCGTACGGGAATGTCTTGCGCGACGGTCGGTCGCCATCCTGCGGGAACATGTCGACCCATGCGTCGACCATGAACGGCTGGTAGTCGAAGTTGCCGAGGTACACCCAGACCAGACCCAGGTCGTCCTTCGTTCCGCCGCCGATCTTCACCAGCTCTTCGACGTTCTTGAACGTCTGGACGATCTGGTCGTTCCCCTCGGGCCGCTGGTCCGAGCCGGGGATGTCCGGGCCCAGAACAGATGAAAAGATGAAATTGTCGATCTTGACGCCCATCGGCAGCGGGTCCCGATGGGCGATGCCAGGGATCTCCAGCGGCTGGCGGCGCCCGCCCGGAACGGCGAAGACCTGGAGCTGTACTTCCTGCCCCTCGGGGAGTCCGGCGTGAGTCGTCTTTCGGGCGGGACGATCGTCGCCCGGAAAAATCTCGAGCCACGGCTTGTTGATGTACTGGCGGTGGCTCTGCCCGGGAATGAAAACGGTGAGATGCGCGATCTCATCCGTCGAGAGTCCTGCCCGCTCGATCAGCGTGCGAACGTTGCGGAATGCGAGGTCGAACTGCGCCTCTGGACCGTCCCCCAGCTTCCCGGTCGCGAGATCGATGCCCGGGATGCCGGATGTGCACAGCAGGTTCCCGATCCGCGCGGCCGTTGCGATCGGCTCGGCTCCCGACGCTCCTGGCAGAACTATGGTCTGCCGCGTCTTCTCCGCTTTCATTTCTTCTCCTCCATCAAGGCGCGCAAGCCGACGCGCGCGACCTCTTCGTCGCCCGTCACAGTGTTTCCACCGACGGCGAAGCCGCCAACAACGCGCCCGTCAACCGTCACGGTGAGCCCGCCCTGGAGCGTCGTGAACATCGGGTCGCCGTAGTCGGCCAGCGTGCGTCCGGTATCAACCAACAACTTCTTGAATACCAACGTGTCACGTCCCATCACGGCGGCGGTGTACGCCTTGCGCAGTGCGAACCGAAGCACGCGCTCGGGTACGCCGTCCATGCGGGCGGACGCAATTGGATCGCCCCGATCGTCCACGACCGCTACCGCCATAGGCTTGCCCTGCCGCGTCGCCTCTTCCAGGACCGCGGCGATGGCGCGCTGCGCTTGCCCGAGTCCCAGACACTCCCGCGTCTGCATCAGCGAAGCTCCCACTGATGGATGTTCCAGTTGATCGCCGTGTCGGGGGCCACCATCGTCGGCCCCGTCAGACCCATTGCGAATCCAGTCACGCTCGGTTGAAAGTACAGCGGCAGAACCGGCAGCTCGTCCGAGTAGATGCGGCTCATCTGCACGAAGGTCTGCGCCCGCTGGTTCCTGTCGAGGGTCGCGTTGACGGCCGCCGCGAGGCGGTCGAAGTCGGCGTTGGACCACCCACCGCGGTTGCTCCCCACCCATCGATTCTCCGGTCGTGGGATGCCGTTGGTGCTGTAGTCCACGAGCGCCTGCTCGCCCAAGCCCTGGCTAAACGTGAAAAACGACGGAAATAGCGCTCGGACTTGAGGGTCCTGGACCAGCGCCGCCGGGTTGACGTACTCGTTGAAGTCGAACCCCGCGTTCCGCCAGCCGCTCGCCAGGACGGACATCTCGTTCTCGAAGAAGGCGCTCGCGTTCGTCCGCACCTCGGGCGCGAAGCGCCCTTCGGATGGACTCGTATAGGTGCCGTCGGAGCCTTTCGAGAATCCGGCCTCGGCCATCAGCAGCTCGCTGCGCCGCAGGTCGTAGGGATACTTGGCGACTCCACGATCGAGGTCACCCCCGTACCAGACCGTCGTCGGTACGACGCCATTCGCCATGTAGCCGTCTCCACCGAACAACACGTCGTTCACGGTGTCTTTGTCGACCGCGTGGGCTATCGCGCGCCTCACGCGCGGATCTTGGATCGCTCGCGGCGTGCTCAGATCAGGCCGCAATTGGGCCGCGGTCGCCCTGAAAAGATCGGGTTTGAAGAGCACCGTCCCTGCGCTGTTGCTCGTCCACTGCCGACGCAGGATTGTCCCCTGCTCGAACTGTAGCGAGGAGTCAGCGGAGAGCTGCACATCTCCAGCCAGGATGGTGGCCAACGCCGCGTTGGGGTCGCTGTTCCATCGGATGGTCAGCTTGTCGATGCGCGGGCGGCCCAGGGCGTGAGCGTCGAACGCGACCGTCTCGATGAATGCGCCGGGCTCCCAATGCTCCAGGCGATACGGCCCGAGTCCGACGTACGCCCGATTCCAGAACGGCTCAGCAGTGAACGCCTCGGGCCCAGTCGTCCCTCGCTGCTCGAACGACTCTTGGAGGATGTGGCGCGGCAGCGGCGGGAACGTGTCGGCGAGGGAGCCAGCGTCCGCGAAAGACTGGCGCCAACGGATGGTGACCGTCAGCGGATCGGGCGCAACCACTTCTTCGATCAAGTTCTGCGGCGTGCTCCCTGCCAGCCCCAGCTCAGGCGCGGTGTACACGCGATACGCGAATACGTAGTCTTCCGCCTCGTGCACACGACCATCGTGCCAGGTGAGGTTCGGACGCAGCGTGTAGCTCGTTTCCATCCGACCGTCGGGGAATACCTGCCAGGATGGGGAATTGAGCTGCGGCAGCTCCCGCGCCAGATACGGCTGCGTCGTTCCGCGCTCGTCGAGCAGGCCGAGGCTCGCGTTGAAGATTCGCCGCGTCGACGCCAGAATCGTGCCCGCCTGCTGCAACGCCTTCAACGCCAGGCCAGCAGGCTCCACGCGTGTCAACATGACCAGGGTTTTCGATGGCGCTGGGGCCGTCTGCAGGGCCGCCGCGCGCCCTTGGCTACCCGTGGGGGCGGCTTGCTGGCAGCCTGTGAAGACGACGACGACCAGTGCAAGGAAGACGGGAACGACCCGCGGTCTGAGCAAGGCTACAGTCGCGCCGCGAGCTCGGCCTCGGCCGCATCCTGCCAGCGCGAGCCCTTCGGAATGATGACGTCCGCTGCTCGCACGCCTCGGTAGCTCGCGGGATTCACGCCGGGTGGATCGAGACCCTCCGCCACGTCCTTCACAGCGTCCAGCATGATCTGTCGGCATGCGATCACTGCCCTGTCCGTGCTGCCGAGGTGCTCGCGTGAGCGGTCGACGATGCGGCCCATGCTCTCCTGGACTGCCAGGTCTTGGTTATTCAAGCCGGAAATGCCTGTGAACGTCTCGGTCCGCTGGACGTTGCGGTCGATCAGCCAGTCGTTCGAGCGGGTACGGTGGCGCATCATCGTCTCACCGCCAGCAGGGCCCCAGCGGCCCGCGTGAGTCTCGGCCCGCTCGATGAACTCGGGCGTAAATGGCTTGTCCTCGTCGACCGACAGCATGAAGTTGTAAACGCAGGTATTCTCGTCATCCATCGGGACCCAGATGTGCCCTTGGAGCCGTGGTACCTCGGTCCGACCGGACCCACGCCGCGCCTCGAGCTGGTGGGAGCGGTACTGCTGGAACGGCATGTAGAACTGATACGCGCGCAAGTACGTGCCGTCCTCCCCAATGTCGCGGAGGCTCGCGTAGCGGAAGCCATAGTCGGTCCGCTCTACCTCCAGGCGGGGCGCCCCATCCATCTGGCGAAAGCCAAGGCGATCGCTCAAGTCGTTGTTATGCAGGTACGTCGAGTGCGCGGTGTCGATGCCACCCTCGATCGCTTGCAGATAGTTGCAGTGCTCGTGCGTCTTGGAGACGAAGAGGTGAGTGGCCGGCGCACGCGTCCACTCCATCGCCGGCAGCTCGGGTCGATTCTCGGTCGGGCCCATATACGCCCAGAGGACCCCCGCGAGCTCGACCAACGGATACGCAGTCGCGTGGATTCTGTCCTTGTATTGGCTGTCCGCTGGCTCGGTGGGCATGTCGACGCAGTTGCCGTCGACGTCGAACTTCCACCCGTGATAGACACAGCGGAGCCCGTTCTGCTCGTTTCGGCCAAGGAAGAGTGATGCGCACCGATGCGGACACAAGTCGTCCAGAAGCCCCAGCCGTCCTGCGCTATCGCGGAAGGCCACCAGATCTTCCCCCAAGAGGCGAACCCGCATCGGGTTGCAGTCAGGCGTTGGAAGATCGGTCGCGAGGAGCGCGGGCAGCCAGTAGCGCCGAAGCACGTTGCCCATCGGCGTACCCGGACCGACGCGGGTTATTAGCTCATTCTCTGCACGAGTCGTCATGTGCCCCTCCGGATTCGGTGCAGCCCCTGCTCAGGACTCAGTACTGCCCAGTATAGCCCGGCTTTTGGACGAGTCCGGCTCTCGAAGCCTGCTGATGGCGACGCGGGCGTGCGTTAGCCGCCGGTGGAAGGAGCGCCTCCCGCAACAGGGACGAGCTCCGACCACGAGACGTTTCCCTTCGCGATCCCGATGTCGTATGCCGAGGTTATCTGGACCCGCACCGCGTCCACCTCGTCGATGATCGGATGCGCGATCACCTTGGTCACCAACTCCGCGGTCAGGACGTCGCGCTGCTCCGGACTCGGGAGACCGCGATACCAGGCGTCGACGACCAGGATACGCATGGCCTGTCCGGGGCCAACGGCCGTTTCTAGAGTCGCCTCGACGGTGAACAACCGAGGGTCATCTGCCAGCTCCCGCTGCAAATCCTGTAGCGCCCCGAACGTCCCACCAAGCACCGAGGGAAGGAGGAGGCCCACGAGGCTGTATGCGATGAACACCAACGGCACGAGGCCCAGGCTGACCATCAACCGGCGGCCGCCGACCCCTGGATGGCTGCGGACCGTCGACCCAGACAGCCGCACGACACGAGTTCGGCAGATGTAGTCGTGCAGCGCCTGGTGCGTGTGGCGGTTCACGATGATGAACACAAGTCCGCCCAACCCGAGGCAAAAACCGAACGCGGCAACAAGGACCCAGAGCGGATCACGTGCGGTCACGCCGGGAACCGCGGCTCCGATAGAGATGAGCGGCACAGTGATCAGCAGAGATCTGGCTAACGACCGACCAGGGCCAATGGGCAATCCGTCCTCGCCTCGCACCGCGATCCCGAGCAGCCGCTTCCCGAGGGTCTGACCATTCGCAATTCGCGATCCGAGAACGCCAAAGTACAGCCACATGATCGGGAAGCCGATCGCCCGGCCGTACGGCCCCAGACCGAAGAGCACCTCGGCAAACGGCAATGCGATGACCTGCCCCACGATGCCCAGGACGAGTCCGTCGACGAAGAGGGCAGCGATGCGTCGTGCCCACGGAGCGACGGGCGGCAGCGATCGTCCGGCCGACTCGACCGGTCGCAATGGCGCGTCGGCGATGCGAGCACGCAGACTCTCGATGCCGGGGGGTTCGTCTGTCGCCGCGGCAGACGGTACGACAGGCAGCGCGGTCTCGGTTCGGGCGACCGTGGAGCTCAGCTCGTTGTAGATGCCCCACAGTCGGTCGACCTGCGGGCTCGTGGCGGGGCGGCCACGGATCCTTGCCCAATCGTCGAGCACCTGTTGGAAGGTGGCATCGGGATTGTCACGGAGGACCCGCACGACCGTTTCGCGCATCGGGTCGAGTGTCGCGTCCCCGTCCATCCCTACCTCCGCATGCCTCTACGCGGCGACCGGGCTAGGTTGCTACCTCTCAGCGGAACGTGATCAGGTCCGATCGGCTGAGGGTCACCCGACCCTCGACGAGCGGCGTGTTGTTCGGATTGTCGAAACCTGGCTCGTTCAGGACCTGGTATTGCGTCAGGAACGTGTCGAACGGGGTCTGACCGGGTAGAACGTCCGATACGACGACGGCGGTGTATCCGCGGAGGTTCGCCCCGAACGTCGTGTACATCGGCGCGCCGTTCGCCGCCGTTCCAGCGATGACGACCGTCCGAATCCCGTGGGAGACCAAGATATCGTCGAGATCGGTTCCGAAGAACTTGTCCGCAGGGGCCCCAACGATCCGCTCGCTTGGCAGCGGTTCGAGGCCTGGCATCTGGGTCCCGCCGGCACGACCAGTCGTGTGAACGACGAGCGCACCAGCGTCTCGGGCACGGGTCAAGAGAGACGTGGCCGCCGGAACCGTGCCTGGGCACGATGGACGCGCAGGGCAGATCGCGTCGACCATGTCCAGCAGGAGATATGCCGTCGTTGAATGATCGAGCTCCACCGCGACTGGATCTGGGATCACGGGCAGATCCACTTGGGCAGACGCCGCCGGCGCCATCGCCCAAACGCTGCCAAGCAAGACCCCGCACGCCATCAAATACGTCGCGCGAGCCCAGCGGCTCGTTACTGCTCGGGACGCCCCACCGAATCGTGGCATCAGCCCTCTCCTTGTGATGAAATCGGGGCCATTATATGCACGCAGGAATCGCCGTGCCGTCGCTATAGTTATCGCTTGACACGCGAACAGGGAGAAGACGACGGCTATGGCGCAAGTTGCGCCCTTCGGCTCTTGGAAATCACCGATCAGCTCTGACCTCATCGCCGCGGGATCGGTCGGCCTGGGTCAGATCATCCTGGACGGGGATGACGTCTACTGGATCGAGGCGCGCTCGGCCGAGGCGGGACGCGTCGTCATCGTGCGGCGAACACCGGACGGACGCATCGAGGATGTTAACCCGCCGCCCTTCAATGCGCGGACGCGCGTCCACGAGTACGGCGGCGGCGGCTTCGCGGTCGACCACGGCACGGTCTACTTCGCTAACTACGCCGACCAGAGGCTCTACAAAGTCGAGCCTGGCAGCGTGCCGAGCCCGCTCACGCCTGAAGGAGCTTGGCGCTACGCCGACCTGCTGGTGGACCGATCACGCGGCCTGATCTACTGCGTCTGCGAGGACCACACGAGCACAACGACCACGGCGAACGGCGGACAGGGCAGCCCGGTGAACGGCATAGCCTCTATTCCCCTCGCCGGCGGCTCGCCCCGCATGCTGGCCGCGCATCACGACTTCTGTTCCAGCATCCGGCTCAGCCCGGACGGCGCGCGCCTCGCATGGCTCTGCTGGGATCACCCGAACATGCCGTGGGACGGCACGCAGCTCTACGTGGCCCGCATTCGCAACGACGGATCACTACAAGCGCCGACGGCGGTCGCCGGCGACGCCACAGGTGAAGAATCCATCTTCCAGCCGGAGTGGGCCGCCGACGGCGTACCCACGTTCGTCTCCGACAGAACGGGCTGGTGGAACCTCTATCACGCCGGCTCGGGAGCCGCCGAGCCGATCTGTCCGAAGGCCGCGGAATTCGGTATGCCGCAGTGGGTCTTTGGGATGAGCACGTACGCCTTCACAGGTGGGGAGCGTGGCTCGACCATCGTGTGCGCCTACTGCGAGGTGGGCACGTGGCGCCTCGGGATCATCGACCCGTCGAAGGCAACGCTCGAGCCGCTGGAACTCCCATATACCAGCATTAGCGGGCTACGCGCGGCCGGCGGTTCCGCCTACTTCGTCGGCGCCTCACCTACTGAGCCAGCGGCAATCGTGCGGCTCGATCTCGGGACGCACGAAGTCGAGGTGCTCCGTCGGTCCAGCGATATCGCGATCGACCTTGGGTACGTTTCGACACCCCAGCCTATTGAGTTCCCGACAGACAAGGGCCGCACCGCCCACGGCCTCTTCTACCCGCCGCAAAACGCGGACTTCGCCTCGCCAGTGGAAGAGCGGCCACCGCTCCTGGTCATGAGCCATGGAGGCCCGACCTCCGCGTCGCAGCATGCCTTCCGCCCGTCCATCCAATACTGGACGAGCCGGGGCATCGCCGTCCTCGACGTGAACTACGGCGGCAGCACGGGTTACGGGCGCGCCTATCGCTCGCGACTCAACGGCGAGTGGGGAATCGTGGATGTCGGCGACTGCGCAAACGGGGCGCGCTACCTCGTCGAGCAAGGGCTGGTGGATGGCGCCCGACTTGCGATCACCGGTGGGAGCGCAGGTGGCTACACCACGCTGACCGCGCTCACTTCGACGAACGTGTTCGCCGCCGGCGCCAGCCACTACGGTGTGAGCGACCTGGAGGCTCTGGCCCTCGATACGCACAAGTTCGAGTCCCGCTACCTGGACCGTCTAATCGGCCCGTACCCCGAACGCCGCGATCTCTACGTCGAGCGCTCCCCCATCAACCATACGGATCGCCTGTCCAGCCCAATGATCGTGCTCCAGGGCCTGGAGGACAAGATCGTGCCACCGAACCAGGCCGAGATGATGGTGGAGGCTCTTCGCAAGAAGGGGCTGCCGGTCGCGTACATCACCTTCGAGGGCGAGCAGCACGGGTTCCGTCGGGCCGAGAACATCAAACGGGCGCTGGACGCGGAGCTCTACTTCTACTCACGCATTTTCGGCTTCGAGCTCGCCGAGCCCGTCGATCCAGTTCCGATCGAGAACTTCAACTAACAATGGACACGCTGAGGCTCGACAGCGCGGTAACCGTCGTGGCGCCCGACGGGTGCACCGTCCGACCACTACTCGCCCTGGGTGGCGGCTCCCTCGCTCATTGCACGCTGGAGCCCGGGCGAGTCTCCTACGCCGTGCGGCACCAGGTAGTCGAGGAGATCTGGTACTTCGTAAGCGGTCGTGGCGAGCTGTGGCGACGGGAGCCGATCTCGGGTCGCGAGGTCATCGACGCGTGCGAGCCGGGGCTCTGTATCACGATCCCAAAGGTTGTGGAGTTCCAGTTTCGGAACACGGGAGAGGTGCCATTGGAATTCCTGTGCCACACGATGCCGCCCTGGCCAGGCGAGCACGTCGCCACAGTGGTGGAGGGGAAGTGGCAACCGCCATGAGCACTCCACGAACTCTTCCATCGCGGCAAGGAGCTGCTCTGCGCTGAACGGCTTGGGCAGATGCCCGGCGACGCTGCGCCTTCAGATTGACATTGGCAGCGCCGCTAGTCGCTATTTAAGTCGTCGAGGGTTGAGCTGATGAGCTCGCGCACGTCGCGGCGGAGCGTGCCTCCCTCGCCACCCATGTGCTCGAGCAGCGAGCACATGCTGAGCAGGTCGAGCAGCCTCGAGAGCGGCCTCCAATCGCGTGGCAGATGCCCGCCGGCTCCCACGTAGCCTTGGACGAATCCACGTCGATAGGTCGAGGGAAGCCGCTTCTCGAAGCGCAGGAACAGACCAACGTCCAACAGCGGCGGGCCCGACAGCGCAAACTCCCAATCGAGCACCGCGGCGACGCTCCACACTCCCTGCTCTCGTCGCAGCAGCAGGTTCTGCGGCTTGTAGTCCGCGTGGACGAGGGATCGGTCGCCGCCGAGCACGTCGAGTCGGTGTGCGTTAGCCAGCGCCGCGCGCCACAGGCGGGCGGTCAGATCCGCTCCGAGCTCTCTTTCAACTCCCCGCTCGAACAGGAACGACGCCATGTAAGCGGACCACCCATCGCCGCCGGTACGGAACGGCTCCACGACCTCGAGACGTCGGCCAAGGAAGCCTGCCTCGGGGAAGCTGATCGAGTGGATGCCCGCCAAGATCGCGCCGGCCGATACCGCTGCTTGCCCTGCCTCTTCGGGTGTAGCGGTTTCAAGCCAGCTATCAAAGGCCACGCCGTCCACCCATTCGACCACCGCGAACGGGGGTGTTGCATCGGGGTCAGACGCAAGCGTCGCTGGGATCGGAGCTCGACCACGCACGAGCTCTCCGAGGGCGAGCTCCTTTCCACAAGCGCTCGCATCCGCCCTGTAGAAGCGGACAACCACAGGGTTCTGACGACCGGCAAGCTGGACGCGGTAGCTGCTGTTCCTCAGACCACCAGTCAGCGGCTCCGCGGCGATCACACGCACGTCAGGCATCATCCGCCGCAGCCGTTCGGACAGCTCCTCGCGGCTCAGCTCGAGAAAGGGGATTCGCCTCTGCCAGCCCTGCTGCACGCACGCGATCATAGCGCTCGCCCATTTCGTTCACACACCTGATACCCCGCGCCACCCCGCCGTTTGCGTGGCTGTCAGAGACTGAAAGTAGCCGCTGATGCAGCAGGCGGTGCGGCTAGTCTCTAAGAAGCTCGGGCCAGCCGCGATCGAGAATCGTCGCGGCGATCGCGACGACGTTGGAGGAGTTGCCATGCACGCCACCGAGAGCATGATCGGGATGCCGGTTTCTGCACGAGACGGAACGGAGCTCGGCAAGGTCAAGGAGGTGCGCGGTCACGCCTTCAAGCTAGACGCGCCGATGCAGTTCGACTACTGGCTACCCTGTGACGTCATCGATTCGGACCACTCGGGACGGGTGATGCTGTCCCTCGACTCGGACCAGATCCACGATTACAAGATGAACCCGCCCGAAGAGGGTACCAACGAATCGATGTCCGTCGACACCACCCACCACCCCGCGGACGACGCCCGTATTGACACCAGCGGGGTGACCGCTGGGGCCGGTAGTGGCGGTGGTGGCAACGCTATGCCCCACAGCGACCGCGTCGGCACGACGTCCGGCTGGAGCGATGCATCGCCGCGGTTCCGCGAGCAGTGGCAGGCCCGCCACACGACGACGGGAACCTGGGAAGAATACGAGCCTGGGTTCCACTTCGGCTATGAGATGGCCAGCGACCCGCGGTTCATGGGCCGCACGTGGGAAGACCTCGAGCCGCAGTTCCGCACCGAGTACTCGTCGTGGTCCGGTCGCGGCGGGGCGACGTCCGACGAGGGTGAGTGGGACCGCGTCAGGGATCACACCCACGAAGCGTGGCGCGACCGCCACGCTGCATAGCGCGTTCCGACCACAACGTAGAGGGTCGCTCCTGAATGAGCGACCCTCTTTTTGTGTCCCATCCGATCGCCGTACTATGCAGCCATCGGTTCGCGAGCCGCTTGGAGTTGAAACCATGGTTCTGTTGCTCACCAACGAGGACATGGAACGCATCGTCGGCCTGGAGACCTCGACCGTGATTGCGGCCGTCGAAGACGCCTACCGCGAGCTCGGTCAATCGATCGCCGTGAGTCCTCCACGGCGGCGGCTCACCATCACACCGCCCGACGGCGGCGTCACCTACTGGTTCAACAACATCATGGGTGCGGTCCCGTCGATCGACACGCTGGCGCTGCGGATCGACTCCACGTCGTTCCGACTCGAAACCACCGACGGCATGACCCGCAAAGTGCGAGCGGGTGACTTTGTGGGCCTCGTCTTCCTGTTCGACACCGCGAGCGGCGACCTCCAGGGGATCCTCCACGATCACTTCCTATCGACGCGCAGAGTCGCTGCGACCGGCGCCGTCGGCGCGGGTCACCTGGCGCGGGCGGATGCACGCGTGCTCGGGCTTTTCGGCACCGGTCACCAAGCCGCGGCCCAGGTGATGGCGATGGCCGCGACCCGGCCGTTGGAGCTCATCAAGGTTTTCAGTCCAAACGCGGATCACCGCCGCGCCTTCGCGCTCCGGATGAGCGATGAGGCTGGCGTCGAGGTTCGCGCCGTGGATGACCCGAAGGCCGTGGTCGAGGGTTCGGACATTGTGGTCACGGCGACGAACTCACGGTCCCCGGTGTTCGACGGAAGCTGGTTAGAGCTGGGGATGCATGTCGAAACGATCGTCGGCACCGACCAGTCCGCGGCCGGCTCGGAGATCGACCGAGAGGCGGTCCGTCGTGCGGACCTGATCGTTACCAACCTCCGCGAGCAGATTCAGGTAGACAAGCAACCGAAGCTCCTCTGGGCAATCGAAGAAGGCCTCCTGAGCTGGGACCAAGTCCACGACCTGGGCGAGGTCGTCGCCGGCTTGGCGCCGGGCCGTACCTCGCGGGACCAGATCACGCTTCACGACAACAACACCGGCATGGGTATTCAGTTCGCTGCCCTCGGCTCGCTGATTCTTCGCCTGGCCCGCGAGCAGGACCTCGGCACGCCACTGCCAGACGAACTCTTCATCACACGCGGCGGCGACTACGCACCCTAATCGCTCGCGCTGAGCTTGTCGAAGGGTACGTGCTTCGACAGGCTCAGCATGAGCGTAAAAGGTCTGTACAACCTGAGACCTCTTCGCCATAATCGACCCACGCTTCGGGCGTCGCAACCATGCGAAGGGGGTGATCGACATGGCCATCGTCGAGCGTCAAACCGGTGGAGACACGCGCTGGCGCGAGTACGGAGCTGACGAATATTCCGATGCCCTCGTCGCGGCGCTGAAGCTCGGTGGGGTCGAGCACCTTTTCTTCGTATCCGGCTCCGAGATCGCCTTCTGGCAGGAGTCGATCGCCAAGGCGAACGATCGCGGTTGGCCCGCGCCAAAGCTCTACACCGTGCCTCACGAGAGCGTGGCCCTGAACGCCGCCCTCGGCTCGGCCATGGTGCGCAACCAGCCGGCCGCTACCGCGGTCCACGTGGACGTGGGGACCTTCAACTACGGAGGTGCGCTCCATACAGCGTGGCGGGGCAGCTACCCCGTCATCGTGACGGCTGGCACAGGGCCCCGCGCCTTCCCCGGCTCGATGCTCGGCGCGCGCAACAACGCCGTCCAATGGGTGCAGGAGCCGCGCGACCAGGGTGAGATCGTCCGTCAGTACACCAAGCTCGATCATCGCCTGGAGCACCAGGACAACCCGGGCGCGATGGTAAGCCGCCTCCTCCAGGTGGCGATGAGCGAGCCCAAGGGACCCGTCTACATGTCGGTGCCCCGCGAAACGGCGATGCTTCCACTCCCTGGCTCCACGCGATTCCCTACGCGCGACCAGATGGGCGTCGCCCGCGAGGCGTGGCCCGACCCAGCGGATGCACGCCGTGTGGCCGAATGGCTCATCAAGGCAGACAACCCGGTCATCTACCCCGGCCGAGCGGGCCGCAATCCCGAGTCGGTGGCGGCGCTCGTCCAGCTCTCAGAGCTCCTCGGTGTTCCCGTCGTCGACCAGCGAGGCGACCGCCTCAATTTCCCCATGACCCACCCGCACTCAGGGACCGGTCCCGCGTCGAAGGATGCGGACGTCATCCTCGTGATGGAGACTTCGACCCCCTGGATGCCCGGCCCAGACTCGCCCAAAGAGGACGCGAAGATCGTCTGGGTAGATCCTGACCCCGTCGAGGCGCGCTACAAGACCGTCGAGTTCTGTGCAGACATGTGGCTGCCCGTAACCGCGGCCGCGGCCGCGCGCGCCATCGCCGAGGCGGCGACGGGGCTGCTCACCCAGTCCGACATGAACCGCATCGCGGACCGTCGGGCGCGCCTCGCCGAGCGGAAGCAGGCACGCACCGCGAAGGCGGAAGAGGATGCCCAGCTCGCTGGGAAGCGACGCCCGCTGCATCCGTTGTGGGTGTGCTACGAGCTGGGCAAGCTGTTCGAGCGCGACACGATCCTCGTGGACGACACGCTTGGTGGCGCGTCCGCTGCCTACTCGCGTCGCGACGAGCCAAGCACCTACTTCAAGAGCGGTGGCTCGTCCGGCGGCTGGGGCGCGGGTGCGGCCCTCGGCGCGAAGATCGCCAAGCCCGACTCGGACGTGATAATGACCACGGGTGACGGGTACCTCATGTTCGGCACGCCGCTCCCGGCGCTCTGGTGCGCGAACCATTACGGCGCGCCGTTCCTCAGCATCGTCTTCGTCAACAAGTCGTACTCCACGGGTGTCGGCGGACTGAAGGGCACCTATCCCGAGGGCGTCGCCGCGACGTCGGGCAACTACGAAGGCGGCGTCTTCGATCCTCCGCCGAACTTTGCAAAGCTGGCCGAGGCGGCCAACGGCTATGGTGAGATCGTCAGCGATCCAGAGCAGATCGGAACCGTCCTGAGGCGCGCGCTCGACTACACGCGCAAAGGCACCCCTGCGCTCGTCGCGGTCGACCTGCCGACGCTGGTCGAGGAGCAGACGCTCCGCTAGGCGGGAACGGCGTCCAGACTGTAGAAGCGCTTGGCGTTGCCCCCCAGCACCGCCCGCTTGTCCTCATCGTCGAGGTCCTCGCGGTCCAGGATCTCCTGGATCTCGTGACGGGCGTGGTCGGGGCTGAATCCTTCGTGTGGGAAGTCGCTGGCGTACAGGAACGCCTCGCGACCTGCACGCTTCACGGCATAGCCGAGCATCTCCTCGCCCAGATCGAACCCGACGAAGAAACGGCCTTCGCGGATGAGCCGACGGATGTATTCGCTGGGCTTCTCCTCGATACTTGGGCCCGTGTGCTCTCGGCGATGCGGTGGGTCGGAGTGGGTCTCGTACGAGCGGTCGAGTCGCTCCATGAGGAACGGCAGCCAGCACGAGCCGCCCTCGAGGTACGCAACCTTGAGCTTCGTGAAGCGATCGAACACGCCGTGGGTGACCATCCCAGTGCAGTGCGTGAGCAGCCCGAGAGGGTGGCCCAATGCGTGGACGCCGTAGTAGACGCTGAAGGTGTCGATGAGCCCGAAGTTGTGGTGGGCTCCGCCGTGGACCGCGAGCACGCAGCCGAGCCGCTCGGCCTCTTCGTACAGCGGCCAGTACATTTTGGCGCCCAGGTGCTTGCCGAGCGCCTGTCCATTGGACTGGAGCATGATGGCTGACATGCCCAGATCGTTCACAGCCCGGCGCATCTCCAGCACCGACTCTTCGACGTCCGCGATGGGCAGGATGCCGACGCCACGCAGCCGCGGGCTGCGCCTGACGTACCGCGCACTCATCCAGTCGTTGTAGGCGCGCGCGATCGCCACCGAGAGGTCGACGTCGACCGTCATGCCGTGGAAGAGGCCGCCGCTCAGATAGATCACCGTCTGGCTGATCTCCGCCGCGTCGAGGAAGCTGAGCCACTCGTCGGGCGTGCCCTGGATGCGCGGCGGGCCGCTTCCATCCGGGGCCTGGAGGATGCTGCCGATCCCGATGTGGAGGTGGTCGTTGGGAAAGAGCCGCTGCACCGGACGCATGCCGGCGAGCCGCCCGGTGAAGAAGCTCGCGATGTCCTCCATGTCTTCGAAGACGTGTCCGTCGGCGTCGATCACTTCCACGTTCATGCCTTGCTCCTTCAGCTCTTGACGTCCCACTCATGCGCGTTCCACGCCTGCGTCGCATCCCGACCTCGGCCGCCGACGTTCACGAGCCGGTTGCCCACCATCGTCGGGTCCACACGCCAGATCAGCGGCAGCACGACGAGCTGATCGCTCAAGTGATTCACGATCTGGGCCAAGGCTCGCACCCGCTCAGCCTTCGGCACGGTGGAGAAGAAGCGGTCGAGGTGCCCGTCCAGCTCGGCGCTCATGTAGCGGGCGTTGTTGCTTCCGCGGAAGTTCTTTTCCGGGAGGCGCGCCTCGCTGCTGTAGAACCAGTTCGGGTTCCTCGGATGGCCCTGGAGTGAAAAGCCCGGGAACGTGGCTCGATACTCGGCGTCCTGCGCTCGCTGCGGCGGGATGATGACGGGGTCCACGCCGATTCCGAGGGCTGGCCACTCGTCGTTGAGGGTGAACACCATCTTCTGGTGGGCGTCGAGCTGGGTGGCATAGATGCTGATCTCGAGCCGCTGCCCAGATGGATCCTGGTACATCCTGTCGGGGCCCTTCGTGAAGCCGAGCTCCTCGATGGCCTCGACGGCCCTACGCGGATCGTACGCGTAGCGGACGAGGCTGCTCTCCACGTCCTTGTACTCGGTCTCCCTCGGGTGCACGAAGCTCTCGGCGACCGCGGACAGCCCGCCCTCGAGCGTATCGGCCATCTGCTGGCGGTTCGTCGCCTGCATGAGCGCCCGACGGAATCGCAGGTCCCGTATGACCGACGGATTCGGGTTAACGAACTGCGGATACATGACGTACCAGTCGTCGGACAGCAGCTCCATGCGGCCGTCTTTCCACTCGTCGCGCAACTGAACACCCTGCTCGGCCGAGACGGACCGTGCGAGCGTGAGCTCGATGGCCCCCGCGAGAATGCCCGCGACAAGCGTCGTCTCATTTAGTATGAACCGCACTTCCACTTGATCGACTTTCGGCCGCCCGAGCACGTATTGATCGAAGGCGTCGACGACGAGCCCAGTCCCCCGCTGCATGTCGCGGACCTTGAACGGGCCGGCTCCGACGAACTCCGGTCCCCAGTACGCCAGGTCGCCGAACGCCGCCTTGCTCTCCGAGTACGGCTGCTCCAACAGGTGCTTCGGCATCGGAGCGGCGAGATCGGCGCTGAACATAGCGTCCGCTTCGATGAAGGGACGGCTCCAGCGAATCGTGAAGGTGCGCGAATCGGGCGCCTCGACGCCCTCGATCGCCGTATACCGAATGTCGGCGAGCGCGGGAAGCTCCCGATCGCGCACGGCGTCGAGAGTGAAGGCCAGGTCGTCCGAGGTGAACGGCTTCCCGTCGTGCCACATGGCGTTCGGCCTGATCCGCCACGTGGTCTCCATGCGGCCATCGGGCAGGACCCTCCACAGCCCGTTTTCGATGGATGGCACCTGCTCCGCGAGCCGCGGCTGCAAGACGCGAGCCGTGTCGTACGCGGTGAGCCCAACGTGGACCAGATCCTGCAACGCCGCGCCCTGCCCGCCGACGCCGCCCACGTTGAGCTTGTTGTAGAGCATCGGCGGATTGGAAGGAATGCCCGCAACAACCCTCTTGGGCCCCGTTGCGGCCGCGGTCGAACCAGTCGATCCACTCCGAGACCCTGACTGAGCCGCAGGCCCCGATGATCCACAACCCGTCGCGACCACCACAATGGCGAGCATGACCATGAACAAACTGGACTTGGTTCTCATCGTCATTAGCTTCGAGCTGCTTGGATTGCTGCCCAGACTCTGGGCGGGGTGAGCGGCATGTCGATGTTTGTGATGCCGAACGGGACGAGGGCATCGATCACCGCGTTGACGACCGCGGCGGGCGCGGCGGTAGTGCCGGCCTCGCCTACGCCTTTTGCGCCCAGCGGGTTGTGCGGCGTTGGCGTCGTGGTGTGATCGAGCTCCAGCGTCGGCATCGTGGAGGCACGCGGCACGGCGTAGTCCATGAGCGTGCTCGTCGTGGGCTGCCCGCTCTCGTCGTACCGGATCGCCTCGGAGAGGGCCTGGCCAAATCCCTGGGCGACGCCGCCCTGGACCTGGCCTTCCACGAGGAGTGGGTTGATCACCGTTCCGCAATCGTCGACGGCGACGTACCGCAGGAAGGTGACCTCACCCGTTTCGACGTCGACCTCGATGACTGCGATGTGAGTGCCAAACGGGTAGCTCTGACTTGGCGAGTTGAAGAACTCTGTCTCGTCCAGGCCGATCGACATGCCTGGCGAGAGCCCCTGACCCGCGTAGCAGGCGCCCGCTACGGCCGCAAATGGGACGGCTTTGTCTGGCACGCCCGCCACGGAGAAACGCCCATCGGCGAGCTCGATGTCGTCGGCGCCAGCCTCCAGTAGGTTCGCGGCTATCTGCTGCATCTTCGATTTGATGCGTGACGCTGCGACCATGGCAGACGAGCCTCCCAGAGCCACGGACCTGCTCCCAAACGTGCCGACTCCAACAGGTATCGCCGCGGTATCGCCGTGGATGACCTCCACGTCGTCGATCGGCACGCTCAGCACGTCGGCGACGATCTGGGCAAAGGTCGTGTGGTGGCCCTGCCCATGAGCGGACGATCCAGTGAGCAATGTCACCTTGCCGCCCCGATCCACTCGCACGGTACCCGACTCCCAGCCCTGCGGCACCGACGACTCGACGAACGACGAGATGCCGATGCCGACATAGCGGCCTTCTTTGCGCAGCCGTTCCTGCTCCTGGCGCATCGCCGTGTAATCGACCATCTCCAGCGCCTTCTCGAGAGCCGGCGCATAGTTGCCGCTGTCATACGTCGCCCGGGTTGGCGTGGCATATGGAAACTGGTCCGCGGCGATGAAGTTGCGCCGACGGACCTCCGCCGGGTCCATACCGATCGCACGGGCTGCTAGGTCCAGCGCCCGTTCGAGGGAGAATACCGCCTCGGGACGGCCAGCGCCGCGATAGGGTGAAGTCGGCGGTCGGTTTGTGTAGACGCCAGTCGTGTGGGACGTGGCCTTCGCCGTTCGATAGGGGCCGCAGATCAGGCTCGAGAAGCCGAGCGCGGGGACCGCGCCAACCTCGGGGATGATCGCCCCCATGTCGCTGCGGATATCGACCCGAATGGCCGCGATCATTCCGTCGCGGTTGATTCCCAACGCCACCTCAGAGTCCATCCCTCTGCCCTGAGCCATGGCCTGGAAGCTCTCGTGGCGGCTCTCGCTCCAGCGAACGGTGCATTTGCGCGTCCACGCGAGGTAGATGACCGCCGCGTCTTCGCCGTAGAACTGCGTCTTCAGCCCGAAGCCCCCGCCCATATCGCGGGTCAGCACCCGGACTTTGTTCTCGGGAATGCCGAGGGTCGCTGCGATAGCGTGCTGCGTCTGGTGCGGGCTCTGCGTCGTTGCCCACACCACGATGCTCTCGTTGTATGGGTCGTACTGCGCCAAGGTCGCGCGCGGCTCGAGGGCGACCGCCGCCAGGCGCGGCTGCACGATGCTGACGCGCACGACCTCATCTGCTTGCTGCAGCGCCTCGTCCGTGTCGGGCGAGCCGATGGTGTAGGTGAATGCTCGGTTGGTGCCAAGATAGTCGTGGAGGATCGGTGCCCCGGGCTCTAGCCCATGGGCCGCGTCGGTCACGGCTGGCAGCGGCTCATAGTCGACCCGAATCAGATTCGCGGCGTCTCGCGCCCTGTACGCGTTGTCCGCCAGGACCACCGCGACGGGCTCCCCCACGTACAAGGCCTTGTCGGTCGCCAGGGCGCGCCAGCGAGCAACCTTGAAGTCAGGATGGTTTGGCGGAAGGGGAACGCCCAACGCCCGTGGGTTAGGACCCGCGCTTGGTATGTCCTTCCCGGTCGCGACGGCCCTCACGCCCGGCGCCTGCAAGGCAGCGCTCGCGTCGATGTTCAGGATGCGGGCGTGAGCATGAGGGCTACGGACAAAGGCCGCGTGCAACGCATCGGGAGCCTTGATGTCGTCCGCATACGCGCCGCGGCCAGTGATGAGCCGCTGGTCCTCACGCCGCCGAACCGGTGTCCCGACGTATGGCATGAGTTCTCCCCCGTCTATTCTTGCGATCGCGCCCCGGTTCCGCATCGTATCGCGAAACCATGACCCTCACAACCGATGGAGTCGCCCAGGGTGCCCCCGACGTTCGTGCGCTCGTTGGGTTACGCCCTCACCCTAACCCTCTCCCAGAGGGAGAGGGGACACCGAGTCGTTCATCACGCATGCTTGGACAGAATGTCCAGCAGGTCGGCCGGCCCGTACGAGACGTCCCAAGCCCACGTCCCGAAGCCACCGTGGCCGTTCACCGCCTCCACCCATGCGTCCAACGCCTGGCGCTTCGCCTGGTTCTGCTGCGTGTCCTGGCCTTTCACCTCCAGGACCAATGTCGTGCCGCTGGTTAGGCCGATGAGGAAGTCCGGCGTGTATTTGTGAACCACGCCATTGAAGACGTAGACGATCTCGAACGCGAGATGATCGTTCTTGACCCAGGCCGTCACGTGGGGACTGCGCTCCAGGTGAAAGGACTCGGTCGCTTCCCAGGTGCTGTCGAAAACGCAGAAGTTGACGTGGGAGCGGCTCGTCGGCCAGCAGGGCTTGCCGGTGTACCAGGGGGTGATGTCCCCGGTTGAGCGCACGGGGCGCTCGGAGTCGAAGACGGGGACCAGCCTGGCCGTGTTGGCCGGCTGGATCGCGCTCCAGATGTGCGTCACCAGCTTGTTCAGGCTGAGTGAGAGGACAATGCGACGGCGCAGGTCATCCCGCTCGTAGAGCTCCGGGGTGATGCGCATCGGGCCGCTGCGCACGAACTCTTCCACGATGCGCACCACCTGGCCGAGCAGCATCTCCTTGTTCCCCGTCCAGTGCGGCAGCATCACGCCGTACACGTCCCGCGCCGCCTGGAGCACCAGTGTGCCCCACCGTTGCTTTCGCCCCAGCTCTTCCAGGTCGATAGTCGCCACCTGGTCCAGGTTCGGCTTGCCGTCCACGATTGGGGCCATCTCGACCAGCATCGTCGTCTCGTTGGCGCTCAGGTAAAGGGGCTCGACCTTCGCCAGGTCGAGCGTGAGTCGCTGCTCATACACGTGGTCGACCCGGATGACGTTCGGCCAGCGGATCTCGAATTCCTGCTTGGCCGGAACGGCTTCGACTCGCGTCTTCGGGGGTTGCGGAGGCGGGGGCGGTCCGTCTTTGGACTCGTGAGGCAGGAAGGTGAAGGGGACGCCAAAGATGTTGACGTACTCAGCCTCGAAGAGGCCTGTTTCCGGGTTCAGGTCGTACGAAGTTCGGCGCAGGCCACGCCCCACGACCTGCTCGCAGAGGAGCTGGCTGGTGAAGGCACGCAACCCCATGATGTGGGTCACCGTCCGAGTGTCCCAGCCCTCGGACAACATGCCGACGGAGATCACATTCTGAATCTGCTCGCCCGGCTGGCCGGGTTGGCCCACCGTGTCCACCATCCGGCGCAACTGCTCCGCACGCTCCTCGGCAGACAGTCGCCGGGACGGCGTCTCCTCATCTTCCTCGTCCGGTTCGGCAACTTCCACGGCCGCTGGAGCCTCGTCCCGCTCCTCCGCTTTCTCGAGCACTTTCGAGTCGATGTGGAGCGTGCGCTCCTGGATCGCCAGCTCCGGTATGCCGATACGATGGTTGTCGAAGGCGTACTTCACTCGCGCCGCCGTTTCCGTGCGGTTGGCGACCGTGATCATCACCGGCGGCGTGGGCGACCCGGCCGCCTCCCACTGATGGGCGGTCTCCTGCCAGTCCTTACCCAGCAGAAGATAGGCGCCGGTCACCAGGTCCGGCAGGGGCACCTGCGGCTCCGCGCGGCGATTGAGGTCCGTGCGGACCTCGGTGTCCGCGTAGATGTGGTACAGGCGCGGGCGGTACTTCGCGTCGAGCTGCCCGTCAGAGCGGACCACGACGCGCGGCGTCTTGACGAGGCCGGACTCGATGGCGTCGTTCAAGCCGAAGTCGCTGACGATCCAGGCGAAGAGCGCCTCCTCCGACGCCTGATGCCCCGACGGAGCGAACGGCGTGGCGGAGAAGTCGTAGCAGGTCAGGATGCCGCGCGCGCGGTGGATGCGGTCCAGGCCGCCGACCCACTTGGTGGCCTCCTCGACGTCCTCCTTTGCCAGGCCCCGCGCGCTGGCATCAGGCGGGAGCCGCCAGGCGTGGTGCGCCTCGTCGTTGATGACGAGCAGGTTGCGCGCCGCGGCCAGCTCTCCGAGCACCTCCCGCGCGTAGGCCTCGTCGCTCAGCGCGCCGCGCTTGTCCACGCTCCGCTTTCGGGCAATCTGCTCGTCTGATTCCCAGTTCAGCGCGTGCCAGTTCCGTACGAGGACGCGGCCCTGTCGAAGCTTGTCGGCGAGGCCCACGGGAACGACCTGGAAATCCTCGTAGAAGTTCGGCGCGTTCGACGGAACCAGCACCTGCAGTCGGCTCTTCACCGTGAGACCAGGAGCCACGACGAGGACGTGGCGAGCGAAGCGCCGATCCGAGGCGTAGGTCACGCGGTTCAATACCTGCCAGGCCACGAGCATTGCCATGACGACGGTCTTGCCTGAGCCCGTGGCCATCTTGGCGCAGAGCCGTCGGAAGTCGCCGCCGTCCCCTGGCACCTCTATGCCCTGGCGGTCCGTGGCGGGCGCCTCCGCCAGCCAGATGAGGGTCTCGATCGCCTCGAGCTGGCAGAAGAAGAACCGCCGATCGCCCCGGGTTTCGCTGTCGTTCCAATGCGCCAGCAAGCGAGCCGTGATGCCAGTGACGCCTGGGTAGCCAGCCTCGCGCCAGAGCTTGACCCGCTGACGGATCTGGTTGACCAGGGGAAGCTCGTGGAACACGCCCGGATCGTCGAAGGAGCGCGAGCCGGGCGTGGCCTTCACGTACCCGGCCGACCGGCGGCCCTCCTTCAGATCGAAGGAATGGGTGGCCGAGTCATAGCTCCAGTGGCGCCGGGGCTCCTCGAATGGGCCATTGACGATGAGGCGGTCGATCGTCGCCGGCACTACGACTCCTCTGGCAACAACGGCCGTAGCTGGGTGATCAGCTGCGGTAAGTCATCCTGGAGGACGAGCCAAATTCGGTAGTGCTGGATCTGGCTGAAGCCGTGGACCAGGATGTTCCGCTGGTCCACGATCAGACGCCACGCAATCTCCGGATGCGCAGCCCGAAACGGCGTCGAGATTCGCCCGGCGGCCTCGCCGATGATCACCAGGCTGTACTGCACTGCATTCTGGTGCAGAGAACTGACTCGATACGCCTCGAACGACATATCCTCGACAAACCCGCGCGCGCTCAGCGCCATTCGTAGCATGTCGCTCAGAAAGCCAGCGTCCTCGGCGCTAGGCTGCATAGAGCAGGCGTCTGGAACGGAGCACTTCGTGACGACGGATCGGGTTAGTCAGCCCCGCAGTCTCCACAAGGTCGACCGACTGGCCGAGAAGGTCAGCAAGCTGCTCCTGGATCCCAACGACGTCCCAGAACGAGAGCCTCGCATCTGCCTCGAAGTCGACAAGCAGACCGACGTCGCCGTCAAGGCCAAAGCGTTCGTGTAATTCCGATGTGGCACCTAAAAACCACATCCGCTCGATAGAATGCTCTCGGCAGAACGCCGCAAGCTGCTCTTCTTCGATGCCTAGAAGGGGATGAACAGCCATGGTTAGATCCCTATCACCTTGAGGCTCTCGATGCCGCGGTCGTCCACGATCTTCACCGCCACCCGCTGGTGTTCTCCCGGCTCGAAGGGAAGCGAGACCGTGCCCCGGTAGCCCTCGATCAGGTCCGGATCGATCTCCGCCCGGAGCGTGCGCGCCAGGCGAGCCCACCCCTCGGTATCGCCGGCCATGGGGAAGAACACCTGGCGCGGATAGAGGCTGCGACCATCGTAATCCGTGTCCAGCATCCACATGGCGATCTTTCCGGTGTCGCCCGACTCGATCTCGCCCGTCTTGGTGTTGTAGTAATCGAAGCCGTACACCTCGACGACCCGCTTGCCGGCGTGTTCGCCGTCGTTGACAGCGCGGACGGCGATGTCCGGCTGGCCCACCAGCCAGAAAGACTCGTTGCTGGACCGTTTCTTTTTGAGGTCCTCCGTCAGCAAGTCCGTGTTCATCTGGATTTTCAGGAACACCATGCCCGTCTTCTCCGGCGTCAGCTCATCGATGTCCTTGGCCGCCTCGGGATCGAAGTGGAAGGCGGCGAAGAGCAGCATCGACGGGCGGGGCACGAGGGTTCGCGCCTCCTCCCAGGCCATCTCCACCTGCCGCTGCTCCAGGGGCGCGTGCTCCGGCCCGAAGCACACGACCACTCGCTGGGGCGCACCCCAGGCCGGGCCGGTCTCCCGCACAGAGTCTGCTCCCGCTTGGTTGGGCATCGTCTCCGCGTCCGCGTGCAGCCAGCGCGTCCCGCCCAGAGGCTCGACGCGCGCGAAGGTGATCATCTGGCCATTCTTGCCGCGCACGCCCGCCTTCGAGAGCTCGGCGCGCCACTCGGCGTGACGCAGGGTCGGCCCCGAGCGCGCGACCGAGGCATCGCCGACGGCCCCCTCGGTCACGTCGTCGAACGGCTCGACCATGGGCGCGGGGACCGCCTCGACCGTGAACGGGCCGGTGACCCGGACCTTCGTGCGGTCGACCCGCGGCTGGTCGTAGAGCGTCTCCTGCTGGGGAGGCTCGTCGTTGGCGATGGACTTCAGCGTGACGTGCGGCACGGTCTTGTAGACGAAGCCGCTCCGCACGCCCTCGTTCGGGTGGGCCAGCTCGTAGTAGTCGTAACTCGCGGTCATGAGCCGCTGTTTGGCCAGCGCGGTCGCTACCCGCGACGTGTCACAGGTGATCCAACGCCGCCCCCACTGTTCTGCGACGTAGGCCGTCGTTCCCGACCCGCAGGTAGGATCGAGCACGAGGTCGCCAGGGTCCGTTGTCATAAGCAAACATCGCTCGGGCACTAGGTCCGGCGTCTGCACCACGTAGGTCTTGGCGGTGAATGTTCCAATTATTGTGTCTTCCCAGACATTGGCAAATGGCATGAGGGGGAAGTCGTCTTCATACCGTTTGTATGCGAGGATCTTTCCTACGGACACGACCCTGCCTTGTTCCACGAGATGGTTCATGCCCTGCCAGGTTGTCTTCCAATGACTACCCGGGCTCGGCAGATACTCCTTTCCTTGGAAGACCACAGGTTTTACGCCTGACGCCGTCGCACCCGGGCTGACAATGGTGTCTGCCCTAAAGCGCTTACCGGCCGGCGTCTCTGCTTCGCCCCTCATTTGCTCCGTCGAGAGCCGCTGCTGGGTACCGTCCGGCAACTCGATCCAGCTAAACGTCCCCCCTCTGGTCCGTTCAACGCGGCCCCGATACAGCTGCCGGTACTTTGCCTGATCCAGATCCTTGGCATACCAGAGCAGATAGTCATAGCTGCTGCTTAGCCGTTGAGACGTGAACGCTGACGTCTTCGCAAAGGTGATCAAACCCGCAAAGTTCGAAGAGTGGAACACGTCGTCCAAAAGAGAGCGGACAACATGTAGATTTTCGTCGCTGATCTGCACGAAGCAAGACCCTGTCTCGTGTAGCAACTCCCGGGCGAGCATTAGACGATCCCGCAGATACGTCAGGTAGGAGTGAATACCGAGCTCCCACGTGTCCCGGAACGCTCGGATCATCTCCGGCTCCTGCGTGAGATCCTCGTCCCGCCCGTCATGCACGTCGCGGCGGTTCACGAAGGGCTGGAAGTTGGAGCCGTAGCGGATGCCGTAGGGCGGGTCGATGTAGATCATCTGGACCTTGCCCGCCAGCCCCTCCTTCTCCAGCAAGGAGTTCATCACCAGCAGCGAGTCGCCGGCGATGAGGCGGTTGGTCCACGCCTGATCGTGCTTGTAAAAGTCCAGCGCGTCGCGGAGCGGCGGGTTGGCGTCAGGCGCCTCGAACAGGCCAAGCTGCTGCATCCCGTCGCCGTTGCGCTTGCGCACCGCCTCGACGATGGTCTTCGGGTCGATCCGCTCGTGGACGTGGAGACTAACGGTCGGGACCTCGAAGCTGGTCCGCTCGGCTTTGCCCGCCCAGTTGAGATAGGGCTGGCGGCGCCGCTTCAGCTCCTCGAGCACCGCCCTGGCGTCGTCGAGGTTCTCGGCCGCCAGGCCTTCATCGATCAGGTCCTCGACCTCGGCGCCCTGGGAGTCGAACTGCAGCGCCGGGTCGATGTGGGGATCGTAGGCGTAGCGCTTCTTGCCGGCGTCGCGGTCGGTCTGCGGTGTAACGAGGCCGACGGGTGGATTGTTCTTGCGCGTCTCGTCGTGCTCGTACTGCTCGATGGGCTTCTTCGCGGCGGCTCTGGGGGTGCGAGCGGTGCCTGCCAACCTATGCAGTCTCCAGGGCGGAGAGGATCACTGCGCGGAGTATCCCGCGGAGGCCCGTTGGCGTCAACTCGCATCGGTAGTAGGAAGCCTCAAAACCCCTCAATCACTCAGGTCGAGGTCTGAACACCAGTCGCAGATCAGAAGGATCCAACGACGGAGTGAGGACGACCTCGCCGAACTGATTCAAGAAATCGAGTCCAAAGATCGCATCGACTCTGAGGCGGGACTGATCCAAGACCGCGGGCAGATCGTCAAGCAAGCTCGGAACGCGATGATTCCCGATCGCACCCAGACAACCATCCAGCCGCGCGCCGGATCACCAACAGGCCGAACGACAATGTCCCGGCCTTCGCTCAATCGGCGTCCTCACCCTGAATTTAACGGCCGGGTGAGGACAACGCTGCTGTCTGCGGGGATGTTCCTGCCCGATACGTACAGTAGGCGAGGCCCATTTGGTTCGGCTGGGAGGCGATTCGATCCAGAGTCTTATTCACGCGCTGCCGACCGCGGGCAAGAACCTTACCCTCAAGAGGGTTTTGGAACTCGTCTACCGCGGTGATCCGCACCAACACCCATTGTCCGTCGTACTGAGCGTCGATCTGGTCAAAAGACAGCGCCGGCGGAGAGGCTGATGAGTGCAAGCGAGAATGCGGTTCGAATTGCGGCATCCGGTCCTCTTGTCTTGATTGGTGGTCATTGCCGTCAAGAAGGTCAGTCGCCCTCTCTGGTGGACATCAGGTTAAACGCAACGGCGACGAGAATGTGATAGTTCAGCCCTGCTTCTTATAGGATAGCCAGCCGGTGCCAATTTCACACGAACCGCGCCCCAATCCCCGGCAATAGCGCCGACGCCTCGGCCGTCCCGATGCGGGCTCGTTCGGTATCATGGGCGCGACCCCGAGCTGAGGAGAATCTATTGGCAAGACCAGGGACCCAACCCGCCGACCCTGATCTGTCGATGGGAAAGCGGAAGCTCGCATTCGCGGCCCTCCGCCATCCAGCTTATCGTGTGTACCTTCCCACCAGCTTCCTCACCATGACGGGCGACAACATCGAGCACATCATCACCTACTTCGCCATGTACCAGGCGTTTCACTCGCCGCTGCTCGCCGGGTACGCGGTGATCAGCCACTGGCTCCCTGTCCTGCTGTTCGGTCTGTACGCGGGCGCGCTGGCGGATCGGTTCGATTGCCGTCGCCTCATCCAGACGTCGGCGGCCATCAATGCCACGGCTCAGGTGTCCTGGGGGGTGCTGCTGCTCGGCGGACGGCTCGAGGTGTGGCACGTGGTGGTGTTGCTCACGTTACACGGATTTGCGGCGCTCTTTAGCGGACCCGCGACCCAGCTCATCATGCACGACATGGTCGGCCGCGAGGATCTGCAGAGCGCCGTGCGGCTCTCCGCCACCGCTCGCCAGCTAGGGATTCTCATCGGCCCGGGCGTGGGCGGCGTCCTCATGCTGACTGTGGGACCCGGGGTGGGTCTTCTCATCAACGCCATGTCCCAGTTGCCGCTGGCGATATGGCTCCTGTTCACGCCCTACACTGGGCATCTCAACGATGCTGGCCGTGAAAGGCGAAGCCTTTCCCCACGCGACGTCGTGAGCACGCTGCGCCAGCTATCGACCAGCCGCCCCATCATGGCGATGGTGGGAGTGGCCGGGCTTTCTGCACTCCTGGTCGGGAATGCGTTCCAGGCTCAGATGCCAGAGTTTGCCGAGGATCTTGGAGATGATGACGACGGACACGGATACACGGCGCTCCAGATGTCCCAGGCCGGGGGAGCGCTGTTAGGGGGCTTCGCACTCGAAGCCAGTGGGCTTCTCAAGCCGAGCGTTACGTTCGGCATCCTGTGCGCCACGCTCTTCGCCATCACGGTCATGGCGTTCGCCGGTGCCCCTTCAATGGAGGTGGCGGTTGTCCTGCTCTTCCTGACCGGTCTTTTCCGACTCGGGTTCAGCACCATGGCCCAGACCATCGTGCAGCTCGAGGCGCCGCCGGCGATTCGGGGCCGGGCGCTTGGCCTCTTCAGCAGTGCCCAGATGGGTTTGCAGGTCGGGGCGGGCTTCACCGTTGGCGTCATGGGCGCCGTGATCGGAATCCACCTCTCCCTGGGCCTCAGCGCTCTCATCCTGGCCGTAGGAACCCTTGTGCTGTTCGCCTGGTACAAGGGCGGGGAAGTGCCCAGCTCCAAGCCCGCCGCTAGCTGATCCTGCGTCAGGTCCTCATCACGGCCATCGCGAATCGGCCATTTATCTACGGCGTGACCAAAGAAGGCCTGTTCAGGCCACTCTACCTACGGGCCTCTCTGATACCTCGTTGGCCAAAGTTGTTTCGGGGTCATCGCTAGCCCCCGCGTTGCTCGACAGGTGGAAGACGGAGCTCGACGCCCGTCTTCTCCAGCTCCTTGTAGTACGTCTCTCGGATCTGAGGGTTCTCGACCTCGTACGAAATCTTGAAGCCGGGTCGGGTCGGATCCGTGTGGGCAGCGCCCAGCACGTCATAGGCTTCCCCCAGTCCGTAGCGAGAGGACGTACCTCGAAGCGCGAGCTGGCGCATCGAGCCCTTGCCCGTGTTGAAGTGCTGGTGGAACTCATTTCGCTTCGGGGCGATCACGCCGTACGCGTGGAGCGGAATGCGGCGCGGCTCGGCCTCGCCTTCGAAATAGAGGTACTCGTAGCCCTCGCCGCCTACGAGGATGACGTGGGCCCCCGCGTCGTGGCGGTGCGCGGTGGCGTAGGTTCCTTCCGCAACGTCCAGGATGTGCATTCCGATGGCGCTGCTGGCCATCGATAGCCGGCCGATGCCGGTCCGGAAGCCCTTCTCGTTCCAGACGTCGGTGGCGAAGGTCTTCACGTCCGGAATGAAGTTCGCCTCGTAGAGACGAGTGCTCCAGTGCTTCGGGTGATCCGCGTAGAAGGCCTCGAGGTCAATTCCGTAGCGGTCGGTGAAGCGGAAGCCGCAGTTGAAGATGAACTCGAGGTTGTGGAAGTGGTTGATCTGCTGGGCCATGTTCGTGCCCATGAAGAAGCGCGTGGGCTCGGTGCCTGACGCGTTGAACTCTTGGTGCCAGGCGTTGAGCGGAATCGCCAAGAGCGAGCCCTCCTGCCATTCCACCGTGTGGGGCGGCTCCCCCTCCTGCCAGATGTTGCTGACCCCGCGTCCGGAGAGGACGAACATGACGGCGTCGTACATGTGGTGCTCGGGCTTGAGCTGGCCGCCGGGCGGGATCTCGACGATCTGGAGGTTGTACAGCGACTCGTTGTCGCCAAGCCGCGTGTAGGCGACCTTGCCTCCCCGTCGCTCCCAGTCCGCGAGCTCTATCGCTCGGAGGTCCTCGATAGCGCTTCCCTCGTACAGAGGAGCGCCCTCCATCCGAACAAACTCCTGGTAGGAGCTGCGAACATACCACTGATCAAATTTGGCTTCGCCTTCCATCGGCGGTGCTTGCGTCATGGATAATCTCCTCGGTGATAGAACGCTTGGCGTTTCCGTTAGCGCTGCATCCCATTCAGATCCCAGCGTGGTGGGCGAAGGGCAGTCTATCCCCGGCCAACACCCTTGGTCAAACCCAGGTTGACGAGGCCGCCGGCACGCTGGTAAGGTTGCTGCCAACAATTTCATAACCAACTGCCCTTATCAGGAGCGGTGGAGGGATCCGGCCCACTGAAGCCCGGCAACCTCCGGTGCCGTCCAGATAAGTCCGGACGGCACCGGAAAGGTGCCAATTCCGCTCCGACGAAAGTCGGAGAAGATAAGGGAAGGTGGACAGGACCTCTGTGCGCCCTTCCCTTTCCTGCGGGAAGGGCTTTTTGTGGTCTCGGGGAGCGGAGAGGTACCTGTGTCATACGCAAAGGGGCTAGTCTGTCGCGAGTGCGGCGAGATGTACGATCTCATCCCACTCCATGTGTGCGAGCTGTGTTTCGGGCCATTGGAAGTGGCGTACGACTACGACGCGATCCGCGCGAACATCTCACGTGAAGAGATCGAGCGCGGGCCCCAAACCGTGTGGCGTTACAAGAAGCTGCTCCCCGTAGGCGATCAGCCTCTCGTGGACATCCAGACCGGCTGCACGCCGCTCCTGAAGGCAGATAACCTCGGGCGCAAGCTCGGACTGCGGAACCTGTACATCAAGAACGACACGGTCAACCCGACCTTCTCGTTCAAGGACCGGCCCGTCACCGTCGCCGCAACGATGGCGCGTAGCTTCGGCTTCGACACCATTGCCTGCGCCTCCACCGGCAACCTCGCGGCGTCGGTCGCCGCTCACGGGGCCAAGGCTGAGATGCGCTGCGTCGTGTTCATCCCGTCTGACCTCGAGACCAGCAAGGTCACGAACATCGCCGTCTACGGCCCGACCCTGGTCGCGATCCGCGGCAACTACGACGACGTGAACCGCCTCTGCGCGGAGATCGCCGATCGATACGGCTGGGCGTTCGTCAACATCAACCTTCGCCCGTACTACGCCGAGGGAAGCAAGACTCTCGCCTACGAGGTCGCGGAGCAGCTCGGCTGGCGCGCACCCGACACGGTCATCGTGCCCACCGCCAGCGGCGCGCTCTTCACGAAGATCTCGCGGGGCTTCGAGGAGCTGTCGGACGTTGGGCTCATCAGCCCCGCCAAGCCACGAATGGGTCTCGCCCAGGCTGCGGGCTGCGCGCCGATCGTCTCTGCGCACGAGGCGAACTCGATGACCATCCGACCCGTGAAGCCGTCGACGATCGCCAAGTCCCTCGCGATCGGCAACCCGGCGGACGGCTACTACTGTTTGAAGGTCATCAAGGAGACGAACGGCCTCGCGGGGTCGGTGACGGACCCGGAGATCGTGGAAGGGATGCGGCTTCTGGCCCAAACGGAGGGCATCTTCGGCGAGACCGCTGGCGGTGTGAGCGTCGGCGTGTTGAAGAAGATGGCCGAGGCGGGGCTCCTGGATCCCGACGAGACGATCGTCTGCTACGTGACGGGCAACGGCCTGAAGACGCCCGAGGCCGTCGCCAGCGCTCTGCCAGAGCCGATGAACATCAGCGCGAACATCGGAGAGTTCGATACGGCGTTTGCCGTCCGCCAGCAGGCCGAACCCATTTTGGCTTAGGGGACGACAATGGCGAAGCGACGAATCCGGCTCTTCTTCCCGACTGACCTGATCACCGAGCCCGTCGTGTACATGATGGGCAAGCGGTTCGAGGTCGTGACCAATATTCGCGGCGGCGAGATCTCGGGCGATTCCGGCTGGCTGTACCTGGAGCTGGCCGGTGAGGACGACGAGATCGATCGAGCAATCGCGTGGGCAATCGAAACCGGCGTACGCGTCGACCCGGTCGAGGGCGACATCATCGCCGGCTGACTACATCTCTGTTTGCGTGGGTGGAGTTCGAGCCACCCCACACAACTCGCGAAGCTTTGAGGAGCACTACATGAGCGTTCGAGTCCGAATCCCTACTCCCCTTCGCACCCTGACAGGTGGCCAGGCCGACGTAGCCGCCGACGGCACCGACGTGGCCGCCATCCTTACGAGCCTAGAGACCACCTTCCCCGGGATCGCCAACCGCATCCTCGACGACGGTGGCGAGGTCCGTCGGTTCGTCAACCTCTTCGTCAACGGCGAGGACATCCGCTTCCTCGAAGGAACGGGTACCAAGCTGAAGGCCGGCGACGAGCTCTCCATCGTCCCCGCGATGGCGGGGGGCGCGTAGAACGGTTTCCCATCAATCGACCGCGTAGATGGCGCGCCGACTGAAGGTGTGGCACCATGGGCCGAGCGCGGACAAGGGCTAGCGGGACCGCCTCAGCTCGCTTCGACCTGTGCGCACGCCTCGCAGCTGGCCATCAATAGGGCAAATGTTCTACAAAGATGCAGCCGGTAGACGGGCGAGAACTCGCCGAGCGAACCACCCACGGCCTAGCCGGTAGTGGTAGAAGCAGCATGACGGAGAAACTGCGCAAAATGGTTGAATCGCTGGTACCCGCGGTCGAACCATCGTGCGTTGCTGAATCTCGATCAAAGGCGCTTGGCGCGTACTACACCGAACAACCCGTCGCTCGTTTTCTCCTGGACTGGGCTGCTTCGTCGCCTTCCGACACCGTTCTCGATCCTAGTTTCGGGGGAGGAGTTTTCCTCGAGGCAGCCCGCGAGCGCGTCCGCGCGCTTGGAGGAGACCCCTTCGCTCAGGTCTTCGGAATTGAGATGGACGAGCAGGCCTTTGCGTCGTTTCGCAGTTCGCTTTTTGATGAATCTAACCTTCAGCTTCATCGCTCGGACTTCTTCGAGGTTGACCCGTCGGAATTTGGACCGATCACCGCGGTAGTCGGGAATCCACCGTACATTCGTTACCAACGCTTCACCGGAGTGGCCCGTGAGCGGGCAATTCGACGAGCTAAAGAGGTCGGTGTTGATCTCCCCAAACTCACCAGCTCCTGGGCGCCCTTCCTAGTCCACGCCACTCGTTTTGTCGCCCCTGGTGGGCGACTGGCTATGGTCTTGCCTGTAGAGTTGGCTTACGCTACCTACGCGCAACCCGTTATCGACTACATGCGTCGTTCCTTCCGGAGCCTCCAGATCCTGACCTTCAGACGGCGGCTCTTCCGCCAGCTCTCAGAAGACACCTTGCTGCTGTTAGCCGATGGAAAAGGGGAACCCTTTGACCGGCTCGAATTCACCGAGCTAGCAGGCGTCGAGACGCTCGGCGAGGCGCCGTTGCCTCCAGGCACGGCCATCGAGTCCGTGGACCCTTCCGGGAAAATGCCTCGGCTTGCAGCTTATTTACTGCCATCTCACGTGCGAGAACTGTATTCAGAGCTGTCGAGCACGGGGGACGTCAGCCGCCTAGGGTCGCTATTTTCTCTTGGCATCGGCTATGTCACGGGCGACAACGACTTTTTCCACCTGGACAGAACCACTGCTCAGTCGTACGGGATCCCCGAGTCGGCACTCCAGCGTGCCGTGCGTTCCGTGAGCGACTTCGATGGTCTCCGCTATACCGAATCGGATTGGGAAGCAGAGGAGCAGGTGGGAAGACCGAACCTGCTACTTCGTGGCGAGAACGCCGAAGTCGAGCAACTCCAGCGGTACCTGCACGAGGGCGTGGCGCGCGGCGTGGACCAGCGGTACAAATGCCGCGTGCGCTCGCCATGGTTTGTCGTGCCTCATGTCCACGTTGGCGATGCCTTTGTCTCATGCATGAGCGGTGACCGGCCCAAGCTTGTACTGAACCAGGTTGGGGCCGTCGCTCCTAACACACTGCACGTTGCAAAGATTCGGCCGGGGCACGGCGAGGCTCCGGAGGCTATCGCCTCCGCCTGGCGCACCTCCCTCACCGGGCTTAGCTGTGAGTTGGAAGGGCACGCTCTTGGCGGGGGCCTTCTAAAGTTGGAGCCGATGGAGGCTCGAAAAGTCCTGCTGCCGCTCCCGAAGCTCGGCGCAGCCCCCTACACCGAGCTCGCCAGCGAAGTTGACCACTTGGAACGAAGCGGCGAGTTCGAGGCCGCCAGGGCGCTTGCCGACGATCGGATCCTCCGACGAGGGTTGGGATTGCCCGAAACAGACATCCGGGCTATCCAGTACGCCTGGAGAACCCTGCACGACCGGCGTCTTACTCGCTAGATCGAAGCGGAGGGTTCGTGCAGGGCTCACCAACAGCTTTCGACGACGTGCTGGATGAGATCAAGGTCCGCGGCTTCCACAACCATCGGCTCGAAGGCCATTCACGGGCGATGAGTCTGGGGATTCTGAGGGACTTACGCGCTTCATGTGAACCGTTCGAGGCGGACCACGACGCTGGCCGAGTCGGGAGATGGCTCGACTTCCCTTCCCCAGGTGGCAGGGCACGAAAACTGGACCTTGTAGTCGCGGAACGCGACGACGACACCGACCGACCAGATCTGAGCCGGCTGCGGCTGTGCATCGAGAATAAGTCGGTTGTCACGGCTCACCGCAACACAACCAATCGCTACGACGATCTTAGCGACGTCGTAGGCGTCCTTCACCACCGGTCGCCGGACGCGATTCTAGTGGCGACGGTGCTCGTCGGCCTAGCACTGAACGTACTTAACGTGCCCGATCGGGTAAAAATTCTCGTCTCGGACGAGGATTTCCAGGAGCTGGTCGTTCCTCGGCTCTCAACCGGTGACCAGAGTCTTTGGACTGAGTTCCCACGCGCAATAAGCCGTAATAGACCAATGGACGCTCAGAACACTATGAGGAGATTTCGCGAGCTTCCAACTCGCCCTCCTGGGCGTACCGACATGGCCGCCTATGACTTCGTTTTGCTGGTCCCGGTTTTGATCGACAACGTCAACCCGCCCCAGGTGGCACGGCAGAACGACCTGGGTATCGATATCGATGCCGAATACCGCGAGATGCTTGATCGAATTTGTCGGGCCTACCGCGCGAGATGGCACACCTAGCTAGATTCCCCTGAAAAATAGCGACTGAGCTGAGGTGGGATCAGCGACCGTTTCGGGCTCGGGGCTGTTTGGTCTCGTCGGGTCCCTTTCGGGTCGAGTTTGGATCGTGATCAGGCCTTTGTTGCCTGCATTTGCCCATATTTGCT
>Ga0080064_1001760_pt1 | contig 41089 bp, 39 predicted proteins | sample Subgrocontami54m_FD_69260 | JGI IMG/M metagenome (GOLD analysis project Ga0080064, IMG submission 69260) | Subsurface groundwater microbial communities from S. Glens Falls, New York, USA - GMW46 contaminated, 5.4 m (SPADES assembly) (version 2) ...
CGCATCAGAACCCGGCTGATCGAGGAAGGTTTCTTCCTCGACGAGGTCGACATCACGACCTTTGCGGCCGATCTCGATGCACTGGACAAAAATCCCGCCGACAAACGGCTGGCGTGGCGGCACGGCATCAGCAAGAATGTGCTGGATACGCGGCTGCGCGTGAGCGAAGTCGCCAACTGGATCGAGTATCACGTGCTGCCGAAACGCGCCAAGCGCGGGCGAGGATAAGCATGGATTTTCAGGATCGCCACATCGTCGTAACCGGCGGCACCGGCGCGCTCGGCATCGCGGTGGTTAGCACGCTGATCAAGGCGGGCGCGGTCTGCCATGTGCCCTGGCATACCGAGGTGGAGGCCGAGCACTTTCCCCATCGCGGCCATCGCCAGGTGGTTCTGGTCGGCAATACCGATCTGACCGACGAAGCGGCCGTGGCGCGCCTGTTCGGCGGCGTGGCGCATCTATGGGCTTCGATCCATCTGGCCGGCGGATTTGCCATGGCTCCGGTCGCGGAGACCGGCAAGGCCGCCTTGCAGCTCCAGATTGATATGAATTTCGTCACCTGCTTCCTGTGTTGCCGAGCCGCGGTCGTTCGCATGAAGCTTGGCCGCGCCGGCGGCAGGATCGTCAACGTCGCCGCGCGGCCGGCGCTGGAATGGCGCAGTGGCGCGGGAATGGGGGCCTATGCCGCCAGCAAGGCGGCCGTGGCTGCGCTGACCGTGGCGCTGGCGGAGGAAGTGGCGAACGACGACATCCTGGTGAACGCGGTGGCGCCTTCGATCATGGATACTCCGGCGAACCGCAAAGCCATACCCAAGGCCGATTATTCCGCCTGGCCGAAGGTCGAGGAAGTGGCGCAGACGATCTTGTTTCTCGCCTCGCCGGATAACAGCGTGACGCGCGGCGGCATCGTTCCGGTGTATGGGAAGGCGTAGTTGTCGTCCCCGCACTCGGGTCCGGCTTTGCCGGCCCGAGCACAGGCTCCGGCAGGGACGACAGGAATCAATTTCCTGCCGGCACCAGCTCAAGCGGCGCGGGGCGCGCGAGCTTGGTCACTGCGCTCGAGGCGACCACGGTACGATGCTCGGCATAGGCTTCGTGGTTCTTTTCGATATCGCCGAGGTCATAGAGATAGTTCACCATCAATCCGTGCGCCTGACGGATCGCCTTCGGCGATGTATCGGCCAGCCAATTGATGCGCTCCAGCCGCGCGCCGTTGCCGAGATGGAAACGGGCGACGGAGTCGACAGGCACGCCGCGACGGGTGCGCGCATGCAGGAAATAATATGCTGCGGCGCGCAGCAGCGGATCGCGAACTTTCTCCGCCAGGTCCGGTTTCTGCCACCAATCCTCGCGATCGAGAATGACGAGCAGCACCTTGTCCTCGGGCCGTAGCGCCACCGAGCTTTCCGACGCGCGCTCGCGGCGAAGCCATTCGGCAAAATTGGGCACCGGCGACAACGTCACGAAAGTGGAGAGGCGCGGGTTTTCCCGGGAAATATCCTCCACCACCTGCTTGATGAGGAAATTGCCGAAGGACACGCCGGCCAGCCCGCGCTGGCAGTTGGAGATGGAATAGAACGTCGCCGTATTCGTCTTTTCAGGATCGAGGATGTCGCGCTTGGACGCCAAGATTGGCCCGATGGCGGCGGGGATTTCCCGCGTGAGCGCGACCTCTACAAAGATCAGCGGCTCATCGACCAGCGCAGGATGAAAGAAGGCAAAGCAACGCCGGTCCGGCTGATCGATGCGCCGGCGCAGATCGTCCCAGTCGCGGATCGCATGCACCGCCTCGTAGCGGATGATCTTTTCCAGAATGGCCGCGGGTGTGGACCAACCGATGCGCCGCAGCACCAGGAAGCCGCGATTGAACCAGGAGCTGAAAAGATGGACGAAATCCGCGTCCACGCTGGCCAGGTCGTCGCGGTGATCCATGGCGTCGATGAGCTGCTCGCGCATGCGCACCAGCGCGGCCGTGCCGTTGGGCGCGAGATTGAGACGGCGAAAGAGTTCCTGGCGGCGCGGCTCGGCCGCGAGATGAACATCCGCGGCCGTCGCGTCCGAGGGCGCGCGCTCCCAGGCCGCAATGGCGGCATTGAGACGTTCCCGGTCGGGACCGAAGCGGGCGGCCAGCGCCTCGAAAAACGCTATACGCGGGCCGGTGGTCAGATCGGCATAACGACCGAGGATTTCGCGGGCGAGCGCCACGCCGGAGGCCTCGCCACGGCCCGACAGCAGCTCCTCGCACAATTCGACGAAGTTCTCCGACCGCTCCGGAGCGTCGCCCCGGCGCTCGCGCGCGCGATCGAGCAGCGCGCGGCCCCGGTCTGAAATGGTCTGCAACAACTCGCCGAAAAACGAGGTATTCATCATCTTCCCGATAGCATTGGCCCCATGAGGTAGTTAGGGAGCCATGTGGCTATTTCGGGGAAGATACACAAGATCACGATCGCCAGCATCATGCAGATCACGTAGGGAATGGTCCCCCACATCACTTTTGTGACAGGCACGTCCGGCGCGATGGAACTAACGATGTAGATATTAAGTCCGACGGGCGGGTGGATCAGCCCGATCTCCATGTTGATCGTGATGATGACGCCGAACCAGACCGGATCAAAACCGGCGGACGTGATGATCGGATAGAGGATCGGAGCCGTCATCAAGATGATAGCCGCCGGCGGGATGAAGAAGCCGCACACCAGCAAGAAGATGTTGATCATGAACATCAGCACCCATTTGTTCACATGCGCGTCGGCAATCGCCTGCGCCAGTGTCTGGGTGAGATAGAGCGATGTCAGCATGTAGCCGAACAGCACCGCCGCGGCGATGATCATGAGAATCATCCCGGACTCGCGCGTGGTATCGCGCAGGATGATCCACCATTTATCCGGCGACCACATGCGATAGATGACAACGGCGAGGATCACGCAGAATGCGGCGCCCACGCCGGCAGCTTCCGAAGGCGTCGCGATGCCGCCGTAGAGCACATACATCACGCCGACGATGATCAAGATGAAAGGCGCGATCTTCGGAATGGATTCGAATTTTTCCTTCCAACTGTAGCGGAAGTCGATGGCGTGGGACCGGAAGCCCCGCTTCCAGATGATAAAGACGGTCCACAGTATGAACAGGCCGGTAAGCATCAAGCCCGGCAACACTCCGGCGAGGAACAGCCGGCCGATCGAGGTCTCGGTGGCGATGCCGTAGAGGATGAAGGTGATCGACGGCGGGATGAGAATGCCAAGTGTCCCGCCCGCGCAGATCGATCCCGTGGCGATATCGTCGGGAAAGCCGCGCCGGCGCATCTCCGGGATGCCCATCTTGCCGATGGCGGCGCAGCAGGCAGGAGAGGAGCCGGTAAGCGCGGCGAAGATGGCGCAGGCGCCGAGATTGGAAATCACCAGTCCGCCAGGCACGCGGTAGAGCCAGCGGTCGAGCGCTTCATATAGATCCTTGCCGGCGGGCGACGAGCCGATGGCCGCCCCCATCATCACAAACATGGGGATGGATACCAGCGTGAAGTCATGCAGGCTGGAATAGAGAGTCTCGGCTGCCACATGCAGCGAACCCAAGCCCTGAAAGATTACAAGAAAGGATATCGCTATGGCCCCGAGGCCGAAGGCGACCGGCGCGCCGGACAGCAATACGACGAGCGTAACGATGAGGACGATCGCGCCTTGAGTGGTTGGACTCATAGCGCGCCTCCGAGGGCTTTCTCGGCCTCGACACGCGCGATGTCCTCGGCGGTGGCCTTGGGTGGCAAGCCGAAGGGAGGCTCACGACCTGTCACGAGTTTCAGAAGCTCGGCGATATATTGCAGACTGAGAATTCCCAATCCGACCGGCATGGAAGCGTAGGGAATCCATAGCCGCGCCCGCCACATGGAGTCGGACTTCCAGTTGTTCGCCCAGGCCTCATACCAGAACTGGGAAGTCAGCACAGTCATGACCAGGCAGAACCCCAACGCCATCAGCATGGAAGCGAGCGCCAGACGGAAGCGCCCTTTTTGCCCGAGATAATGCGGCAGCACATCCACGTTGACGTGGCCGCGGCTTAGCAACAGATAAGGAGCACCGATAAAGGTCGCTCCGACGAGACTGTAAGTGACGAAATCGGTTTGCCAGATCGTCGTTTGGTTGAGCACATAACGCACGATCACCATCTCACAGACGACGACCACGCTGGCGGCGATCAGGCCCGCAGCAAACACTCCGCAAGCCCGCGAGATCAGCGTGATGCCGCGGATAAAACTATCCATGTGACGAACATCCCCCTTGAGCGTCCCCTGTAGCAACACGGCCGGCGGGAATACCGCCGGCCGGCTGCGATCAGCTGGATCTATTTCACCGCAAGAGCGGCATCGATCAGCTTCTGTCCATCGGGAACGTCAGTGGCGAATTGCTTGTAGGAGCTTTCCTTCGCCGTCTTGACCCAGGCGTCATATTCCGCCGGGGTCAGGGTGATGACTTCGACGTTGTTCTTCTTGAACGTCTCCACCATCGTGTCGTCGAGTTTCTTGGACTCGCCGTTGAAGTATGCTTCCGACTTCTTGCCGGCCTTGATCAACGCTTCCTGCTGCGGCTTGGTGAGCGCGTCGAAGTTCTTCTTCGACATCAGCACGGGCTCGTACATGAACCACAGCGCATTTTCGCCCGGCGCGGTAATGCACTTAACCTGCTCATAGACGCGGAACGATACGAAGCTGCCGGAACTCGTATCCGTCGCATCCGCAACGCCCGTCTGCAGAGCGTTGTAAACTTCGTTGCTGGGAATGTTGACAACCGAAGCACCCGCAGCCTGCCACATGGCGGCGAAGGTCGGGCCCGCCGAGCGGATCTTCTGGCCCTTGATGTCTTCCGGCTTGCGGATGCAGCCCTTCTTTGAGGCAACCGCGCCAGCCAGCCAAGCATCGGCCAGCACGATCACGCCGGCTTGATCAATCTTGGCTTTAATGTCCTTCATAAAAGGCGACGCATTGAGGCGCGCGGCCCGCTCGTGATTGCGGACGAGGCCCGGCATCAAGGTTGCGCTAAAGGCGCCAACTTTGCCGCTCGCGTAGTCGAGTGGGAAAGCAGAAATGTCGAGTTGCCCGCCGACCATCGCATTCCACTGATCGTTAGGCTTGAACAGCGATGCGCCCGGGTAGACTTGGATTTCGAGGCCGACGTTGGCTGCTTTCACTTCTTTCGCGATGATCTGCACCATCTCGTCGCGCGGGTCGCCCTTGCCGCCGGGGAACTGGTGCGAGGCCTTGAGTACGGTCTGGGCATGAGCTGTGCTCATGACCAAGGCGGCCGCCGCGACTCCCGCCAATAACGCTGCAAACTTACGCATAAGCTTCCTCCCTGTTTTTCCGTCTGGCTTTGAGCCGATCGGACTTACCGCTTTTCTTGATCTTAGCGGCTATTCACACTCAGTAAGTATAGACAAAATGGCTATGGCGGGCCACAGAAAACGCCCGATTTGCGCGCGGCCCTTTTGCTGCGCGGTGTGGAGATTTCTCTCATGGCGCGTCCCCTGGCTGGCCTGCGGGTGCTTGAATTGGCCCGTATTTTAGCGGGTCCTTGGGCCGGCCAAGTGCTGGCGGACCTCGGCGCGGACGTCATCAAAGTCGAGCGCAAGGGCACCGGCGACGACACTCGTGGCTGGGGACCGCCGTTCGTGCAAAGCACCAATGGCGGTCATTTGGGTGCGGCATATTTTCACGCCGCCAACCGGGGAAAGCGCTCCATCGAACTCGATTTCGATAGCGAGGACGGGCGCCGCATCGCGCACAAGCTTGCCAAGCGGTCGGACGTTTTGATCGAGAATTTCAAGGTGGGGGGCCTGGCCAAGTTCGGGCTGGATTACAAAAGTCTCGCCGCCGAAAATCCCCGCCTGATCTATTGCTCGGTGACCGGCTTCGGCCAGGACGGCCCTTATGCCAAGCGCGCCGGCTACGATCTCATGGCGCAAGGCATGGGCGGCATGATGGACTTGACCGGCTACCCCGATGGGCCGCCAACGCGGGTCGGCGTCGCGATCTCCGATCTTCTTACCGGCTGCTATTCGGTGATCGGCATCCTCGCCGCGATCGCACAACGCGAGAAGACAGGCAAAGGCTGTCATGTCGATACGGCGCTGGTCGATTCGACCGTCGGCGTTCTCGCAAATCAGGCACTCAATTTCCTTGTCTCAGGGAAAATTCCCGGCCGCATCGGCAACTCCCATCCGAACATCGTGCCGTACCAGGAGTTTCCCGTGGCCGACGGGCATATCATCGTCGCCACTGGCAACGACAATCAATACATCAAGTTCTGCAATGTCCTTGGCGCACCCGAACTCGCGCAAAATCCGAACTACAAGGACAACGCCAGCCGGTTGGCGCGCCGCGGCGAGCTTGTGGCCAAATTGTCCGCTTTAACGTCGCGCATGACGCGCGACGACCTTTTGGCAAAGCTTGAGGCGCAGGGTGTGCCGGCCGGCCCGATCAACAATCTCCAACAGGTCTTCGCCGACCCCCAAGTGGTCGCGCGCGGCATGAAAATTGAGCGGCCTAGCAAGGCGGCGAAAGGCGGGAAAATTCCCGGCGTGCGCACGCCGATCAATTTCGACGGCTGGCCGGCGGCTTCCGATCGCGCTTCGCCGGAGCTCGGCGAGCATACAGCCGAGATCCTGCGCGAAATCGGCGAGAGCTAAGCGTGTAAACCGCTCAAGCCTCCGCGTTGGACGAATGAGTCGATTGGTCGGCCGCTGTTGTTTCTGCGGGCGATCCGGAAATGAACCGCGCTACGATAAAGAACAACAGCACGAACTTCATGATCCAATCGGCAAGATGGCGTCCCATGCGGATTCAACGCTCATGGGGCGACGCAGGTTTCACCTAAAACGCCATCGGCTTCCTGCCGGAAACCGCCTGCGGCGAAGCATTATCGTCTGGGAATCCTGCTTTTGACGACCTGGCGCGTGTACCCGCCCTTGAGGGCAACCGCCGCTACGATGAGAAGCGACAGGATCAAGTATTTTAACGTCGCATCCCAATCATGAAACTGATTGAGGAGGCCGACGATCCAGCACGCAATAAGGATCGCCAAGAGGGCAGTTTTGCTCGTCGTCATCCTAGTCTCCAAACACCTATGCCCCCCGCCCATGCTTCAACGAGTGAAGCAAGCGATATGCCAACACTCACGGTGGCCACCAGTTCCGGCCAAAGTGTGGCCGGATTGCCGCGATGGCTCACATGTTGTGACCTAAGATTTCAGCCTTAGTAGAAAGCCTGAGTTTTAGAGCTGCCGCGCCTCTCAGCCTGCGCGCGGGAAATCAGGAAGCGCGCGAATTGCAGGCGCCGCTGCATGGGTGAAGCCGAACGGGTCAAGATTTCATCCGCCTTGCGCTTAATTGATGCGCGCTGGGGTTCGGTGAGAACGCCAGCGCGGAAGAGACAAAGCGCCTTGAGCTTCATCAGCCGCGCGGAGGGCGCGTCGGAGATGGGGAAAATTTGACTGAGGTTGAACGGCATGGCGCTTCTCGCGATGTCCCTGCGGCACGCGTCCAACGCGACGGTAACCAAATGGTTCCCCGTAATTGCCCCATTGCCGGGCGTTTTGACTCATTTTTTGCCATTCTGGACAGCCCGAAATCGAGCCTCTATAACCCCGGCGGCGCGCTTCCTACCTCTTCCCCGCCACGGGGCCGGCGCCCAGGTAGCTCAGTTGGTAGAGCACGTGACTGAAAATCACGGTGTCGGTGGTTCGATCCCGCCCCTGGGCACCACACTCCTATTGCCGACAGGATAGTGTGGAGGGGACCGCATCATGAAACTCGTCCTGTTCGATTCCCGAGATCGTTTTGCCGGCCTGGAGGATGCGCTTGGCGCGTTTTCCGGCGTCACGCTTTCGCGCGCGCGCGATCCGGATGGACTGGGCAAGGCGCTGGCGCAGGCGGAAATCCTCATCACCACCAACCGGCTTTATACGCCGGAGCACGCGGCAATCATCCGCACGCATGGGAAAAGCTTGCGCTGGATTCAGTTCTCGACGTCGGGCATCGACAAGGCGGTGGCGAGCGGGCTGCCTTCTGGCACAATCGTCACCAACGCGGCGGGATTGCGCGCTTTCGCGGTGGCGGAACATGCCATCGCGCTCATGCTCAGCCTGGTGCGCCAGGTGCGCGCCACGGAAAAGGCGCGGCGCGATGAATTCTGGTCACGTGATGTTATCTCACCATCCATGGAGAACCTCTCCGGCAAGCATCTCATGATCGTGGGGCTCGGAGCCATCGGCCAGGAGATCGCGCGCAAGGCCAAGGCCTTCGACATGCAGGTGACGGGGATTTCGCGCGCAAGCGGGCCGATCGCCAACATCGACCGCATCCGCCCGCGCAGCGAGTTACAGGCCGCGTCGGCGGAAGCCGACATTCTGCTGCTCTCGGTCAACCATGACGAGAGCACGGAAAAGATTCTAAGCCGCGATGTCATTCAGGCGATGAAGCCCACGGCCTATGTGGTGAATATCGCGCGCGGGCAATTGGTGGATGAACCGGCGCTGGCCGAGGCGTTGAAGGCGAACAAGATCGCGGGCGCTGGTTTAGATGTAACGGTCACTGAGCCGCTTTCCGCCGGTCATCCTTTCTGGGCGATGCCCAATGTGCTGCTGACGCCGCATGTGGCAGGGGCCGGGAGTACGGATGACGGAGCGGCTTTCCTCAAAATCTTTCTGGGAAATCTGGGCCGCTGGGTCGCTAAGGAGCCGCTGAAGTATGTGGTGATCGAGCGGACGCCATAGTTACGCCGGCAACGGCGCACGTCCGCGGATCATGTCCGACGCCTTCTCCGCCATCATCAGCACGCAGGCATTGATGTGGGCGGAGACGAGATCGGGCATGGCCGAAGCATCGACCACGCGCAGGCGCTCCACCCCACGTACGCGCAGTTCGGGATCGAGCACAGCTTCCGCGCCCGTTCCCATGGGGCAGGTCCCGCAGGGATGATGCGCGGTGATGACCGTTTTTCTGAGCCAGGCGTCGATCTCGGCGTCCGTTTTCACAGTGGGACCGGGCGCGGTCTCGATGCCGCGGTAGGGATCGAGCGGTTTCTGGCAAGCGATCTCGCGGGCACGCTTGAAACCTTCGCGCAGTCTGGGCAGATCGCCGGGAGCCGAGAGGAAATTGTAGATAATGCGCATGGGTTCGCGCGGATCGGCCGAGCGCAGCAAGATTTCGCCGCGGCTCTCCGGATGCAGCAGCGTCGGGCGGATGCCATAGCCGTCCACATAGCCGCGCTTGATGCCGGGAAACCACAGATGCGCGTGCGGCGGCAGGCCGCGAAACATGAATTCGATGTCCGGCACGGCGAGATCCGGGCGCGTCTTGATGAACGCATGCAGGCCGCCCGGCACCACGGTCCCCGGCCCCGTGCCAAAGCAATAGGCGCGGATCATGCTCCGCGCCATGCGATCAAAGCGCATCTCGTCGCGGAACGCGCTGAAGTCCCGCCGTGTCCACAGCAGCAACGCCGCAAGATGGTCTTGCAGATTTTTGCCGACCGGCAGATCGGCCAGCGGCTTGATACCGATCTGCTTGAGGTGCGCCGCAGGGCCAATGCCTGAGAGCATCAGAAGCTGCGGCGTGTTGAAGACGCCGCCCGAGAGAATGACTTCGCGCGAGGCTTCCGCGCGCAGGGTCTTTCCCTTCCGCACATAGTCGACGCCCATCGCGCGTTTCCCTTGCATCAGGACGCGGGTCGCGTGGGCGCGGGTTTCAACGGTGAGATTGGGCCGGTTCAGAGCCGGCTTGAGATAGGCCGTAGCCGCGGAAGAACGCCGGCCGTGGCGGATGGTGTATTGGCTGCGGCCAAAGCCTTCCTGCTGCGGGCCGTTGTAGTCCTCCGTGTGCGGAATGCCGACAGCTTTGGCGGCGTCGATCCATGCGCCATAAAGCGGATCGCGCGTCTTGGCAAATTCGGTTCCGAGCAACCCGCTGCCGCCGCGCCAGGCATTCTCGCCGCCCTCCCAGGTTTCGCCGCGCTTGAAGTAGGGCAGCACGTCCGCGTAGGACCAGCCGCGCGCGCCGTTATGTGCCCAGCGGTCATAGTCGCCGCGGTTGCCGCGGGTATAAGCCATGACGTTGATGGACGAGCAGCCGCCCAGCACCTTGCCGCGCGTGGCTTCAATCCTACGGTTGTTGAGATTGGGCTCGGGCTCGGTGCGATAGCCCCAGTCATGCATGCCGTATTGCTGCATCTTGCCGAGGCCGAGCGGAATGTGGATCAGCGGATTCCAGTCTCGCCCGCCCGCCTCCAGCAGCAGCACGCGCGCCGCGCCGTCTTCGCTCAAGCGATTGGCCAGCACGCAGCCGGCTGAGCCCGCGCCGACAATGACGTAATCGTAGCCCTTGCTGCTCAAGTCGGCCGCACCGTGCCCTTCACGGTGGTGCGCAGCATCAAGCGCCGCTGAGTCGATGGGAAATCCGTTCGCGCATGGGAGGAGCAGCGGTTGTCCCAGAGCAGGAGATCGCCCAGGCGCCAGACATGCTCGTAGATGAATTCCTTTTTCTCGGCATGATCGTAAACCGCATTGAGCAAGCGGCTGCTTTCGTCTTCCGGCGTGTCGATGACTTTCACGGTCATCAGGCGATTCACATAGACCGCCTTCTTTTTCGTGTCGTCATGCGTGCGGAAAACCGGATGCACGCATTCGCCGAAGGCTTCGGTGCCTTTATTGTCGCCCTTTTGCACCGAGCCATAATTGTAGTGGTGCAGCGCCTTGCGGCCTTCCAGCTTGTTGCGGATCGCGGGATCGAGCGTGTCGTAAGCGGCATAGCCGCTGGCGAACAAGGTGTTGCCGCCGGCCGACGGGATTTCCACGGAATAGAGCAACGTCGCCTTGCTCGGCACCTCGGCGTGGATCATGTCGTGATGAAACATCATCTCGCCGTCCGGCAGCGCGCCGATCGGCTCGCCGTTCTCGCGGATGTTGGAGATCATCATGATACCGGGGAGAATCTTGTCATAGCCCTTGGGAAAAAATTTCGGCGGCCGGTGCAGCTCGCCGAGTTCGCCGAAATAGCCGGTGACCCGGATGAGGTCTTCCTGCGACAGCTTCTGGCCCGGAAAGACGATGACGAGATGATCGAGCCATGCCTGGTAGATGGCGCGCACGGTTTCGTCGTCCGGCTTTTCGCGCAGGTCAATCCCGCGCAGCTCGGCGCCGATATGCTTGGTCAAGGGAACGACGTCGAATTTCGTATTGGTTTTGATCTTCGGGACGACATTCATAACGCCACCTCTCCCGGCTGCTTCTGGTCGGTTCAATGAGAGTAGGACAGGCCACGCCGGTGGCGCAACGTCGCCATACGCGAACTCTGGTTAATCGGCGTCCCGCTCCGGCTTCGCCGGGCGCTCTTCCTCATCGTCCGGCGTCTCGGCAGTCGGGATGGCATAGACGCCCGACAGCCAGCGGTTGAGATCGACGTCGGCGCATCGACGCGAACAAAATGGCAGGAAGGGCGCGACGGCGGGCTTGCCGCAGATCGCGCAGGACTTGGCGGATGTGGGGTTTGGTCCGACCATAAGGCGACCATGCACCTAGACGGTGGCGGCGTTGAGCCAGCCATAGCGCACCGGAAAACCTTCGCCTGAGAGCAGCGACACCGTCTCATACAGCGGCAGACCGACGATGTTCGTATAGGAACCCACGATTTTGACCATGAAGGCGCTGGCGATGCCCTGCGCGGCATAGCCGCCGGCCTTGCCGCGCCATTCGCCGGAAGCGAGATAGGCCTCGATGTCCTCTTCCGACAGCCGCTTGAAGCGCACGCGGGTTTCCACCAGGCGCTGGCGGAAAGCTTCCTTCGGCGTCACCACGCAGACGCCGGAATAGACGCGATGATTGCGGCCCGACAGCAAACGCAAACATTGCGCCGCTTCATCGAGCAGTTCGGCCTTGGGCAGAATGCGCCGCCCGACCGCCACGACGGTGTCGGCGGCCACGACATAGGAGCCACGCAATTCCTCATCGAGCCGGATGGCATTCAAGCCCGCCTCGGCCTTGGCGCGCGCAAGGCGCGTGGCAAGAGCGCGCGGCAGCTCGCCGCGCTTGGGGATTTCGTCGATATCGGCGGGACGCAGCGCATCAGGCTCGATGCCCGCCTGGTTGATCAGGCCGAGGCGCCGGGGAGAGCCGGAAGCAAGGACAAGTTTGGGCCGGCCGAGCATCTGCATGAGAGAACCTCGAATCTGAAGGAAATGCCTACCGCTTCACCACCGGCTCGCCAAGTCCCCGCCGTTCACCCCTTCCAATGCAACACGCAGATCAGGGTAAACAGACGCCGCGCGGTCTCAAAATCCACCTTCACCTTGCGCTTGAGCCGCTCCGTCAGGAGGCGCGAGCCCTCGTCATGGATACCGCGCCGTCCCATATCGAGCGCCTCGATGCGGTCCGGCGTGGCGGTGCGGATGGCCTGGTAATAGCTGTCGCAGATCAAAAAATAGTCCTTCACGATCCGCCGGAACGGCGTCAACGACAGCATATGCGCCACCACCGGCTCGCCCTTGGCGGTGCGGATATCAAAGACCATGCGGTTTTCCGCCATGCTCAGATGCAGCGCGTAAGGCCCGCTTTTGTGTCCTTCGGGCGCAAAGCTGTTCTGCTCGATCAGATCGTGGATGGCCACTTTCCGCTCGTGCTCGATGTTTGGATTCCCGCCGCCGATCGAACGCTGATCGAGCGTCACCGCGGCTATCCGCTGCGATGACGCCTTGGCTGAAGCCGCGCGACTCATCGCGGATTAAGACGCATCGCCACCGAGCGCGCGTGGCCGTCGAGCCCTTCCGCCTCGCCGAGCGCGATGGCGGCCGGCGCCAAAGCGCGAAGCTGCTCGGGTCCGCATTTTAGGATCGACGTGCGCTTCATGAAGTCGAGCACGCCAAGTCCGGAGGAAAAGCGCGCCGAGCGAGCCGTCGGCAGCACATGGTTGGAGCCCGCCACATAATCGCCAATTGCCTCCGGCGTGTGGGCCCCGAGGAAAATCGCTCCGGTATTGCGGATGCGCGACGCCAGCCGCTCCGCATCGGCGGCGACAATCTCCAGATGTTCGGGCGCGATGGCATCGACAAGCGGAATAGCCTCGTCGAGCTTGCGCACGAGAATGATCGCGCCGAAATCGCGCCAGGATGCACCGGCGACCTTCTGGCGCGGCAATGCGGCAAGCTGGCGCTCCACCGCCTTCGCCACCGCGTCCGCAAGCGGCGCATCATCGGTAACGAGAATGGATTGCGCGCTGACGTCGTGCTCAGCCTGTGCCAGAAGATCGGCCGCGATCCAATCGGGATGACCGTCGCGGTCCGCGAGTATCAAGACTTCGGACGGACCCGCGATCATGTCGATGCCGACCTTGCCGAATACGATCCGCTTGGCGGCGGCAACGTAAGCGTTGCCCGGCCCGACGATCTTTGCCACCGGCGCTATGGTCTGCGTGCCATAGGCCAGCGCCGCGACCGCCTGCGCGCCGCCGATGCGATAAATTTCATCCACGCCCGCGAGCTTCGCGGCGGCAAGCACCAATGGATTGAGCTTTCCGTCCGGCGCCGGCACCACCATGACGATGCGCGGCACGCCCGCGACTTTCGCCGGCACGGCGTTCATCAGCACGGACGACGGATAAGCCGCGGTGCCGCCCGGCACATAAAGTCCGACTGCCTCGATAGCGGTCCAGCGTGAGCCAAGCTCAACGCCCGCAGCGTCGGTGAAACGCTCGTCCTTGGGCAATTGCCGGCGGTGATAGACCTCGATGCGCTCGCGGGCGAATTTCAGCGCGTCGAGCGCCGCGCGATCGCACTTGCCCGCCGCGCCATCGATTTCCGCCTGCGGCACGCGCAAGCCCCCTTGCGCGAGATCGACGCGGTCGAATTTCTTGGTCAGCTCGATCAGTGCGCTATCGCCGCGTTTGCGCACGTCATCCACGATGGCGCGCACGGCCTGCTCCACGTCCTGCGCGGCCTCTCGCTTGATGTCGAGAAAGGCGCGAAAACGTTGAGCAAAGTCAGCGGCTTGCGTGTCCAAACGGATGGGCATGACCGGGTCCTTGCCAGCATGCGAAACGCGTGACTGGCCACAGGTCAATGGCGTGGGGGCAACCGCGCGTCAACCCCGGCGCGGCGCGGGCGTTGGGGCCTAACGATTTGTGCCGGCTGCCGCGCCTTCCGCGTGCTCCGGGCATTCCGAAGCCGCCCAGCTTGGCCCGAGGTCGGCAATCTCGGCTTCCAAACATTCCACCTCGAGCCGCAAGGCACCGCCGCCGGCGAAGGTCAATGTCACCACGCCGCCAGGCGGATCGCTGTCGAGAAAATCGACCGCCAGCAGGCTGAGCACCGTATCCTTGCCGGAGGCGCCGATGCCCCGATGCTTGCAGGAAAATACCCGTTCAAAGCGTAGGCCCGCGCGGCAGCGGCGGAATTCAGGCTTGGCGCCGTTCGCAGCCAGCCAATCGAAGCGGTCGAGGCCGACCACGAGGCGTTTCTCCTGCGGCAGCCAGATAATGTCGGAAACTTTGACTGAAGCGTCCTGCAAATGGGCGGAGACGACTTCCAGGTCGTCCCGGTCGAGCGCGACGAGTTTCAGCGGTTCCATAAAAGCGCCTGGTATTGAGAGCCTTACCCATCGTAGGTAGGCGGCGCGCAAGCCCGGCGCAAGGCCGACCATGACGGCAGAAAATTCTGCGCAAGTTCGCTGGAAATTCGTCAGGCGCTGATGCGCTGGATCGTCGCCCCGCAGGCACCGAGCTTGTCCTCGAGCCGCTCGAAGCCGCGGTCGAGGTGATAGACGCGATTGACCATCGTCTCGCCTTCCGCTGCGAGCGCGGCGATCACCAGCGACACCGAGGCGCGCAGGTCGGTAGCCATCACCGGCGCGCCCTTCAAGCGGCCCACGCCTTCGATGGTGGCGGTCTGGCCGTCGAGATGGATATGCGCGCCGAATCGCATCAGTTCCTGCACATGCATGAAACGATTTTCGAAGATAGTTTCGGTAATGCGTGAGGTCCCCTTCGCCCGCGTCATCAGCGCGATGAGCTGCGCCTGCAGATCGGTGGGGAATCCGGGGAACGGCGCGGTCGTCACGTCCACCGGTGAAATGCCGGCGCCATTGCGGGTGACGCGGATGCCCTGGTTGGTCGGATAGATATTCGCGCCCGCTTGTTTGATCACATCGAGGCCGGACTGCAGCAGCTCCGGCCGCGCGCCTTCCAGCAGCACGTCACCGCCGGTCATCGCCACCGCCATGGCATAGGTACCGGTTTCGATGCGGTCGGGCAGCACGCGGTGGCGCGCGCCATTGAGCTTCGACACGCCTTCCACCACGATACGCGAGGTGCCCGCGCCGGAAATCTTTGCGCCCATCTTGTTGAGGCACTCGGCAACGTCGGTGATCTCAGGCTCCTGCGCCGCGTTTTCAATGAGCGTCTTGCCTTGCGCGAGCGATGCCGCCATCAGCGCCGTGTGCGTGCCGCCGACGGTGACTTTCGGGAAAACAATCTCGCCGCCGCGCAATCCGTTGGGCGCATAGGCGAGGACATAGCCCGCGTCGATCTCGATCTTCGCGCCAAGACGCTCCAGCGCCATGATGAGGAGATCAACCGGGCGCGTGCCGATAGCGCAACCGCCCGGCAATGAAACTTTCGCCTGGCCCATGCGCGCCAGCAGCGGGGCGAGCACCCAGAAACTCGCGCGCATTTTGGAAACGAGATCATAAGGCGCCGTGGTATCGACGATGCGGGCCGCCGAGATATGCAGCGTCTGGCCGTCATAGGGCGCGTCGCCCGGACGCTTGCCTCCAAGCGTGACGTCGACGCCGTGATTGACCAGGATACGCTGCAGGAGACCGACATCGGCCAGCCGCGGCACGTTCTCAAGGATCAAGGGCTGATCGGTGAGAAGGCTCGCGATCATCAGTGGCAAGGCAGCGTTCTTCGCGCCGGAGATCGGAATCGATCCGACCAGGGGCGGGCCGCCGACGATGCGAATGCGATCCATGCTGTTCCCGCGAAATTGGTGTGTTGCCGCTACAGACGCGGCTCGATTACGGCGAAAGTCCGGCTTTTTCCTTAAAGCCCTTTGTTTTCGCCGGGTGGAGCCTTCTGGGCGACCCTCCGCCCGCGCGCCTGAGTCTTTCTCCGGCGAAGATTCGCGCGCAACGCCTCTGCCAAGCGCTGGGACCGGCCCGGCTTGCGCGCCAGCCGCGCCGAAGGCTCCTCGTGCTCGCGGTTTGTCATGGCGTTTTCCTTAGCGGCAGAGACATTCATTATGCAAGAGCCGAGGAAAGGAAGGGTTAGCGACCCGCTGCGTCACCTCTCCTCGCGTGCGGGGAGAGGTGAGTCATCCTTGCGAAGGCAGAACCCTTATGGCAGTTTCCGCCGCGTTCGCGGACCACATCCCCGCCTCTCTTCGCTGCCGTAGCTCAGTGGTAGAGCACTCCCTTGGTAAGGGAGAGGTCGTGAGTTCAATCCTCCCCGGCAGCACCAGAAATAAAAAGAGCCGGAGCGTCCTCGCGGATGCTCCGGCGCTTTTTTTCGGTCGCGCTAAATTATTTCGTGGCCTTTTCGTGATAGCTCACATCGATGTATTTCTTGGGATCGGTGGGGGCGCCTTTTGAACCGCCGTAGACGCTGCGCAGCTTCAGCACGTTTTCCACGCCCTTGACGCTGATGGCGGCCCGCTTGTTCAGCCCGCCCGGACCGACCAGCCGGTCATAGATCTTCGCGGCACCCTCGTCAGTCAGCTCCGGCAAATTCTTCTTCAGTACTTCGATCGTGCCTGCCTTGTTGGAGAAGACGAAGTCGTTGGAAGCGACGATAGCGCGCACGAAGCCTTCGACCACCTTCGGGTTAGCCTTGGCGTAGCTCTTGCGCACCACGAACGTGCTGCCCTGATAGGCGCCGAGATCCACGGCCACGTCGCCGAGACGATTGTAGCCTTCCTCTATTAGCTGCGTGTCATTTGGCGTGGAAACGACAGCGGCTGCCGCCACATTTTCTTTCAGCGCCTTGACGCGGTCGCGCGTGCCGCCCACGACGGCCATTTTATAATCCTTGTCCTGTACCAGTCCCGATTTGTCCTTGATGATCTGGTAGAGCGCCGTGGAATAACCAGAGGTCGCGGAGTCAACGGCAACCGCCTTGCCCTTGATGTCCTGATAGCTCTTGATCTCCGGCCGGGCCATCACGCTGGTCATCCCCTGATGGACGCCGGCGATTGCGACAACGTCGTAGTCGGCGAATTTATCGGCGCCTTCACCTTCCGTGTAGGCGACGATGTTATCGAAGGAGGTGGAGGCGAACTGATATTTGCCGTCCATAATGTCCTTCTGCTGTTCCTTTGAGCCGTTCGTCTTGTCAGCGGTCACCTTCAGGCCTTCTTTCTCGAAGAAGCCTTTGTCGATGGCCGCCCAGGCCACGACATTGGTCGAGCCGCTGAAAGTCGTGAGCTTGATTTCGGTCTGCGCAAACGCCGCGCTCTGAAAGCCGACGGCCGCTCCGGCGGCAAGCAGAAAAGCCACTGCTACTCTATTCAACATTATGTTCCTCCCGTTTTTAAACTCTATTACTTCGCAGGTTCGTAATTGGGAATTTCGATTGTCTGATATCCGCGAATGACGCGCTCGGAGCCATAGCCCCAGTAATTCCGCAACGTCTCCGGCCCGTGCGCCTTGGGATACAGCGGAATCTCCTGGTGCCACGGGCGCGGATCGAAATAGCCGAGCGTTTCGTCCTTCATCTGATCCATTTCAGTGAAGAGCTCCACGCGCACCAAATCGGTATGGCGGTGATAGATCGCGACGTTATGCCCGATGATGTGCCGTCCCGGTCCCCAGACCAGATGGATGCCGTTGTTGGCCAGGAAATCGCTGGCGCGGCGGACCTCCGGCCAATCCTGCACTTCGAAGGCGATGTGATGGAGCTGCGGCTTGTCGTCGACCACGAAGTTCACGGTGTGGTGGTCGGTGTTGCAGCGAAGGAAGAAGAAGTTGTCGTTGCGCGAGTCGGACGTGCGGAAGCCGAGCACCTCGTTGTAGAATTTCACCGACTTGTGCACGTCGGTGACACGATAGGCGACATGGCCGAGCTTAAGAATATTGACGGTGGTTTGCGTCTTGTCCTGCTTCGGAAATTTGTATTCGGCATAGAGGTCGATCGGCGTGCCCTTGGGGTCGACGAAGCTCACGGCCTCCGCCACGCCGGGACTGACGCCCTTGCGGCGCTCGCATTTGACGCCTTCCTTTTGCAGCGCCTTCATCACGTCTCCCAGGTCCGTGCCTGGCGCGATCTGGAACGACAGTCGCGTCAACTGGCCGCGCTTGCCGCTCACCAGCTCGATGGCCTCAAACCCCATCTTCGAGGCCAGAAGGACGCGGTCCTTGCCGCGCTCGATCACGCTCAGACCGAGCACCCGGCTGTAATAATCGACCTGGCCATCCATGTCCTCGGTCGACAGTGTCGCATGTCCCAGTCGTCTGACTTGTATCATCTCACTCTCCTTGAGCCGCGCTTTAAGCGCCGGCCTGATGCGCCCTTACTTTTATTTCCAGCTCGCCGATCGGATCGCATTGCGCGCGGATCACGTCACCCGGCTTTACCGGCGCGACGCCTTCCGGTGTTCCCGTGAAGTAAATGTCGCCGGGATAAAGAGTATAGAACGACGAGGCGAATTCGATCAGCCGTCCGATGTCGTAGATCAGGTCCTTCGTGCGCGCGGTTTGCCGCAGCTCGCCGTTGACGTTGAGCGTCGCCGTGAGATCGTTCGGGTTTGCAATCTCGTCTGCGGTCACCATCCACGGGCCGACCGGCGAATAGCCGTCGATGGATTTGCGAAAGCTGCGGTCTTCCGTGCCACGCGTGGTCATGTCGAGGCCGAGACAATAACCGGCGACATGCTCCAAGGCTTTTTCCTTCGGTATATCGCTGCCTTGCTTGCCGATGACGGCCACGATTTCCAGCTCATGCTCATTACGCCGGTCGGGAAAACGGATCGGGATTCCTTCCGATGGGCCAACCACCGAGGAATTGGCTTTTAGAAAAATGCCGGCCTCGCCGATTTTCGAGGAATTGCGCTTGGGCGCTTCCGGCGCAAGCTCGCGCCGCGCGGCCATTTCCGCGACATGCTTGGTGTAATTGGTGGGCGCCGCCATCACCTTGGACGGGCGCGCAACCGGGGACAGCAACTTCACCTGCGAAAGCGGCTTGCCCGGCGCCTTGGCAGCCATCTCTTCGATGCGCTGGCGCCATGCCGGCAGCGCGGCAATGACCGGGTCTCCCTTCATGTCGTAGCGCGCGGCGGCCCGGATGCGTTCCTGCACCTCGCTCACGTCATGAACTATATTGCCGATCACCACGCCCAACCGGTCTTCGTCAAAACGGCACAGCTTCATATCGTCGGCACCCTCCGGGCCGCATCTATAGACGACATTTTCGAGGTCATCCAGCAGCGCGGATCAAGCGCGGGCTTCGCCCGGGTCAGCGCCGTTCGCGTCCAGCAATTTCTGAAGTTTAGTCAGGCCGGATGCAAGCCGTGCAGAGAGGGGATGGTTCGCGACACGATCCCACCAGCGCGGCAGCCATTGCCGCAGCAGCGATACGCCTTCGGCCTCAAGCCAAGCTACGTTCACCAACGCCGTCAGCAGCCACGCCAGATAAAAATAGCGCGGCGCGATCAGCAAGCAGATGTTGACAAGATGCTGCGCCAGCGTCGCGCCGGCGACGAGGCGCAGCCATGGATCAAAACTTCGGCGCGACGCGACACGCACGAGAATAATGACGCCCACGGCGTGCAGCGGAATCAGCAGCGGAGATTGCGAAGGTCCGGAAAGCCATTTCTCCAACTGCAACGCCGCTAGAGAAATATACTGGCCGGCGAAGTCGAGACGCAATAATTCCCATGCCGCTATCAGCCACGTGGCCGGCGACATCAGGTAAACCTGCGGCAGATTGACATTGCTGCTCAACAGCACAAACACGCCGCCGAAAACCCAGTTATGCAGCGCCATGCCCAGTATTGGAATAAAGCCGAGACACATCCCGATCAGCCGCGGCCATTGCCGTTGGTAGAGAACGGCAAGGCCGGCGCCTCCCAGCAGCACGCCGACCATCGGCGCGAGATTGGGGCGGATGAAAACCGCGAGCGCGAGCAGCAGCGCTCCGCCGAACGCGGGCGCGAAACGATTGAGTGGGCCAGCGAAGCTCGCGCCGACAATGGGCAGCAGTCCGCACATGAAGAGAACGGCGGCGGCAGGATCGGCAAAACCCCGCGCGGTCCAGGCCGCATAATGAAAGAAACTGGAACCGAACAACGCGCCGACCGGAATGACCATAAAGAAGACGATCATCGCCAGCGCCCAGCGCACCGGCAGGAAACGGCGGAAGACGGCGAAGCAGACGATCGGAAACAGCAAGATCAAAGATAGATAACCCAGATGAGTGTCTCCGAAGATGAATCGCTCCAGCGCGCAGAAATAGCGCAGGCCGGGACCGCCGTAGAAAAACACCGATTCCTCGCCTCGCAGCGCAAGCATGATGTCGCCCTGCAGCAAATATTGCGCGATGCGGCGGCCCCAGCCTTCGTAGATCAGGCCATCATCGCCGCCATCGAAGGGACGCCATCCGCCGATCAGGCTCGCGTCGTCGATGGCGATGACAAGCAGGCTCGCGGCGATCAGCGCGAGCGGCAAGATCATCTTGCGCGGCCGCCAGCGCGCGAGCAGGCCGAGCGCCGCCAGGACGCCCGCAAGCATAAGGGCAGATTCCGCAAGCTGCTGCATCCGCACTTTCAGCGGCGGCTTGAGAGTCATCGCCAGCGAGTTAGGCTTGATCGCCACGCCGAAGATACGGCGGCCTGCATCCTCAGGCTTTATCGTGCGACACGCGCCGCCGGATTGTTGCAGAGGAGTGAAATGCTGTGCCTCGCCTTCCCACAGCAGCGTTCCCCGCCAGCACAATTCGCCGCCGGCAAAGTCTTTCGGCATCTGGTACATCACAAACCACGGCATCAGCAGTTGCCAGCGATGCCAGCCCATCCAGAATCGCCGGTCACGCGAGCGGCGCTGGAGGTCGCCCTCGCCGGCCCAGTTGTATTGCGCTTCGTTGATGAATCCGAGGCGCAGCCAAACCGGATCGGCGAAATCGATCTGCGTCACGCGCCGCGAATAAAGCGGATGGCCGAATATCCCGTCGGCGGAAAAGGCGAAGGCGCGATCGGGAAATCCCCCGACGCTCTCGCTCTTTGGATATTGCGTGGCGTATTCCGCGGCCATGAACCGGTAGACGTCGGGCGGCAAGCCGCGTTCCAAAGCTTTGTTTGGTCCACCGGGACGGAAAAGATTGTGGCCCTCCTCGATGCGCGGCGGACCGACCAAAACCTGTCCGGCGACCGCGAGTGCCACCAGGCCCGCAGCCCCCAGCCACCTTTTCGCCGACGGCGTTACGTCGCCGGTAAAAATAATGACAACCGCAATGACAAGCAGCGCATAGCCGAACAGATGGTTGATCGGCAGACCCACGGCGGCGATGATAAGCGCCAATGCGGCTAACCGGCGCCACACATTGAATCGCACGGCTTTGCCCACATCGTAAGACATCATTCCCGTCTATCTCATAGAGGACAGGGACTTGCCAACCGGCCTTGCGCCGCAGGCCAATTTGGCTCAAATCCCTTCTGACCGGCGCAAATTTCCCGTCATCCGGATGGCATCGTGATTCGTTTGGGCATTGTGGGCTGTAACTACGGACGCACCGTGCTGTTGCCTGCGTTTCGCCTCGATAAGCGCTGCGAGGTGGTAGCATTGGCCGGAACCGACGCCGCGCGCACGGCACAGATCGCGCGCGAAGCTGGCATCCCTAAGGCTTTCGGCGACTGGAAGGCGCTGGTTGAAGACAAGACCGTCGATGCCGTCGCCATCGCCACACCGCCGCGCGAACAACCAGCCATCGCGGTCCGCGCCTTGCAGCTCGGCAAGCCTGTCTTCGCCGAAAAACCGCTCGCGGCCGATCTCACGGACGCGCAGTCCATGCTTAGGCAAGCTTCGCTTGCCCGCGTACCGGCTATGGTCGATTTCGAATTTATGGAGCTTGCGTCCTGGCGGCGCGCCAAGGAGATGCTTGACGCGGGAACCATCGGCGCCCTCCGGCATGTGGTGGTCACCTGGAACGTGGAAAATCACGCAACACGGATGCGCCTTCGCCATTGGAAAACGCAAAAGAGCGATGGCGGCGGCGTGCTGGGCAATTTCGTCAGTCATAGCTTTCACTATTTGGAATGGTTCTGCGGTCCCATCGCAGGATTGTCCGCGCGCCTGTTTGGACTTCCCGGCGACCCAGACTTTGAGGCTACAACGGCGCTATCATTTACATTCGCATCCGGCGCGGGCGGCAGCCTGGCCATGAGCGGCGCCTCTTATTCCGGCTCCGGGCATCGCATCGAATTCTATGGCGAGGACGGCAGCCTGTTCCTGATCAACACAACAACCGACTACATGCGAGGTTTTGAGCTTACGGTCGCGCGCCGCACCCCTGAGAAGTTGGAACGGATTGAAGTGACCGATCCGAACGAACACAAATATCCCGACGGACGGATCGCGCCGGTGTCGCATCTCGCCCGCCGTTTTCTCGATGCGATCGAAGGAAAGGACGTCGCCTACCCCGGTTTCGCGGAAGGATATCGCGTGCAGCAACTCATCGACGCCGCAAGGCGCTCGCACGACAGCGGCCGCGTTGTGGAAACTCCCGAGCAAAAGCTCGCGATGGAGACCCGCGCGTGAGCCCGCGTCGCATTCTTGTCACCGGCGGCAGCGGCTTCATCGGTTCCGCGCTGGTGAAGCGTTTGGTGCGGGACGGCTGCGCCGTGCGCGTGCTCGACGATAACTCGCGCGGCGCTCCGCGTCGCCTCGCGGACATTGAAACGGACATAGAGTTCATCGGCGGCGATGTCCGCGACGCGGCGGCAGTGGCCAATGCGGCGCGCGGCGTTGATGAGGTGCATCACCTTGCTTACGTCAACGGCACGGAATTTTTCTACAGCGCGCCCGAGCTGGTGCTCGACGTCGGCGTGAAGGGAATCGTCAACGTGCTCGATGCATGCAAGCAGCACAACATCGGCACGATGATCCTCGCCTCAAGCTCCGAGGTCTATCAGCATCCGCCGCGCATCCCGACCGACGAAACCGCGCCGCTGGTGGTGCCGGATCCCATGAACCCCCGCTACTCTTATGGTGCGGGCAAGATCATCAGCGAGCTGATGGCGATCAACTACGGGCGCAAGCATTTCGAGCGGGTGCTGATCTTCCGGCCGCACAATATCTACGGGCCTGACATGGGCTGGGAGCATGTGGTGCCGCAATTCGCTCTGCGGATAAAGAAAGCCATAACCGCAACGCCATCCGGCCCCATCGCCTTCCCCATTCAGGGCAACGGGTCGGAGACGCGCAGCTTCTGTTACGTCGATGACCTGGTGGAAGGCGTGATGGTGATGCGCGGGAAGGGCGAGCATCTCGGCATTTACCATGTCGGGACCACCGAAGAGATTTCCGTCGCCGACCTGGCCCGCCGCATCGCCCGCCACGCCCGCCGCGACATTAACCTTGTCAGTGGAGACGTGCTGGCCGGCTCCACCCCGCGGCGCTGCCCGGACATTTCGAAATTGGCCCAGCTGGGCTATAAGCCCCGCGTGCCGCTCGACGACGGCTTGCCGCCGACGCTCGATTGGTACTGGCGCCACGCTGATTTGGCGCCGAAAGCCTGAGGGGGTTCTCTGTTGCGTCCAACGAAAGTTGCCCGTGCTGCCGGCAGCGGCGGCAGTGTTCCGGTCGAATGCTGCCAGGTCTGCGGCCATGCGCCGCTCGATAACGTGCTGTCGCTCGGTTACATGCCGCCGGTGAACCAGATGGTTCCCATCGGCCAGGTGCCGCGCCAGCAGCCGTGGTTTCCCACCGACCTGCTCTACTGCCGCAACTGCGAGCTGGTGCAGCTCGGCCTCGCGGTCGACCCCGTCATTATCTTCCCGCCCGAGTATCCCTACACCAGCGGCATGACCAAGCTGCTGCGCGACAATTTTGCTGAGCTGTATGCCGAGTCCTCGGCCATGCTGAAGCTAAAGGCCGACGACCTCATTATCGACATTGGCTCGAACGACGGCACATTGATCTCGAACTTCCAAAACGGCGGGCACCGCGTGCTCGGCATCGAGCCGACCGACGTAAGCCATATCGCCAATGAGCGCGGTATTCCCACGCTGCAACGCTACTTCGGACCGGAAACCGCGCGCGAAGTGAAGAAAAAGCAGGGCGGGGCGCGCGTCGTTACGGCGGCCAACTGCTTTGCGCATATCGAGGACGTGCACGCGATCGTGGACGGCATTGTCGAGCTGATCGGAGCCGATGGCGTGTTTATTTCCGAGTCGCATTACTTGATCCCACTGCTCGACAAGCTGCAATACGACACCATCTATCACGAGCATCTGCGCTATTATTCGCTCACCAGCCTTAAGCACCTTCTAGAGATGCATGATCTCGAAGTTTTTCATGCGCGCCCGATCCCGTCGCATGGCGGCTCGATCCGCGTCTATGCGGCGCACCGCGGCAAGCAAAAGGTGCAGCCGAGCGTCGCCGCCATGCTCGCAGCCGAGCCGCGCGGAGAGGCCATGGCGCAACGGCTCGCGGATTTCCGGCGCGAGGTGGTTCTTTCCAAGCTGCGGCTGCATTCCCTCCTGCGCGAAATCAAGGAAAAAGGCGGACGGATCGCCGGCATCAGCGCGCCATCGCGCGCGAGCACCCTGGTGAATTATGTCGGTCTCGACGAAGGCATCATCGATTATGTCTGCGAGATCGCGGGCTCGCTGAAGATCGGAAAATACATGCCGGGGACACAAATCCCCGTCGTGGATGAGAGCAAGTTGTTCCAGGATCAACCGGACTGCGCGGTGATCTTTTCCTGGCACATCGCGGACGAGCTGGCGCCCAAGCTCAAAGCCAAGGGATTTCGCGGACGATTGGTGACACCCCTGCCCGCGCCGCGCTTCCTGTGATGCACGCAAGCCTTATGGAGCAGGACAAGCAGAAGGAAATCGCGTTCTTCGACCGCTATGCGGAGGGGACAGAATACGATGTGTTTACGTCGGAGGCCAAGGCACGGCTGATCGAGGCTTTCGTAAGACTGAGCGGGCTGCCCAAAGGCGCGCGGGTTGCCGATCTTGGCTGTGGCTCGGGCGTCTTCACTAATCTGTTGCATCAGGCCGGCTATGACAGCACCGGCGTCGATATCAGCCGGAAATTGGTCGTGGCCGCTCAGGCTAAATACCCGCATCTGCAATTCATGGAAGGCGACATCGAGAAGTTGCCCTTTCCGTCCGGTAGCCTGGATGGCGTGCTGCTGAGCGGCGTGTTCCATCACCTGCCCGATACAAGCAAATGCGCGGCGGAGGTATTTCGCGTGCTACGCTCCGGTGGGAAATTCGTCGCCTTCGATCCCAACCGGATGAACCCCTTCATGTACCTCTATCGCGACCGCTCCTCGCCGTTTTATAGTCCAATTGGAGTGACGGAGAATGAACGGCCGGTCCTGGCCTGGGAAGTTGCGGCCGCGTTTGAGCAGGCGGGGTTCAATGCCTCAACCGAATATCTCGGGGGCCTCGCCTATCGCTATGTGGCTTCGACGCGCACGCGCGGCCTGCTGCCGATATACAATGCGATCGACGCCGCGTTTTCGCGTTTCGGCTTCCTGAAACGCCTGCGTCCATTCGTGCTCACCAGCGGAGCGAAGCCTTGAAGAATGTTGCGCCTGAAGCGATGACACGCGCGACTGCTGAGACCGCGGACGTCACCGTCGTCGGTGGCGCGGGGCATGTCGGCATTCCGCTCGTCCTGGCACTGGCGGAAGCAGGCGCCCGCGTCAACGTCAACGATCTCAACCGCGAAAGCCTAGAGACCTTGAAAGCGGGGCGCCTGCCTTTCATCGAACATGGCGCGGAGAGCCTGCTGAAGAAGGCGCTGGCGGACAAGCGCCTCGTGTTCACCGATCGTCCCAATCAGATTTCGCCCAAAGGCCCCGTCATCATCACCATCGGCACGCCGGTGGATGAATTCCTCAATCCGGTGCGCAAGGTGGTTCAGGAATGCATTGATGCACTGTTGCCGTCATTGTCCGACGGGCAATTGCTGGTGCTGCGCTCGACCGTATTCCCCGGCACGACCAATTGGCTTGATTCTTACCTGAAAGGCCTGGGCCGCAAGCTCAAGATCGCTTTCTGCCCGGAGCGCGTGGTGCAGGGCTACGGCATCAAGGAATTGCGCGAGATGCCGCAGATCGTCAGCGGCACGACGCCGGAAGCGGAACGCGAAGCGGTGGCGTTGTTCAAGCCGATCGCGCCGGAGCTGATTGTGGTGTCGCCGCTGGAGGCGGAATTCGCCAAGCTGTTTAACAACGCCTACCGCTATATCGAATTCGCGGCCACCAATGAATTCTATCTGATCGCCAAATCGGCCGGGCTCGACTATCAGAAAATCCTGCGCGCCATGAAGCAGAATTACCCGCGGGCAAAAAATATCCCCGGACCGGGATTTGCCGCCGGCCCTTGCCTGCTCAAGGACACGATGCAGCTCGCCGCCTTCGCCCGCAATCAGTTCGGTCTCGGCCATGCCGCCATGCTGGTCAACGAGGGCCTGGCGCTGCATGTCGTCGATGACCTGCGGCGCAATTACGACCTCGGCAAAATGACCGTCGGCCTGCTTGGCATGGCATTCAAGGCGGAGATCGACGACACCCGCGCCTCACTGAGCTACAAGATGAAGAAGGTGATTGCGAGCTACGCGCGCACGGTGCTCACCACCGATCCCTTCGTCGTCAATGATCCGGAACTGCTGCCACTCGAGGACGTGGTCAAGCGCAGCGACCTCTTGATCCTGTGCACACCGCACGCGGCGTATAAAAAAGCCGACCTCAAGGGCAAGCCGGTCGTCGATGTTTGGGGCTTTCTGCAAAACGGCAACATCGTTCGTTGAGCGATGTCTGCGCGCCTCGACCTCGTCATCCCCGTCTATAACGAAGGCGCCAATATCCTGAATGTGCTCGGCGCGTTGCGGCGCGAGGTGAAGACGCCGTTGCGCGTGCTGATCTGCTACGACATGCCGGAAGACGACACGCTGCCGGCTATTCGCGCACATCCCGAGCTGAGCAACGCCTTTCCCATTGAGTTTGTGCGCAACCAGGGTCGCGGCGCGCACGGCGCCGTGTTGGCGGGATTTACCGCCAGCACTTCGCCTTTCGTTGTCGTTTACCCGGCCGACGACGATTTCAACGCTGGCATCCTCGACCGCATGGCCGCCATCGCCGAGAGCGGCTGCGATATTGTCTGCGCCAGCCGTTTCATCCCGGGCGGAAGCATGGTGGGCTGCCCCTGGCTGAAAGCAATGCTGGTGCGCGCTGCCAATTTCACCCTTTGTCATCTGGCCCGGCTGCCGACGCACGACGCCACCAGCGGATTTCGGCTTTTCTCCCGCCGCGTGATCGATACGATCCCGGTAGAGTCCGATCGCGGATTTACTTACAGCCTCGAGCTGCTGGTGAAGGCGCATCGCCTGGGATGGCGCATCGGCGAAGTCCCGGCGCAATGGATCGAGCGCAAGCAGGGACAAAGCCGTTTTCGCGTGCTGAAATGGCTGCCGGCCTATCTGCGCTGGTACTTCTATGCTTTCGCCACGACTTATCTGCGCCGGGACCGGCGCACGGTAAGGACGAAGCAGGGGATGGCTAAACACGGCCGGGGAAGCGCATGAGCGACACATGGCCCAAGATCAAATCGCGCCAGACGACAAAAATATCCTCATGGCTCGACATCACAGAACGCGACGTGGAATTTGCCTCCGGCGAAGCGGCGCAGCGCTATCACGCGTTTAACCAGAGCGATTACGTGGCGATCGTCGCCCTCACCTCGGACAAGCAGATTCCTATCGTGCGGCAATATCGTCCCGCCGTTGAATCCTTTACCTGGGAACTGCCGGCCGGGCTCGTCGACAACGGCGAAGATCCGGCGGAAAGCGGCCGGCGGGAATTGCTGGAAGAAACGGGCTACACGACACGCGCAGTCCATGCCCTCGGGACTGCCTTCCCCTGCACTGGGCGCCTGAGCAACCGCGTACACTCGTTTTTTATCGAGACCGGCGACCGCGCCGTAGGCTTCCAGCCGGAGCCCGGGCTCACGGTGCGGCTGGTTTCGCCCGCCGAACTGTCGGCCCTGATCGCTTCTGGCGAATTCAGCTCGCAGGTCCATCTCGGCGCCCTTCTGCTTGCAACCCAGCGTTCCTTCCTGAAGCTGGAACCTCGCTGACGGGAATCTCCCATGTTCCCCGCTACACCCACCCATGCGGGGATGTGGCGAATAGAGCCTCGACAACTTGTATGGAAGCCTTCTAAAAAGTGGGGGCGGACCCGCCCCAGAGGCTGTGCATGGATTACGAGGTATTTTTCGCGGAAGCTCTCGCCCAGCTTCGGGATGAGCGGCGTTATCGGGTATTCGCCGACCTCGAGCGCATGGCGGGCCGGTTTCCGCACGCGCTCTGGCATTCGCCCTCGGGCCCGCGCGAAGTCGTCATCTGGTGCTCCAACGATTATCTCGGCATGGGCCAGCATCCCAAGGTGCTGGGCGCGCTGATCGAAACCGCGACCCGCGTCGGCACGGGATCCGGCGGCACCCGCAACATCGCCGGCACCAATCACCCCCTCGTCGAGTTGGAACGCGAGCTGGCGGATTTGCACCGCAAAGAGGCGGCGCTGGTTTTCACCTCGGGCTATGTGTCGAACGAGACCGGCATCGCCACGCTGGCCAAGCTCATCCCGAATTGCCTGATCCTCTCGGACGCCTATAACCACAATTCGATGATCGAGGGCGTGCGCCGCTCCGGCTGCGAAAAGAAAATCTGGCGGCACAGCGACGTCGCGCATCTGGAGCAGCTGCTGGCGGAAGCCGGGCCAGACCGGCCGAAGCTCGTCGTCTTCGAGAGCCTCTACTCGATGGACGGCGACGTCGCTCCGGTTGAAAAAATTTGCGAGGTCGCCGAGCGTTACGGTGCGCTCACTTATATCGATGAGGTGCATGCGGTCGGCATGTATGGCCCGCGCGGCGGCGGCATCGCCGAGCGCGAAGGCGCGATGGAACGGATCGACGTGATCGAGGGCACGCTGGCCAAGGCCTTCGGCTGCCTCGGCGGCTATATCGCCGGCAGCGCCGCGATGATCGACGCGATCCGCTCCTATGCGCCGGGCTTCATTTTCACCACGGCCCTGCCGCCCGCGATCTGCGCGGCGGCGGCCGCAGCCATCCGGCATCTGAAGACATCCCAATGGGAACGCGAGCGGCACCAGGAGCGCGCGGGCCGCGTCAAAAGCGTGCTGACCCATGCGGGACTGCCGGTGATGCCGAACGACACGCATATTGTTCCGGTGATGGTGGGCGATCCGGAAAAATGCAAAGCCGCCTGCGACCTGCTGCTCTATGAGCACGGCATCTACATCCAGCCGATCAATTATCCCACCGTGCGACGCGGCACGGAGCGCCTGCGCATCACGCCATCGCCGTTCCATGAAGATGCGCTGATCGACCTGCTGGCCGAAGCGCTGGTGGATGTATGGCAGCGGCTCGGCCTGCCGCTCAAGAACCGGGCGCTCGCGGCGGAATAGCCCGCTTTCGCTGACCTCTTCCCGACCGTCAATTTCCTGATTGCCCGCCACCCTTGGGCGGATTGTCGCGCGCGAAAAAGTGCATGAAAACCGGCAATGACAGCGACACGACAAGGAAGCGCGCGAGTTGGTGAGCGCCGACAAAGACCGGATCGATATTCAGCGATAGCGCCAGCACCATCATCGTGTCCTGCGCCCCGGGTGCAAACGCAATGACGAGATCGGAAATATGCGCGTTTGTCACACGCGAGACCATGAACGCAAAGGCGGTGGCAATGGCGATGGCAACGGCGAATGAGCCTAAAGCCGCCCAGAGATAGGCAAACAACATCCGCGCCGGGGTATTCGAAAAGCGTGCGCCCACCGTGGCGCCGAGCGCGACAATGGCGGCGCTGACGAGCCACCAAGGCAGCGAAGCCTCGATGAATCCGCTTCCGTGCAGGATTCCAGATCCAAGCATCGCGCCGAAGACCATGCTGGCGGGAAAGTTTATCCAGCTCAACAACAGAGCCGTGAAAGTCGAGAACACCACAAGCACGGCCAGATTCAGCAGCGGCGCGTTGAAGGTCGCCGCGCCGAGGCTTGCGGTGGGCGACGCGGCGAGGCCGAACAAGGCCAGCCCGGCCGGGATACCGACCGCCAAAAACACCACCCGCACCGTTTGCACGATGACGACGGCGCGCATGTCGGCGCCGCTCTGCGCTGCCAGCGCCATGACCTGGGCCATTCCGCCGGGGCTGCCGCCATAGAGCGCGGATTTCATATCCCAGCCATGCACGAAGCGCAGATAGGACATGGTCGCCGCCGTCATGCACAGCGCCGAAACCGAAATAAGAGCGATGCTCAGCGGCCAATCGACGACGCCGTGCACCGTCTGCGGCGTCACCACCGCGCCCAGCGAAATGCCCACGATCACAAAGACCACACGCGCCAGCGGGCCAGGCACCGCCATCGGCCGCCCCGCCAGCGCGGCAGCAGCAACCGCGAGCATCGAGCCGCAGATAAGCCCGGCGGGAAATTTTATCCAGACGAAAAAGAGCGCGCCGGCCGCGGCGATCAGCAGGGTTTCGGCGGCGCGGCCAAGCTTGCGATAATTGAAGTTCCAAGAAGGCATAAAGCGATTCCGGACGGCAGCGCCACCGGCGCGCGAGTCCGCGCGCAGAGGTAGGCGCCCGGATCAATGCCGTGGAACACCCCCGCCGTCAAACGGCGAGGCTCAGGCCAAAGGGACGCGGCCGTCGCTGAGCACAATTCGCACCAGGTCGGCGGCGTTTTTGGCGCCGAGTTTTTCCATGATGCGGGCGCGATGCACTTCGATCGTGCGCGGGCTGATGCCGAGAGTCCGGCCCGCTTCCTTGTTGGACGCGCCGCCCGCGATCTGGCCCAGTACCTCGCGCTCCCGCGGCGTCAGCAATTCATGGCCGGGAAAGTGCTGCAAGTAGGCTTCGCTCCCGTTTTCCTGCCGCCGCCTCCACCCTTCGATCGCTTCGCGTACCCGCGTCACCACCGTGTTTGCATCGAAAGGCTTCTCGATGAAATCCAGCGCACCATGTCTGATCGCATCAACCGCCATGGGAATGTCGGCCTGTCCCGAAATGATGAAGACCGGCGCCGGATAGTGCTGAGCGTTGAGTTTTTTCAGAACATCGAGACCGGACAGCCCGGGCATGTGGACATCGAGGAGAATACAGGCCGGCGTGGTCGAATGGGCCGCGCCGAGGAAGGAAGCGCCCTCCCCGAAGCTTGTGACGCGATAGCCCTCAAGCGTAAAAACGACCGACAGAGCATCCCGCACCGCCGCATCATCGTCGACGATGAATATCTCGCCGGGCGCTGTAAATTGCTGATCCATCAGCCCCTCCTTTTGTTCGTTCGCTCCGCGCCTACGCGAACTCACCCAGCCATCAGTATTGGCGAGGAAATCGGCGATGGCACCGGCAGATGCAATGTGAAGGAAGCGCCTTTCCCATTGCCTCCCGGCTCGACGGTGAGATCGCCGCCATGGTTCTGTGCGATCGTCCTGGAAATGACGAGACCAAGGCCCAAACCACTTCCCTTCGACGTCGAAAAAGCCTTGAATAAATAAGGGAGCGCTGTCATCGGGATGCCCGAGCCGTTATCCTCAACCTTGAGTATGATCGCATCGTCCGCCTTCCCGGTGCAGATGCGGACATCCGGTGTCTTGTGCTCCTTCACCGCGTCGAGAGCATTCCGCACCAGATTGACGACGACTTGCTGGATTTGGACCGGATCGACGAACACCGGCAGGTTTGGCGTGAGTTCCCGTGTGATCTTCGTGCCGGGACGATTTCCGAGCAGCGTCAATTCGACCGCATCGTCGATGAGCGAGGTGAGGTCCACAAGATGCCGCACGGGATCACGCTTTTCCACGAAGCGACGCATGCTTTGGATGATGTTGCCGGCGCGCTCCGCCTCGTGCACGGCTTTTTCCAGGATTTCGACGACAGGCGGCGGCAGCGCGCCGCCGTGGGGATGCTGCGTGCTCGCGCGGTCGATAGCCTGGAGATACAGCATCACCGCCGTGAGCGGTTGATTCAGCTCATGGGCGAGGGCCGCGCCCATTTGATCCATCGCCGATACCCTGGCCATGCGCAGCAAATCCGCTTGCAACTGATTGAGGCGCTGCTCGGCTTCGCGCCGCGACCGCAGATCGCGGAGGATACCAATGAATTGCCGGCCATCCGGCGTCATCGCCTCGCCGACCGAAAGCTCTATGGGAAAGACACTGCCATTCCGGTGGCGGCCGTTCACCTCTTGCCCGGCGCCTGCGATTTCGCGAACGCCCGCGCGGCTGGAATCCCAAATGGTGCAGTCCTGCCTGTCGGCATTTTCCGGCGGCAGGATCGTCCTGACATTGGTGCCAAGCACTTCGGCCGCCGTGTAGCCGAACAGCCACTCGCAGGCCTTGTTGAACATCAAAACGCGCGCCCGCTCATCGACGATAATGATGCCCTCCGCCGCGGTATCGAGCACACTCGACAACCGAGCTTCCGAAACGCTGGGTGTGGGTATCTGGACGATGGTAAAATTCTCCTGCTGCCACCGAAGGTTTGTTACAATCTATAATTGCATATATAAGTATTTGTCGCATTAGTAGCAACATGAAATCGCTGCGGCGGCTGTTCAAAATTGCTCATACCCGCTGCGCATACAGTTACGCGTAGGTAATTTGCCCCCCTAACCTGACACCGTTTGACAGGAGGAAAGGCCGCTTAGTGTGCAGCGAAGAGCCCGGCAGCGGTGAGATCCTGGGCGAGCCGATCGACGATCGCAGATGCAGGGATATACCGTTCGAGTCGGCCGCGCGGATTGTCACGCCACCCGGGGTGAAGCGTGATCAAACGGTTGATCGCCTGCCGAGCTTGGTCGTGCGCTCCGGCCCGCGTGGCGGTAACCGCGCGTGCGACGAGAAGGAGCGGATAGTCGTCATTCGTGAACAAGCGGGGATGAAAGGAAGCGTTTTCATTCCTACCCAGCATGTACTCGGCAAGGAACAGCGAGGACTCCAACTTTGGAGTCCGCACCGGGGTGGAAACCGCCACCTGGTGAAGCAGGATTGCCCCTTTCTCCAAGTGGCCGCTCAGGACCAGCCGCATTCCATAGGCTTGAACCACGAGCATGTCGTAAGGATTAAGCGAGAGCATTTTCTCGCCTTCTGCAAGGGCGGCTGCAATATCGCCACGTGCGAAGAGCGCACTCATCAGTGCGTGATGGGCTCGGGCGCTCTGAGGTTTTAATTCGACAGCACGCTGTGCCGCCGCCAGCGCTGGATCGAGCGTGTCGGAGGGGCCGTTTTCCGGCTCGTAGTATTCGCGCAGAGTGAGCAGCCCGAGAAGGGCAAAGCCCTCGGCGAAGGTCGGATCAAGCGCAGTGACGCGTTCCAGGCAAGCGCGCACGCCGGAACTCTTGCTACGATCGAAGCCGCGCCAATACTCGAATGCCTCCAAAACGCATCGATAGCGCGGATCAACATCGTTGGTGGCCAGCTTGGCTCGTTCGCGCGCATAGATGACGCCGTAAGGTTGAGCCAGCGCAGTCGCTACTTTTTGCACGATTTCATTTCGCGCGGTTGTGGAATTAGCCTCAATGGGTATGTTCTCGAAAGCCTGGACCCAAACGACGGTACCGTCGGAGGCATCATGCAGCCTGAATGACAGTGCCATCATGTCGTCCCGGCCGTACTCCGCCGTGGCGGCAAGGCGGTATATGCTGGGCGCCCGGAGTTCTCTCGATGCTACGCCAAGCCGCGCGCTCACCGGCGGCGCTGGTTCTGAGATAACCTCGATCTCGTCAAATCGAGCCAGTGCGTCGCGCAGCTTGTGACTCAGCGCATCGAGCATGATCGCTTGTTCCCCCGGTACAGCGATCGTATTGAGTTGTTCAACGACAACAACCGGCATTCCGGAACGGAAGGGCAAGGCAGCCGCCGATGCAGGGGCGGCCGTCGAAGGCTGGGTCGTTCCCGTCGCGGTCGATTCGACTGAAATGGGCTGCCAATCTGCCATGAAGACGCCGGCCGCGAGGACGCCCACGATCAGGGCGGCTACCAGCCAAGCCAGCGGCTTTGCCGCCAAGTGCTTGCGCCAAATTCTCGCAAGGACTGGTTTGCTGTGATGTTCCGTTCGACGGCGAAACCCTGGAATGTAGCTTCCCAGCGGCAGATCAATAATAACCGGATCATCCACGCCGGGACCGGCATAATAATGTTGGAGTGCTCGCCGCAGACGGCCCGCCTCGACGCGCACGATCGGATCAGTTTGTGGATCAAAGCGCTGGTCGCGACCCAGTGCTTCGACAGCGATGGTGTAGCTTTTGATGTGTTCAGCCTCGCCCTCGAGCACAGACTCCACGACAAAGCAAAGAAAAGCGAGCAGCTGGGGCGAAGTGGGGAACGGAGGACTAGCGAGAACGCGATCAAGGGCCGCACGGACTTCCAGCGCGCTGGGAATATCGCCACTATGCTGTTGGTTGTTCATCGGCGCACCGGGCTAAACATCCCCCATGTCGTACCCGATAGGAACTCGAAATTCTGGTCCGAATTCAAAATTGCTGACGGCGCTTAAAGCTCCACTGTTTGGTATCAGATTGTAGATCAGATAAGCACTGTAAGAAATACCAGCAGCAAGGCCGATCCATTGCCGCATCGGCGATGCAAGGCATCCGCCATGGACAAGCCCTTGCCATTTGTGGTGACCTTCACGGCGGATGGGGCCGCTGGGCCCTGCGTTCCAGGTGAGTTTGCATGCTGCCAAGCTGGGCTGTCATAGCCGTCGCGCTCGGTTACATCGGTTTGCTGTTCGTGGTCGCGAGCTACGGCGACCGGATGCCGCCGCTGGACCGAAAGACCCGTTCGCGGCTGCTGATCTACCCGCTGTCACTGGCAATATATTGCACGTCCTGGACGTTCTTCGGCTCGGTCGGGCTGGCCTCGCGCAACGGCTTCGATTTCCTCGCCATTTACGTCGGGCCGATCCTGATGATCGGTCTTTGCTCGCCTTTCATCGTGCGCATCGTGCGGCTGGCCAAGGCCCAGAACATCACCTCCATCGCCGATTTCATCGCGGCGCGTTACGGCAAGGATCCGACGGTGGCGGCTATCGTCGCGATGATCGCCATTGTCGGAACCATCCCCTACATCGCCCTGCAGCTCAAAGCCGCCTCGTCTTCGCTGGGCACCATTCTTTCCCATTCCGCCGCCGATTCCGCGACGCTCCAGGGAATGCCCGGCGACGTCGCGCTCTTTGTCGCCCTGTCGATGGCGGCTTTCGCCGTGCTGTTCGGCACCCGCCACGTCGACACCACTGAACATCAGCACGGGCTGATGCTCGCCATTGCCGTCGAATCCATTGTCAAGCTCGTGGCGTTTCTTATCGTCGGCGTCTTCGTCACCTTCTGGATGTTCGACGGTCCCATCTCGCTCTTTACGCAGGCTTGGCAAACACCCGCCACCGCGACGGTGCTGACCGGGCAATCCGGTTGGGGCACCCTGCTGGCAATGACATTCCTGTCGTTATTCGCGATCATATTATTGCCGCGGCAATTCCACGTGACTGTAGTCGAGAATAACAACGAGACCGAGATCAAACGCGCCGCTTGGCTGTTTCCGATTTATCTCGTGCTCATCAACCTGTTCGTCATACCGATTACGCTCGCCGGTCTTTTGACCTTTCCCGAGGGCCGGGTGAACAGCGACATGTTCGTGCTGACGCTGCCGCTTGCTGCCGGCTCCGGCCTGGTTGCAGTGGTGGTTTTTGTCGGCGGACTGTCCGCTGCCACCGCGATGGTGATTGTCGAGTCGGTAGCCCTTTCCATCATGGTGTCGAACGACATCGTCATGCCGTTGGTATTGAAGCGCCGGGGCACGCTGTTTGGTGGCCAGGACAATATGGGGGCGATGCTGCTCGCGGTGCGGCGCGCCGCCATCTTCGTCATCTTGTTTCTGGCTTATCTGTATTACCGAAACGCGGGGGATACGCAGCTCGCCTCGATCGGCCTCTTGTCTTTCGCCGCCATCGCCCAGCTTGCGCCTGCCTTCCTCGGCGGGTTGCTGTGGCGGCGCGGCACCGCCCGCGGCGCCATCGCCGGCATGACCGCAGGCATCATCGTCTGGGCTTACACACTGCTGTTGCCGAGCTTTGCCAGCATCGGCATTGTCGGCGAACAGTTCCTGACGGAAGGCCCCGGCGGCTTCGCGTTGCTGCGGCCACAAGCCTTGTTCGGGCTTTCGTTGGCTCCCCTTGTGCATGGCGTCTTCTGGAGCCTGGCGCTGAATATTCTTGCTTATGTCGCTTTTTCACTCAGCCGCGCGCCGGTTTCAATGGAACGGCAACAGGCCAATCTTTTCGTCCCTTCGGAGCGCGACCCGGTGGCGCCAAGCTTCCGCCGCTGGCGCTCCTCGGTCACGGTCGCGGAGCTGACTGCAACAGTCGCGCTCTATCTTGGCGGACAACGAACGAGGACTTCTTTCGCGCGATTTGCGGATGAGCGGCGGATCAATCTCGATCCGGAAGCGGAAGCGGATTTCCAGCTGCTGCGTTACGCCGAGCATCAGCTTGCCTCCGCCATCGGCGCCGCCTCTTCCCGGCTGGTGCTGACGGTGTTGCTGCGCAAGCGCGCGCTGTCAACGAGCCGCGCGCTGAAGCTGCTCGACGACGCCAATGCCGCGATACACTACAACCGCGAAATCCTGCAGACGGCGCTCGACCACGTCCGCCAGGGCATCGCCGTATTCGACAAGGACCTGCACCTTGTCTGCTGGAATCGGCAATTCGGCGAGATTCTCGATCTGCCGCCGGAAGTCGTCCAGACCAGTATCGCGCTGGAGGAAATCCTGCGGTTCAATGCGGAAAGGGATGCCGGCGGCGGGCGTTCGTCGGAGGAAGCCTTGCGCGCGCGTTTGGCTCTCTATCTCTCCGGCGCCGAGCCCTTCCTGGAGCGCTTTGCCACGCGCGGCCTTGTCATCGAAGTGCGCGCTAACAAGCTTCCGGACGGCGGCATGGTGACCACGTTTACCGACATGACGCCGAGTGTGGAAGCCGCCGAGGCGCTAGAGCGCGTCAATGAAACGCTCGAGCGCCGCGTGCGCGAGCGCACCGAGGAACTCACCCGGCTCAATGCCGAGCTTGCGCGCGCCAAAGGCCAGGCCGAAGAAGCCAATATCTCGAAGACGCGCTTCCTCGCCGCCGCAAGCCACGACATTCTGCAACCCCTCAACGCGGCGCGGCTCTATGTCACCAGCCTGGTCGAGCGAAACGGCGGCGGCGAGGATGCACGTCTGGTCGGCAACATCGATGCGTCGCTGGAGGCGGTTGAAGAAATATTCGGCGCGCTGCTCGACATTTCACGGCTCGACACCGGCGCGCTGAAGCCGGAGATTGTGAGCTTTCGCATCGAAGATCTGCTGCGCCAGATCGAGGTCGAATTCGCGCCGTTGGCGCGGGCAAAGAAACTCGAACTGATTTTTGTCCCATGTTCGTTGACCGTGAAATCGGATCGCCGGCTGCTGAGCCGCCTGGTGCAGAATCTCGTCTCCAACGCCATCAAATACACGCTCGAGGGGCGGGTGCTGGTCGGTTGCCGGCGCCGGCGCGGCCGTTTGCGGATCGATGTCTACGACACCGGCCTCGGCATTCCGCAGCAAAAAAAGCGCGAGATATTCAAGGAATTCCATCGCCTCGATGAGGGCGCCAAAGCGGCGCGCGGGTTGGGCCTTGGATTGTCCATTGTCGAGCGCATCGGGCGCGTCCTCGATCACAAGATCGAGCTAAACTCTGCAACCGGGCACGGTTCGCGTTTTTCCGTGGAAGTCCCGCTCGCGGCCGCCGCTGCGGCAGCCGTGCCGGTGCAGCCGCATATCAAGCGAGCGGATGCCTGGCAACTCGCCGGCACGACCGTCCTGTGCCTCGACAACGAGCGCACGATCCTCGACGGCATGCAGGTGCTGCTCGAAGGTTGGGGATGTAAGGTTCTCAAGGCGCCGGACCTGGCGACGGCGATTGCCGCCATCGCCGAAGCCAAAGTCCCGCTCGACGGTTTGCTGGTCGACTATCACCTTGACAACGGCAATGGCATCGACGCCATCGTCGAGCTGCGCCGGCGCTTTGGCGCGGACCTGCCCAGCATCCTCGTCACCGCCGATCGCAGCCTGAATGTGCGCAACGATGCCAGCGTGCGCGACATTCAGGTGCTCAATAAGCCGCTGCGGCCGGCAGCCTTGCGCGCGCTGCTCGCGCAATATCGCGTGCGCCGCATCGCGGCCGCGGAATAATTTTTTATCCTTCAGGAGAGGTTCGTGCGGCGTTCAGCCCGCCAGCGATGCCGGCTGCCAATGTCCGACTTCGATCTTCGCCGCCGCGATCACGGCTTGCGTGCGGCTCTCCACACCCAGCTTTTGCAGAATGGCTGAGACGTGCGCTTTCACCGTGGCTTCGGAGACTCCCAGCTCGTAGGCGATCTGCTTGTTGAGCAGGCCCTCCGACAGCATCATCAGCACGCGAACCTGTTGCGGCGTCAGCGTTGCGAGCCGCGCGAGCAGGTCGGCGGTCGGCGCGTCGGATTCTGTGAGGTTGACGTCGGGCGGCGTCCATTCCCCGCCCGCCAGCACGCGTTTGACGGCCGCGCGCATGGCCTCAGTGCCCAGCGTTTTCGGGATGAACCCGGCGGCGCCAAAATTCATGCAGCGGCGGATGACCGTCGGATCGTCATTGGCGGAAACGACCACGACCGGAACGCCGGGATATTGCGCGCGCAAACACATCAAGCCGGAAAATCCGCGCACGCCGGGCATCGCAAGATCAAGCAGGATGAGGTCGATGTCGCCGCCGCGTTCGAGCAGCTTGGTAATTTCTTCGAAGCTGCCGGCCTCGGCTATTTCGATTCGATCGAAGAGACCGTTCACTGCCTCGCGCAACGCGCCGCGGAACAACGGATGGTCGTCGGCGATAATCAGACGGTAACTGAGGTTATTCAAACGCTGGAATCCCTGTACGCGCGAGACGGCTACTCTTCGACCGATACAATCTACATGATTTTTCGATGACGGCCAGCCTTGGTATATTGGATACCAGCGTCGGGCGGGGACGAGTTCCACCCTCTATCCCTGCCGGCTACCCACGAATTGTAGCACCACCTCGCGCTTGTGCGGCCGAAAACGATGCTCGATCAGATAGATACCTTGCCAAGACCCTAGCCCCAACGACCCCTGGGCGACCGGGACATGCAGTGATATCCCCGTGAGCATGGCCTTCACATGCGCGGGCATGTCGTCGGGGCCCTCGACATCGTGGACCCACCCGGCATCGTCCGGAGCCAAACGCCGCAGCGCCGTGGCCAAGTCCGTCTGTACGTCGGGATCGGCGTTTTCCTGGATGACAAGGGATGCGGAAGTATGCCGCAGGTAGAGCAGCAACACGCCCTCGCCCGCCCCTGCCTCTGCGACAAAACGCGCAGCTTCGCCGGTGATTTCGGTAAAGCCCGCCCCGGCGGTTTCGACCACAAGCGTTGCGGTGGCAATGAGCTGCGGGGCTGCGGTTTTGATGGGGGAAAGGCGCTTCACCGATAACCTCGATGCGAGCTGCGACGGCTCAACTTTTCTTCAGCAGATCCTTTTGCAGGCTGACCATCAGGTCAACAAGACGCCGCCATACCTTCTCTACAAACACCTTCATGCGGTCGAACCGGGGTTCGTCTGGCGCGAGTACCGTCCGATCGTTCTGAACCAACGGCGGCGGCTTGGCGCCGCTCGGCAGCGGCAGGCCCCGCTTGAGCATATCTTTTTTCAGGGCGGCATTTTCTTCCTGCAAGCGGCCGATTTCGTTTTCGAACACCGCGCGGTCTTCCGGGGACAACTGGCAGGTCCAGCCGACGCTGCGCTTGCCGCAAAACAGAACCTGGCCGGTCCGGTTATCCAGCCGCACATAGCCGTCCTGCACCCGGCTGAAGGTGTAGCGCGTTTCTGCCCCTTCGCCCGGAGGGCCTTCCGCCGGGGCGCTTTCGGGCGGCGCGGTCTCAGCGGTGGATGCTTGAGGCACCTTATCCTCCGCCGGCGGACTTGCGGCAGGCGCACTTCCAGCCGGCGCGTTTTCCTGGGGCGCGGGAGTGGGTAGCGCGGGCGCGCTTGCGGCCGGCGGCGGCGTAGTCTCGTTCTGCGCGCGCGCGGAGCCGGCGGCGAAAGCCGCGCTGCAGAGAAGAAGTGCAACGGCCATGCGCATCATGTTCTCAACGTCTGCCCAGCGGGTCTGGCGGCTTTGCAACGAGTATCGCATGCGAAAGCGCGGAAAAGACGGATTTCCCGCAGCATGGTTGCCGCGCAAATCCTTATGAAAACGCACCGGAAAGCCGTTGGATTTACCCGATATTCCTCTTTTGATTCAGCGTGTTATGGTCTGCGTCCGGATTCTTGACTCACCTGGACCCGCTCAGTATGGTCCGCGCGGCTTTGAGGGCGGCGGGACTTCCTCGATGGCCGCAATGCGCGAGTGTCGAAAGCATGGCTGACGGCGCGCGCGATAACGGCGATCACGGCGCTTCCCCGGCCGACGAAGCTGCTCTCTCCGCGAGGCTCAAGCGTCTCGGCGAACGGCTGGCTGAACACACCGGCCATTCCGCCGACGACAGGCCCGGCCCTGCTCCGGCTAGCGATGCGTCGGCGATGGCCCGCGGCTTCCGGCTCTCCACCGAGCTTGTGGCAGGCGTGCTGGTAGGTGCGGCGCTGGGCTGGCTGCTCGATCGCTGGCTCGGCATCTCGCCTTGGGGGCTGATCGTGTTTCTGTTGCTCGGCTTTGCCGCGGGCGTGCTCAACGTGATGCGGGCGGCGGGCGTGAACATGGGGCCGAAGGCCCCGGATTAGGCAGTTGCGAAGGCGATGGGCGATCCGATCCACCAATTCGAG
>Ga0080064_1001761_pt1 | contig 41088 bp, 36 predicted proteins | sample Subgrocontami54m_FD_69260 | JGI IMG/M metagenome (GOLD analysis project Ga0080064, IMG submission 69260) | Subsurface groundwater microbial communities from S. Glens Falls, New York, USA - GMW46 contaminated, 5.4 m (SPADES assembly) (version 2) ...
CGGCTTTTTTTTGGTGCCGGGGGCTCGTGCGGGTTTTTTCGTGGTAGCCCCGCCCCCCCCCGGCGGGGTGCGGCGCCCCGCGGTGGGTCGTACCCCCGCCCCCCCGCCGGTCCCGAGCCTGCCAACGTCCCCGCAGGGGACCATGGGATTCTCCGGACGATCCCCCACCCAAACAAACGGATCAACCCGGACAGAATCCCAGAATCCCCGCAACGGAGAACCGGGAATACCCGGACAATCCCCGAAGGGGAAAAAGAAGATAGCCGGGGGCAGCGCCCCCGGTTATCGGCAGCCCATCCATATAAGAACGACCCGAAAGGAGTGTGTGTGTGGAAACCTCGAATTCCCGTCAGGGCACGACTTCAGTCGTGCCGCAAAATAAATGCTTGCAACATGGCTTTAGCCGCTGAGGTACGTCCTTTGTAGTTACACACACGACTGTAGTTACACACACGACCCCGCAAAAGTCGCACCAGCCATCCCCCAAGATGACAGTCATCCCCCAGACGCCTGTCATCCTGAGCGCAGCGAAGGACCTGTTTTTCTTTTGATCCACCCCACCACCCGGAGGAACCATGAAACTCTCACTCAAACATTTCGTTGTAGTCCTGGCCGCCGTCACCGCCATCTCGTACCTCGGCGTGCGCTTGGGCGAGGCCCAAAGCGGCGGCCTCCGCCGCGAGTCCGGCGTGATTTTCTCGCGCGGCAATTTCGTCGAGCTCGCTTGCGGCGGCACAATCTCCGCCAACGACGCTCTCTATCTCGACACCAACGGCGCAGTCCAGCGCGCCGCCACCTCCGGCCAGACCACCACGTTAATCGGCATAGCCAACGCCGCCTGCATCTCCGGCGGCAACACGCAAGTCCAAATCTCCGGCACCGCGACGGTAGTCGCCGACGCAACCATTTCGATCGGCGACCGTGTCGGCGCCCCCACCTCAACAGCCGGAAGAGTAATGACCGTTGCCTCCACACTAGCCATCGCCAGCGGCGGAACCACCGTCACAAGTTCGGCCGCCAACGGCTCCATCGTGACCGGCGCCCTCGGTACCAGCGCCCTCCTAGGCCGCGCCCTAACGTCAGGCACCGTGGGCCAATCCATCACCATCCTCCTAACGCTCGGTTAGATGAAAACCGAGCCGCGACCGACAGGGAGCGGTTGCCTTCAATCCGAGCCGCGCCCTGCGCCCCAGAGTCCGGGGCTACGGACGCCGGGGCGACCGACAGGGAGCGGTCTTCCAGCCACTCCCTATTCCCCGTCCCCCCGCGAAGGCTGTCATCCCCCTATGACGGCTGTCATCCTGAGCGCAGCGAAGGATCTGCTTCTAACTTCTAACTTCTAACTTCCTTTTCGCCCCTGGTCACTACCATGCCAATAACCTTCTCCGACTTCCAATCCGCCGTCGCCGAGCGCATCCAGGACGCCGCCGGAAAGCTCGCCTTCGCCTCCATTGACGGCTGCATCCGCGAAGCTCTCGTCGGCCGTTACTCCCAAGCCCGCCCGCTCCTTCAGATTACCGATTTCACCGGCGACGGTCACACCTATGAATGGGAGATCTCGACCGACAACTTCCCCGGCTGGATCGCCAACTTCTCCAGCATCGCCGACCTCGAGTACCCCGCCGGAGACCGCGATCCCTCCATCCTGGAAAAAGACGAATGGCGCATCTACCGTCCGTCGAGCGGCACCGCCAATCTTCGTCTCGTCCAGATCGTCCCCGGCAATGGACAAATTCTCCGAGTCCGCTACACCGCCCCTCACGCCGACGACGGCTCCACCGTTCCCGAGGCGGACTTCTACGGCGTCGTCAACCTGGCTTCGTCGCTAGCGGCCTGGCGCCTGCACGCCCTCTACAACCAGCTCGGCGACTCCGCCGTCGGCGGCGACGCCGTTGACTACCACAGCAAGTCCGCCGAATACCGCCTCCTCTCGCAGGACCTCGAAAAGGCGTTCAAAGTCGCCTTCGGTCTCGACAAAGACGAACCCCAACCCGCCGCCAGCCGCACCGCCGAGTGGTCCCCCAACAGCGAATCCGGCGGACGAAAGCTGACTCATTAACGCGTCGCATCAGAGCCGCGATCCCGCGGGGCGGGAGAGCGGTTGCCTAGAGCCAAAAGGAAACTCCAATGTCCAAACCCCAAATCCCAAACAATATCCAACCCCCAAATTCCAACCGCTGCGACTCCTTAGTTTTGAATTTGGAATTTGACGTTTTGAATTTGTTTGGAATTTGGATTTTGGCTTTTGGGATTTGTTTAGGATTTAGATCTTAGGATTTGGAGCTTACCCAATCATGTACCCACACTTCCACGACCTCCACCCCCGCCCCGAGCACGGCCCCCGAGTCGACCTGCATCCGCCCGCCGGCTCGTTCGCCGCGAGCCTTCGCGGGACCAACGGGATCGATTCCATCGTCAGCCGCAAGATCGACGCGATGCTAGGAACCCTCCTGGACGATTCGCATGGACCGACCAGGCCCTCGTCACCACAATCCCGCGGCTTCTTGTCTTCAGAACAAGAATTTCTCAGTGCCTCTGTGCCTCTGTGGTAATTCTTGCTGGCCCCTTCCGCCGAGAAAGGAACCACCGTGCCGCTCGATAACATCGTTGACGCAATCGTGACTCTTCTCCGCCAAGTCAATGGCATCGGCAAGGTGCTCGACTACTCCCGCTACGCTCCCTCCGAGAAGGAGCGCCTCGACACCTATGTCTCCAGCGGCGTCCTCAACTGCTGGATTGTCACGCGCGAATCCACCGCCGCGCACGATCGCGGCGCCGGCCCGCTCAACGTACGCGACCGCCACACCATCTCCATTGAGGGCTTCCGCGCCGTCACTTCCGCCTCCAACTCCGAGCGCCTCCATCAAGACCTGGTCGAAGCCGTCCGATCCATCCTGCACAACAACCGCAAGCTCCCCAGCAGCGCCGGATGGCTTTCCGCGCCCGTCCAGGTCCAGCAGTTCAACACCGTAATGTTTTTCCACGCCGTCCTAGCCTGGCACGCCAAGCTAACGGTAATCGCGGAGGAAACAATGCAAGGCGGATAAATCCAAACCGCGCCGCCCAATCAGAGCCGCGACCGCAAGGGAGCGGTGGTTTTTCTTCTAACTTCTAGCTTCTACCTTCCACTTTCAGGAGCAACCATGCCATTTCAACCGCAGCGAATGCACGACGTAAAGTGGGCCTTCTCGAACAAGAAGCAGGCCGACTACACCACCCTGGTCGCCGACAACGACCTCACCCAGCATATTTCGATCCTCGGCGCCGATGTCGCCGAAGTCGGCCGCACCTCGTATTCCGACGAAAAGCAATACGGCAAAGGCCACGAGTTCCCCACCACCTTTCGGGAGCTGACTCGCGCAATCAAGCTCTCCCGCACCATGGATCTCAGCTCGCTCATGGCCGGATGGTCCGCCGCATTCGGCATGGGCCACGTCGTCACCTCGCAGCCAAACGCGTCGAACAATCCCACGGCCTATCGCCACGTCGTCACCTTCTTCGACGCCTCTGCCGGCAAGCAGGTCCCCGTCACCACCATCTACGAGCAGGTTCTCGCCCAGCCCTCTTTCGAGCGCAAACTCGAATCCCTTGCCGTCTCCGACTTCACAATCTCCGGAAAGAGCCGCGATGTCGCCCAACTCCAAGTCGCCTTCGTCGGAAGCGGCAAGACCACCAACGGCGCCGTCACCATTCCCTCGCTGACCCCCGTTTCCGTCTTCGACATGGGCGGCCTCACCTTCAAGCTCGGCACGCAGGGCGCGCCCGTCGATCTCTCCCAGCGCCTCCTCGACTTCACCGTCAAGGTGACCCAGAACCTCGACGTGTCAAACTCCTACATTCCCGGCGGCGGTCTCTATGCCTCCCGCATGTGGGCCGGCGTGCGCCGCGCCACCTTCGACGCCCAACTCTATCTCGACTCCGCGAGCACCGACCTCCTCGACGACTTCATCAACGCCAGCCTTCTCGAAGTCAGCTTCAAATTCTCGGGTGACACGATCCTCGGCGGCCAACCCGAAAAGCACGATTGCGAAATCAAATTCCCCGCCGTGCGAATCAACGCCCTCCCCGTCTCCACTCAAGGCGACCTGCTAGTCTACCGAATCACGGCCGGCGAAACGGATGTCTACAAAGACGCCGGCGGCACTCCCAATGAGCCATTCCAAATCACAGTCACCAACACCGTCCCCGCCTACCTCGGCACATAGTCGTTGTTGGTTGTCATCGTCTACTCATTGATGGATGTCATCCTGAGCGAAGCGAAGGATCTGCTTTTCTCTCTACGAAAGACCGATGTCAGGAGCACGCAGCATGGAACCCACCTTCGACCTCAACCCCTCCGCCATCTCCACTCCCATCTCCTTCCGCGAAGGCGGACGAAAATTCCGCGTCCTGCACTCCTTTCGCCCGCCGCAGTTCGCCGACTGGATGGAGTACGAGATGAAGCTCAACCGGTCGGTCGAAATCGTAGGGAGCCAGACTCGTTTCGATCAGGAGCGAGCCGAAGCCGCCGAGGCCATCTGGGACCGCATCATCCTTAACGTCGAAGGCTACCTGATCCAAGGAACACCAAATCCGAGCCGCGACCGAGAGGGAGCGGTTTCTTCGGTCACAGACCCACAGGGAACAGAAAAACGGTCTGTCATCCCGAGGAGCGACAGCGACGAGGGATCTGCTTTTTCTTCTGTTCCCTGTTCCCTGTCCCCTGTTCCCTCTCTTGAACTCCCCGACGCGCTTCCCGACTCCTGGCGCCAGCGCGTCCCCCTCCTCCACAAGATGGCCGCCATTCAGCTCCTGGCTCAGGTTTTTCCCAGCGACGCCGGCGAGACCGAGCTTTATCGCTTCGACCCCGACCGCATTGAAGTTCATCTCATCTCCGCCCGCGGCGGACGCGAGCACTCCGGCCTGGTCCACACACTCCAGCGTCCCACCATCCGCCAGCAGAAGGAGTTCAGCCGTGTCGTCTCGACGGCGTTCTACGTCCGGGGAAGCCGCACCGAAAAGTCCCTCCTCCCGTCGCGCCTCCGCGAGATGGTCCGCTTCTACGACGAGTTGGTAGTAGCGGTGCGCGGCTACTCTCTCAACGGCGCTCCTGCCACCCGTGAAGACGCCATCAAGTGGATGGACGCCCTGCACAAGCAAACCGCCATCTCCGCCCTGTTTAGCTTCGAAGATTCCACTCCCGAGCCGGACGGCGCATGAAACCGAGCCGCGACCGAAAGGAAGCGGTTCCTGGTTTTTTTCAGTATCGTCATATGCCAATCATCGAAGCATCCCGCGACCTGACATCACTCGAGCGATTCCTGCCGCTCTATATCGAATCGGCGACAGCGGCGGCCGAATCCGGCCTGGCCTCCCGGCGCAAAGCGTTGCGCAAATCCGCCGCCCTCAATCCAGACCGTTTCGCTTCTGTTCCCTGTTCCCTATTCCCTATCCCCTATGCCTTCGCACTTTGGATCGGACATCTCGGATGGCTGGAACGATTATCCGGGGGCGTCCGCTTTTCGCTCGACGACCTCACGTTGGAAGAAGCCCGCGGCCTCTCGCTGCTCCGTCAGGAGCGCGAGCGTTTCTGGCAGTCTCACGCCTCCTGTCCTGTTTGCAATTCCGTAAATCTCCGCACCGCCACCTTCTGCGGCTCCTGCGGAAAGGAATGGAAATGAAAAAAGAAGTTAGGAGTCAGAAGTTAGAAGTAAGAATAAAACCACGGACCTTGTCATCCCACACGCCCAAGGGAGGCTGTCATCCCGAGCGCAGCGAGGGATCTGCTTGTCTTCTAGCTTCTAGCTTCTAACTTCTAGCTTCCGCCCCGGAGCCCCCATGCCCACCAAACAAGTTCGAGTCCAATTAACGGTTGATGAAGACCTCAGCGGTCTGACGCGCGCCCGTTCCGCTCTCGACGATTTCAACCAATCCGCCTCCCAGGGCTTTTCCAAGACCCGCTCGGCGATGGATGACATGTCCAAGGCCGGCATCAAAGGCGTAGGAGACCTCAAGCTGCAAGTCGCCGATCTCCAAAAAGTCACTCAGGGGGCGCAGCAGGCTGTCGTTCAGAACACCCAGGCGCAGGCGCAACTCAATCGGGAGTTGCAAGCCGGAACCGTCACCGGAGCCCAGCACGCTTCCGTCCTGAAGCAGTTACAGGAGCGTCAAAAGCTTCTCGCTCAGGAGGCCAAGTCCGCTCAGCAAACTTTCCGCGCCGCGCGCCAGGAATTGCAGGATTATCTCGGTGGCGCTTTCGCCGCCGCTTCCTTCGGAGCCAGCGCCTTTCCCGGCGGAGCCACCCTCGGTGCTTCCACCGGCGGCGGCATGATCTACAACCACCGCACGCCCAACCTCGCCTCCGCGATGGGACTGCCCTCGACGACGCCGATCGGAAACATCCTCGGCGGTCTCTTCCGCCACGGCATCGGTCCCATCTCCGGCAACGCTCTCGCCTGGGGAGGATTCACTTTGGGCGCGGCGACCATCGGCAGCAGCAACCGCGCAGTCAGCGCTTTGGGCGGCGCGGCTAGCGGCGCCATGATCGGCACCAGCATCATGCCCGGCATCGGCACCGCCGTCGGAGCCGCTATTGGCGGCCTCGTCGGCCTCTTCGCCGGAGGCAGCGGCAAGGACAAATCGCACGACGCCAATATCGCCAACCAGGGCTTCGCCCAGCTTCATCAGGTCCTCGACGACTACTACGCGTTCCGCCGCAACTATGCCTCTTCCGTCGATGAAGCCTTCAAAATCTGGCAGCAGATGGTGAAGCAATGGACCCGTCCGCAATCGGCCTCCAGCCAGCTGCCTTACTTTGACCAGATCCTCACAGCCATGCAGCAGACCGAGGATCAGCGTAACCGCCGCCAGGAACTTCAGAGCCTGCGGCCCTTGCCTGAGTTCGCCAACGGCGGTTTGGTCGGGCAGACATCGCTGCCTGCCTCCGGCGGAATGCTGGCCGTCGTCCACCCCGGCGAATTCGTAATGACGCGCCAGGCCGTCGATCGCATCGGCACCAGTGTCCTCGAAGGTTTGAACACCGGAACCGAGCCGCGACCGAAAGGGAGCGGTTCAGCGTTAACCATCGAACCCGCCAGCAGCGCCACGCTGGCGAATTTCCTGAAGTCCAACCCCCAAGCCCTCGACGAAGGCTTGCTGGTAGTCCTCCGCCGCGGCGGCCCCGCCAGCCGCGCCCTTCGAGCATAAATCAGAGCCGCGATCCCGCGGGGCGGGAGAGCGGTTGCGAGTGGCGAATACAAATAGGTAGTGGGTTCGAAAACTGTAAAAGAAAGGAGACTGTCATCCAGAGGAGTAAAGAACGGAAACTGTCATCCTGAGAAGCGAAGCGACAAAGGACCTGTTTTTCTTCTAACTTCTAGCTTCTAACTTCTAGCTTCCGACTTCTGACTCCTGACTCCCAACTCCCATGTCCACCACCGACACCTTCCCCATCGACCCCGACTACTCCGTGACGCGCACCAGGGAGAGCAACGTCCTGCGCGGCCGCGTCGAGAGTGCCCGGGAATACTTCCGCCAGAAAGCCCCTTCCCGTCGTGTCTTCGATCTCGTCTTCAGCCGCCGCTCCATCGCCGACTGGAACTCCATCGAAAATTTCCGTCTGAAGATGATGACCGATTTCTTCACTTTCACCGACAAGACTTCGAACCGCGGTTACTCGGTCTACTTCCAGAGCGAGCCTGTCTACGAAGAGGCCGGCAACGAGCAGGTGAACATCCGCCTGCAACTCATCGAAGCCGCCGGCGCCGAAATGGCTGATTATCCGAGCTTCGCCGCCGGCAATCCCTTTGCGACGCTGGATGTTTCGCAGGCCGCCGATCTCGGCACGAATGGCAGGTTGTTCATTTATGCCGGCTACGGCTACCGCGTCAATGGCAGCTATGACGCAATTTATCTGGACGAAACTCAAACCGACGGCGAATCCCTCAACACCGAAGTCCCGCTAGCCCTCCACCGCCTCCGCGTAGTCGGCGGCACCCCAAACACCCTGGACTACTTGATATGACCGCATAGGACGCGGAGGTTTTTCTTTGAATTTCGAAATCTCTTACCTCCGCGTTCCTCTGCGTCCTCTGCGGTGAAATAAAATGCCCCGAAACTTATCCTCCGCCATCCAATACGTCATCGCGCAGAACCGCTCCGCCGTCTGCCATCTGCTCTCCTTCGCCGTCGGCACGACGACATATCGCTTTGCCGAGGACCGCGTCCGCTTCCAGGGCAACCTCTATCAGCCCTGGCTGATCCTGAACTCCGCGGTCCGATACACGCAGAAACTCCAGCTCGATCCCGTCAGGGTGAATCTCCAAAATATTTCGCTCGAAACGGTGGCGATGCTGAAGGACACCGGCAGCGATATTCAGGGCGTCGAAGCCACCCTGCAACGCCTCTACCTCAATATCAACGATGTCGTGACGCTCTTTGTCGGCCGCATCGCCCAAATTGATATTGACCAACAGAGCGCCGCTATCATGCTCGCCGGCGATCTCGATCCCACCGCCAGCCAGGTGCCCACGCGAAAGTTTTCCGCCATGTGCGTTTGGAACTTCAAGGACTCCGACTGCGGCTACACCGACGGCGTCGATCCCGCCGATCCCTCAACCAACGCGCCTTATGCGGCCTGTCCCAAGGATTTCCTCTCTTGCGTCGCGCGCGGCCGCCAGCACCGCTTCCCTGGCTTCATCCATATCTCGCGCGACCTGACGCTTTCAATCGAGGGCCAGGCCCCCGACGCATCAGCCACCACCCGTACTCTCTCGGAACTAATCCGCCCCTGGGAGCAAATATGAAGATAGTGGCGAGTGACGAGTGACAAGTGACAAGAAGTCCGGAGCCAGCCACTCGTTGATCGTCGCTATTTTTGGAGAATGGATGAACGTACTTAATAACAACCGCGCTGTTTGTTTTACTCGTCACTCGTCACTTGTCACTCGTCACTTTACTTATGCCAGTTAGCACCCAAAACACGGACGTCTTGACGGCCTCTCTGGGCCGTCCCATTGTGCTCGCCTACGGCCGCCACGTCGTCGGAGGCAACGTGATCCTAATGGATCAATCCGACCCGCAATTCACCATCGCCTTCATTGCGCTCGGCGAGGGCCAATGGGACGCGGTCGAGGACCTTTGGGTCAACGGTCTCCAGATCGACGTCACCATGCCGGGAATCTTTCAATTTCACAAGGGCCTGCGCGGCGAGCTTTCCAGCAGCGGCGCGCTCGACCCGGAAGGCCAGGGAGCGCTCTATCCCTTCGACCAGGACGGCGATCAGAAGGTTGACTCGCTCACTCCTCCCGGCGTCCAGGGACTGACGTTCTCCCGCACCAGCTATCTCAGCCTCAAGGTCCCTCTCGATGTTTTCTCTCCCACGCCCTCGCTCGAGTTCCAAGGCGTCTTCCGCACCCGCAAGGTGAGGATCTTCAACTCCAGCGGCATCCAGACCGGATTTGAATACTCCGACAATCCCGCCTGGCAGATCGCCGACATGCTCACGACGGTCCGAGGTCTCCCCGATTCGCGTCTCGACTGGCCGTCTTTCGTCGCCGCCGCCGGCTACTGCGCCCAGCAAATCAGCGTCAATGGCACGTCAGTTCCGCGATTTGTGTCGAACCTCGCCTTCACTCAAGTGGTCGATTTCGACAAAGCCCTCGACGCCATGCTTTCGACCTGCCGCGGCTATCTCTTCGATACGGCAGGAAGCATTCGCCTCCGCATCGACTGCCCGCGCAGCCCCTGCTTCGATTTCACGATGGACAACATTGTGGAGGACTCCTTCTCCGCTCAATGGCTGGATACTCGCGCCACGCCCAACCGTCTGGAGATCGGCTTCCGCGACCCGGACAACGATTTTGCCCTCATGACGATGCTGTGGAATCACGAGCCGCAGCAGACCCGCACCGGCCGGGTCGTCGTGGCCCGCATCGATCTCGGCAACATGCCGCAGCACCAGGCCGAGCGCATCGGCAATTACCTCCTCACGCGTGCCATCGACAACAGCCTCTACTGCAAGCTGCGTGCAACTCAGGCAAGCCTCGCCGTGATGCCCGGCGACGTGGTGCGCGTCAAACACGACGCCGCGCCGTGGGGAACTGCGCCAGGCGATTCTCGCTTTGAAACCTTCGAGGTGCTCGAAGCGGACGACAATCCCGACGAGACCCGCGATTTTCTGCTCCAGGTCTACCGCGACTCCACCTATCCCGACACGGCCGGTCCGGCGCAAAACCTGGAAGCCTCCTCCGTGCGAGCCCGTCTGGCGGTTCCCCCCAAGCCCCCCCATTGGAATCTCTCCGCGAACCTCGGCGGCGAGCTTCGCTTGAGTTTCGCGATTCCCGAAGGAGCCGACTACCGCACCGGAGATTTGACTCTGCTCGCCGACGAAGAGCCGCATCGCGTCTCGGCGACGCTGACCGAGCCGCTTTCCGATTCCGAGACCACTCTCCAGGTCTCCTCCTCCGCCGGCTTCGTGCTGGGCGATTACGTGAATGTGGGAACGGAGATCCTCAAGATTGCCGGACCGGGTGTCAACGGCGCTCCGCCCACCGATACCGCCTGGGAAGTCTCCCGCGCGCAGAAGCTGACGGACGCCGCGGCCGCCGATTCGGGAGCCGCCATCTATCGCCTGAATCTAATACCTCTGCATTTCGTCCTTCCGCCCGGATTTACTCTCGCTCATCCCACCATCAATCTCGCTGACTCAGGGCAGTATCACGTCATCCGGTTCCGCCCGGGACGTTTCCGAATCCTTCATGCATCGCTGTGTTTCACGAGCCTCGGCGGAAGTTCCGAGACCGTCGAACGCAGCTTTGCGTCGCTGGGAGCTTTCGAGCCGAACGTTCCAGGGACGCTCGCGGGAATGAGAACGTCCAACGGCGGTCTCGGCACAATCCAAATTCCCGGACCGCTCGCCACCGGTGACGACCTGGCCATGCCGCTCGTCCTCCCGCCTGACATAAGCATCGGGACAATCTACGCCACGGTTGCAAAGTCCGCGCTGGGCCAGCCGATCCAATTGCAATTGAAACTGGACGGCCAAGACTTCGGTCCCGTGGCTGAGCTTCCCGTCACTTCCGAAGGGGACCCGTCCGCCTCCGGCGTCTTCGTTTCGGGCGCGCAATTTGGCAATGCAGGGGGCGCCGCTCTCTACGTTGCCATCCTCCAGACCGGCTCCGACTCGCCGGGAGAGGACCTTACCGTCTTTGTGACTGTATGAATCCGTGGTAGCCACGGCACGCCTTTTGTGCCGTGGGCACGCTCCGAAAAAAAACCACGGCACAACAAAACGTGCCGTGGCTACAAGAAAAAAATGGCCAAGACCACCTATCTCAACAACTTTTCCGGCATCACGCTAGGCTACGCGGCCAACACGGCCGTTGTGTCGTCCGAGTCACTCTATGACAACGCCGACCCTCCCGCGGTGATCGGCACCAAGGTCTATCCGGCCTCGATGACCAGCATCGCCTTAAACGTGCTGCTCGAGATCGGCGCAGCCGGCCAGGTGGTGGTCAGCGCAACCGGCAACGACGATTCTGGAGATTACTTTACCTGCTCCGAGATCGTCGCGCCCGCGCCGGGAGCCTTCATTCGTACACCGTGGCTGACGACGGGAGCTCTTCTATTCACGCGCTCCAACAACTCCGTCTCCATTTCCTACTATCTTCCCGCCGTGCATGACCTGTACTTCCGCACGCAGAGGACCCCGGACTCCGGCTCCATTCAAGTAACCGTTGACGGGGCCTCCGCGGGCACCTTTGCGCTCGCGAGCGATTCGACCGTCCTCGATTCGGTGCTGCTTCAAGCGAACCTGGCCTCGGGCCTTCACAGCGTCACGGTCACCGCCGATATCGCCGACCCCGCGGTCTTCGTCTACTTCCACTCTTTCGAACTCCTGGAGCACGACGCGGAGACCGGAGGGGAGTATCTGTACCAGGGACCGGCGGCTATGCTCGACGATTCGTCCAACAACTATCTCGGCCAATGGGGCCTGACGAATGGATACGCCTACACGACGGACGCAACCGCCAAGATTTTCTGCTACCCCCAACTCACGCCCGGCGGAAAGGTGCTGATCCGATTCCAGAAGACCCCCGATTCCGGGATCGTTGCCATCTACGTCAACGGCTCTTTCCGTTCGAACCTGGATCTTTACGCATCGCCCGCGGAACCTCTCGCTGAAGCCACTCTGCTCGACACGGCCGCCTCTGACGACCCCGGCGACTATGGCATCGAGCTACGTCATACGGGAACAAAGAATGACTCCTCCACGAGCTTCTTCTTCTATTTTCATTCGGCGGTGGTCGTCTATTCCCGCACCGACGACGATACCCTGGCGCTGGCGGCCGATTATTTGAAGCTGGTTGCCGCACTGCGCGGTGACGGTGCGTTTCCGGACGCCTGGGATTCCAACTTCATTAATTTCGACGCTACCGCGCTATACGCCTGCATGGGACTGTTGGCCGCTTACAGTAAGCTCGGTGATTCCTCGTATCTAACTCCGGTAAGAAACTTCCTCATCTGGTTGGCCGGTATGCAGGGCACCGACGGTTCCTGGAACATCGGTTATCAGGTGAACCCGGACACCTCGCCCGCCTATGTACCGACCGTTGGTCCTTACAGCCAGCAGGGAATCAGCGAGATCAAATGGGTGGACGCCGTGCAATGCCTTCCCGCGTTTGTGCTCTGGTGGTACTGGAAGCTTTCCTCCGACGCCACCACCAAAAACGCTTTGCTGCCGGCATTTCGGAAAGGCATCGACGGCTTCATTGCCAATAACTACGATCCGGACACGGGGTTTTTTTTCTCTTCGTGGCAGAACAAAACCTCTCCCACCATTTTCCTATATCACGATGCCATCCGTCGTTACAGTTCGGGCGGTGCGCTCCTCGAACAGCACAATGACGCTGAGGAATTCTTCTCTTATTCCAGCGGCTGGTCTTCGTACGCGCCGCAAGGCGCCATCTGCAATGATGAGCACTACACCCTGAATTCGGGAGCCTATGTCGCGTTCTCGCTCGCGCTCTCGGCGGGAGACCAGATCCGCTGGGTCACTCAATCGGCCTGGGATGTCGGCATCGCCGGCATTCTGGTCTCCACGGACGGGCTGAGCTTTACTCCGGCAACCTCCGTCGACGCCTATGCGCCATCGCTCGCGATGCAGCGGGAAATCACCGTGTATACGGCGCCGTCGGCGGGAACCTGCTACTTCCGAATCCAGCATAGCGGCCAAATCAACGCAGCCGGCAATAACGCGCCCGGCTGGCAGCGCCTATTAAGTCGCTTCAGCGCCGGGCAGACCGATATCGCGCTCGGGCTGACGGCGTTGTGGCTCTTCGATCGAGAGCCGAAGTACGCCACGCTGGCGGCCCGTCTCATCGAGCGCTTCCCTGAAAAGTTCTGGAGTCTGTCCGAGGGCCGCTGGCTCATTTCACTCGACGGCGCATCGCCTGGCATTCCCAATACCTTCTGGTATCCCATGTCGCACGGCTACACGGCCTTCGGCCAGCGGCACTCCCGGCTCTTCCAACCCGCCCGCCTTTTCGCCGATGGCTTGCATGCCTTGGAGCCGTTTCAAGATGCCGAGGGAGGCTTCCATCCGCCAGGATATCTCGAACCCGAGTATATTTTCTCGGCCTTTTACTTGCTCGGCGAAAACCAGTTGCCCGCTCCGACCGACCAGACCGCTTTCGATCTCGCCAAAGAGTATCTCAAGGGAGGGCAATATTTGTTGAGCCTGAGCGGCGAGCAGGCCGGTGGGATTGTCTTCAGCAAGCGCTATCGCTACTTGTACACCAATATTTCTGGCTTCGCTTGCCTGGCCCTTTCCGGAGTGGTCAATCCTATTTCGGAGCAACTCCAGTTCAGCGCATCCCGTATGGTAATGGCGCAATGAGCATCAAGGAGTCGAAAGTCTGAAGTCCGTAGTCGGAAATCAAGATTCAGGAGAACTGTTATGAAATCTAACGGAACATCTATTACACCCTGGTTTTTCCATCTCATTCTGACTACTCTCTTCTGTCTTCTGACTTCGGCCGTTCACGCCCAGGCCCCCGCCACTACCACGGTTCAGGACACGGTCTATAAGTCCGATGGCTCGCTGGCCTCAGGCTCTGTGGTTATTACTTGGCCGCCCTTCATTTCCGCTGACAGCAAGTCGGTCTTGGGTGGGAGTAAGACGGTCAATATCAATGCCGGAGCTTTGCAAGTCGCCCTGGTCCCAAACGCCGGCGCTACGCCTTCGGGAACTTCCTACGATGTCAAGTATTATCAGTCGACCAAAATCTACTCTCAGGAGACTTGGGTCGTGCCGAGTTCGCAGACTTCCGTAACCCTGTCGCAGGTGCGGGTCAACGGCACTCCAACCACATCGACTATGCTTGCGCCCAGCCAGATAACGGGCTCGGCGATTGTATCCAACCTCACGGCGACACAGACCATTACGGCCCCGGCAACCGCGGGGGTCATCCCACTCCGCTTGAAGGGTAATTCAACCGCCAACGCGAACGTCCTGGAGATTTACGATTCGCAGGCCACGCCGCAACTTCAGAGCCTCTTCGATCCGGCCGGCGCTCTCATTTCAGCCAAGGCCCCAACTTTTTCCCCTATGACGCAAGGCTCGATCCAGTTTGCCGGTCCCGGCGGCCTTCTTTCCCAGGACAACGCGAACCTGTTTTGGGACAATACCAACAAGCGGTTCGGTATCGGAACATTCTCCCCAACAGGGCAATTGCATCTAGGGGGCGCTGGCCAAGCAATTACAAACAACTACGGTTTGTTGGTAGACAACAAATCGGCGGGCACGAATAATTGGAATATTTGGAGTGGAACTAGAACAGCACCATCCGACTTATACGATTACAGTCACTTTTCTTCAAACATTCTTAATGACGATATCGCTCTTGGAGCAGGTGGACAACACATTACATCTACGGCAACCCTCAATGTAAACGATGCAAGCACTGGAACAGCAGTTGCCATTCTCGGGCAGGTTACGACGAGCGGTCCGGGTGCAGCCAGCCTCGTTGTTAGCAATACGGGGCAGACGTTACATAACGGCACGGGCAGTATAGCCAGGGCTGCTGGGATCGTGGGTTACGTTGAAAACGACTCCAGTGGCGTAATCTCAAATGCGTATTCGGTTTGGGCGCAACAAAACGCCAATTGGGGATCTGGACAAATCATAAACAACATTGGCATTAATGTTGACGATCAGGCCGGAGGCGGTACCAACAACTGGGCCATTAAAACCGGAACAGGATTAGTCGAGTTTGGAGACCAGGTCCTTGGTAAGAACATCAACTTTATTAGATATGCCAATCAATTCAGTGGGGCTAATGCTGGGGCCAAGATCGCGGCGGCAATTGTCGATCTCCCGTCCACGGGCGGGACTGTTGACGCCAGCGGCCTCCAAGGCTCCCAGACCATCTCGACCGACGTGTTTTCGTCCGTGACTATAAGTGTAACTGTGATTTTTGGTGCGGGAACATACGCTTTTTCGCTCGATACCTCGATTCCCAAGAACATCACCGTTATCATGGACCGTGGCGCCGCGCTTGCCCCGGCCAGCGGCAAGATTCTTACGATCAACGGCAAGATTGAAGCTCCCTGCGGACAACCGATATTTTCCGGTTCCGGCACAATCGTCTATGGCGAGAATACCCCGGAGGTATGTGCCGAGTGGCACGGGTTTGGAACGGCAAACACGGGAGCAAACAATCAACTTGCCTTGCAGGCTGCCGTTACGGCGGCGGCGGGACGTTTGCTGCGGTTCGCATCGACGGGAGTGGCCAATGTAGAGGGAACCATCGCAGTCCCCTCCAATAGCCATCTGCGGGGAAACGGCACAGCCTTGCAACTCATGCAAACCTCTGCCTCGGCGGTGCCGCTCTTCCACGCCACTGGCGCCTCTAACGTGGTCTTCGATAATTTGTATCTTTATGGAACTGGGGTTTGGACGAACGGAAATACAAACGGACGCGATGCGATATTTACCAGCGGGAGCACTAATGTATCTGTACTAAACAACACGATCCGAAACTTCGGAGGGATAGGAATTTACTTAGACTCCGGCACCGATTTTCTAGTTCAGGGAAACGTGATCGAGGGAACATGGGTGCTGGGAGTGAATTCTTCCGGTCAGGGTTGCGACACGCTGAAATTCTGTCAGGGGGCCGGATACGCGGGAGAGTTTGGCATCTTCATAGGGGATATAACGGCAAGCAGCGGCAGCGTGATAATCCTCGGAAACACGATTTATAACGAGTTGGTCGGCATCGACGGTGGGAGTGACGCCAGTCACGCCACAGTGAATTGGGTGGTTAGCGACAACATCATCCACGACATCATGGGACAGCATTGCTTTTATGTCGGGGGAGAAAATCTTGTTGTCTCTGGCAATACCTGCTCCGATGCTTACCTGGACGGGATAAAAGCTGTCGATAATTCTACCAGTCCGGCGCACATACGATCCTGGTCAATCACCGGTAACACGATTCTTAGGGCCAGCGGAAACGGGATGACGCTGGAGCTTACGAGCGGGACCATTGATCTCACCGGGATTGGAGTAACGGGAAATACTTTGGTGGGCGGTGGAGGCATCGCGGTTAGAGGCGTGGCATCTTCCCCCAACGGCGAGGTAATCGGCGGTCTCATTTCCAACAATACCTTTAGTCAAATAGTCGGGACTGCCGTAAAGGTGGATGATTATGTGAGCCGTCTTAAGATAGATGGGAACCTGATCGACGGCACGACGGAAAACTCCATTTGGGTTAATGATGCCCACGGCCAGTACATTGACGTTACTAACAACACTATCTACGATGGCGGCGTGGTGCCGTTCTTGCCAATTATGTATGAGGCTGGCACTAACGGAAACGTTTCAGACAACACGGTAATTGATACCCGCGGCGGCAGCGCGGCGAACTACGGCATTTATGTAAGCGCCACGCCCGCGCCCACCCTCCGGCTCAACCGCAACTACGTGCGGGGGGAGATTCTCTACAACGTCCGCTTGGATGCCGCCGTGCAGTCGGCGATGGACAACGACTGGAACTCCTCAATCAATAACACCTCTAGGGTCCCGGCCCGAGTAATAGATCAAGCCCTGAGCCTAACTGGCGTGCTGACCTCGACGGTGGCCACCGGCACGGCTCCGTTGTCAGTCGCCTCGACCACCGCCATTGCGAATCTGAATGCCGATATGGTGGACGGTCTCCACGGTTCCTCGCTGGTGCCTACCACCACGACCGTCAACGGTCACGCGCTCAGCGGCAACGTCTCCGTGACAGCTTCCGATGTCGGCCTCGGCAGCGTCGAGAACACGGCGCTTTCCACCTGGGCCGGATCGTCAAACATCACCACGCTGGGAACAATTACCGTTGGAACATTCCCTTATGGTGGTCTCAGCGGGGTTCCATCGACCTTCGCTCCATCCGCCCATAACCTGCTTTCAACGGCGCACGGTGATACGGCTGTTGCATCCCCCGTTCTTGGCGATCTCCTTTATGGGAACTCGACTCCGGCCTGGGGGAGACTCGCTGGACAGACAACCACCACGAAAAAGTTCTTGAGTCAGACTGGGAATGGAAGTGTTTCCGCTGCGCCTTCTTGGGTGCAACCTGCCTGTGCCGATTTATCAAACGGAGCTACGGGCTGCTCCACAACCGTGGGCACGGCGGCGACTCATGCGGCGACTGACTTTGCGACGGCGGGAGCGGCGGTCACCGGAGGGGTTTGTACAAATCAAGCGGCGACGGCCATTAGCGCGAATGGAGTTCCGACTTGCACGACGCTTACCTCGACCTACGTGGATGGCTCTATTATTACTAGCGCAGCCTCCCAAGTGCTGAATCATCCAACAATAGGAATTTCCGGCACAGCGGCTAGTTCTCATGTGCTGACTGTAGGTACAGCCCCCTCTTGTGTTTTTTCGACTGGCGGCGGCACAACTCCATCCTGTGCTTTGGAAACAGGTTCAACCGACTATGCCGGAACTATGACAATCGGCACGGGAACCGGCTCCCCCGGCTCTAGCGGCACAATTACATTGACGTTTAACGCGACAATGGGCACGAATTCCCCGGTCTGTGTAACTAGCTTGACGAAGGGAGCAACGGATTGGTCCGTAAATTCAACGGTTCGCATTACGACACAATCCACTACGGCTCCGGTATTTTCCTGGCTTTCAGCATCGGCTACGGCTCTCGTTACGCTGGCGACTTCTACGAATTACAAGATTTCTTATATCTGCATTGCCAAGTAAGACGGGAGCACCTCCCGGCTTGGAGCACTACCGATGACCATTTTTCGAAACGGTTTTCTCGTAGCCTTTCTCTGCATCGCCTGCATCGTCGGACTTCAGGTGACCTTTCTCCTGGCGCAAGCCGGCGGAGCGCTTCAGGATCTGGAGATATCCCTGAGCGGCGTATTTTCTAATGCCGGCGACACGCTCGCTCTGGCGCGACGAACTTTCGCCGCGCAGCAGGGCTACTACCGCGACAGCGCCTCGCACGTGAAGGCATTGACCAAGGCAGCCGCCATCGATGCGGTCGAACTGGGACGCCTGATCGAGCACACCGACGCCCGTCTCGACCGCATCAGCTCCGGCACCGAATCAACACTCGCTTCGGCGAACGCCGCCGCCAGTGTTCTGGCGCAAGAAACCCAGTCGGTTGGTGAGGAATCCCGCAAGCTGCTAGAGGCCGGCACGGATGCGACGAATAAGGCCGGGGACCTCGCCGCAGACCCGGAAATAAAGCAGTCGCTCGCGAACCTGGAGCAATCCAGCGAGAACCTGAAAACCACCACCGCTGAGGCCTCCCAGGCGATGGGCTACATCCGCGACATGCTCTCGCCCACCAAGAAAAGTTTCTGGCGGAGGCTGCTGGAGATGATGATCCCCCGGCCAACCGTGCAGATACCGTAACCTAGCCCACTTCGATGCAGGATTTTACGGGCGGGGCGTCAATCCAAGTTTCTTACCGGCGACTGGCGCAGTGAGCTGGACCAGAAGCGATCTTTCCCCTGCCGCCATTCGAGCCGCTGGCATCCCCGCCTTTTTAGCTCTCTTCTCCGGCGGCTCAAGCGCGGTCAAATCGCGGAGCAGCGCATCAAGTTCAATGCCATGCATGCGGCAGGCTTGCGAGATCGTCACCATCTTCGAAGCCATGGCTCGCATTACTGGATTCTGGAGAGCGGCGAACCCATGGCCGACGAAGATTTTCAGGCTTTCGGGATACGCATTGAGGACTTTTCCGACAACCGTGTCGGGGCCGATCTCCAACTCCTCTTCTGTCTCCGAGTCCTCTTGCGGCGCTCGAACGGTTTGCCAAAGCGCAATGGTAAAGAGCACTCCGGCGCTCAACTCGATGAAACCGGTCGGAGCCATCCAGCGAATCACCTCGGGATGCGTCACGCCCAGCGATTCCAGGCTGACCCGGCCAATTGCTCCGAGATTGGCGAGCCAAAACACAACCGGAGCCGTCCAAGTCATGGCGGGAGCGCGGCCCTCCATCACCGGAATCATCCGGTAGGCCATTCCGAAAATCATCATGGAAACCCAGCCTACGGTGAGAGCGTGACGGAATGCTCCCCAATAGGGCGGAGCAGGGATGGAGCCTCCCAAGATGGTCGAGGCGGCGAGGACTGCCTCCATGACCAGCGCCACAGCCAGCCAAACATAGGCCGCACGCACCAGCCAGAGCCATGCCGGAGGCACGCCTTCGCCAGCCGCTTCCGAGGCGGACTCTTTCGGAGATGCTTGCGGTTTTTGAAATGGATTCAGACCGATGAGAAACGCAGTTCCGGCGGCCAGTTCCACCAAGGCTCCGGCCAGGATCGCGCCCTGCCCATTGGCAGCGCCGCCGAGCCGCATCAGTTGTCCCGAGGCGAAGAGCAGCACGCCGGCGTTCCAGGCTGCCAGCACCAGGCGCTGCAAACGCGCTCCGGCTACATGCCGGAAGTCCAGCATCAGAGGAATCGTTCGGAGCGTCACGCCGAAAATAAATAGCCCCGTGAAGCCCATCAGCGTCACGTGCAGATAAGCCTCATCCACTGGCCTGCCCAATATGACGGCGTTGCCTTCCACCACCGCAGCTGCGGCATGAACCAACAGGATCGCTTGAGAGACCAGCAGCCACCCGGCGCCCCATTTCAAATACTGCGCATAAGGCTCATTCCGTTTCGGACTCAACCGCACGGCCTGAAGGACGATCCGCAGGAAAAGCGCCGCGGCCGCAACCTCGGCCACCGCTCCCAGGAAGACCCAGTTGGCCGCCCAGCGCTCGGCTGAAAAAGGCTGGTAGAAGATGCGAAGCAGGATGCCGGTGATCATCAGCCCGTAAGAGGTGCGGAGGATGGATGGACTCGGAAGGCTCACGACCAGGAAGCGCGGCAATGCGAAATAGGCGATGCCCATGATAAACAGGGTGACCCATCCGCTCAATTGCACGTGCCCGTGCCCCTGGACATGCACTGTCCAACCAGGCCAAAGCTTGGCCATCTCGAAGGTGCCATAACGTGAGATCTCCAGCAGAAAGAGTGCCCCGGTTAAACAGCCGCCCGTGATGAATGCAATTGTCGCGCTGCGGACAAAGAGCCGGGGTAGGATACGAGCGTCCACGGCCGGGGCGACGTTGGCCGAGGCAGAAATGGCTGCGCCTGCAGGCCGACCCGAGGCCCCCCCCGAGGAAACCATCGATGAGCCGCCCGGTTGCACTCCGCCCGAGACCGCCTGGCCGATTTGCGTGAGCAGCGTATCGAGCGAAATCTGGTGAACGCGGGCGAATAACGACAAGGGCTCCGTGGGCCCCTCCGGACCACCGCAGCCCATCAATCCATATTGGTCGAAGACGCCTCGCGTCGCCGGGAACTTTTGAATGATCTCTCGAACGCTGGTGTTCTCGTTAAATTGCTTCTCATTTGCCATAGCTCGTTACCTCGTTTCCGGCGCTTTCTGAAGTTACTTTTCGCATTACAGATACAAAGTTAGCGTTTCGGCCAGGACCGTGCGATGACTTCAGTCACAGTTTGCAACATGGCTAAGAGAATAGGTAGGATTCGGAAGGGGAAGGCGGGGGCACCCGCGCCAAGTCAGCGTCCTTCAACAAAAGTCAAAAGCCGTTTCATTTCCGCCGGTTGGAGCGGGTCTTACCGCCGTGCAGGACTGGATGGCGCCGACGATATCGGAAATTTCCAAGGGCTTTTTCACCACACAGTTAAACCCCGCGCCCAAGGCCCGTTCGGTGAGTTCGGAGTCGGCTTCGGCGGAGATCAGGATGGAAGCGATGTGTGGGAACACCTGCCGCACTGCTGTTAAGACGTCGAAGCCCGTGTGGTCGTCCCCCAGTCGCCAGTCGCTGACCAGAACGTCGAAGGGATGCTCCGTGCCCAGCCTCACACCCTCGTCCACGGTTGGCGGCGCAGCAACCCAATAGCCTTCCAGTCTCAAGGAGCGAGTCATCCACCATCGCAGGAGTTGATTGTCCTCGATCAATAGTATTCGTGTGTGCTCCATCGTCATCACCGAAAACTCCAGGGGGTCACCCAATGACCAGCAATCCATTGACCAAAAATGTTGCAATGGAGTGCGACGAGCTAACTCACTGAAATCCTGTACGTTACGGTGGAAAATGAATTTGCCGAAGCGGCCGGAGAGCGGGAAACCTCGCGTCCGTTGGTCCATGCTTTGCGCCATTTCGCCAACGAAGCGCACCGGTCCGTGTGAACTGCACTGGTTCCCGAAGGAGTGGAACCTGGCAATCTGAGGAGGGTATTCAGTTCCGGCGGAGCAGTTGCAGGACTTTTTCGATCAGTTGCTTGGCGTCGTAAATCGGCTTTTCCAGGTAATCGTCAGCGCCGGAAGCGGCCAGGAGCCGTTCGCGGTCGCCCGCCATGGCGTGAGCGGTTGCCAGCAGGATGGGAATCTTGCCGGGCGACCGTTCCCGCAGCAGACGCGCCAGCTCGACGCCATCAATGTTTCGTCCTTCCCATTCGGTTGCGCTCAGCGACACGTCGAGGATCGCCAGATCTACGCGCCCCGCCTCGATTTCCGCCAGCATCTCGTCGACCTTTTCCGTCACGATGCAGGCAAAGCCTCCGGCCCGCTCGAGCGCCAAGCGGTAAAACTTGGCTATCAGAGGGTGGTCTTCGACGATGAGAATCGAAAGCGGTTTTGCTGGCATGTGTTGAGTTGTCGATGTCACGGCGTCAAGGTTTCATTTTGTGGCCCGGACGGCCTTGGGCGCAGGCGGCTGCAGGGTGTCGATGGATTGCTGGGAGGCCAGAGGCGCGGTAAACCAAACCAGGATTCCCCGACCGCTTTTGCCTTCCTCCAGACCGATCTTGCCGCCCATCAACTCCACCAGTCTGCGGGAGATCGCCAAGCCCAGCCCGGCGCCCCCCACGCGGCGGGAATTGGATGGGTCCACCTGGAAAAATTTCTCAAAAATCGAGTTGCGTTTCTCCGGTGGCACGCCGATTCCGGTGTCCTCGACCTCCACGCGGACCAAGGTTGGCTGCTCGACACCGAATTCGTCGCCGGGGTTCGTGTTCAGCAACGCTCTCACCGTGACCGATCCATAGTTTGTGAATTTTACGGCGTTCGAGAGCAGGTTCAGCAGCACTTGCCGGAGGCGCACCTCGTCGGCGCGAACCATCGGCAGAGCGACACCCGCGGTGGCGTCGATCAAGCTGAGACTCTTCTCCGCCGCCGTAATGGCGACCAGAGGCAGCGTGGAGTCGAGGACGGCGCGCAGGGAGACCGTTTCGGATTGCAACGCGAGCTTGCCAGCCTCGATCCTGCCGATGTCGAGAATATCGTTCACCAGTCCCAGCAGGTGCTGCGCGGATGCGAAGACATCGTGCAGTAACTGGCGTTCTTCCTCGGGGCTGGAGCATAGGCCGTCCAGGATCAGCTTGGTGAAGCCCAGGATGGAATTGAGAGGAGTGCGCAGCTCGTGGGAAACGTGGGCCAGAAACTCGTCTTTGCTCTGGCTGGCCTCGGCCAGGTCACGATTGGCTCGCTCCATCTGCTCGTTCAGCGACCGCAGATTCTGAACCGTGGCGTGCATATAGGATTCGCACATGAGGTTCAGGTCCAGGTCCAGGATCTTTCCCATGGCCAGAGCCACAACGTGCTGTTGCTCTCCCTGAGGGAATTCCTGCAGCAGGCATTCATTGAAGAAAGCGCGGACGACGCCCATCGCGCTGATCATGTACTTCTGCTCCAGCCCGATGCGCACGTGCCGGTAGCCGATCTGGAATCGCTCTTCCGCATAGGCCTGATCGTAGACGCCGGTGAAAAGCCCTCCGGCCCACCGCTGCAGAGTTTGCTTGAGCCGCACGATCTGCTCTTCGCCGCCCGTGAAGACTCGAAAGGCATTGGCATGGAATGGAATCTGAGAATAAAAGCGCTCCGCCATCTCCGGAAAATATTTCTCCAGGCGCGGCCCGAGGGAACGCAACAGCAGTTCATCTTCCTCCGTGAAAGCGAGGTAACGCTTCATTTCGTCGATAAAGGATTCCAAGCGACCCCCTGTTCCCGCCGGTTCCGCCGTGGGGTAATGTAGTATATTATCACGGTGAGGGCGGGGGAAAGGCCTCGCCTTCGATAGGTTTTTTTCGGGAGAACAGTGGCAAACGTACGGATCGACTGGCGGTTGAAGGCAATCTTGCCCGTGGCGGTGGTGCTGCTGGGCGGGATGCTGGTCTTCATTTGGGTCACGCTTTCGCTGAGCGATCCCGAGCGCACCAAGGTGATCCTGGTGGCGGCGGGCGGCGCCCTGGCCATCTGCGCCGTCATGCTGGGGGCTCTGGCGGTGCTCTTCCAGCGGCCTTTGGCAGAGATGCGAAAGAAGATCGCCCAGCTCCGCGACGGAGATATGAACGTCACGGCCAGCTTCGCCGACCGCAACGACGAAATCGGCGACCTGGGGCGCAACTTTAATGAAATGGTGCGCCAATTGCGGGAGAGCCGCGAACAGCTCCAGCAGAGGCACCGCACCCAGGTGTCGCGCGCCGAACACTTGGCCACATTGGGCGAGCTGGCCGCCGGACTGGCCCACGAAATCCGCAATCCCCTGGCGGGGATCGCCGGCGTGCTGGAAGTCATCGGCCAGGACCTGCCCGAAACCAGCCCCGCCCGCGAGGTCTGGAAGGAAGTACAGCAGGAGATCCGCCACATCCAGCGAATCCTGAACGACCTGCTCGACTACGCGCGCCCCCGCTCCCCGAAGATTCAGGCGGCCGACTTGAACGCTACCGCGGAACATTCCGTGAGGCTGGCGCGGCAGCAGGTCCTTTCCCGTCCGATTGACATCGAACTTTTCCCGGCCGGACAGCTTCCGCCCGTGGAGCACGATACGGCGCAATTGCAGCAGGTCCTCCTGAACCTTTTGTTGAACTCGATTCAGGCCATCGACGGACCCGGCCGGATCGAGGTGCGCCTGGAATTAAACAACGGCTCCGCCGTCGTCACGGTTACCGACACCGGGCGAGGCATCGAACCAGCCCAGCTTGCCAATATCTTCCGCCCTTTCTTCACGACCAAGGGAAAAGGCACGGGGTTGGGCCTGTCGCTAGCGCAGCGGATCGTCCAGGAGCACGGCGGACACATCGAAGTCGCCAGCACGCGCGGAAAGGGCACCTGCTTCACTGTTTTTCTGGCACTTCGAAAAGCCGAGACGGAAAAGGCCTATTCAAAGTAGAATAGAAAGTTATGGCGGATGAAAAAATACTGATTGTAGACGATGAGAAACTGGTTCGCTGGTCGCTGCTCCAGAAATGCGAGGAATGGGGATATCAGGCGATCGAAGCTGAAGACGGCGGCGCGGCGCTGCGCGTCGCACACCGCGACTCGCCGGACCTGGTGCTGCTCGATGTTCATTTGCCCGACATCGACGGGGTGGAGATCCTGAAGCGCCTCAAGGAGTCGGGCGACACCCGTGCCGTCATCATGATGACGGCCGACCCGCAGCTCGACGACGTGAAAGCGGCCATCAAGCTGGGCGCCTATGATTTCGTCGGGAAGCCGCTCGAGTTCGACGAGCTGCTGGTCACGATTCAAAACGCGCTCGAAGCCACCCGCCTCCGCAGCGAAGTCGAGTCCCTGCGCGGCGAGGTGCGCCGCCGCACCGGATACCGCGACGTGGTCGGCGTCTCGCAGAAAATGACCGACCTGATGAACTTCGTCCGCAAAGTCGCCTCCAGCGAGGCCACCACCATCCTGATCCAGGGCGAAAGCGGCACCGGCAAGGACTTGATCGCCAAGGCCATCCATTATCAGAGCGCGCGGCAGGACAAGCCATTTGTTGCGATCAACTGTTCCGCCATCCCGGAGCAGTTGATGGAGGCGGAGTTGTTCGGCCACGAAAAGGGCGCTTTTACCGACGCCAAGGCGATGAAGAAAGGATTATTCGAGGTGGCCCACGGCGGAACGCTATTCCTCGACGAGATCGGAGAACTGTCGCTGCTGTTGCAGGCGAAGCTCCTGCGAGTCCTGGAAGACCAGGTGATTCGCCGCGTCGGTGGCGTGCGCGACATGCAGGTGGACGTGCGCGTGACGGCGGCCTCCAACCGCGATCTCGAGCGCGCCGTCCGCGACGGCCATTTCCGCCAGGACCTTTATTACCGCCTCGCCATTATTTCCATCTTCATCCCGCCTCTGCGCGAGCGCAAAGAGGATGTTCTGCCGCTGGCCGATTTCTTCATCGACCATTACAACCGCAAGTTCCGCAAGTCGATTCGCGGCGTGACGGAAGAGGTGCGCCGCCTGATGGTGAACTACGACTGGCCGGGAAACGTTCGGGAGCTGAAGAACGCCATCGAACGCGCCATGATCCTGGAAGAAGAAACGGTTCTGCGCCCCGTCTATCTTCCGTTCCCAGTCGCCCAATCGTCCCACTCGGGCGCTACGGCTTTTGAGCAGACTTCGTCGCCCGCGGTGGGCGGCCGTCCGCTCGCCAACGGACGATGGCTGCCGCCTCTCTCCGTACCCGAAGGGGGAACCTCGCTCGAAGAAGTCGAGCGCGCCCTGCTGGAACTCGCGCTCCAAAAAGCCGGCGACAACCAGACCCACGCCGCCCGCCTCCTCGACATCAGCCGCGACGCACTCCGCTATAAAATGAAAAAGTTCGGTCTCATCCATGCCGAAGAGGAAGAGTTGAACGCCTGAGGGGAGGCGGCCGCAGCGTCGGCAATTCTGTCGGCTCATGGGGCCGCAGGGAAAGCGTCGCTGCCCAGTTGCCAATACGTACGAAAAGGCGTACGCTTCGATTATGAACACGATGAACGCCAGCGACGCACGGGAGAAACTTTACCGGCTGCTCGACGATACGGCCGCCGCGCATGAGCCGGTCCTGATCACCGGGCGGCGATCCAACGCCGTTCTGATCAGCGAGGAGGACTGGAGGGACATTCAGGAGACACTCTACCTTCTCTCCATCCCCGGAATGCGCGAATCGATCCGGCAAGGCCTGAAGACGCCCGTAGAGAAGTGCAAGAAGGAACCGGGCTGGTGAAGGATTGGCGACTTGTCTACACGAGGCAGGCGCAAAAGGACGCCAAGCGGCTTTCCTCCTCCGGCCTGAGGCCCAAAGCAGAAGCGATTCTGGAAATTCTAGCCTCTAATCCGTTCCAGACGCCCCCGCCGTTTGAAAAGCTCGTCGGCGACCTTCAAGGCGCCTGCTCCCGCCGTATCAATATTCAACACCGTTTGGTTTATCAGGTTCTGGAAAAAACCAGGATTGTAAAAGTGCTTCGCATGTGGACCCATTACGAATAATTGAAGCCGCGACGGCCGATACGGCCATGATCCGTTCTTTCATTCCGGCCGCAGTGTTCTCTCCATCAGTTTGCGAACCGTGTCCTGGGGTGAGCACTGGTGATACAACAAAGCGTACATCTGCTCCGTGATCGGCATCTCGACACCCTTTTGTTTTGCAAGCTGGAGGGTTGCAGCCGTGGTGTTGATGCCTTCGGCGACCGTTCGCATCGACTGTAAGATTTCCGGAAGGCTGCGGCCCCGTCCGAGTTCCACGCCCACGGTGCGATTCCGGCTGAGCGCTCCGGTGCAGGTCAGCACCAGGTCGCCCAATCCGGCCAAGCCCGCCAGCGTTTCGCGCCGCGCGCCGCAGGCGCAGGCCAGCCGCGTGATCTCCGACAGTCCCCGCGTGATCAGCGCGGCGATGGCGTTCGAGCCCAGCCCCAGCCCGTCCGACACTCCGGCGGCGATCGCAATCACGTTTTTCACCGAGCCTCCGATTTCGACGCCGGTAACATCCGTATTGGTGTAAAGGCGGAACGCGGAGTTCGAGAAACGCTTTTGGAGCAGGCGCGCCAGATCTTCGTCGGCCGACGCGATGACGACGGCGGCGGGCGATCCTCGTCCCACCTCGCGAGCGAAGGTAGGCCCGGAGAGCACCGCAATTCGCGGGTGGAAGTGGGGCCGGAGCGTCTCGTCGATCACCTGGCTCATCCGAAGAAGGGTGTCGCTCTCCAGCCCTTTCGTAGCACTAACGAAAAGCCGTTCTCCGTCCGAAGGCCGGCACAGCACGCGCAGCATCTGCTCGTAAATCGAACGGACGTGATGCGAAGGCACAACGGTCAGCACGACTTCGGCCCCCTCCAGCGCCGTGGCGAGGTCCGTCGTCGGCTCGACGTTTTCGGGGATAAAAAAGCCGGGAAGATAGAGATCGTTCACCCGGGTCTTCGCGAGCGACTCGCAAAGCTCCGGCTCATAGACCCACAGACGGATTCGCTCCGTGCTCTGCGCCAGCCGGATCGAAAGCGCCGTTCCCCAGCCGCCCGCGCCGATGATCGCAAGGTTCTTCATAAGCCTCGAATCTCGCTAGGAGAGTGACCGCGCTCGTCGCTGGTCGCGTTTCACTTCCCCTGTGACCGCTCCCTTCCGGGCGCCCCGGCGTCCGTAGCCCCGGACTCTGGGGCGCAGGGCGCGGCTCGGATTCCCGTCCGGATCTCTTCGCCCGCGAGCAACCTGTGAATGTTTGTGCTATGCCGCGAGACGATCAGAACCGCTCCGATCACGGCCGCTGCCAGCGAGTACGGAGACGCGTCGCCCGAAGCGAGCAGAACGAACGGAAACGCTACGACCGCCGCGATCGAACCGAGCGACACATATCGTGAGAGCGACGCGACCATCGCAAACAGAGCTGCCACGCACATCACCGGGAACGGAGCGATTCGCAAAAACGCTCCCAATCCCGTGGCCACTCCCTTACCGCCGCGAAACTTTAGGAACACCGGAAAGATATGTCCCGCGATGGCAGCCACCGCTGCCAGGCTAGCCCATTCCGGCGCGTGTCCGGCGAAGATTCCAGCCAGAGCTACCGCCACGTAGCCCTTGGCTCCGTCCAGCAGAAACGTAGCGGCGCCGGCCGCGATTCCGGCTCCCCGGAGGACGTTGGTGGCTCCGATGTTTCCGCTCCCGATGGCGCGAACGTCGCCGCCCTGCCGGAGACGGTAGAGCAGATACCCGAAGGGGATCGAGCCCAGCAAGTACGCTTCAATGAATACCAGAATGATCTTTGAGAGCATTGACCCTGTCATGGATTCTTCGAAGTAGAAGCGGTTGCATAACTCGGTTGCAGGTATTGTAAGGGCACGGTTAAAACCGTGCCCTTACGGGAATCCGAGAAGGTCCTGCAACAGAGTCTAACCCATCTCGCGCGCTATTCCGGCCGGACCTCAAGCGGTTGAAAACTCGACGCTGCTTTAGGCAGTACCGGGTGAAATTTTAAACCGCGCGATTTTAGTGTATACCGAACCGCCCGAGGAGGGTTTGCTCTCGTAGAGAAAAAACTCCTCCGCGGAAAACGATCCCATCGTCAGCGGCTGCCGCGCATTCAATACTTCTTCAATGGCGGGAATTTTTCTCGGAGCGGAGAGCCTTCCCAGCGTCAGATGCGGTGAGAACTCGCGTTTCTCCCGCTCGAATCCCAGCGGCTCGAGAGCTTGCTCGACGCGCAACGCCAGGTCTCGCATTGGAGCGCCACCTTCGATGCCCAGCCAGATCACGCGCGGAGAGCGCGCATTCGGAAAGTATCCGGAGCCTTGGATGGCAACCGGGAACGGCGCAGGAAAATGAACCGTCGCCAGGCTCTTCTTGACGATCTCCACCTTGGTGGCCGGAACTTCGCCGAGAAACTTCAGCGTGATGTGCAAACCTTCGGGGCGCGACCACCGGATTTTCGCGTCGGCCTGTCTCAGCGTCTCGATCAGCTCGTCGATGCTCGCGCGAATGGCGGCGGAGATATCAATTGCTACGAAAGTACGCATGGGATGTGAAAGCAGCCCAGGACGCCGGAAAATTATTCTCTCACCCGCAGCAAGGCGCGGCGCAGCATATCCAGAGCCGCCTGCGAGGCCTGCCAGCGGATGATCTCGCGATCGCCGGGAAAGCGCCGTTCGAGGACCTGCGTGCCGCTGGCCTGCGCCAGGGCTATAAATACCAGTCCCACGGGTTTCTCCGCCGTAGCTCCGCCCGGTCCGGCGATTCCCGTAATACTGGCGCCGAAGGTAGTTCCAGCACGCGTGCGAACACCTTCCGCCATGGCCTGTGCAACGGCGGCGCTGACCGCGCCATGCTCTTCAACAAGGTCCGGAGAGACGCCGGCCAAATCCGATTTTGCGACGTTGCTATAGCAGACCGCGCCTCCCCAAAAATAGGAAGAGCTGCCGGCGACACTCGTGATCCGCTGTGCCAGAAGCCCCCCGGTACAGCTTTCCGCAACGGCGACCGTCGCCTCGCGCTCGCCCAGCGCCCGTCCCACCACCACTTCCAGGCTCTCTCCCGCAGTCGAAAAGATATATTTGTGCAGGACCCTTTCGAGTTGCGGCGAGAGTTCATCGAGTAGCGCGAGCGCCTCGGCTTCATCCTTGCCGAAGCTTTTCAAATGCAGTTGGATTTCGCCGAGTGTCGAAAGGATCGTAGTGACGGGATTCGTATACTGTATGTAAATCGGAGCGCTCAGTTCGTCGGCGGCGGACTCGGTGATTCCGGTCATGCGCAGGACCCGCGTGCGGATGGCGGCAGGCGGGAGAGACTTCCGCAGGCGCGGAATGCATTCGGTTTCAAACATGGGGCAGAGCTCGCGCGGCGGGCCGGGGAGCAGGATCATGATTTTCCCGCCTTCCTCGATCCACAATCCCGGCGCCGTGCCCTTGGCGTTTTTGACGATCTCGGCGCCGTCGATGACCATCGCCTGGCGAAGGTTGATCTCGGGCATGCGCAGGCCGCGGAAGCGAAAACGCGCCTCAAGTCCCGCCACGATACTTTCTTCGCGATGGAGCGTGCGTCCGAGCGCGGCCGCGACGCACTCCCGCGTCAGGTCGTCCTCGGTGGGGCCGAGACCGCCGATGGCGATGACGATCGGGGATCGCTTCCAGGCGAGCGTGATCGCATCCGTCAACCGCGCCCGCTCATCGCCCACCACGATTTTCGAGACGACATCCACACCGATCCGGTTGAGATGTTCGGTGATGAAAAGGGAATTGGTGTCGGAGCGGTGAGGCGTGAGCAGTTCCGAGCCGATGGCGATGATTTCCGCGTTCATGGAAAGGCAGTGACGAGTGACAAGTGACGAGTTGCGTAGTGGTAGCCACGGCATGTTTTTTATGCTGTGGTCTTTTCCCCGGAACGAACCCGGAACGTACCCACGGCACAGAAAACGTGCCGTGGCTACCACTGGTCACGGGTCACCGATTTTTCAGCAGCGGCCTGCCTCGAACGTTCCAGTTCAGGTGGTAGACCGACTGGTTGCCGGCCAGAATCGCGGCGGGTCCTTGCGTGAACGCGAGTCCCACCAAGCCGAATCCAGAGACCACCAGTTCGGCCTTGGCCTGCGGCGTGATCCGGAAGATACCTCTTCGACCGGCGTGCGAGGCCGCCACGTAAAGGTTCTGTTCGGCGTCGAAGGCCATGCCTTGCGGGCGTCCGAGTCCGCGGAAGAATTTAGTGACCTCGCCGGCCCTGGAGATTCGGTAAACACAATCGTAGCTCGACGTGGTCGGGCCGGTGACGTAAAGAAAACCCTCCGGCCCGAAGGCGAGGTGATAGGCCGAAATGCTGGGTTCCAGCGTTGCAAAGACGAAGATCTGGCGGTCGGGCGCGATCTTGAAGATGGTGCCGCTGCGGTCTCCCACGTAGAGAAACTGTTCTTCGTCAAAAGCGATGCCGGTGGCAACTCCCATTCCTTCCGCGAAGACGGCCACGGTCCCGCCGGCGGACGCCCGGTAGATGTTGCCGTCGTGGCGGCTGGAGATGTAGAGAAAATTGTTGCCGTCGAAGGCCAGCCCGGTGGGGTTCATGATCTCGCTGAGGAACGGCTTGACGTTGTAGTTGGTGTCGATGCGGTAGATGGAAACCGGGACTTTCTGGCCGCGCGATCCGCTGAAGGTAACGTAGATGTTGCCGTCTTTGTCGATGGCGGGATTAGCCACCGGATGCATGTTTTCGGCGATGACCAAGCCAATCTCGACCGGCGCTGAATTGCTCCAGTGGTCGGACCCTCCCACAGTGACCTCGCACGAAATCGCTCCCTCCGGCACTCGCGCCACGACGTAGCGATCGGAGCCGACCACTAAGCTGGCCTCCACGCCGCCAAAGCGCACGCGGGGACGCTCGGCGCCGTTGTAGCAGAATCCCTCGCCCCGGATTTGGAGTTCGCCTCCGGCGATGGCGGATGCGGGAAACACCTGTTCGATATGCGGTTTATCGTTCATACTCCGCCGGTTGAAAAGTTGGGATAAATATCTCGTCATCGAAAGGACACCCGGAAGACGCAGCGGGAATAGAACCTTCGTCTCCGTTCCCAGCCGAAACAGACGGAAGGATTTCTGATAGGCTCATTTTGCATTGGCTCGCCCCTCCCCATGCGGAAAGGCCAAAGCCCATTATCTCCATCCTGAAGTTTATTATAGCTTTAAATCAGGTGTCAGTATAAGACCGCGTGTCCGATATTTCCAGACACATCTGTGGCCGCTCAACCGTCCTCGTCTTCGGAACCCTCCTCGAGCGCGGAAGCCGACGGTGAATCTTCTGAGTCGGGCAGGGGAGCGGGTATCCGATAGTTTCCGTTCACCCAGTTTCCCAGATCGAGGAGCCGGCACCTCTCGCTGCAAAAGGGAAATTCCGGAGCGGACTTTGCAACGCGTTTCTTGCAGATGGGGCAGGTAAATCGCGTCATTCGCATCATGATTCCTAAAGCGGATTCAGAACAGCAGGCCCCCATAGCCGACGGCCATTCGGAAAGAGCCTTCCGGCACGACATCGTAGCTGGTAGTGTATTCGACCAGATGCCCGCGCTGCGCGCCCAGCGCTCGCGCGGCCTCGACGGTGGCGGCCAATGCTCCCGCTCCGCAAGCGTTGCGGTGACTCCGTGCCTCTTCGAGAATCTCCGGAGCCCGCATTTCTTCGGCGAGTTGGAGTATCCGTGCATCGTTTTGCTGCATCCACCGATGCGCGCCGCTCCCGTATCCGGCCGGCGTGAATGAGTACGCATCTCCATAGTGCGTCAGGTCGGTCGAGCCGATCACCACCGCGGTCCGCTCGTATTCCTTCAGGATTTCGCCGACTCGTCTCCCGACTTCGAGCGCTCTAGAATCCGGATTGACCGCGACGGGAACAAACTTCGCTTTGGGAAACAGGTGTTTGAGAAACGGCAACTCGACCTCGATCGAATGCTCTCCCTGGTGGACTTTCGGATCGTCGTCGATCCACTCATGCGCCGCATCGAGAATTCTCGCGGCCAGGTCCTCGTCAACCTCCATCACGCCCAAAGGCGTCTGCCATCCGCCGCGTGCATAGATGCCGTTGATCCCCGCCCAGCGGTGCACGGCACCGAAGATCACAAATGTTTCTGGATTTTTGCGACGACGAATGGATTCAAACACCTTCGCGGCCACCGCGCCCGAATACATCCAACCGGCATGGGGAACGACGCCAGCGACGGGAGTGGCCGGCTCGCTGGGGACAGAAAAGCCCGCGATGAATTTTCCGATGGAACGTGCGCAGTCCCCGGAATAAAACTGCGACGCATAGGCTGCCCTCACCGGCATGGAACGGCTCCGTGTTAGTGTTAGTAGTTTACACCTGAATGGGTGGGCGAGAGAGGGCGGGTTGTGGGTCAGTTTCCGATCTGCCGACTAATTAATTACTGGCAGTGTCCGTTTCGCAAAACTCGATCCTAATTTTGACCAATTTCCCCGATTCATTAACGTCTCTATAGACATCGAACAGACCGTCACCCCAGGTTGTCATGAAATTGCACACCGTTGCTCCACCAACCTCGGTCATACCCGATTCGGTCGAACTCTCCCTCGTAGGTTTCATCACTCGCCAATGGTGAGAATGGGGGCGATAGTCCGTTGCGAATTTCAGGTCTTTCTTTTTCCGGTATTTCTCAACCGATAGTCCGCGCTTCTGCGCAAAAGCTTCTCGTACATCTGTCCATCCAAATTCATCCTGTGTCAGGCGCGGTGCGTCCAGCGCGCGTGCTGCAATTTCGGCATCGCGGCCCCAAAATATAAAGTCGGCCAAACCATCTAACGACTTCTCGTGCTGCCACGCACCGAGTGCGTCCACATCGGCGACGAGCAGTCGCCCATAGTCAACTCCCACGCTTCCGACCATTTCGGACCGGGCGATGGGTACTTGAGGACGGCATTCTATCAATACTCTTTCCCATCGCTCGTTCTCTTGGCCGCCCAATCGTTGCCCAAAAACTGAGAGCGGTACAGAGGTGGGAACGTCGCCCACAACGGCGGCCCACACGCCATAAAACAGGATTTCGCCTGCTCCGCCACCATGCTGGATCGCCAGATTCACGCGCTGTCGATGAGGAATACAAGGGCGTATTACCTCGAAGTGCGCATCCAGGCCATGCTTACCGACTAAATCGGTGAGTTTCTTCTCCAATTTTGGATTGTCTGGGGGTTGGTCATAAATGAACAAGGGATGCCACGACATACCGAGCATGCGGCCTGCCTGTTCAGCATCAGCCCCCACGACGCGAAGATCGACAAAAGTGTTAGCGCGTGCTGTTGCCTCCTCGGTATCCAGCGCCCCATCGGGCATCATCGGTGGTCGATCGTGGGACCAAATTTCCAGATAGCCAGTGTCGATCACGATCAACACACCTGATGGACAAGTCACAAAGCCAAGCTGTTCGCGGTCCGGCATAGAAGCTCCCACAATTCCAATGATCAACCTTCCCGTTACAAATCACCGGCATTGTATCTTCACTTGTAAGATAAAGGCGCTACCCGGAAATTGACCGACAACCGTAAGAGAATGGCCGTGCCAGCCAATGCGAAATCCTTCTTCGGGCCGAGTGCGATCCTCAAAACGGAATATCGTCGTCGGTAATCTCCGGCTGGGCCGGACCAAAGTCGTCTTCCTGGGACTGCGTCGTGCGGGCCGGTGCGGCGGCGCGGAGAGGAGGCTCGGCTCCGCCTTCGCCGCGGCCGCCGAGTGCGATTACATTATTCGCGACGATGTCGGTGGCGTATCGCTTTTTGCCTTCCTTGTCTTCCCAGGTGCGATTCTGGATGCGGCCTTCTACATAGACGAGGCGGCCTTTGGTGATATATTGGGAGCAGAATTCAGCGGTTTTTCCCCAAGCCACGATATTGTGCCAGTCGGCCTCGTCCTTCCACTCTCCGGTTTTGTCCTTGGAGCGGCGGTTGGTTGCCAGGGAAAATTTCGCCATGGCCTGGCCGGAGGGCGTATAAGTTACTTCCGGATCTTTCCCTAGATGTCCCACTAAGATTACTTTGTTGACGCTTCCTGCCACTGCATCCTCCTACATCGAACCGGGTGGTTTTTTGAGGTCCCGATTATAGCACGGGGGAAACCAGGTTTCAGGCGGCAGTTGTAGCCACGGCATGACTTTTATGCCGTGGGCTCGTTCCGGGTGAAAAGCCCACGGCACACAAAACGTGCCATGGCGATTTCGCGAATCCGTTTTCTCATCCGGCCTGCATCCGGCCTGCATATTGACAGGCGCGGCGACGGCAGCGGAGAATATCTGCGGAGAATGGCCGATCGCTGGCGCTAGCGAGCGGCCGTCTTGGAAGATTGTAATTTGGGGAGTCACAACCATGGTGGAAACATGCCAACGCACCTTCGATATCGGCGATCCGCTGCCCGAGGAATATCACGATCTGTTGGTCCGGATGCTGACGCACGAAGGCGAGCGAACCGGCAACCGCAGCTTCATGCTCTTCTTTGAGAGCGTGCTGGACAACGCCGGAAAGTATGCGCCCAATGACGATGCCAAGCTCACCATGGCCGGCTACGTCGCCGAGGAGATGAAGCACTGCATCATGTTCCACCGGCTGGTGATGGAGGTGGACAAGAAACTGGCCTTTGCCGACACTCCGTTTGCGCACTATGCCTTCCATATTCCGCGCAATACATGGACGGATCAGAATCTGTTTAACTTGTTTTTGGATCTCAACGGCGCGTTCCACGCCGGAGAGTGGCGCCATTCGAGCTACCTTCCGCTGGCCCGCATGGCTCCCACCATCGAGAAGGACGAGTTCGGCCACTCCGACTTGGGATACCGGTTCCTCGCAGAGACCTGCAAAACTCCCGAGGGAAAGGCCGAGGTGCAGGAGAAACTTTACATCTGGTATCCGGCGGCGCTCGACACTTTCGGGACCTCCACCTCCAAGCGAACTCCGCGCTATCTCTACTGGGGGTTGAAAACCATGACCAACGAAGAGATGCGCCAGGAGTATAAGCGCTACGTGGATCAAAAGCTGCTTGCCCTGGGCTTAACCTTGCCGGATGAGAAAGCAAACCGGCGGTTTTTGTAAAGGAACCGGCGAGTCCTGGCGGCGAATGGGATACTTGAAGAAAAATCCGCAATAACAATAAAAGGAAAGAGATGCTTGAAGGCTGCGTGCCCTGGCCGGATGACTTTGCTCAGCGCTATGTGCGACAGGGATTCTGGGAATCGAGGACCCTGGCCGATCTGTTGCGAGACTCCACGCTGACCTTCCCGGAGCGCATCGTCGTCGCCGACGGCGCGAAGTCGCTCTGCTACAAAGAACTCGACCAGCTTTCGACCCGCCTTGCCGGACACCTTCTCGAACGCGGATTCCGACCGCGCGATATTGTCCTGTTGCAGCTTCCCAATACCTGGGAGTTCATGGTCGTATTTTTTGCGCTGCAAAAGATCGGCGTCATCCCCGTCATGTGTCTGCCGCCGCACCGGCAGACGGAGTTGAGTTTCTTCGCTCAACTGACGGGAGCACGGGGATACTTCTTCGCTCCCGAGTTCCGCGGCTTTAATTACCTGGCGATGGCGCGAGAGCTTCAGAGCGCTCTTCCTCGATTGGAATTTCTGGTGGCAACGGGCGACGGGTCCGAGCCGGGAGTGTCCTATCTTGGAGCGTGGCTCGATCAGCCGCTGCGGGACGGCGATACCGGAAAATTTCTCGACGCGCATCGCTCCGATCCATTCGATGTTGCGTTTTTTCTGCTCTCCGGCGGGACCACGGGAGTTCCAAAACTCATTCCCAGGACGCACTCGGACTATATTTACAATGCCAAAGTGTGCGCGCAGGCGCTGGGCTGGGGGCCGGAGACGGTTTTCATGGTGGTGATTCCGGCGGCGCACAACTTTCCGCTGGGAGCACCCGGAATGGTCGGAGCGTTATTGATGGGCGGGAGCGTCGCCATGAGCCGAGCCACGGACCCGGATACGGTATTTGATGCGATCCAGAGGCACAAAGGGACCTTCCTCGCGGCCAGCCCGGCGCTGCTCATCACGCTTTTGAATTCTCCGCAGATGGCCAAGTACGATCTGCGCTCGTTGCGGTTCGTCTGCGCGGGCGGGCAAAAAATGTTGCCCGAGCTGGTGGACCGAACCTGGACGACGTGGAGCTTCCTGACGCCGGGACACGCGTTTGGTATGGCGGAGGGCCTCATCAATCTCACACGTCCGGACGATCCTCGCGAGGTGATCCGCCAAACGCAGGGCCGGCCCGTCTCACCCGCCGATGAAATCAAAATCGTGGACGACGGCGGCAGCGAAGTCGCGCCGGGCGAGGTCGGGGAGTTGCTGACGCGCGGGCCTTACACCATCCGGGGTTACTATAAGGCGGAGGAGCACAATCGCACGGCATTTACTCCCGACGGTTTTTACCGCACCGGCGACATGGTGCGCCTCCACCCGAGCGGCAATCTGGTGGTGGAAGGCCGCAGAAAAGATATGATCAACCGGGGAGGCGAGAAGATCAGCGCCGAAGAGATCGAGAACCTGATCCTGTGCCATGAGAGCGTTCACATGGCGGCGGTGGTCGCCATGCCCGATCCCATCATGGGAGAAAAAGGCTGCGCCTTTGTGATCCCCCGGCCGGGACGCACTCTGACGCTCGAAGAGCTGGCGGGCTTCCTCGTCGAAAAGAAGATCGCAAAATTCAAGCTCCCGGAGCGGCTGGAGATCGTGGAATCGTTTCCTCTGACCGGCGTCGGAAAGGTTTCCAAGAAGGACCTTCGCCAGCAGATCGCGTCGAAGCTGATGGCTGAAGGGAAACTGAAGGCGTAAAGAAAGCCACGGAGGCACAGAGGCACAGAGAGAAAGCTAGCAAGGTAACACGGAACGGAAAGAACCATCGATTTTTCAATTTATTATTCCTCTGTGCCTCAGTGCCTCCGTGGCTAATTCCTAACAACGAGGTAATCATGGCGGCAATTGTTTTTATACACGGCGCGGGCGATAGCGCGGCGGTTTGGGAGCGGCAGTCTGCGGCATTTTCGAAGCGGCACCGGGTGCTCGCGCTCGACCTGCCGGGGCATGGGGCGCGGCTGAGCGAAAACGGTTTGGACCGGCACGAAAAGAATGCCGCGGAAGTCTGCCGCCTGATGGATCAGCACGGGATCGGGAGCGCCGTTGTTGCCGGGCACTCGATGGGCGGAGCCGTGGCACTGACGCTTGCGCTTGGTTATGCCCGGCGCGTCCATGCGCTGGTGCTGGTTGCGACCGGAGCGCGCATGAAGATGCGTCCGGATTTTCTGGAACAGGCCAAAGCGAGCGCCGAGAAATTTGGGAATACGATGCCCGGCTCGACCCACATCATCCCCGTCGAACAGATGGTCCATCCGTCGATGTCCGCCGAAATTGTTCAATGGCTGAAGACACGAACCGGCCAGGCGAGCGCGCAGGCGACCTACGCGGATTTCCAGGCCAACAATAATTTTGACGTAATGCCGCGGCTCGCCGAGATCAAGGTTCCCACGCTGGTCGTGGGCGGCAGCGACGACCGCATGGCGCCGCAGAAGTTCGCCGAATTCCTGGCGAATGCGATTGCGGGCGCGCAATTGGAAATCCTGACACCGAGCGGACACTATCCCCAGGTGGAGCAGGAGGCGAGCTTTAATCGTTGTTTCGAAACCTTCTTGGAAGGAAAGGCGGCGGCGAGTGAATAAACCAGGAGTCAGAAGAAAGCCAGAAGTTGTCTTATTCTAACTTCTGTCTTCTAACTTCTAACTTCCTTTTTCCCACCCGTCACTTGTCACTCGTCACTAATTTTATGTCCTCGCAATTTCCAAAACTCGTGGAACTAATGGCCCGGCTGCGCGGTCCCGGCGGATGTCCGTGGGACCGGGAGCAGACCTACGATACGATCAAGCCTTTCCTGCTCGAAGAGACCTACGAGGTGGTGGACGCCATCGGCCGCAGGGATTGGGAGGAACTTTCAAGCGAGCTGGGCGACCTGATGTTGCAGGTCGTCTTTTTCGCGCAGATGGCGGCCGAGGATGGCCACTTCACCATCGAAGATGTGATCGAGCGAATCCATAGCAAGATGGTCCGCCGCCACCCGCACGTCTTCGGCGATACCAAGGCTGACACGGCCTCCGACGTCCTGCGCAATTGGGAGGTATTGAAGGCGGAGGAGAAGCGGCAGCGACAGGCCGAGCAGGGGAAATCATTCGAGCCGCCCAAGTCCGTGCTCGACGGCGTTTCGTCGAGCATACCTTCTCTCATGCAAGCCTACCAATTAAGCTCCCGCGCCGCTCACGTCGGCTTCGACTGGAAGCGTCTGGAAGACGTGCTCGAAAAGCTGGGCGAGGAATCGGCGGAACTGAAAACAGCAGCGACGATCGATACTCTGGCCACGGAACACTCTGCCTCATCGAAGGAAACGGCGGCGGAACTCCATTCCAAAGTGGAAAACGAGGTGGGCGATCTTCTGTTCACCGCCGTGAACATTGCGCGCTTTCTGAAGATCGATCCCGAAAGCGCGTTGCGCAAGACCAACCAAAAATTCCGCCGCCGCTTCCAGTGGATCGAGGCCCAGTTGAGGAAAGAGAACAAAACGCCGCGCGAGGCGACACTCGAGGAGATGGATTCGCTTTGGAATCGCTCCAAGGAAGACGAAGTTGGAAGCTGAAGCCGAGATCGCGGTCCGCGACTGCAACACACTGGACGATTACCGGCAGTGTGTCGAAGTGCAGCAGACCGTCTGGGGATGGGAAGACAGAGAGCTGATTCCGCTGCGCTTCTTTGTGGTGGCGCATAAGATCGAAGGCCAGGTGATCGGCGCCTTCGAGCCCGGCGGACGGATGGTTGGGTTTTCTCTGGCCGTGCCGGCGTTGAAGGGCAAGACGGTTTATCTTCACTCGCACATGCTCGGGGTGCTGGCCAATTACCGCGAGCGAGGAGTGGGACGACGGCTGAAACTCGAACAGCGGCGCAAGGCTCTCAAAAGCGGAATCAAGCTGATCGAGTGGACCTTCGATCCGCTGGAGCTGAAAAACGCTTATTTCAACATTGAGCGGCTGGGCGCCATCGCAAGGCGCTACGTTCCGAATCAGTATGGAACCAGCTCCAGCCCTCTGCACCGTGGATTGCCGACCGACCGCCTGGTTGCCGAATGGTGGCTCGATTCGCCCCGCGTCATCGCGCGCACAAAAAATGCGCATCGCCGGGACTGCGACATTCTTAGCCGCATCGCCGTTCCCACATCCGTTGCCGATGCCGCCAAAAAACCGAAAGTTCCCGTTGCGCGCATCCAAAAAGAATTGCGCCAACAGTTCCAGGACGCTTTCTCAGCGGGTCTGGCGGCGGTCGGCTTTGAGCTTACCGAGAACGTGGGCAGCTACCTCCTGGGTCGGTTTCCCGCGGCCAAGCGACCATGAGCGGCTCTCGGGCTCTTAGAAGCTGTTGCAAAACCTCCTGGGAGCCTCGTAAGGGCACGGTTTTAACCGTGCTGATCGGCATGGCAGTAAAGGTGGCTTTAGCCCCTGAGGTGCGTCCTTGGCCCTCAGCGGCTGAAGCCGCTTGCTTCACCGCACGCTTTCGGCACGGTTAAAACCGTGCCCTTACAACACCTTAAAACGGATTATGCAGCAGCTCTTAATACTGTTTCCCATTCAGCCGCGCAGAGCGCTTCGGTGCTGTTGTTCCGCTCGACTCGTTTCCGCGTCAATCCATAGTAAGCGATAGTATGCTAATCCGAACTCTCAGAGCAAAAGATGCAAAGCAGTTTTGGCGCTTCCGGCTTGAGGCCCTCGAGAAGGTACCGCGCGCCTTCGGTGAATCCGCGAAGGAGCACCGGCGGACGACGATCAAGGAAACGGCCGCGCGGCTGCGTCCCACCTCGAAAGGCGGATTCATTTTAGGAGCCTTCGTCCATGGAAAGTTGGTTGGCGTCGCGGGTTTAATACGCAATCGGGGAGAAAAGATTCGCCACAAGGCCATGGTGTGGGGAGTCTACGTCACGGAGGCCGTGCGTTCACGGGGAATCGGCAAAGCGCTGATGTCCGCGCTGATCGCCCGCGCGAGTTCGTTGCCCGGCCTGGAGCAGCTTCGGCTCGCGGTTGGTACAGATCAAACGGCCGCTACGAAGCTTTATCGGTCCGTGGGTTTTCAAAGTTACGGCTGCGAACGCCGCTGCATGAAAGTCGGGAACGCTTACGTTGACATAGACCACATGGTCCTCCGTCTTCCGCCGGCTCAGCGACGGAAGCAGGGAAATTAGCGCTCCGTGCGGTCGATCCATCCGCCGCCCACCACGAGGTCTCCCTGATAAAACACAGCCGCCTGACCCGTCGTCACCGCTCGCTGCGGCGCTTCGAAC
>Ga0080064_1001640_pt2 | contig 41080 bp, 34 predicted proteins | sample Subgrocontami54m_FD_69260 | JGI IMG/M metagenome (GOLD analysis project Ga0080064, IMG submission 69260) | Subsurface groundwater microbial communities from S. Glens Falls, New York, USA - GMW46 contaminated, 5.4 m (SPADES assembly) (version 2) ...
CATCCCGCGGCGGACGATCTCGTGGGGCGGCTGGTCGGCCAGCTCGACCCCGCGGAAGCGGATCCGCCCCGCACGGGGTGTGAGCAGGCCGGAGAGGGCGCGAAGCGTGGTCGTCTTCCCGGCGCCATTGGGACCGATGAGCGTCACGATCTCCCCACGGGCCACCGTGAAGGAGATGCCCCAGATCACCTGGACATCCCCGTAGGCGACTTCGAGGTCGTCCACCTCCAGCAGAGGCTCCGCGCTCATCGCCGCCCCTCACCCCTGGTCCCCACCCTTCCCACTGGGCGCCGCCCCAGGTAGGCCTCGATCACCGCCTCGTTGCGCTGGATCTCCTGCGGGGTTCCCTCGGCCAGCTTTTCGCCGTAGTTCAGGACCATGATCCGGTCGCAGATACCCATGACCGCCCGCATGTCGTGCTCGATGTACAGGATGGTGATGCCAGAGTCCCGCAGGCGGCGCAAGAGCGCCAGGATGGCCTGCGTCTCCGCGGGGTTGAGGCCGCCGCAAATCTCGTCGCACAGGAGCAGGACGGGGTCCGTCGCCAGGGCTCGCGCCAGCTCCAGGCGTTTCCGGTTGCCGGTCGGCAGGGCACCGGTCGGCGTCGCCGCCAATCCCGCCAGGCCCGTGAACTCCAGGATCCGCTCGATTTCCGCCCGGACCGAGCCATGCCACGTCGGGCGTCGGCGCCCAAAGCGGAAGCCCACCTCCACGTTCTCGGAGACGGTCATGCTGGTGAAGGGGCGCGGGATCTGATGGGTCCGGCAGATCCCCAGGTGGACGACCCGATGACTCGGCCACTCGGCGATCTCGTGGCCGCGGAAGCGGATGGAGCCGCCACTCGGCTTGAGCGAGCCCGCGATCATGCTGAACGCCGTGGTCTTACCGGCCCCGTTGGGCCCGATGATCCCGAAGATCTCCCCCTCGTTCACCTGAAAATGGAGGTCCATCACCGCGGCCAAACCGCCGAAATAGCGGGTGAGCCCTTCCACCGCGAGGAGACTCGTCATGACCCCGCCTTGCCCGCGGGAGATCGGGCGACCCCCGGTCCACCGGAGCCCTTCGCCAGCAGCACGCGGATGCCACGCACCAGCCGCCTTCCCAGCCCGACGAGGCCCCCCGGCTCGAAGAGGACGATCAGGATCAACAGGGCGCCATACAGGAGGAGGTGGAACTGGGGGAAGTTGACGACCATCTCCTCCTGCACGACGCTGTAGACGACCGCGCCGATCACGGGACCCAGCAGCGTTCCCAGCCCGCCGATCACGGGCATGAGCAGGATGGAAATGCTGGTGGCGAAGGAGAACACCCCGTCGGGGTGAATGTAGGCGGTGTACCGGGCGAAGGCCCCGCCCGCCATTCCAGTGAGAAGGGCCGCCAGCGCGTGGACGCCCAGCTTGAAGGCAACCGGGCGGACCCCCAGGTCGGCCGCGGCGTCCTGATCCTCCCGGATGGCCCGCAGAGCGAGGCCGAAGGGGGATCGCATCACGTACCAGGATGCGAGGAACGCCAGGGCGGCGATCCCCAGCGCCGTATAGTAATGCTCCGCCTGACTGAACCGGCCGGTCGTGAGCAGCCGTAAGCCGCTGGCCCCCCCGGTGATCTCCAAGTTCGACATCACGATCCGGATGGCCTCGTTCACGCCGATGGTCGCGATGGCGAAGTACGGCCCCCGCAGACGGAAGGTCGGGGTGCCGATGAGGACCGAGCCCAGCGCCGCGGCCAGGCCGCCGATGGCGAAGGCCACGTATGCGTTGATCCCCCCCTTGATGGCGAAGGCTGTGGCGTACGCGCCCAGCCCGTAGAACACGGCGAATCCGAAAGAAACCTGGCCCGTCACGCCCCCCAGGAGATTCCAGGCAAGGCTCGTCGCCACCCACAGGAGCGTGCCCAGGAGCAGGCGGATGACGTTGCTGGATAGACCGGCGAAGGGGACCAGCAGGAGGGCCACCAGAACGAGCAGGACGACCACGCCCGCCAGCCGGCGCCTAGCGGGGGAAGGCAAGGCGAGGACCTTCATTGCAGCCGCCGCCTCCGCTGCAGCAGGCCCTCGATGCCGCCGGGCAAGACCAGCAGGGCGACGACAAGCAGGCTGAAGCTGATGGCCAGTTGGTAGCTCGCCGGGACCACGAGGATGCTGAACGTTTCGATGAGGGCGACGATGATCGCCCCGATGGCCACGCCGGAGAAGGATTCGAGGCCGCCGAGGACGATGATCACGAACGCCCGGAGCATGAAGGATCCCCCGAAGTCCGGGGTGAACGAATACAGCGTCGCCAGGAGGGCCCCCGCCAGCCCGGTGAAGGCGATCCCCAGGCCGAAGGTCAGCATCGCCGTCCGCCCGGTGTCGATGCCCACGAGTTGGCCTGCCTCGCGATTCTGGGTGAGGGCCCGCACCGATCGCCCGAACCAGGTGTGGTTGAGGAACAGGTGCCACGCTACCAGGGAGAGCACCGCGATCCCGAAGACGATCAGGCGGATGATGGGAATGGTGATGCCGCCGAACCGGAGGGTCGCCATGGTCATCGGGGTGAGGATGGATCGGTCATCCGCGCCCCAGACCGTGTAGCCGACGTTCTGGAGGACCAGCCAGAGGCCGAACAGCAGCAAAAGCGAGGGGAGCGTCGGTTCGTCCGCGACCGGCACGAAGCGAACCATGGTCCAATAGGTCGCGACACCCAGGAGGAAGAACAGCGGCACGGCCAGGACCGAGGCCGCCAGCGGATCGATCGCCGTCCGCTGCGAGAGTTCAAAGGCGAAGTACGCGCCCAGCATCATGAAGCCCGCATGGGCGAGATTCACCATCTTCATGACGCCGTAGATCACAGTCATCCCCATGGACATCGTCGTGTAGATGCCCGCCAAGAGGATAGCCGCGACGAGCAGATTCAGAAGATCGGCAAGTCCCACGTGGCTCCCCGGGGGCGACAGCGCCGCCCCACGGGCGGGGCGGCGCTGTCGGAGAGTTCAGTTGAGTCGGTCTCTGGATCAGCGCGGGATCTTTGTGACGGCGTCACCCGTCTTGGTGTCCTCCGGGAAGACGAAGTCCACCCGATCCCCCGGCTTGTTCTGGACAATCACGAATGGCGACATGACCTGGCCGTTCTTCTGGAACTCCAGGACCTGGCCAGGCAGGAGGGAATCCGTCAGGCGGACCTTGCGTAGCGCGTCGCGGATGGCCGTCCGGTCGAGGGAACCCGCCGTCTCGATCGCCTGGGCGAGAACCCGCACGCTGTCGTAGGCCGTCGCGGGGTAGAAGGAATCCGGATCCCGGCCGTACTTCTTCTTGTAGGCTTGCACGAAGGCAGTTACCTGCGGGTAGGGGAGGCCTTTCTCCCACCAGGTCCCGGCGAAGATGTAGTCTGCTGCCTTCCCGAGGGCCTTCCGGGCCGGCTCCTCCGGACCGCGGGCGCCATAGCTGACCATCCGGTGGTAGAGGCCCAGTTGCGTGTACTGCCGGTGCATGGTGATGTAGTCCTGCAGGTGCGCGTCGGAGAGGAAAATGTCGGCGCTGGCGGCCTTCACCCGCTGGAGGATCCCGGAGAAGTCGGTCCCCCCCAGTTGGAAGGACTCATTGAAGACCACCGTGAAATAGCCCGGATGCTCCTTGATCCAGCGCAACACGCCTTCGGCGTACTCCCTGCCGTGGTCCGTATTCTCCAACGCGATGGCGATCTTCAACCCCTTATCCAGCTTCCCCTGGTCCACGAGGGAGCCCAGGAACTTCATCGTGGTGTAGCCGAGTACATCCACCGGCGTCAGCGTCCCGAAGATCCACTGCCTCCCCTGGCTGAAGATCGTGCCCGCCGCCGCGCCGGGTGTGATCCACGGGACCTGGTGCCGGTCGGCCACCACCGACTGGGCCTCACCGAGCACAGAGTTATACGCGCCGAGAACGGCGACCACGTTGTCCGATGACATCGTCCGTTCCACGAGTTGGACCGAGCGTCCCTGATCGGACTGGTCGTCATAGACGACTTCCTTGAACGGGAGGCGCTTACCGCACGCCTTGACGTTGACACCTCCTTGTGCGTTGATCTGCTCCATTGCCAGCCTGATGCCTTCGACCTGGTACGTCCCCGGCCGCCCCTCCCGCCCGGTCATGGGGAACACCAAGCCGACCCGAATCGAATCCGGACAGGTCGCACCCTGGGCGACATCACCTCCGGTCCACTGCGGGCCACCCATAGCCAACGAGAATGCGACAGAGAAGAGGAGCGAGCGCCATACCGATGCAGACAGGCCCCGAGACATCGCCTTCGTCATGTGAATTCCCCCCTCTTTGTGGATCGACGTAACTACCTCCCGGTATTCCCCAGGCTCTCTGCCCAAGGCAGTCTTCCATCGCCGAGGGCACGCAAGAAGGAAATGCCAGCCGAAGGTGGCGTATGCGCCATGGGGGCACGTGGTGACCCGGCTGGGAGTCGAACCCAGAACACCCGGCTTAAAAGGCCGGTACTCTGCCAGTTGAGCTACCGGGTCACGCGAATGGGTGTGAGGCGAGAAGCTTAAGACGCGGGGCGGATTATAACCCAGGGAGGGCACCCAGTCAAAACAACCCAAAAAACCGATGAAGATCGGAACGTAAGGCGGGGCGCGTCGAGCGGTCCGCGGCCCCGTTGGGGGCCGGGAGCCGATCTCGGATGTATCAGAGGAACTCCACGCGGTTGACCATGTCGGATGGGGCGAGGAATTCGTTCAGGAGGAGTAGCGCCCGGACTGCCTGCCCCTTGGTGAAAGCACCCTGGGTATGGTACACGACACCGGGAAACTCGATGCCCTTCCGTAACCAGTCTGCCACGAGCCTCAGAAAATGCCGGTCCGTGGTGTAGATTACCCGACCCGTCCGGCGTGCGAATTCCAATTGGTCCTCATCCGGAAGCTCTTTCCGCCCCAGCTCCGCTGCGGTTACCACATCAATCCCGCGGCGGCGAAGCCCGCGCGCAACGTCCTCATCGGCGCACTCGTCGAAGAAGAAACGCAGCGGCATCCCTTACCCGAGGCGTCTTAGGAGGACATCCTTGACTCGGGGAGGGAAGCGGCGGCGCAGCTCCGCCTCAACTCGCTGAGTCCGTCGGATGCTCGCGTCAATCTCCCGTTGGTGCTCGTGATAGTAGCTCAGCGCCGCATGGACCTTCGCAAGGTTGAGGGAGGGGTACAGCGCCACTACATCGTCGGGCATCATGCCGAGATGTTCCACTGCCTCCGCGATATGGGCCACTGTTATTCGGGTCCCCGCAACCCTGGGGGCACCGCCGCAGACGGCGGGGTCAACAGCAATATGGGGAAAGGTCTTTGTCTTCATCCCGGCCCCTCGAATAGAATGACAGTGAAGTTGGGGAGGTCTGTGGGTCCCGCCCCACGCCGCGCAAAGTATCAGTGCTGACCCGGTGGTGTCAAGGTCAACTGCCAACCGGGTATCTAGTAAACAGGCATGAGTGACACTTTCCGGCTCCTGCGGTAGACAGGAGCCTGCCCAGGGAAAGGAGGTCGCCCATGTCCAGACCGGTTCTGCGCCCGGAGCAGCGGATCCGTCACCGCGAACGCTACCAGTATCGGCAGGGGGTGTCACACGGAATGTGGCGGGCGTTGGGAGGATTCGGGGCAGACCCTGGACGGGGCCGCCCGGGTTCAACAGGCGGTATCGTCGAACGGGAGGTCGTCGAACAGGGCGTTCGTAGGTCCACTCGTGCGGCAGGGCACCGCCTGGGGCCGCGGAAGGAGAGGCGGTCTCTGGTGGAGGGCGGGAGCCGAGTGCCGGGAGCAAATGCGGAATGCGAAATGCGGAATGGAGACCGGACGGGATAGGCAATCCGAAATTCGGAATCCGCAGTTGATTGAGTCGTGAGCCGCCGGATCGCGGCCGAGAGCTGCACGTCAGAGCCGAGAGCCGCGGGCCGAGACGGAGAACCTTGAACGTTGAACCTCGAACCCCGCTGGCGGACGGTCAGGCCAGGCCCCAGGCTTCCCACAGCGCGTTGGGGCGGACGATGATCTCGTCGCGGCGGGGGCCGGTGGAGACGAGCGTGAAGGGAACGCCCACCAGCTCCTCGAGGCGCCGGATGTAGGCCTGGCAGGCGGGAGGCAACTTGGCCTCCTCGAGGATGCCGACCGTGCTCTGGCGCCAGCCGGGGAGGGCCTCGTACACCGGCTGGCATTCCGCCAGGATGTCCGTCTCGTTGGGGAACTCGGTGAGCACCTCGCTCCGATACCGGTACCCGGTGCACACCAGTATGGGGTCGCGCTCGTCCAGCACGTCCAGCTTCATCAGGGCCAGGGCGTCCAGCCCGTTCACGCGGGCGGCGTAGCGGACGCCGACGGCATCGAACCATCCCGTCCGGCGGGGCCGGCCCGTGGTGGCGCCGAACTCCTGCCCGCGGGTCCGGAGGTGCTCCCCGGTGGCGTCGGTGAGCTCCGTGGGAAACGGTCCCTCGCCGACGCGGGTCGTGTAGGCCTTGCAGATCCCCAGGACGCCGTCAATGCGCGTGGGGCTCACGCCCGTGCCCGTGCAGGCCCCGCCGGCCGTGGCACTGGACGAGGTCACGTAGGGATAGGTCCCCAGGTCCACGTCCAGGAGCGTGCCCTGCGCGCCCTCGAACAGAACCCGTTTTCCCTCGCGGATCAGGCGGTCGAGGATCTGGGCCGAATCTACCAGGAAATCGCGAATCCGCTCGTAGTGCCGGACGTGCTCGGCGAAGATCTGGTCGCCATCCAGCGCGGCCAGCGCCTGGTTCTCCGGATACTGGGCCCGTTTCTCCTTGAGGTTGTGCTGGAGGCGCTCCTTGAACAGGCCCGGCTGGTGCAGGTCGCCGATCCGGATCCCGATGCGGGCCATCTTGTCCACGTAGGCCGGGCCGATCCCGCGACCCGTGGTGCCGATCTTTCTGGCGGCGCGCTCCTCGTGGGCCACGTCCAGCACCTTGTGGTAGGGCAGGACCAGGTGGGCGCGCCGGCTGATGAAGAAGTGGTCCTCGAAGCGGACGTGCAGCCGCTCGAGCTGGTCCATCTCGTGGATCAGCTCGCCGAGGTCAATGACCACGCCGTTGCCCAGAACGCAGACCTTGCCCTTGCGCAGGATGCCGGAGGGGACCAGGTGCAGGACGACCTTCTCCTCGCCGACGACGACCGTGTGGCCGGCATTGTTCCCTCCCTGGTAGCGGGCGACCACATCGAACCGCTCGCTGAGGATGTCTACGACCTTCCCCTTGCCCTCGTCGCCCCACTGGGCCCCAACCACGATTACGTTGGCCATGGGGAGTCTCCCTCTCCGACGGCCTGCACGAAGGCCTCGAAGGGCAGGCTGCGCCGCGTCTCGGTGGGGAGGTCGTGGATAAGGACCGTCTCCGGCGGTTGCTCCGCGGAGCCCAGGATCACGGCTCGCCGGATCGCCGACGCCCGGGCATACTCCAGGGAGCCGGCCAGATCCCGCTTGATGATGTCGCGGGCCACGGCCAGGCCGCGATCGCGCAGGAGACGGGCCAACCGGTGCGCGGCGCGCTTGTCCGGGCTGAAATCAATGAGGAGGATGTCGGGTCCGGAGACCTGCGGCAAGGCGTCGGTCGCCGCCAGGGCGGCCAGGACCCGATCCAGGTCGAAGCTGAACCCGGTGGCGGGACACGGGTAGTCGAACTGCCCGATGAGGTGGTCGTAGCGGCCGCCGCTGGCCAACTGGTAACCCAGGCCGCGGGCGAAGGCGCCGAAGACGATGCCGCTGTAATACTCGAAGGCGTGGGTCTCCGCCAGGTCCAGGATCACGTGCTCCGCCAGCCCGTAGTTCTCCAGGATCGCCACGACCTCGGCCAGGTTGGCCAGGGCGGCCCGCGAGGCCGGCGGGAAGTGGAGCCGCGCTGCCTGGTCCAGGATCTCCCGCCCGCCGTACAACTGGGGGAGCGCCCGGATGGCGTCCCGGAGGCCGGGGTCGCCCGGGATCTCCCGCAGGAGGAGGTCCAGCTCCAGCGGGTCCTTGCGCCGGATGGCGGAGACGAGGCGCGGGCGCAGGGCCGGCGCCGGCTGGAGGGCGTTCAGGAGGCCCCGCACGACCTCCACCTGGCCCACGTCAATCTGAAAGGCGCGGAGGCCCACCGACTGGCACCCCTCCACGGCCATGGCGATCATCTCCGCGTCCGCCTCTGGGGGATCCAGGCCGATCAGCTCCACGCCCATCTGCTCGAACTCCCGCTGGCGTCCGGCCCGGGGCTCGTGGTATCGAAACACGGTCGCCGCGTAGGCCAGGCGCAGTGGCAATGGCGCGTGCCGCAACGTGGTGGCCACCAGGCGGGCGACTTGGGGCGTGATGTCCACCCGGAGGGCCAGCAGGCGGCCGGTCTGCCGGTCCACGAACTTGAAGATCTGGTCGCCGGCGTCCTCTCCCGTCGGCTGCTCGAAGACCTCCAGGTATTCGAAGGTGGGCGTGATGATCTCGCGGAAGCCCCAGCGCTGGAAGACGGACAAGAGCTTCGCCTGGATCGCCCGGCGCTGGGCGGTCTCCTCCGGCGTGAAGACGCGGACACCTTTGGGGATGGCGGTGCGGGGCATCATGGGCTCACGGCTCGCGGTTGATGGCAGGTCAACCCCGTTTGGGCCTTACACGCGGACGAGCTTGGCGTACACGATGTTCGGCATGCGCCGGATCTCGTCCAGCACCGGCGCCGGGATCGGGTCGTCCACGTTCACGATGGAGACGGCGCGCCCCCCGCGCTTCTCGCGCCCAAGCTGCATCCCGGCGATGTTCACGCTGTTCTGGCCGAGGAGCGTCCCGATCCGCCCGATGACCCCGGGCACGTCCAGGTTCGAAAAGACCAGGAGGTAGCCGTCCAGGACCGCCTCCAGGCGGAACCCGTCAATGTCCACCACGCGGGGGTCCTGCCGGCTGAAGAGGGTGCCGGCCGTCTCGGTCTTCCCCTTGTCCGTCTGCAGGGTGATGGTGATCAGGCTGGCGAAGTCGGTCGCCTCGGTGGACTTGCTCTCGATCACCCGGATCCCGCGCCCTTTGGCGATGGCCATGGCGTTGACCATGTTCACGCTGTCGTGAATGGGGTCCAGCACGCCCTTCACGCTGGCCACCGTCAGCGGGATGCAGTCGAGCGAGGCGATCTCGCCGCGGTACCCCAGGTGGATCTCCGCCAGGCGTCCCTCGGAAAGTTGCGAGGCCAGGCGCCCCAGTTTCTGAACCAGCGTCAGGTACGGCTGCAGGGTGCGGAGCACCTCCAACGGGACCGACGGCGCGTTCACCGCGTTCCGGATGATGCCCTTCTGCAGGTAGTCGATCACCTGCTGGGCGATCTCCACCGCCACCGCCTCCTGCGCCTCCTCGCTGGCGGCGCCCAGGTGCGGGGTGGAGATGAAGTTGGGGAGCCCGAACAGGGGGCTGTCGGTGGTGGGCTCCTCGGCGAAGACGTCCAGGGCCGCGCCCGCCACCTTCCCGCTCACCAGGGCGGCGTACAGGTCCGTCTCGTTCACGATGCCGCCGCGGGCGCAGTTGACGATCCGCACCCCGTCCTTCATCTGGGCGATGGTGGGCGCGGAGATCATGTTGCGGGTCTCCGGCGTGAGGGGCGTGTGCATGGTGATGAAATCGGCCTGTCGGTACAGCTCGGCGAGGTCCACCAGCTCCACCCCCAGGGCCTGGGCCGCCTCGGCGCTGATGAAGGGGTCGAAGGCCAGGACCCGCATGTTGAAGCCCTTGGCCCGCCGCGCCACCTCGCTGCCGATACGGCCGACGCCGATGATCCCCAGGATCTTTCCCGACAGCTCCACGCTGAGGAACTTGCCCTTCTCCCACTTCCCGCTCTTCATCGAGGCGGTGGCCTGGGGGATGTGCTTGGCAAGGCTCAGCAGCATGGACAGGGTGTGCTCCGCGGCGCTGATGGTGTTGCCCCCGGGGGTGTTCATCACCACCACGCCGCGGGCCGTGGCCGCCTCGACGTCCACGTTGTCCACGCCGACCCCGGCCCGGCCGACGACCTTGAGCCGGGGCGTCGCCGCGAAGAGGTCGGCGGTGACCCGGGTGGCGCTGCGCACGATGAGGGCGTCCGCGTCGCGGCACAGGTCCTTCAACGCCTCAGGGGAGAGCTTATTCTGCGCCTCCACCTCGAAGCCGGCCGTCTGCCGGATCAGATCCACGCCCTTCTGGGCCAGGTTGTCCGTCACCAGGACGCGGATCCGGGAGACGGGCAGGTCAACTTGACTGGTCATGCGATTCCCCATGCGGATCGGGCAGCGCGGGCCTGCCCGCGACTGCCGTCTATTTCTGGAGGATCTGCTGGGCGGCGCGGACGCCTTCGCCGAGCTTCACCGGGTACCCCAGGTCGGCCAGCGTAAGCTCCAGGGCTCCCAGCGCGGTCAGGACGTCGAAGCCGTCCACGTAGCCCATGTGGGCGATGCGGAAGATCTTCCCCTTCATGCTGCCCTGGCCGCCGGCGATGGTGATCCCCCGCTTCCGGAAGCCCTTGACGATGGCCCCACCGTCGATGCCGGCCGGCGCCTTGACCGCCGTGCAGGCCGCGCCGGGGTGCTCCGCGAACAGCTCCAGTCCCAGGGCCTGGACGCCGGCCCGCGTGGCACGCGCCAGGCGGTCGTGCCGGGCGAAGACGTTGGGCAGGCCCTCGGCCAGGATGAGGCGCAGGCACTCGCGCAGGCCTACGACCAGGGAGACCGCGGGCGTGTAGGCGCTCTGGTTCTTCTCGATGGCCTTCCGCTCCGCCGCGAAGCCGAAGTAGTACTTGGGCAGGCGGGCGCCGGGCACGGCCGCCCAGGCCCTGTCCGAGAGGACGGCGAAGGCCAGCCCGGGCGGCAGCATCAGGGCCTTCTGCGACCCGGCGACCACGATGTCCACGCCCCACGCGTCCATGGGCAGATCCATCACGCCCAAGCTGGTGATGGCGTCCACCACCAGGATGGCGGGCGTCTCCCGGACGATGGCGGCGAGGGCCTGGATGTCGTGCACCGCGCCGGTAGAGGTCTCACTGTGGGTGGCGAAGACGGCCTTGACGCCGGGCTCGCGCTGGAGGGCCGCGGCGACGGCGGCCGGATCCACGCTCTTCCCGTAGGGGACGTCCACGGGCACGACGCGGACCCCGTAGGCCTCACAGATCTCGGCCCAGCGCTCCCCGAACTTCCCCCCGCGGACCACCACGACCGGGTCGCCGGGCGAGAGGGTATTCACCACGGCCCCCTCCATGGCCCCGGTCCCCGACGCAGCGAACATCAGGACCTCGTTCTGGCACTGGAACAGGAGCCGCAGGTCCCGGCGCACCTCGGCGAAGAGGGCCTCGTACTCCGGTGCTCGATGGTGGATGATGGGCTGGGCCATGGCCTGCAGGACCTCGGGCGGGATCGGGGTGGGTCCTGGCGCGAGCAGATAGCGCTTCATGACATCGAATCCCCCTCGTGAGTGTGCGATGAGAAGAGCGCGGATCGTGGGGTGCGACCGACGGAATTCCCGACCACGGGGTGAGTCGGGATGATCTTCTTGTATGGGGATTCACAATCCGTGCGGACTATACCCAAGCGTCGCGAGACGTGTCAAGGCGATTCCCCCTCCGGTTGGCTCTTTGCACGTGATTCCGGCGCTTGAGGCACGGCACCCCCTGTGCTAGGGTGCGGCGATCGGGCAGTCCGGCAATCAGGCAGTCCGGCGATCTGGCAATCAGAAAAGCCGGTCGTTCCAAATTGCCAAATTGCCAGGTTGCCTGGTTGCCAGGGAGGAAGGGGTGATCGAGGATTCCCGGTGGCGCGGGTACGCGATGGTGGTGAGCGCGGCCATCTGTTGGGGCGTCATGGCCACGGTGGTCAAGCTGCTCTTCCGCGACCGCGGGGTGGACCCGTTGATCCTCGTGGTGATCCGGGCGGATCTGGCGACCCTCACGCTGTTCGCGGCCCTGGCCCTGATGAGTCCTGCCCGGCTTCGAATCGGGCGGCGGGATGTCTGGACCGCGGCGGTGGTCGGGGTGATCGGGCTCGCCCTGAACAACTTTTTCTACTTCCAGTCCCTGCACCTGACCAGTGTGGCCACGGCCCTCCTGCTCCAGTACCAGGCGCCCATTTTGGTCGCCCTGTACACGGTCCTGATCCAGCACCAGCGGCTTCGCGGGCGGGTCATCCTGGCCATGGGGCTGGCGCTCGTGGGCTGCGCCCTGGTGGTGCGGGTGTACGACCCCGCGGTGTTCCGGCCGAACCTGATGGGGGTGGCGGCGGGTCTCGGGGGGGCGTGCGGCTTCGCGTTTTATATCCTGGCCAGCAGGGTGGCCCTCCGGACGCTGGACCCCTGGACGCTCCTGACGTACGCCTATCTCTCTGCCGGCGTGGCCTGGTCGTTCGTGATACCTCCGTGGCGGATTCTCGCCCACGGCTTCGACCTCGGGATGTGGGGAGCGTTCCTGGCGGTCGCCACCGTCGGCACCGTGGTGCCCTTCGGCCTGTTCATCAGCGGCCTGCGCTTCCTCCCGCCGACGCAGGCCAGCATCGTCAGCATGCTGGAGCCCGTGGTCGCCGCCGGCGTGGCATATGTCCTCCTCGGGGAGACCCTGATCCCGCTTCAGATCCTGGGCGGCGCCCTGGTCCTGGCGGGTGTGGTGGTGGTGCAGACGGCGTGAGCGGGCTGCGGCCCGCTGGGGCCAGGGGTTGGGGGTCAGGGGTCGGGGACCAAGGACGGGTGACCGGAGACTGGGGACGGGAGTTCGGGCGAACCCCCGACGCCCTGCAGGCGCCGTTGACAGGCATGTGATTCCTTGGTAGTTTCTGCGCTCTAGAGGGTTTTGTCGAGCGGTCAGCGGTCAGCTATCAGCGGTCAGCAAGTCTGCAAGGCGAAGTCCGGAGCTGGCCGTCGGAGCTACCAGCTGACGTATTTTTTTGAGGATTGACATTCCGATGGACTATAAGACCACGCTGAATCTTCCCAAGACCGACTTCCCCATGCGGGCCAACCTCCCGGAGCGCGAGCCCCAGATGCTCCGCCAGTGGGAGGCCGAGGGCCTGTATCAGCGCCTGCGCGAGGCGCGGGCCGACCGAGAGATGTGGATCCTGCACGACGGCCCGCCGTACGCCAACGGCCACATCCACATGGGCCACGCCCTGAACAAGATCCTCAAGGACATGGTGGTGAAGTCCCGGTCCATGTCGGGCTTCAATGCCGTCTACGTGCCGGGCTGGGATTGTCACGGCCTGCCCATCGAGCATCAGGTGGACAAGGAGCTGGGGCCGAAGGTGGCCGAGATCCCCGTCCCCGAGAAGCGCCGCATGTGCCGCGCCTACGCCCAGAAGTTCATTGATATCCAGCGGGAGGAGTTCAGGCGCCTGGGCGTCCTGGGGGACTGGGATCACCCGTACCTCACCATGGAATACCGCTACGAGGCCAACATCCTCCGCGAGCTGGGGAAGTTCTTTGCGACGGGCGGCGTGTACCGCGGGCTGAAGCCGGTTCACTGGTGTGCCTCGTGCCTCACGGCGCTGGCCGAGGCGGAGGTGGAGTACTCCGACCACACCTCGCCCTCGATCTACGTGGCGTTTCCCCTGACGTCCGACCCGGGGGCCCTGATCCCCGCTTTGCGGGGCGCCCAGGTGTCGGTGGTGATCTGGACCACCACCCCGTGGACGTTGCCGGCGAACCTGGCCATCGTGGTGCATCCCGCCGAGGAATACGTGGTCTTCCGGTCGAACGGGCGGCACTTCATCACGGCCGGGAAGCTCATGGACGAAACCGCCCGGAAATGCAACCTGGCGGACCCGGAGGTAGTGTTCCGCGGGCCGGGGGCCCGGCTGGAGGGCCTGGTGGCCCGCCACCCGTGGCTGGACCAGCCCTCGCCCCTCTTTTCCGCCGACTACGTGACGATGGACCAGGGGACCGGGTGCGTCCATACGGCCCCCGGCCACGGGGCCGACGACTACGACACCGGGATCAAGCATGGCCTGCCGATCTACAACCCGGTGGACGACATGGGCCGCTTCGTGCCCGAGGTAGCCCATTTCGCCGGGATGAGCGTCTGGGACGCCAACGCCGCCATCATCGCCCACCTGCGGAAGGAAGGCCGGCTGCTCTACGCCGAGGATTTCCAGCATTCGTACCCGCACTGCTGGCGATGCAAGAACCCCGTCCTCTTCCGGGCCACGAACCAGTGGTTCATCTCCATGGAGGTGGGTGGCCTGTGCCGGCGGAGCCTGGAGGGCATCCGGCAGGTGCAGTGGATCCCGCCGTGGGGGGAGGAGCGGATCTCCAACATGATCGCCAACCGGCCGGACTGGTGCATCTCCCGCCAGCGGGCCTGGGGCACCCCCATCGCCGTGTTCAACTGCGCCGGATGCGGGTCGCTTCTGGCGGAGCAGCGGCTGATCGAGTACGTGGCCTCCCTGATGGACCGGGAGGGGGCGGATGTCTGGTTCGCCCGGCCCGCCAAGGAGCTCGTGCCCCCCGGCACCCGCTGTCTCAAGTGCGGTGCTGAGGAATTCACCAAGCAGACCGACATCCTGGACGTCTGGTTCGAATCGGGGGTCAGCCAGGCGGCCGTGCTGCGGGTCCGGCCGGACCAGCACTGGCCGGCCGAGATGTACCTGGAGGGGAGCGACCAGCATCGGGGCTGGTTCCACTCCTCGCTGCTGGCGGCCGTCGGCGCCCAGGGCGGCGCGCCCTACCGGGCGGTCCTCACCCACGGGTTCGTGGTGGACGGGGAGGGCCGCAAGATGTCCAAGTCCCTGGGGAACGTCATCGCCCCGCAGGAGGTGATCGAGAAGTACGGCGCGGAGGTGCTGCGCCTCTGGGTGGCGGCCGAGGATTACCGCGATGACATCCGCCTGTCGGAGGAGATCCTCACGCGCTTGGCCGAGGGATACCGGCGCATCCGGAATACCTGCCGGTACCTGCTGGGGAACCTGCACGACTTCGATCCCGCCCGGCATGCGGTGCCGGTCCAGGCGCTTCTGCCCATCGACCGGTTCATCCTGCATCGCCTGCAGCGGCTGACCGAGCGCATGCGGGCGGCCTACCAGGACTACGAGTTCCACATCCTGTATCACAGCCTGCACAACTTCTGCGCCGTGGACCTCAGCGCCTTCTACCTGGACGTCCTGAAGGACCGCGTCTACACCTCGGGCCGCACATCCCATCTCCGCCGGTCGGCCCAGACGGCGATGTCCGAGATCCTGGTCAGCCTGGTGAAGCTCATGGCCCCCGTCCTGTCCTTCACCGCGGACGAGATCTGGCGAACCCTCGCCATGCCGGACAAGCCGTCCAGCGTCCATCTCGCCGAGTTCCCCGAGGTCCGGGCCGATCTGCTGGACGATCGGCTGGCGCAGGAGTGGGAGCGGCTGCTGACGTTCCGGGACGAGGTCCTGCGAGCCCTGGAGATCGCGCGGAAGGAGCGGCGGATCGGCAGCGCCCAAGAGGCCGCGGTGGAGGTGCAGGCGGCGGGCGAGGCGTTCGAGTTCCTGACGGCTCACCGCGAGGCGCTGGAGACGATCTGCATCGTCTCCCGCCTGACGGTCACGCGCGCAGAGGGTCGACCGGCGGATCAGGGCCTGGCGGTCCGGGTGGACCGCGCCCCGGGCGTCAAGTGCCAGCGCTGCTGGAACTTCCGGGAGAGCGTGGGCGCCTCGGCGGCGCACCCGGGGTTGTGCGACCGCTGCGTGTCTGTTCTGCAAGAAGCGTAGGTGACGAGGAGACCCCCGGACACGCGCATGCTCTTCTACTACGTCGCGCTGACCGTCATCCTGCTGGACCAGGCCACCAAGCTCGTCATCGTCGAGGCCCTCCGGGTGGGACAGGGCATCCCGGTCATCCCCGGCTTCTTTGACATCGTCTTCGTCCTGAACCCGGGCGCCGCCTTTGGGTTCCTGGCCACGCTCTCCGAGGGAGTGCGCAGCCCCTTCTTCATCCTCATCACCGTGGTCGCGGTGAGCCTGATCGTGTTCTATCACACGCGGTTCCTGCACGCCGACCGCTTGGCCTCCGTTGCCCTGGCTCTGATCCTGGGAGGCGCCATCGGCAACCTGATCGATCGCCTGCGCTACGGGATGGTCGTGGACTTCCTGGATTTCCACGTGTCTCGATATCACTGGCCTGCCTTCAACGTGGCGGACTCCGCCATCTCCATCGGCGTGGGCTTGATGCTTCTGGACATGGTCCTGGACTGGCGTCGCGAAAAGCGCAGGGCCACAACCGAAACCGCCAATGAACGCCAATGAACGCGAATAACGATCCCCTTCATCAGAAAAGGAAGAACCCACAGCCAACACTCATCCAGGCGTTGGCGGTCGGCTTTGGGTTCCACATATCGCCCCCTTCTGGATAGAACCATCTGCGTTCATTTGCGTTTATTTGCGGTTGCCGTGTTGGTATGGATCTCCAGGAATTCATCGTGAGTCCCGCGCAGGCGGGACAGCGCCTGGACGTGTTCCTGGCGGGGGTGAGCGGCCTGTCCCGCGCCCGGATCCAGGGCCTCATCGCCGGCGGGCATGTCCTGGCGGGGGGACGCCCACAAAAACCTCGCCACCGGGTGAGTGCCGGGGAGGCCATTCAGCTCTGCATCCCACCCGCCACGCCCCTGGACCTGGTTCCGGAAGCCATCCCCCTCGACGTCCTGCACGAGGATGACGACCTCATCGTCCTGAACAAGCCGGCGGGGATGGTCGTACATCCCGGTGCGGGGCGGACCAGTGGGACGCTGGTGCACGCCCTCCTCGCCCACTGCAAAACCCTGCCCGGCATCGGCGGGGCGGAGCGGCCCGGCATCGTCCACCGCCTGGACCGGGACACCTCCGGTGTGCTGGTGGTCGCCAAGACGGAGGCGGCACACCAGTCTCTCAGCCGGCAGTTCAAGGAGCGGGTCGTCAAAAAACAGTACCTGGCGCTGGTGCACGGGGAGGTCCGCCAGGACTCAGGGCGGATCGAGGCGGCCATTGGGCGGCGGGAGCACGACCGGAAGCGGATGGGGGTCCGGGAGCACGGCGGGCGGCAGGCGCGAACCGCCTACCAGGTGATCCGGCGATTACCGGGGATGACCGTGCTGGGCCTGGACCTGGAGACGGGGCGGACCCACCAGATCCGGGTCCACCTCTCCCACATCGGCCATCCGGTGGTCGGCGACCAGGTGTACGGCGGGCGACGGGAACGGTCCCGGTCCCCCGTCCCCGGTCCCCGAGCACGGCGCCAAATGCTCCACGCGTGGCGGCTGGGATTCCACCACCCCCGCACGGGTGACTGGCGCGAATTTACGGCCCCAATCCCCGACGACCTCCGGAGACTCGCTGGCCCGCTCCCCTGAGAGGCCGATTTTGGATTTGTGATTGAGGATTGGTGATTGGACTGCAGGAGAAACTCGGGCTTTCCAATTTATGGGATCGATGGTCAGTTCTTCCCAGTGGCAGTCTTGCGAGATGCAGTAAAGATGGCAACGAGCTCGTTGGCCTCCTCCATCAGCCCCCTGATACGCTCTCCTTTCGTTAGGCCAGACTCCTCAAGCAACTCCAGCCAGTAAAGGGTTTCATCCGCCTCTTCTTCGGCGACACCAAGCCGTGACGAGAATTCCGCACGGGATCTGGCGCGGCAAGCGGCACGATAATTGGCACCGACGGACGTTCCGGAACGCAGGATCTGGCCTCCAATGACCCTGGCAGCTTCGTTATGCGGCAAGCTGCCTACGAGCCCGATGATGGCCAAAGCGAACCTCTTAGTCCTGCGTTTGAGTTCATCGGGCGTCATGGGGGAACGCATGTCGAACTCCGCCTGGGACTCCGAGCCTTCCTCTCAATCAGCAATCCTCAATCCCAAATCCCAAATCAACTGCCAGGGAATGTGAAGGGCAAGATGACCGTGAAGGTGCTCCCCTGGCCTTCGCCGGCCGACTGGGCCCAGATCCGACCTCCGTGGAGCTCCACGAGCCGCTTGGCCAGGGCCAGGCCGAGGCCGGACCCCTCATGATGCTTGGTGGCCGTGGCCTCGAGCTGGACGAACTGCTGGAACAGGCGGGGCAGGTCCTCGGTCTTGATTCCGATCCCCGTATCGCTCACTCTGATCTCCAGGCACTCGCCGGAGGTGTCAATTGGTCGAGCAGTCGAGTGGTCAATTGGTTTGGACGAGTCGACCATTGGACCAGTTGACCATTTGACCCGGTGCGCAGTCAGGCACACCGTGCCGCCATTGGGGGTGAACTTCACCGCGTTGTTCAGAAGATTGAAAAGGATCTGCTTGAAGCGGATGGGATCAGCCCAGAGAGGAGGCAGATCGGGCTGGATGTCGGCCTCGACGATCTGATTCTTCTGGTGGGCCAGGCCTCGGGTGGTCACCAGGATGTCCTCCAGGGTGGTGGCAACCGACAGGGACTCGGGCTGGAGGACGATCCTGCCCGCCTCCGCCTTGGACAGATCCAGAATATCACCGATGATCTGGACGAGATGCTGCCCGCTGGCCCGGATGTGCCCGAGGTAGCGGGCCTGCTTTTCGTTCAGGGACCCCACGCGCTGTTCCTGCAGGAACTCGGCGAACCCGATGATGGAATTCAGCGGGGTCCGGAGTTCATGGGACATGTTGGCCAGGAACTCGGATTTGTGGCGGGAGGCCTCCTCTAGCGCCCGGGTCCGCTCCCGGACCCGCTCTTCCAGCTCGGCGGCATGTTGCTGGATCTCCTGGTAGAGCCGCGCATTCTCGATGGCGATGGCGGCCTGGGTGGCGAAGAGCGCGAGGGTGGCCCGGTCCTCCTCGGTGAAGTGTCGCCCGGTCCCCTCGTTGTTGATCGTGAGGACGCCCACCAGCCGATCGTGGTACAGCAGCGGTTCGGCCAGTACGGCGGTAATCCCCGTGCGATCCAGCGTGACGGGGTGGGCATAGGGGGAGGTCCGATAGTCGTTCACGATCATCCCCTCCCGCCGCTGGGCCGTCGTGCCCGCCACCGCCTCGCCGAGCTGGAGGCGGACTCCCCGTCGCCAATCGGCGAATCCGTGCCAGGCCTCCGCGACGAGCACCTGATCCCGCTTATCCCACAGGAAGACCGTGCCCGAGGCGGCCCCCACCAGCTCCGCCGCCCGGCGAACGATGAGGCCCAGAAGGGTCGGGAGATCCAGCTCCCGGGTGATCTCGGTGCCGACTGCACGGAGCGCATCCAGTTGCCGCGTCCGCCTGATCAGCGCCTCCACCATCTGCTTGCGCTCGGTGACATCGGCAACCACCCCCATGATGCCGCTGATCTCCCCGTGGGCGTCACGCAGTGGCGCGGTGGAAATACTGATCTCGATCGGTGATCCATCCCGCTTTTTCCGGCGCACCTCCACGCCGGTGTACGACTCGCCTTGCAGCACCCTCTGGCGCAGGGCCAGGAACTCCTCCTGCTTCTCGTCGGGCACGATGGAGAGGGGACGACCAAGCACCTCCTCGATACTCCAGCCGAAGATCCGTTCCGCGGCCGGGTTCCACGTCTTGACGTTTCCCGCAGGGTCCAGGGCCATGATGGCCAGCGGGGAGGCGCGAACCAGGGCTCGAAGTGTCTCGTTGGCTTCCCGCAGCGCCTCCTCTGCCCGTTTCCGCTCTGTGATGTCGCGATCGATGCCGCGATACCCGCGAAACACGCCCCGGCTGTCCAAGATGGGCGTGGCGCTGGTTTCCAGGATGACCGAGTGGCCATCCTTGTGCAAGTTCACATTGTCGAGGAGCGCAAACGCTTCTCTCGCGCCGGAGATCGGAGCGAACAGCTCAGCCACTCGCCTGGCCTCCTCCGAGGGCATGAGGTCAAAGGGGGTCTTGCCGAGGATTTCTTCGGGGGCATACCCCAGGATCTCGCGGATGCGTGGACTGCAGTACGTGTACACGCCCCTTTCATTGATCTCCCACACCCAGTCGCTGGTGTTTTCGACCAGGTTCCGGAATTTCTCCTCGCCCTCTCGGAGCGCGCCTTCCGCCCGCTTCCGCTCCGTGATGTCCTGCTGGATGCCGATGAACTGGCTGATCGCCCCGCGCTCATCCCGCACGGGGGTGATGGTCAACTCCTCGGTGAAGAGGCTTCCGTCCTTCCGGCGATTGGTCATCTCGCCGCGCCACACCTGGCCCGAGTGGATCGTCTCCCACAGCCGTTGGTAGAACTCCTGGTCGTGCCGGCCCGACTTGAGCAGCCGCGGGGTCTGGCCCAGGGCCTCGGCCGCCGTGTAGCCGGTGAGGCGCGTGAAGGCCGAATTCGTCCAGGTGATGCGGCCCTCGCGATCGGTGATCATCACGGCGTTCGCAGCGGATTGCAGCGCCATGCTCTGCATGTAGAGCTGCTGTTCTCCTTCGCGGAGGGCGGCCTGGGCGTCGCGGACCTGCGCGTCGCGATCCTCGAGCCTCCGGAGTTCCCGGCGCAGTAGCAGGTACAGCAGGAACGCGGTGACGACGACGAAGGCTCCATCCTTGAGAGTGTCCAGGTGGGTGAGCAGGCCGGGATCAGCAGTGAGGGTGCCCAGCAGGCGATTCGAGAGCAGGATCCACAGGCCGGCGACGAGGGCATAGATCAGGGCAAGCGACAGGGCGGTGCGGGGGGTCACATTCCTCATGGTGTGCCCATCTCCACGGCGGGTCGGTTACCGGCCGGTTGCCCCCGGCGGCTCCCGCCATCCCGGCGTCCACTGTGGCGCTGCGGCTCGGAGAAAAAAAGCGCCTTCGAGAAGAGGTTCTCTCGATGGCGCAAGAGCGACTCCGACCGCCCGGGCCTCGCTTCCCCGCGTGAGGGCGATCCTTCGAATGCAGTCATCCCTCGCTCCGAGTGCTGGAGGGGTGGAATCACGGTCTGAGGAAACCGATGGAGCCAGGGCTCAGGTGGTTACCCGGACCTGAACCGCCTTGGGCCGGCCCCGGTCGTCCTGGCCCAACTCGAACTCGACGGTCTCGCCCTCGCGAAGGGTTTGCCCGCCCTCCACATCGCTGGCGTGAACGAAGGCGTCCGGTCCCTTGTCCTCCCGCACGATGAACCCGTAGCGCTTCGTCACGTTAAACCACTTCACCTTGCCCTTCATGGTCTCCTCCTGCCCCCTGGTGGGACCTCCCGGTTGAATCTGCGAAATCTGCGGATAAGATGCCTTCCCCTCAATTGCTGATGGCCGCCAGGCCATCGTCGGCCGTGGCCTCGTTCGCCTGGCCGAGCTCCGAGCGCACGCGCGTCTGCGTGTCGAACAGGAAGATCTTGGGCCGTCCATTCAGACGGTCCGATTCGAAGACGATGAACCGGCCGTCGGCGCTGATATGAGGGAAACCGTCGAAGGCGGTCGGGTGGTTCAGCTCGGGCAGGGGATCCAGCCGCCGCGTCTCCCGGTCGAACAGGAAGACGTCGGCCTGCCCGCGGTTGCGGTCCGACTGGAAGACGATGAACCGGCCGTCGGCGCTGATGGAGGGGTACCCGTCGTTCCCGTTGGCGCTGTTGGCCTCTTCCAGGGGATCCAGCCGTCCGGCCTCGCGGTCGAGCAGGTAGACATGATTCCGCCCGCCCCGTCGGTTGGAGGTGAAGGCCAGGTAGCGTCCGGGGAACGGGGCCCGGACAGCGAGGTCCACGGCGTTGGATGCTCCACCCCCCGGGCCGGGGGTCACCACGGTGACCGGCAGCTCTCCCGCCTTGGCGAGCAGCGCCGGCGGGATGAGTGCCGTGAGTTCTTCGCCCGTCTGGAAGCGGGTCGTCACTGCCGTCCCAGCGAGGTACACGAGCGACTCCGGGCGGAACCCGCGGCCTCGAACGGTGATGGCCGTCGCTCCGGAGGCCGGAGCCAGCAGCGGCGGGGCCTCGATGGCCGTCACCTCCGGCACGGGATTGGTTACCGAGAAGGACAGCCCGTTGGACGTGCCTCCCCCCAGGGCGGCGTCGATCACGCGCACCTCGAGGGTCCACGCCCGCGCCAGGAGCGGTGCGGGGATCCGGGCCTGGAGCCGCTGGGGGCTCACGACTGTGACGGGCACCGGCGTCTCGCCGACGCGCAGACGGGAGGTGGCCCCGAAGTGCTCCCCCTCGATCGAGAGGACCAGTCCCTCCGAGCCGACTGGCACCGCGGGCGGATCCAGGCGGACCAGGCGGGGCGCCGGGGGGACGTAGGTAAACACGGCCGGAGCCGTGGTGGTTCCCCAGAGCTCATTCACCACCTGCACCGGGGCCGGCCCGGGAACGCCGGGGGGAGCGACTGCTTCAAGCGTCGAGAGCCCGGTGCGGCGCAGCACATCGGCAGGCCGGCCGCCAAACTCCACCCGCAAGGGACCCAGGACCACCCCTCCCTCGACCTCGATGGACACCACGGTGCCCCCGCCGGTCGGGCCCTTCTCGGGGCTGAGCGCGACGATGCGGTCCTGGGCATGGGCAGTCGCCGGCGCCAGCAGCCAGAGGGCCAGGGTCAGGAACACGCAGGTGAAACGTGAGGCGTGAAACGTGATGCGTGAAACGTGAAACGTGATGCGTGAAGCGTGAGACGTCAGACGCATCGCTTGAAGCGAAATCGACGAAACACCGAGCAGGTTCCCAGCCCAGTCACGCATCACGAGTCACGCCTGTTCACGGCTTGCCGCTCACGATGCCCAGGCGGCGCTTCTCGAGTTCGGCGATCTTGTCCCGGAGCTCCGCCGCCTTCTCGAACTCCAGCCGCTTGGCCGCCGCCCGCATCTCTTTGTCGAGCTGGGCCATGAGGGCCGGGATCTCCTCCCGCGGGATGAATTCGATCTCCTCGTCCCGCAGGGCCGGGACGGTGTAGTAGTCGCGCTCGTAGATGCTGGCCAGGACGTCCTGGATGGACTTCTTGATCGTCTCGGGGGTGATGTCGTGTTCCCGGTTGTAGGCGCGCTGGAGCTGGCGGCGGCGGGTGGTCTCGGCGATGGCCTGCTGCATGGACCGGGTCATGACGTCGGCGTAGAGGATGACCTGTCCCTCGACGTTCCGAGCGGCGCGGCCGGCCGTCTGGATCAGCGAGCCCGCGGACCGGAGGAAGCCCTCCTTGTCCGCGTCCAGGATGGCCACCAGGGCCACCTCGGGGATGTCCAGGCCCTCGCGCAGCAGGTTGATGCCCACCAGGACGTCGAACTTCCCCAGCCGCAGGTCCCGGATGATCTCGTTCCGCTGCAGGGTGTCGATGTCGGAGTGGAGGTAGCGCACCCGGATGCCCACCTCGGACAGATAGTCGGTGAGCTCCTCCGCCATGCGTTTCGTCAGGGTCGTCACCAGGATCCGCTGGTCGCGACTTGCCCGTTCTCGGATCTCGTGGATGAGGTCGTCAATCTGACCGGTGATGGGCCGGACCACGATCTCGGGGTCGATCAGGCCGGTGGGGCGGATGATCTGCTCCACCACCCGGCCGCCCACCTTTTCCAGCTCGTAGGGCCCCGGGGTGGCGGAGACGTAGACCACCTGGTTCACGCACCGCTCGAACTCGTCGAAGGTGAGGGGCCGGTTGTCCAGGGCCGAGGGCAGGCGGAAGCCGTACTCCACCAGGGTCTGCTTGCGGGACCGGTCCCCGCGGTACATCCCGCGGATCTGGGGGACGGTCTGATGGGACTCGTCGATGATGACCAGGGAGTCGCGGGGGAGGTAATCCATCAGGGTGGGCGGCGGCTCGCCGGGACCCCGGCCGGACAGGTGGCGGGAGTAGTTCTCGATCCCCTTGCACGTGCCGATCTCCCGGATCATCTCCAGGTCGAAGGTGGTCCGCTGGCGCAGGCGCTGGGCCTCCAGGAGCTTCCGCTGGCCCTCCAACTCGGGGCAGCGCTCCTCCAGCTCCGTCTCGATGGCGGCGAAGGCACGCTCCCGCAGGTCCTGGGGCGTGACGTAGTGGTTGGCGGGGTAGATGGGGACCCGGTGCAGGCGCTCCCGTTTCTCGCCCGTGAGCGGGTCCAGTTGCCAGAGCGCCTCCACCTCGTCCCCGAACAGGTCCACCCGGATGGCCGTGTCCTCGTAGGCCGGGAAGATCTCCACCACGTCCCCGCGGACCCGGAACGTCCCCCGGTGAAGGTCCAGGTCGTTGCGCTGGTACTGGATCTCCACCAGTTTGCGCAGCATGGCGTCCCGCGGGCAGGAAGCGCCCTCCTCCAGCAGGAGGACCATCCCGTAATAGACCTCGGGCGACCCCAGCCCGTAGATGCAGGAGACGGAGGCAACGATGATCACGTCGCGCCGTTCCAGCAGGCTCCGCGTCGCGGAGTGGCGGAGCTTGTCGATGTGGTCGTTGATCATGGCGTCCTTCTCGATATAGGTGTCGGTTTGGGGAATGTAGGCCTCGGGCTGGTAGTAGTCGTAGTAGGAGACGAAGTACTCGATGGCGTTCTCGGGGAAGAACTGCTTGAACTCATTGTACAGTTGGGCGGCCAGGGTCTTGTTGTGGGCGATGATGAGGGTGGGGCGCTCCAGGTTGGCGATGACGTTGGCCATGGTGAAGGTCTTGCCCGACCCGGTGACCCCCAGCAGGACCTGGTGGCGATCCGCGCGCAGCACCCCCTCGGTGAGCTGGGCGATGGCCCGGGGCTGGTCACCGCGGGGCTGGTAGTCGCAGACGAGCTTGAAGCGGGACATGGTGTCTGTTGGGGGGCTCGCGTCTTGGGGGAGCCGGTCCGGGGCGACACACCGCTTGGGCCCCTCGCCGTTCACGCCCTGCCCCCCTCCGATGCATGCGTCACCCGTTGGCTCAGGGGCGCGGCGCCGGGGATGGCGGTGGCGACGAGGGCGCGGGGCGGGCCCGGGCGACGAAATCCGCGTAGGGCTCGGCGGGGACCACCGCGTTGGGAATCCGAAGCAGGATCCCCCGCTCGACCCGGTTCGGGTTGGGCACCTGGTCCCGGTTGGCCTGCCAGATGCGTTCCCACTGGCGCGCGTCGCCGTAGTAGTAGCCGGCGATCAGGTGCAGGTCGTCTCCGGGCATGACTTGGTGGAGAGCGTCCTGGGGGCCCGTGGCCTCGGCGGCGGCCACGTCGGCCGGGCGCGCCGCGATCGCTCCGACACCCACCAGCGACACCAGGATCAGCAGCGATGCCCGCACGGTTCCCATGGCGGATCTCCTCTCACCGGCCGCCCATCATCGCGTGCGCGTCTGCCTCCAGCGGCAGGTACTTGCTCCAGCCCTCGCAGCGTTGGGCGGCGTGCACGAGGATCCCGAGGTAGAAAGCCGAGAGGGGCTTGGTCGGCCGGCGCAGGAGGTGCATGCCGGCCTCGGCCAGCGGCTTGTTCCCTTTCTTGAGGTTACAGGTCCGGCAGGCGCTCACCACGTTCTCCCACACGGTGCGTCCGCCGAGAGACTTGGGGATCACGTGGTCAATGGTCATGCGCTCGCCGCCGTTCCGCCCGCAGTACTGGCAGGTGTGGGCATCCCGCTTCAGGATGTTCTTCTTGTTGAAGGCGATGGTGGGCTGGACCGGCCTTCGCACGAAGCGGTGGAGGCGGATCACCGAGGGGAGCACGAAGGACGTGGAGGGCGAGCGGAACACCCGGGAGGTGTCTTCGACGCGTTCGGCTTTCCCGGCAAAAAGGAGGATCACCGCCCTTCGCGCGCTGCAGACCTGGAACGGCTCGAAGGTCTGGTTCAGGATGAGTACTTTAGCTGGGTCCATAGAGGGTGGTGTCGTGTGGCCTCGGCGCCCCGCGGCGCAGATTGTTCGCTTTCTTTAACAAAACGCCCCTGCTTTGTCAAGCGTCGCCGCCCCCGGTCCGTCCGGGGACCTGCCTCATCGGCCCTCGGCTGCCTTCGGCGGATGGCCCGAGGTTACGCCTGACTCGTTGTCCTCAGGTTCCGGACGGCCCGCGACCCTGCTCCAGCGCCGGATGGGGCGAAGGCCCCGCGGTCGACCGGTGGAGGAGGTCCAGCAGGATCCCCTCTCGCAGGCCCCCGTCACTGACCGTGAGCTCGGGGAGGCCCAGGCCCTCCATGGCGCCCAGGCAGACCATGGCCCCGGCCACGATCACGTCCGCCCGTGCCGGTTCCAGGCCGCGGACCTGTCGCCTCCGGGCCAGCGGGAAGGAGGCCAGCTCCCCGCAGAGCGTCGCGACCCGATCGCGGGTCAGCCGGTGCCCGTTCACCTGCTGCGGGTCGTAGGGATCCAGTGCGAGGTCGATGGCTGCCAGGCTGGTCACCGTGCCCGCCGTGCCCACGAAGGCGAGCCCCGAATCGGGCGCGGCCGAGACCAGGTCCGGAAGATCCCGGGTGCGAACGCGCGCCACTCTGCTGGCCACCACGTCGCGCACCGCCGCCAGGTCCCCCGGCAGCGGCGGATCGGCCTTCAGGTGCGCCTCCGTCAGCTTCACCACCCCCAGGCCGGTGCTCACCGTCGCCCGCACCTCGGCCCCGTCGGCCAGGAGGAACTCCGTGCTGCCTCCCCCGATGTCCATCAGCAGCCAGGGGCCGCGGCCGAGCGGGACAGCCGCGCGGACGCCAAGGAGGGTGAGGCGCGCCTCCTCCTCTCCCGAGACGACGCGCACCTCGAGTCCGGCCTCGCGCCGGGCCAGGGCCAGGAACGCCTCCCGATTCTTCGCCTCGCGGAGAGCGCTGGTCCCGACCACGGCGATCCGGGTGGCCGCGTGGGATTCGGCCGCCCGGCGGAAGCGCTGCAGGGCGGCCAGGCTTCGCCGGATCGGTTCGGTCTTGAGCTCCCGGTCGGGCAGCAGCCCCTGGCCGAGGCGGGTGATCTCCTGGGCCGCAAACACGGGTCGGAATCCCCCGGCGCCGTCCGGCTCGCCGACCAGGAGCCGCACGGTGTTGGTCCCGACATCGATTGCCGCCACAGGCATCGTCATGACATTGTTGATTGGTGATTTAGGATTGTTGATTTGCCGGAGGCTCAATCGGCAATCCCGAATCTACCATCGATGGTCGAGTGATGATTCCGACCATGGATTTGCCGGAGGGCCAATCATCAATCCTCAATCACACATCCACAATCCAGGGGCGGCGCTAGCCGTCCCGCGCGGCGAGCTTCTGGACGAGGGACTTGTCCGGGGTCACGACGATGGTCTTCTCCTGGCTGATGGTGACCAGACCGGGCTTGGCTTTCCTGGGCTTGTGCACGTATTTCCGCAGCGTGTAGTCCACGGCGACCTTGCCGTGGTCACGGGCCTGGCTGTAGTAGGCCGCCAGTTGGGCCGCCTGGATCAGGGTGCGCCGGGGGACGCCGTTTGAGCGGTTTGGAACGCGGACCACCACGTGCGAACCTGAATGCCCCTGCACGTGCAGCCAGAGGTCCTGGGACTTGGCCAGGTGCTGGGTGAGGTAGTCGTTCCCTCGGGTGTTCCGTCCGACCAGGATGGGGAGCCCGTCGGATGAGACGAAGCGGCGAGGCTCCAGACCCGTCTCACGAGTCCGCCCGGGGCGGCCCGCACGCTTCTGCGCCGGAGGGTGAACCGCAGGCGGGCGCTTCGACCGTGGTCGCCCGGTGGCGGAACGGTCGGCAAGCATCGCCCGATCCCGGGGGGCCAGCAGGCGATGGGCCGCCTCGATCTCTTTCTGGATGGTCTCCAAGGTCTCCAGGCTGGACGCGTCGGCGACGCGCTCGGCCCAGGCGTGCACCTGTCCCAACTCCGCCTCGGTCTCGGCCAGCCGGGCCTCCACGCGGATGGTGCCGCGCCGCCCCCGCCGCGCCGCCTTGAAGAACCGCTCGGCATTGGCTGCCGGCGAGAGGGCCGGGTCCAGGGGGATGGTGATGGTGGCCCCGGGTCCCGCGGCGTAATCCTGAAGGGGAACCTCGGTGGCGCCTCGGGGGACAGCGTCCTGATGGGCCATGAGGATCTCGCCCATGCGGCGCGAGAGGTCGGCGCGGCCGAACTCCAGTGATTCGGCGGCGAGCTTGGCCCGGCGGGATCGCAGTCGGACCTCCAGTCGACGCAGGAGCTGCCGTAACAGGGTCTGGTGGCGGGTCACGTCCTGCTGATGCTTCAGATGACTCGCCAGGCGCTTCAGCGTCTCGCCCAGGGATGGATACGGCTGCTGCTGGGCCGCCGGTACATGGCGCAGCCGGACGGGTGAGGCGGCCACCGGGCGACCGGCGCTATCCAGGAGCAGGTGCGGCTCCCAGGGGCCGGCTTCGATCTCATGGATCAGGTCCAGGAGGGCCCGGGCCAACTCCGCAGAGCCGCCAGGGGCGGGGGTGCGTGCCACGACTTCCTTTGCCCACACCTCCGTCAGGCCCGCGAGGCTCTGCCGCAGGGCGACGCCCGGACCGAGGCCCGCAGCAAGGTGCGGCGCCAGCACCGCGCTGATCGCCTCGACGGTTCCCAGGACGCGCGGGTCCGGCCGCGCCGATGCCGGAGGCGCCTGGTACGGCTGCTCCGGTTGGATGGATCGCCCGTTGGCCGCCGGGTCGTGTCGTGCCGCCTCCAGAATCTGCCGCGTCATCCGGTCCACCAGGATGAGGTTGGGGTGGCGTCCGAACAGCTCCGCGATCAGGAGGCAGCCCGCTTCGCGGGCCGGGACCGGGTAGGCGAATTCCAGGGTTACCACGCGGTCGAGTCCGTGATGGGTCACGCCCTGCAGGCTCGCCCCCGGGAGCACCCGCCGGGCGACCTGGGCGAGGGTGGAGAGGGTCGCCGCCCTGGCAGGCCGGCCCGCACCGCGAGACAGCCGGGGGAACTCGTCGCCGGCCGAGACCAGCAGGGACTCCTCCCCGTCCGGCGTCGAGAGCTCGATCCACAGGCCGTGCGTCCCGGCCGGCTGTACGCCTCGCACGCTGGCCCCCGTGAGGTCGCGCGTGAGGTCCTGAATCACTGCCAGGAGGGTCAAGGCATCCACGTCGCGCACTATACTCCACGATGGGAGACGTGCCAAGGGCCCTCGGGGTCGCCAGTGTTCGGAGATCAGTTCTGAGGGTTCGCTCATAGCTGATGGCTCATAATCTCTTGCTACGAGCCCTCAACCATGAGCCATCAGCCAAGAGCCACGAGCCATCAGCCACGAGCCGAGTTTCATTGACACCCCCGCCGACCCTCGGTAGACTGCCGCCGCGTGATTCTTGGAATTCGGTCCGACTCGACACGGGGGAGGCATTCATGGCGGTGACGATTGATCTCGGGGGGAAAGTGGCGCTGATCACGGGGGCGGGCCGGGGCATCGGGCGCGAGACCGCACAGCTCATTGCGGCGGCCGGCGGCCGAGTGGCCATCGTGGATCTCGTAGAGGACTCGGCCAAGGCGGCCGCGTCCGAGATTGCGAAAAGCGGGGGCCAGGCCATCGGGGTGTCCGCCGACGTGACGAAGCCGGCCGACGCCGCGCGCATGGTCGACGAGGCGCTGCGCGCCTTCGGGCGATTGGACATCCTCGTGAACAATGCGGCCCGCTGGACGGTGAAGCCCTTCAAGGACCTGACCCCCCAGGATTACGACACCGACATCGGCATCGCCCTCCTGGGCACGCTGCACAGCACCCGCGCGGCCGTGGACGCGCTGGTGAAGCAGGGCTCCGGCCGGATTATCAACGTCGCATCGGACGCGGGCCGCGTGGGGGAGCCGTTCCTGACGGTGTACTCGGCGGCCAAGGCCGGCGTCATCGGCTTCACCAAGGCCCTGGCCAAGGAGCTGGGCCGGTACAACATCACGGTCAATGCCGTGGCGCCCGGGACCACGCGCACCCCCGGCGCCCAGGAATTCATCGAGGGGGTCGGCGAGGAGAAGATGGTGAAGGCCTATCCCCTCAGGCGGCTGGGCGAGCCCCGGGACATCGCCGGCGCCATCCTGTTCTTCGCCTCGGATCTGGCCGGCTACGTCACGGGGCAGATCCTGAGCGTGAGCGGCGGCTACAGCACGGCCGGCTAGCAAGGGGCGCGCGGCGGAGGGGAGATCGGTCCCCCCGCGCGAGGTAGAGCGAACCGCATGGAACTCCAGTTCATCCTCGGCTTTCTCAGTATCGTGGCCATTGACCTGGTGCTGGCCGGCGACAACGCGGTGGTCATCGCCATGGCGGCGCACCGGCTGGAACCGACCCAGCGGAAGCGGGCCATCTTCATCGGGGCGGCCCTGGCGGTCATCCTGCGGGTCGTCACCACGTTCCTGGTGGCGCAACTCCTCCAGGTGCCGTTCCTCAGCGCCGTGGGCGGCGTCCTGGTCGGGTGGATCGCGGTGAAGCTGCTCCTGGACGAGGGCGAGACCGAGACGGCTGACCATGAGGTCAAGGGCTTCTGGCACGCCATCTGGATCATCGCCGTGGCCGACTTCATCATGAGCACGGACAACATCATCGCCATCGGCGGGGCCTCCGGGGGCCACTTCGGATTGATCCTGTTCGGGCTGGGCCTTAGCATCCCCATCATCATGTTCTGCAGCAACTGGATCGCCAGCCTCATGGATCGGTATTCCTGGCTGGCCGAGGCGGGGGCGGGAATCCTGGGGTGGACCGCAGGGCTGATGATCGCCCACGACAGGAAGGTGATCGAGCTGCTGCGCCCTTCCCTGCACTCTGCCTGGCCGATTTTCGATTGGGGGATCCGGGTCGTCCTGGCGGTGGGGGTCATCCTGATCGCCAAGGGATGGATGCGCCTAAGAGCCCCGCAGGGCCGCCCGGCCGAGAGAGCTTCGGCGGCCGCCGTTGACAACCCACCCCACATCCGATAGGATGCAGACACCGCTAGGGGAGCACGCGCTGAGAGTCGCCGTCCGGATGGACGGGGCAACCCTCTGAACCTGACCCGGGTAATACCGGCGTAGGCAAGCGGGCGACGCAACGAGCCAACCGCGGAACTCCTCTGGGGACCGCGGTTTATTATTTCCAGAACCGAGAACCGGGTACCCCAGGGTGGCCGAGAGCCGAGACCTGAAGCCGTCGCGGCTCGCGGCTCTAGGCTCTAGGAGCGATGAAGCGACAATACCCGGATCGGCCGATCATGGCGGTGGGCGCCATCGTGGTGAAGGACGGGCGCGTGCTCCTGGCCCGGCGAGGCAAGGAGCCAAGCTATGGGCTCTGGTCCGTGCCCGGCGGCGCGGTGCGCCTGGGCGAGGGGCTGAAGCCGGCCGCCCAGCGCGAGATCCGGGAGGAGTGCGGCATCGAGATCGACGTCGCGGATGTGGTCGAGGTGGTCGAGCGGATGGTGCGCGACGCCGACGGGCGGATCCAGTACCATTACATCATCCTGGATTACCTGGCGCGCTGGGTGAGCGGGGACGTCGCGCCGTCGTCCGATGTCCTGGAGGCGCGCTTCGTGCGGCCCGAGGAGTTCCCCCTGTATCAGATGACCACCGGGACAGCCGAGGTGGTCCATCGAATTCTGGCGGCCGGGAAACGGGCCGGCGTTCTTCCCGGGTAAAAGCGTTCGGGCGTTCGAGGGTTCGGCAGTTCGACCGTTCAAGGCTACTGGAACACACGAACCGCCGAACGCTTTTGGTGGCCAGCGGGATTCGGGCGGGTGCGATGCAGATCCGGTTGAACGGCAAGGTGCGGGAGGTGGCGGAGGGGATCACGGTCCGGCGACTGCTGGACGAGCTGGGACTCCACCCGATGCGCGTGGCGGTGCAGCGAAACCTGGACATCATCAAGCGCGAGCGGTACGAGGAGGTCGTCTTGCAGCCGGGGGACACGCTGGAGGTCCTCACCTTCATGGCGGGCGGTTGAAAGCAGGGGCCGGGGGTTGGGGGTTGGGGACCGGGGACGACCGGACCTCGGCTTCTGGTTCCTGGGCGGAGGTGGGTCATGCGGAACGGGGCAACGCTGAAGTTCGGCGGGAAGGAATTTCACTCGCGCCTCATTGTGGGCACCGGGAAGTACCCGGACTATCACACTATGCAGAAGGCGCTGGAGGCATCCGGGGCAGAACTCGTGACCGTGGCGGTCCGCCGGGTAAACCTGGACCGGACCCAGGAGTCGCTCCTGGATTACATCGACCTCAAGCGGTACACCCTGCTGCCGAACACCGCCGGCTGCTACACCGCAGAGGAGGCCGTCAAGTACTCCCGGCTGGCTCGCGAGGTGGGGATGTCAGAGATGGTCAAGCTGGAGGTGATCGGAGACCAGCGGACCCTCTTCCCCGACAACGAGGAGTTGCTGCGTGCCACCCGGATCCTGGTCAAGGAGGGATTCATCGTCCTTCCCTACACCAACGACGACCCCGTCATGGCCAAGAAGCTGGAGGACGCCGGCGCCGCCGTGGTGATGCCCTTGGGTGCGCCCATCGGCTCGGGGCTCGGAATCCGGAACCCCTACAACATCATGATCATCCTCCAGTTGGTGCAGGTGCCCGTGATCGTGGATGCCGGGGTCGGGACCGCTTCGGACGCCGCCATTGCCATGGAGCTGGGCTGCGACGGTGTCCTGATGAACACCGGGATCGCCGGGGCCAAGGATCCCGTGATGATGGCGGAGGCGATGCGGAAGGCCGTCGAGGCGGGGAGGCAGGCCTACCTGGCCGGGCGGATCCCGAAGAAGCTCTACGCCACCGCGTCCACCACGATGGAAGGCATGATCGAATAGAGCCGAGAGCCGAGAGCCGAGAGTCGAGAACCGAGGGTGGAGATTCCAAATCCGCAATCCGAAATCCGCAATCCGAAATCGTGGGGGGTCTACCTGGTGACCGATCGCCATCAGACGGGGGGTCGCGACCTCCTGGAGGTGGTGGGCCAGGCCCTGCGGGCCGGGGTGCGCGCGGTCCAGCTTCGGGAAAAGGATCTCACCACTCGCGACCTGTACCATCTCGCCGGGAAGCTCCTCGCGGTGACCCGCGAGGCCGGGGCGGCGCTGCTCATCAACGATCGGGTGGATGTGGCGATGGCGCTCCCGGCGGACGGGGTCCATCTGACGCGGTGCAGCCTCCCGCCCAAAGAGGCCCGCGAGTTGCTCGGGCCGGCGAGACTCATCGGCATCTCCTGTCATTCCCTGGCCGAGGTTCGGGAGGCGGTGGACGGCCGCGCGGATTTCGTCGTCCTCGGGCCGATCTTCGAGACGCCCTCGAAGACGCCCTACGGCGCCCCCCTGACGACGGCGCTCTTGCAGCAGGCACGGGCGGCCACGACACTCCCGGTCCTGGCGATCGGGGGAATCAATCCCGCGCGGGTTCCAGAAGTGATGGCGGCGGGGGCCGACGGGGTCGCCGTGATCTCCGCGGTGATGGCCGCCCTGGACCCTGGCGCGGCTGCCGCCGAACTTCTCGCGGCGGTCGCCGCGGGCAGTCGACTGGTCAAATAGTCGATTGGTCGATTTGTCGAAACATGGCCGACAGGGTGAGACCAATTGACTACTCGACCATTTGACCAATAGACGGTTCTCATGTGGATCATCGTAGACGGGTACAACGTGATCCGGCAGTGGCCCGACTTGGCCCGGCTCGATCGGGGCGATCTCCAGTCAGGCCGCGAGGCCCTGCTCCACGAACTGCAAGCGTACCGGCGAATCAAGGGACACCGGATCACGGTGGTCTTCGATGGCCGGGAGCAAGGAGGGTTCTCGGAGGCGGCCGAGAACGTCGGAGGGGTCGGTGTGCGCTATTCGAGGCGAGGAGAGACGGCCGACCTCGTCATCGCACGCCTGGTCGCCGAGGGTGGTGGGGGGGCCGTCGTGGTCAGCTCCGATCGCGAGGTTGCGGACTCCGCCCGACGGCGAGGTGCCGCGTGGCTTTCCGCCCCGGAGTTCATGGCCCGGGTGGAGGCGAGTCGCCTGGCGTCCCTGAAGGGCGGCGATGAGGAAGACCGGCCGGAGAAATCGGGCAAGGGGACCCCGCGGCGTCTTCCCAAGACCGAGCGGCGGAGGCAACGGCGCCTGAAGGCCCTGTGACATGACGACGCCCGGCACACCAGCAGGACCAGGCCTGCACACCACATGGTACGAGGAGGAGCGACTCATGCCACTCACAGAACCCGATCAGGTGGTGGATCTGCGCAGCGACACCGTGACCAAGCCGACCCCCGAGATGCGCCGGGCCATGGCGGAGGCGGAGGTGGGGGACGACGTCTTCGGCGAGGATCCCACGGTGAATCGCCTGGAGGCCCTGGCGGCCGAGCGTCTGGGGAAAGAGGCCGGCCTCTTCGTCGTCTCCGGGACCATGGGGAACCAGGCCAGCCTGATGGCGCAGACCCAGCGGGGGGATGAGGTCATCCTGGACGAGTCGTCTCACATCTTCAACTACGAGGTGGCGGCGCTGGTGGTCCTCTCGGCCGTGCAGCCGCGGACGCTGCGCGGGCACTACGGGATCCTGGATCCCGAGGACATCCGGCGGGCGATCCGGCCGCCCAACATTCACGCGCCGCGCAATACCCTGATCGCCGTGGAGAGCAGCCACAACCGGGGCGGCGGAACGTGTTATCCCCTGGAGACCCTGCGTGAGATCCGGCGAATCGCCACCGCCAACGGAATGGCCGTGCACCTGGATGGCGCCCGGATCTTCAATGCGAGCATCGCGACCGGCGCGCCCGTGCGCGAGTTGGCCGCTCAGGCCGACTCGGTGACCTTCTGCCTGTCCAAGGGGCTCGGGGCGCCGGTTGGATCGGTAGTGGTTGGGACGCGCGTCTTCGTTGACCGGGCCCGGCGGGCACGGAAGATGTTCGGCGGGGGCATGCGGCAGGCGGGCATCCTGGCCGCGGCGGGCGTGGTCGCGCTGGAGACGATGGTGGACCGGTTGCGGGAGGACCACGAGAACACGCGAATCCTGGCGGAGGGCCTGGCCACCCTGCCGGGGATCGTGATCGACCTGGCCAGGGTGCAGACGAACATCGTGATCTTCACCGTGAAGCGGGAGGATCTGGATGCGCCCGGCCTCATCGTCAAGCTGGCGGAACACGGAATCAAGGCTTTCGCCATCACCCCGGATTCCATCCGCATGGTGACCCACAAGGATGTGAACCGGGCGGGGATCCTGCGGACGCAGGACGTCCTGCGGACGATCCTCGGCTGAGGCAAGGCTTCTCACCGCCAAGACGCCAAGACCGCCAAAAGGCCATTCAGACGAATTCGAGAATCGACACTCGAACAAGGAGAGCCCTGGGCGTAATGCCCAGGGCTCTTTTGGCTTCGAGCCATGCTCTGCAGGACCATGCTGCTTGAATCGGCATGAACTCGAAAGCGGGGATCCGCGCTTGGCTAGTTCAACTGTAGGCCTTCACGAATGCGCTTGAGCAACACATTGATTTCCCTGGCGACTTCTTCCGCAGGTCGGGCCTTTCCGTCTCCCACCTCGATCCGGATGTGAAACCGGATGAGGGTGCCTGCCTTTGCCTTGATTTCCAGCAATTTCGGCACGATGTCCCCCAGATCCTGCACCTGCGAAGGCGCTAGCTCACTACCCGCCACGAGGATCATCCCGGGGCCAACGTCCGCCACTCCTCGCCCGCCGGTCCCTACTTGGTCCGCTCCGGTCGCAACCTTGAATTTCGCGAACTGCGCGGATGGGAAGTCGCACGGCCAGGCCTGCGACCCCTCCGCCACTTCGAGGAAACGTGCCTGTAGAGCGGCGCTGACGACATCCCGCACGGTTTTCCAGGGGAGCGTCTTGCCGATCTTCACAGAAAGGGCGGTCGCGATGGAGAGGGCCGACGCAATACCGTTCTTCCAGGCATTCGGAAGGTTTTCCGGAAGGATCTCGGCCGGGGCGATGGGGGGAGGCGGGGCGCTCAGTCGGCCGCTTGGATTCAGCACGCCCGGCGGTATCGACTCCCCCAGAATGCTGGCCGGACCGGATAGCAACCAGAGACTTCCTCCCTCGACGGCGGCGCTGATCGCCCTCTCCACCACGGCGTACCCCGCCGTCGGAATGGGCATCGGTTCCTGGCATCCTTGCCGCTCGATCTGGACCACCGTTGACCCATTGAAGTAGCCGGCCACCGCCTGCACGGTGATCTCTGCTACGGCCCATAGCCCCGGTAGTCTCCCGGGGACCAAGAGGGCCGGCCCCAACTCTCCCAGCTCCGCCCCCTGGGGAAGCACCAATTCAAGCGCGGGGTCGTTCAAGGCGTTCTCGTCTGGCCTGGACATCCACCAGGTCCGGGATGTTCCGTCCGGGCGGACGAGCCGCAGGACAAAGGTGCCCTGCTCGCACCCGTCCGCCAGCGTGTCGAGGATCGCGCTGGCCTTCAGCATCTTGGGCAGGTGAGGAAGCTGGGCAAACGCTCCTGCGAGGTCCTTGACCCGTCGAGATGTCTCTCCGGGGCGCCACAGATTGTAGGGGCCATCGGGCAGGAGCGCCTCAGCGGTGACGGGCGTATCCCGGACGCGGGATCGCTTGTCGCCTTTTATCGTAATAAAGTGCGATTCATCGTTGATGGTGATCTTGAACGCCTGAACCTCGTCCTTTTCCGAGACGGTCACTACGATGCAATACGCCTGCTTGATCGCCTCGGGAATCCGCCCTTTGGCCTTGTCGATGTTGATCTGGAGCGTCTGGGCTCTGGCAGGGTCAACGTTCCCGTCTTTCTGCTGTTTCTTGATGTCCTCCCGGACGATCTCCCAGGCAAGGTAGTCGCCCACCCTCGCCATCGCGAACTCGAGCCCGTCACGAGACGGGACCAGGAGCAGGACCGCGTTTCGATACACCCGGGGCTTGTCCGGACCCGTGGTCTCGTTTAGGAAACGCACAGTTTCGGCGCTCGGCTTGCCGGATTCGGAGGCAGCCTGGAGCCCCAGGACGGCGTAATGGAAGGAGCCGTCATCCTCGATGTCCCTCGGTCGGGTCGGGAGCGTGTGAACATGTACTCCCATGGCGGAGGCGTTGGCCGTGAGCGCCTTAACCTTACTGATGTCGTCCAGCAACCGGGCGCGGACCGTGTCCTCAAAGATGTTCTTGGCGGCGACCGCATGCATCTGGGTGAGATTGGGACGGTTGCCGAGTCGCCATGTTCCGGGAAGCTGCCCCTCCGCCACCGCCGCATAGAGATCGTCAAGCCAGTAGCTCGTTTGCGCCCATCGGGCGAGGCCTTTTTCGAGTTCAATTTTATCCGGGCGAGTGGTGCCGAGAAGCCCAACCAGGTCGCGTGTCTGTGCGGTCTGTCCGATCGGTTGCGAATGCAGGAAGGTCGTCACAACCGCCTGCTCAACCTCCCGGTATTTCAATCCAACCGACTCCACTTGAATCCGCCTGGCCTGGGCGAATTCGCTATCCAGGATGCCGGTCCAGACCTGCTTCTTCCCCTCCCATTCCTCGGTGTCGGCCACGGTCACCAGCTCCCGCAACGCCTCTGAGAGTCCCTCCCTCTCCGGCGCGGCCAAGAAGACGGCCGGCCCGACGAGCGGGCTCGTGTCCCACGCCTCGGCCTCGCGGAGCGCCAGCGCGAACGTCCGGAGGACCCCGCGAGTCCGCTGAAACCGGGCGAGCTGCGTCCACTTGGAATAGAGCACCTCGGTGAGGTCCGGGTGGAACGGGAAACTCCGCAGGAAGCGTACTTCCGCCTCGGCGCCTTGTTTCGCCATCTGCTCGTCCACGGCCGCGATGCCCCTGAGTGCCGCCACGACGTGCTGCCGGAAGGCCTCACGATCCTTCAGGGATTCGGGCGTGAAGAATCGCCGACGCAGGAGTTCGGCGACATCCTCCTTGACGACCGGCTCCACGGCCTCTTCGCGCTGGCGCTGGAAAATGTCATACAGCTCGGCCTGGATCTCGCGCCCCAGCGTGTCGCTCTTGCGCGGATCGGTGGCCAGCAGCGAGGCGACGAGGCAGCAACGATCCACCTTGGGAGCCGCCTGGGTGAGGTACTGAAAGAAGTTGGCTAGACGTGCTCGCGAATCGCGATCCTGGGACACCTTCTCGCGGGCGTACATCAGCACCTCGTCAACCAGGATAAGGACGCCCAGCCCCTCCTTCCCCGGCACTTCGAGCAGCTCCGTGAGGAGATTCTCCGCCGGCGCCGAATCCCGCTCCTCCGCCCTGCCGCTCGCGTGGAGGATCTTGAGCCCCGCATCCCCCGCAATCTGGTAGGCCAGCACGCTCCACGGCTGCCTGAGCGTTCGCGCCTTGCCATCTGGCGCACAGACCTCCATCCCCTTCTCCACGTCCAGCTTGTCGAAGCACAAACCCACTACCCGGCACTTCGGCGGCCTCTGGCCGATGTCCTGGATGAACTCGGCCACGGCCGGGAGGTCGGGCAGTCTCTCCGGGTCGAGGACAAGGTGTCGCAGCGTAATCAAGGTATGGGTCTTGCCGCCGCCGTAGGTCAGCTCCAGTTGCCGGACGGCCTTATCGTTCTTGCCCGCCAGCCGCAGGACGACATCCCGCACAAGACGCCGCAGGTTGTATGTGGGAAAGGTGAGCGCGAAGAACTCCTCCGGCTTCTCGTACACCGGCCGCTTTCCGCGCTGCATCATGACCTCGTAGAGGTCGGCAGCGAACATGTGGAGCGGTAGGTCCCCGGACCGCAGGTCCTCGCGGAGCTTCACCACCTTGTGCCAGGGCGTCCAGGGTAATTTAGCCATCGGCCTGCTCCCCTTTCAACCGCGCGCGGATTGCACGCTGAGTGGTCAGAATCTCACTGCGGAGAGTCTCCTCGTCCGGCAAGCTCGTCAAGTACTTCGAGGCAAAGACCTTGGTTCGAATCCCGCCTGTTGCGTACTTCACGACGGCACCGTCCTTGTCGGTGCACAGGATGATGCCGACCGGATCGGCTTCACCGGGCAGCTTCAAGTGCTCTCTGGCGTAGTTGAGATAGAGATTCATCTGTCCTGCATCGGCATGCGTGAAGGCCCCGGTCTTGAGGTCAATGACAACCAGGCATCGTAGGCCCCGATGGTAGAGCAAGAGGTCGATACGATACCACGAGTCCCCGACGCGGACCCGCTTCTGGCGGGCGACAAATGCGAAACCCGTGCCCATCTCCAAGAGGAACCATTCCAGGTGGCGAATCAGCGCTTCTTCCAGCTCCGTCTCGCTGTACTCATCCTTCAGGTTGAGGAATTCGAGCAGGTACGGGTCGCGGACCTCTTCCTCCACGGAGACCGTGTCTCCCTCCTTCGGGGTCTGACCTCGGGAAATCAAAGCATGCGGGTGCTTCGAGCGTACCGCTCGCTCGTAGAACTGGGTGCTGATCTGTCTGTCAAGCTGTCGGACCGACCAGCCGCCGCGAATCGCCTCCGACTCATAGAAGGCGCGCGCCTGGGGGTTCTCCACCGACATCAGCCTGACATATTGGGACCACGACAGAGGGAAGGCTCCCGCCAGCTCGAATGCCGGTTGAACCGGCGGAGTAACGGACACCAGCGTTTGCACAGATTCGGCAGACGGTGTCTGCCGAATCTCGACCCCACTTTCTCCCGACGCTGTCGGGAATATCGCTCGCGCCTCCAATTTTCCCGACGGTGTCGGGAGAATCTGCCAGCCTAGGTAGAACCCCCGCATTTTGTACAGCCCTTGCTTCGAGAAGCCGCGTCCATGACGTGCCGTCAGATCCCTGGCAAGTCGCTCGATAAGGGCCTCGCCATACTCCGCCCGGGCCGAACCGCTCTGTTCATACTCCACGATCCGCCGGCCGATCCCCCAGTAGGTTGCCGTAAGGATGCTGTTGACCGACCGGGTGGCCGTGTGCCGCGCCTGCTCCAGCAGCCCGGAAATGTCAGACACGAGCCGCCCATAGTCGCCAGACACGGAGACGTCGGGACGCGGGGACGCGGGGACGGTGGCCCTTTTGCCCCTGGAGTGCTTTGTTCTCATGAGTTCTCGCTCGCGGTACGAGAATTGACCCGGCGACGCGGGGACCGGGAATTGACTCGGGGACCCGGCGACGCGGGGACGCGGAGAGGACGATTGGCGCCCACAGTCCAGTCATCGGGGTGGTCAATCATGCGGACCAACTGCGCCAAGATGCGATCGTAGCAGCCACCCAATTCGCTTGCCTCGGAATCCGACAAATACCCACATCGCAAACCGAGTTCCGTCCACGTCTGAGACTCCGCAGCCTCTCCTTCCGCATCGTTCAGCTTGCTGACAAAGGCTGCCGGATAGCGCCGCTTGCGCCAAGCTTCTGCGATATTGGTGGCAACCGAACGTGACGCTCGTCGGAACTGGTCCGTCATCGAGAATTTCTCTTCATTGGGGAACTTCTTTGTCAGTTCAAACACTCGCATTGCCGCATCCATCGCGTTTTGCCAAACTTTCAACTCCTTGAACGATCGTATGTTTGCCATCTCCGCGTCCCCGCGTCCCCGCGTCCCCGCGTCATTCCCCTCTGCCACAAGCGGCAGCTCTGCTGCTTTCTCCGTGGCCGCGCCCTTAGCGCCGATGTGGTTGCTGATGGATTCGAGGAGCGAGCGCTCTTCGCTCCCATGCGGCGAAAGCTCGATCAGCGACTGTAAGAGCCGCTTGAAAAGCTCTTGCCGCCGGAGGCCGTTACCGTCGAGGTAGTCGTCAACCTTGTGCAGATCGCCCGTCTTCCAGAGATGCATCAGACAGTGCACCCGGTCAATCAGCGGAACCGGCTTCCCGCTCGGCGCCTCGTAGCCCAGCGAGCTTCCCTTGCGCTGCGCCCAGGTCTTGAGCTTCACCTTGCTGCCGGAATCCTCTTCCACGTCCGGGTCTGCCTCTTCATCCGCCATCTCCGCGTCACCGCGTCCCCCCATCTCCGCGTCTTCTTCATCCTCCGCCGACTTGCCCTTGGTGAAGCCGATGAGGTCCCAGGTGCCGGCCAGCTCCTTGTCCGAAATGCCGCACGAGATAGCATACAAGATGCACGCCCCCGCCGGCGCTTCGTCCATGCCGAAGTCGTGGCGGTGAAGGAGGTAGTAGGCAGTCGGCTCGTCCAGATCGCCTACCGGCGATTCTGGAACGGACGCGGCGACACGGTGACCCGGAGACACGGTGACAGTCCCCGCGTCCCCGCGTTCCCCGGTCTCCGCGTCGCCCCACCCTCGTGTCCCCACTTCCCCGCGTCTCCGCGTCTCCGTGTCGCCTTCTCCGTACATCACCCGCCCAACCACAAAGTCCACAACCATTCGCCGGACCTGCGTCAGGAACTCGGAGACGGTCATCACCTGACCGGGGTCATTGGCCTTCTTGACAACAGGATGCTTGCTGTACGCCTCCAGAGCAGGCCCCGTCGCCGCCCACACAAAGTCCGGTCCACGGATACCGGCATCCCAGAACTCGCGAAGCTTCTCGCGGATATTCCGGCGCATTTCTTCTAGCCTCTTACCGGACGCCTAACACCAACATGTTGGTCAAACGCGTTCACGCCGCAAGCCCCAGCGTTTCGAAGGTGCGGCGCAGCTCCTGTTGGAGATTCTCATAGTGCACGTCCAGGGG
>Ga0080064_1001762_pt1 | contig 41059 bp, 32 predicted proteins | sample Subgrocontami54m_FD_69260 | JGI IMG/M metagenome (GOLD analysis project Ga0080064, IMG submission 69260) | Subsurface groundwater microbial communities from S. Glens Falls, New York, USA - GMW46 contaminated, 5.4 m (SPADES assembly) (version 2) ...
AGATCAAAGTCGTGCGGGAGACCGCGATCAAGGCGCTCGAGGCGAAAGCGCCGGCCCCGAAGCCCGGCGAGCCCGCGTCGAATGCGCCCAGTGCGGCGGCCGCGGCGAACGCCGCCGTCACGCCGGTGACGACGAAGTAGGGTGGGCGTTCCCGACCGTAGCCGCGTCGGTGACTCCGGCCGCAATTCGGGATCAGTTGGGGTTCCAGCGGGAAGTGTGTAGTTGGTTTGAGGTGGAACGCGTCCTCCGGGCGCGTTCTTCCGGCGGACGCGGCCAGACGGCGCCCGGAGGTCGCCGTCCACCGTTCCACTTCGCTCGTTGCGAGTCGTGTCACGCAACTGCACGACTCCGGCCCAGGGCACCTCGGGCCTCACCCCAGCGCGGTGGCGAGCGTCTGCGCGGCGTCGGCCCACGTCGGCAGCGGGCGCGAGGTCGCTTCACGGGCGAGCTTCGCGTGCAGCGCATCGTCGGTGATCACGGCGTGCAAGGCTGACTTCCACGCCGGGCGATCGTTGCATGTGACGACGAGGCATCCGCCGCCGGCGGCGTTCTCGCGCAGCGAAGGCAGATCGCTGCACACGCACGGCACGCCCCGCCAAAGCGATTCCAGGAGCGGCAACCCACAGCCCTCGGCCATCGTCGGCAGCGCCGTGGCGCGGGCGGCACGGTAAAGCTTCGCGACGGCCGCGTCGCTCGCGGCTTCGTGAAAATGAACCGGTCGGGTGCGGGCGAGCTGCTTCAGCCGGGCGGCGATTGGTGCGCCGAAATGAGGATTCACGCGGCCGACCACCTCCAGGGTGAATTCCCGCCCCTCGGCCCAAAGCTCCCCGCAGACGTCGAGGAGGAAAGACTGGTTCTTGCGCGGCTCGACGATGCCGAGGCAGAGCAGCCGCGGCGCCGGCGAGCCGCGGGTTGACGGCGCCAGTTCGGATAGCCTCGCGCGCGGCTCGCCATTGAAGTCCGCCCCGAGCGTGAGCACCTCCACCGGCGGGACGCGCGCGAGCCCCTGCCAGCGCCAGAAGCCGAGCAGTTCCTCCCGGCTCGCCGCCGACACCGCCCACACGCGGTCGAAGCTCGCGAGCAGTTTCATGTAGCCGGGATGTCGCGCGACGCTCTGCGGCCACGTGATGTGGGGAAGCTTCAGCGGAATCGCGTCGTGGAAGATCGCGGCGGTCCGGCAATGGCGGTCTGCCAGAAAAGCGGAAAACCCCGGCCGTTCCGCTTCCGAGAAAAGTTCAGCGGTCAGGAACCAGTCGCCGGCGCGGCGCGCCACGGGGTTCCCATCACTCACGCGGCGCAGGCCTTCGTCCCACACCACCTCGGCCGCGGCGGCGCCGAGGCACTCGCGCAGCCGGCCGCCCACGCGGGTGAGTCCCGAGCGGTGGCGGGTGGGCCGGGTTTTGGTGACATCAAAGAGGATCATGGCGACGCGATCACCCGCTGGAATTCGCGCAAGAGACGTTCGGCGTTCTTGTGCGCGTCGAAATTCTCCTCCACCCAGCGGCGCGCCGCCCGACGGAGTTTCTCGGCAAACACATCGTCGGTCGACAGCCGGCGCAATGACGCGACCCAGTCGGACGGCACATCGACGGGGGCGACCAGGCCGGTGACGCCCTGCGTGATCGCTTCCGTCGTGGCCGCCGCGGGCGACGTGACGACGAGGACGCCGGCGGCCATCGCCTCGGGAATGACGTTCGGCAGTCCATCGCGATCGCCGCTGGCCGCGATGACGCCGGTGTGCAGGAGGACGTCGGCCCACTCGAGCTGTTCCCACACCTCGTGCTGCGGCAGGTGGCCGGTGAAAGCGAGATGCGCCCCGACGCCGAGGTAGCCGGCGAGTTTTTCGAGCTCGGCCCGCCGCGGCCCGTCGCCGATGATCCGGGCGGCAAACGGCACGCGGGCATCGCGCAACGCGGCATAGATCCGGAGCTGGTGATCGAGGCCCTTTTTCTCCACCAGCCGCGCCACGCAGACGAGGTGCAACGGCGAGCGCGACGCGCGCAACGGTTTCAGCACGGGCAGGCGATCCAGCCCGCGGCGGATGCAGACGATCTTGTCCGCCCGCAGCCGGCGTTCGAGCAGCCCGCGGCGCGCCATTTCGGTGGAGGTGTGGATGAGCGCCGCGTGTTCGAGTTTCTCGCCCAGCCACCAGTCGCCGCCGTGTTCGTAAATATCATACGCGTGCGCCGCGGCGGTGAATTTGTGGCCGTCGATTCGCCACAGCAGCCAGGCCGCGGTGGCCGGCCCGCCCCCCCACGTGGCGTGAACCAGCGACGGCGGATGGCGCCGAAACTCGCGTGCGTAAATGCAGGCGAACCCGGCGCCGAGCATGTTCTCCCAGAAATTCAGCCACGACGGAGCGCGCCGCGTGAACAGCCCGTGGAGCAGCTGGCGCAAGACCTCCGGCCGCCGCGACGACTCGTACGGGATGAGCCAGAACAACGTCAGCAGCCGCCATTTGTTGAAGCGCTCGACCCGCAACCCCCGAAAGGTTCCGCCCCCGCCCCAAAACGAATAGAGGCGCATCTCGACGCCGTGAGCCTTCATCGCGATGATCTCGCGCTGCAGGAAGGTCTCCGTGCTTTTCGGGAACGTGGTGAAGAAATACGCGATGATCGGCGACGACACGGACAAGATGCCGTGACGTTAGAGTGGCGTGCGCGTCGCGGCCAAGCGGATTGCACGCCACGTCTTGATGGACGCGGCTACGGGGATTCTTGTAGCCGCGCCCATTCAGGCGCGGATCGAGGGAAGGAAATAGCGGACGACCCTTCGGGCAGATCCGTGGTCCGATCAGTGCTCACAGGTCGCCGCTCACGGTTGGCTTTGACGGCGGGAACGGCCGGCGCCGCACTTTGGCGCGGGCGACCTCGTTGCCGAGCTCCACGAGTTCGTCGATCACGACGGTCGGGTCTTCCTCGTAGCGCAGCTTGAGGAAATTCTCGCGGACCTGCGCGTAGCTCGCCGGATCCTTCATCCACGTGTCGATGATCCGCGCGAAGTCATCGGCATCCTCGATTTTTTCCGAAGCCGCGCCGTTGCGGAAGAATTTCCACGTGAGCTCCTCCTGCGGCATGATGCCGCCAAACGCATTGAAGATGATCGGGCACCGGAAGTTGAGCGCTTTCGCACAGGTCGTGGTGCCCCCGCGGGTGACGACGGCGTCGCTCGCCTGCAGCAGCAGGTGCACGATTTCGGAATAGCCTTCGATGTAGCAGTTGAACTCGGGGTGCGTCGCGCGCCAGTGGACGAGTTCGTTGTACGTCTCCTTGTTCTTGCCGCAGATGATAATGGCCTGGACCCGGTCGGGATACTTGAACAGGGCGGGCAGGAGATCGCAGTGGTTGTTCGCGCCGTTGCCGCCGGTGGCGAGAAACACGGTGAAGCGCTCCGGATCGAGGCCCAGGCGTTTCGCGCGAAACTCGCCGCGGTCGCCCGCGCCCAACACCTCGAGGTGGGCGCGCGGGTGCATGAGGTAACCGCGGACGCGGGCCTTATCGGCCGGAATGCCGTACTTGACCGCGTAATCCCGGGCGGTCGGCGTCCGCGCAATGTACAGGTCGGCCGTGGGCTCGATCCAGTTTCGCGAATAGCCCCAGCCGCCCGAGAATTCGCCGCAGTAGGTCGCGCAACGCACCTGGTCCGCGCCGAGGATTCTTCGCGCGAGCTGGAAATACCCGCGGTTGAGGCAGTCGTGCACGCTGAAGACCAGGTGCGGCTTGTAGTCGCGCAACACGTCGATGTAGTAGGCGGCGCCGAGCCGGACGTTGCTGCGGTTGATGTAGCTCAACAGCTCGACGAGCGCGTAGAAGAGCTTGTGCACCCACGGTGCGCTGCGCTGGATCTGATTGTAGATCCGGACGCCGGTCCGGTTCACCACCGACGATTTCTCGAGCATCTGCTCGATCCGCACGTCGACATCGTGGCGATACAGCTGGAAGCACCATTCCGCGAACGCCTCCGCGCGCGCATCATGGCCGCCGCCGGTGCTCGACGTGAGAACGAGGATACGAAGCTTCGGCATTTAAGAGACCAAGAGACGAAAGGACCAAGGGACCAAAGGACCAAGGGACCAAGGGACCAAGGGACCAAAGGACCTAAGGACCGCGGGTCAAAGGGATAAACCTGCCATAATGCCAAGAAGTGGTCGGAGAACCATGTCTCTTGGTCCCTTGGTCTTTTGGTCCCTGGTCCTGTCTAGGCATCGTAGTAACGCGCCTGAATTCTTCGCCGCAGCGGCAGCGAGCCGAAGCGCGCGAGGAAGGGGCCGGCGACGGCTTGAAAAAATCGCCCGGTCCGGACCGTGCCGCTCCGCTGGCGCAGCAACGCGCGGCGGAGCGCCGCGGCGGCGTGGGCCGGGTCGGGGCCGGTGCGCATCATCGCCGCGAAAGCCGCCCACGTCCGCGCCATGCGCGGCGTGAAGTCGGCGGAGGGGCGGCGCACGGAGGTCTCGAAATCGGTGCGGTAATCGCCGGGCCGGACGTCGAGCACGATCACGCCGGTGCCCGCGACCTCGAGCATGAGGCTTTCGTTCAACGCGCTGAGCCCGGCCTTGGCCACGTTGTACGCACTTTGGAAGGGCAGGGGAAACTCCGCCGCGAGCGACGAGATGTTGACGAGCGCGCCGCGATTCCGCGCGAGCATCGCGCGCAACGCCGCATGCGAAAGCCGCGCCGTGTTCACCAGCATCACTTCCATTTGCTCGCGCCAGGGTTCGAAATCGGTCGCGGCAAACTGCCCGAAGACGCCGTAGCCGGCGTTGTTGATCACGACATCGAACTGCGCCGACTGGTCCGCGGCGCGAAAGGTCTGCTCGGCCGCGGCGCCGTCGCGGAGATCCAGCGCCACCGGCGTGAAGTGTGGGCCGTGGCGGGCGACGAGTTCGCCCAGCCGGCTGCTTTCGCGGGACGTGCCCCAGACGCGCACACCGTCGGCGACGAGCATCTCCGCGAACGCGCGGCCCAGCCCGGTGCTGGCACCGGTGACAAAGGCGTGGCGGTAGAGGCTGGAGAGGCGTTGGGACATTCGGGGCGGCATTGGTAGCGGCGGTCTATGACCGCCGGTGCGCACGGGGTGATTTTCGCTCGGCGGTCATGGACCGCCGCTACATCGCGCGCTTGAACACCACCGCGACGTTGGCTCCGCCGAAACCGCTGCTGTTCTTCACCACGATTTCGGCCTGCCGGTTTTCCGTCGTGCGCGGAATGTTGAGTCCGGCGCATTCGGGGTCGACCTTCGTGAGGTGTGCGTTGCCCGGGATGAAGCCCTCGCGGAGCGCGAGCGCGCAGAAGGCGCTTTCCATCACGCCGGCGAGCGACAGGCCGTGGCCGGTCAGCGCTTTCGTGCTGCTCACGGCGACCCGCTTCGTCTCCTCCTTGAAAACGGCCCGCAGTGCCCGCGCTTCGGATACGTCGCCGATCAGGGTCGAAGTGGCATGCGCGTTGACATAGTCGACCTCCCCCGGAGCGACGTGCGACGATCGCAGCGCATTCGTCATCGCCGCGGCCGAACCGCTGCCCTCCGGATGCGAGATTGCCACGTTGTAGCCGTCGGACGCCTGGCCCCACCCGATCACTTCGGCATGCGGTTTCGCGCCCCGCCGGATGACTTCGTCTTCGGTCTCCAGCACCATGACCACGCCGCCGCCGGTCGCCACGAACCCGTCGCGAGCCGCATCGAACGGCCGCGAGGCGATGTTCGGATCCGTTTGCAGCGACAGCGTCCGCATGCCGGCGAAGGGCAGGATGGCGTCGAGGTTGCCATCCTCCGCGCCGACGACGAACATCCGCTTCTGCCGGCCCAGCACGAGGTCGTCGAACGCGTAGCCCAAGCCGTGGGCTGACGACGCGCAGGCGGACGAAAAGCCGCAGGACGCGCCTTGGATCCTGAATGCGGCGACGAGGTTGAAATTCAGCGTGCCGACAATCGAGGCGACGATGCCCAGGGGCGAGCAGCGCATCACGCCGAATTTTTGCAGCCGCTCGTGATGATAGTGGGTCAGGAACGGTGACCCGCCCGACGCGGCGTACAGCCCGGTCTGCGGGTTGGAGATATCCGCGTCGGTCAGTTTCGCGTCGTCGATCGCCTGCAGCATCGCGCAGTGGGCAAACAACCCGTTGGGCGCCATCGAGCGCAGGAGCTCCCGCTTGATCCTGTACCGCGCCGGGAACGTCCAGTCTTCGGGGTCCGTCGAGTCCGTGGCGAAGTCCTTGACCGTGCCGACGACCTTGCACGGAATGTCCGGCTTCTGGAACGGCGGGTAAACTTCGAAACCGTGGCGCAGTTCGCGGAGGTTGCGAACCACGGTCGCGACATCATTGCCAATACTAGTGATGAATCCGAGACCGGTGATGAAGACTCTGGGCATAATTTTCCGCCTGCGGCGGAAAATTTAGCAAACAACGGTTTTTGCGAAGCAAAAACCTAGGAGTTGATCGCGGCGCGCAGCGGCGTCGGCGAAGATGCGACCTGCGCCTTGCCGTTGATCGCGTCACCGTTGTGCGCGACGCCGTTGATCGGCACGGGAGCGTTCGCCGCGTCCACGAAGGCATAGGTGAGCGTAATCTCCTCGGCGATGACCGCCTTTTCCGAGCCCACGCGGATCGAGCCCTCGAAGGTCGCCAGCGGCATTTTCATGCGCTTCGGCTTGATCGACAGAGTGAGGATGTCGCCCGGTTTGCACACCCGGTGGGCGCGGACGCCCTCGCAGCCGGTGAAGAAAATCGTCTGCGCGCTCACGACCTTGCCCGGTTCGGTCGGCGCGCCCTCGAGCAAGTACAAAACCGCCAGCTGGCCGAGGGCCTCGAGCATGATCGACGCCGGCATCACCGGGTTGTCCTTGAAGTGGCCTTGCAGGAAGAACTCCTGGCCGGAAATCTTGTATTTGCCGTTCGCCGCGGTCGAACTCACCGAGGCCTCGTTCAAGAAAAGGAACGGCGGCTGAATCGGCATCACGGCGCCGATGTGCTCGATCGGAATGAACCGGGTCGGCTTCGGCAGCGGCAGCCCGCGAATCTTGCAATCGATGAACGTCTTTACATCGCCCACCATTCGCAGGTTGCGCAATTCGTCGTTGTTAATCGACATCTGGAGGACGTCTTCGACCAAAATGACGATCTCCATCATCGTCAGGGAATCGATCCCCAAGTCTTCGATGAGCCGCAGATCATCGTCTGCGTCCTTCAGCTTCATGCGAAGGTCCGGTTCGACAAACCGTTCGATAATCCCGATCACGACCGCCGGAACATGTTCTGGATTACCGGTCTTGCGAAATTGTACGGCAGCTTCGAAAGTCGACGGCGAGCACCGTTTCAACGCCTCGCGCAGCGCGGCTTCGTCCTCCGGAGCAAACGGTTTTGGCGTGGTCGGTAACGGTTTCGTCGTCGCCGAATTGGTTGAAACGGCATCTGGCATTGTCCGTTCGTTCTATGTTACGGGGGACGGTAAAGTAAACCCCTTATTTCGGCGAAGGCGGCCCGGTTTCGCTGGTGGAGTGACAGCACGGTTGGTCGATGCGCATAAAATCCAGCGGTGCAACAGGACCGCGATGGACGCTTGCCAGCGATGACCGTCGTACGTAACGACTGCGGCCCGCAATATCGCGGCAATTGCATGACTGAAGCCGATGTCCATCGCCAAGGAGCGCGCGCGTGAGCCCGGTCGCCGACTGTCCGGTTTTCCTGATTACGCACGAGTTTTACCCGAAGCGGGGTGGAATCGCGACGTTCACGGAGGAGATCGCGCGGGCGACGGCGACGCTGGGCTACAAGGTCGAGGTGTGGGCGCAGGCCGCCCCGGCTGACGCCGACAAGACCGACTGGCCGTTCCGGCTGCGGCGACTTCCCCTGAAGGGCACGCACGATTTGAGCTGCCAGTTGCAGTTGGCGTGCGAACTCGTCCGCCATCGTCGCGCTTTGCGTTACGCGACGGTCTACCTGCCGGAGCCGGGGCCGATGCTGACGATGATGCTGCTGCAGTTTTTTCACGCGTTTCGGCCGCACCGGCTGGTGCTCACCTTCCATGGCTCGGAGATCCTGAAATTTGCGCGCAGCCCGATCCGCCGCTGGCTGGCCCGCCAGCTGATCCTGCACGCGACGCGCGTGAGCACGTTGAGCAACTACACCCAGGAGCTCCTGCTCACTTATTTCCCGGAAGCGGCGGATAAAATCTACCTGACGCCGGGTGCGCTGCGCTCGGATTTCGCGGTGGTGCGGCCGAAGCCGTCGGCGCCGAAGAAGAAGACGGTCATCCTCACGGTCGGCCGGCTCCACCCGCGGAAAGGCCAGCTCCTTACGCTGGAGGCGTTGCAGATGCTGCCGCCGGAAATCCGCTCGGGCATCGAATACTGGATTGTCGGCGGCCAAAGCAAAGGCAACTACGAGACCATCCTGCGGAATCAGGCGGGGGCGCAATCCGACCTGGCGGTGAAGTTCTTCGGGAATCTGCCGGACGAGGAGCTGTCGAACGTGTACGAGTGCGCGGACATCTTCGCCATGACGAGCGTGAACCTCGACCGCAGCGTCGAGGGGTTCGGGCTCGTTTACCTCGAGGCGGCCGCGCACGGACTGCCGGTGGTCGCGCATGATGTCGGTGGCGTATCCGAGGCGGTCGTCGATGGCATCACGGGATTGCTCGTCCCGCCGAACCGACCGGTGCAGCTGGCGGCGGCATTCGAGAAACTGATTCACGATTCGGCGCTGCGACAGCGGCTGGGGGCCGCCGGCCGGGAGTGGGCGATGCGCAACTGCTGGAAGGAATCCGCGGAGGCCTTGTTCAACCCGCAATGGACGCCGGTGTGAACGTCCAGTCGCCATGATCGTGTCGCGTGCCCAAGTCACGGTCCGCTACGCCGAGACGGACATGATGGGAGTGGTTTATCACGGGAGTTATCTGCCGTGGTTCGAGATTGGCCGCACGACGCTGTTGAAAGAACTCGGCCTCGCGTATCGCCAACTGGAGGCCGACGGCTACCGGTTGCCCGTGCTGGAAGTGGGGGCGAAATATTTCCGGCCGGCCGTGTACGACGACATGGTGACGATTGTGACCACGCTGCGGGAGAAGCCGCTGCTGCGAATCCGGCTCGAGTACGAGGTCCGACGGGGCGAGGAGCTGCTCGCGACCGGATTCACGGTCCACGCCTTCATCGATCGGGAGGGAAAACCCGTGCGACCGCCGGCCGGCGCGGTGGCGGTGTTTTCGAAGGCGTTCAGTGCGCTGTAGCGTAGGGCGGGCTTCAGCCCGCCCCATTGGAGTTCGGCCAAGGGCGGTTGGTTGGTCGCAGAGTGTAACGTAATACGTTACACTCTGCGGCGGAAGGCGGGGAGATCGCCCAGGGCGGGCTGAAGCCCGCCCTACGGATATTCCGCGAGCACGATCGGATCGGTTTCACGGGTGCGGGCGACGGCGAGCTGTTCGCTGCCACCGAGTTCCTGCACCGCCCAGACGGCGTGGGCGCGGACCAGCGGTGATGCGTGATTGGCCGCGAGGGGCACGAGCTGCGGCAGCAGCGAGGGATCGCGGACATTGGCCGCGACGATGCACGCGTTGCGCAGGAGGCCGGCAAGCTTCAGGCGCTTGATCGGCGTGCGGCGAAACACCGCCGCGAATCTTTCCGGCGTGAACGCGAGGATTTCGGCGAGGGTGAGCTCGGCCAGATCGTACCGCGCGGACAGCAGGACGTGGCGGCCCTGTCGGGCGAAACGATTCCACGGGCAGACCTCGAGGCATGCATCGCAGCCGTAGATGCGATGGCCGATGCCCCGCCGCAGTTCGCGCGGGATGACGCCCTTGTTCTCAATGGTCTGATACGAGATGCAGCGGCGTGCATCGACGACTCCCGGCGCGGCGAACGCATGGGTCGGGCAGACGTCCAGACAGCGCGTGCAACTGCCGCAGAGCAGCCCGACTTCGCGTTCGCGAAATCGATTTCGCACCGGCTCGTCGGGTTGGAATTCGAGGCGCGTGAGGATCGAGGCGAGGAACAGCCAGTTGCCGTGCCGCCGCGAGATGAGCATCGCGTTCTTGCCGGTGAACCCCAGCCCCGCCTGCGCGGCCCAGCTGCGTTCGAGCACGGGGCCGGTGTCGACGTAGTACCGGTAGTCGGGCGCGCCGACGCCGAACAGGGCCTCGAGCGCGCGACCGGCCGCCACGAGCGCCGGCTTCATCGTGTCATGATAATCCTGATGCAGGGCGTAACGCGCCCAGGTCGGATTTTGGATTTTCGATGCGCGATTTTCGATTTTAGGCGACCAGTAGCTCACGCCGAGCATGATCGCGGAGCGTGCGTCGGGCAGGACGAGTTGCGGGTTCAGCCGTTTCTCCGCGCTGCGTTCCATCCACCGCATGTCGGCGTGCATGCCGGCGTCCAGCCACGCCCGGAGCGGCGGCGTGACGCCCGCGGGAATCGCCGCGAACCGCACCTCGTCGAAGCCGAGGGCCTCGAGCCGGCGGCGGAGCTCCTCCTGTTTTTCCTGATTGGTCATTCTGAGCGCGGCGAAGTCCGGGGCGTATTTTCAAAATGGTTTGTCATTCTGAGCGCAGCGAAGTCTAGCCCAGCAGGGCTGGCTTGACATCCAGTGGGACCATCGAGGCTGCTGAGCGCAACGGACGTCCAATTGGATTCTTCGCCAGCGTTCAGAATGACAGGATCGAGGGGGCGGGCAAAGCGAGCGGCTCACTTCTTCGCGCGGACGAAGTCGGCGGCGTCGCGACGCCACGCCCGAATGACGTGGCTCACAACATCATGCAGCGGGCGCGAATCCGTGAGGATGACGGTGCCCGATTGCTTGTAGATTGGTTCACGGGCCGCATACAGTGTGCGCACGCGTTGCTCCGGGTCCTCGACATCGAGCAGCGGCCGGTTGCGATGCCGGGCCGTCCGCGCCAGGATCGTTTCCAGCGACGCGTGCAGGCAGACCACGATGCCTCTCGCTTTCAGCAATTCCAGCATGCCGGGCTGCACCACGAGGCCGCCGCCGCACGCCACCAGCGTGCGTTCGGCGGGATGACCGCGCTCGATGAATTCGCGCTCCATCCCGCGGAAGGCCGCCTCGCCCTCTTGCGCGAAAATATCCGGAATCGTTTTGCCCCGGAGCCGCTCGATCTCGTGGTCGCTGTCCACCGCGTTGAATCCAATCTTGTGGGCCACCGCGCGCCCGACCGTGGTCTTGCCGGTACCCATGAAGCCGACGAGGTAGAGGTTGACGTCCGCTGGATCCATCGCGTGCGCTTCAGGAGAACCGCGCGCGCCGCGCGTGGCCAACCATTTCATGAGCACTGCCGCCAAGTACGCATTTGCGAGCGATAACACGGCGGGCGTCTGCCCCGAGGCGCTCGCGGCGCTGTCGGCCGCGAACCGCGGCCGCGTTCCCAGCTATGGCGATGACGCGCACACCGCGGAGGCGAAGCGGTTGTTCGCGGAGGTGTTCGAACGCGAGTGCGACGTGTTCTTCGTTTTCAACGGCACCGCCGCCAACGCGCTCGTGCTGGCGGCGCTCTGCCAGCGACACCATGCCGTCCTTTGCCACGAGCTCTCGCACGTCGAGACCGACGAATGCGGCGCGCCGGAGTTTTTCACCGGCGGCAGCAAGGTGCTGCCGATCGCCGGCGCGCAGGCGAAGCTGCACGCGGCCGATCTCGAGCCGGTGATGCAGCGCGGCCATGGCGTGCATTTCCCGAAAATTCGCGCGCTGTCGCTCACGCAGTCGACCGAGCTGGGCACGGTTTACACGCCGGACGAACTGCGCGCCCTCACCGCGTTCGCGCGCCCGCGCGGACTCGGCGTGCACGTCGATGGCGCGCGGTTCGCGAACGCCGCGGCGGCGATGAGCGAGCGGCGGGTCGCGCCGGCTGATCTGACGTGGCGCGCGGGCGTCGACGTGCTTTGTTTCGGCGGCACGAAAAACGGGCTGCTCACGACGGAGGCCGTGGTGTTTTTCAATCGCGAGCTCGCGCGCGAGTTCGATTATCGCGTCAAGCAGTCCGGCCAGCTCGCCTCGAAGATGCGCTTCGCCGCGGCGCAGTGGGCGGCGGTGCTGCGCGACGGCGCCTGGCTGCGGCACGGTGCGCAGGCCAACCGCCAGGCGCGGGCGCTGGCCGAGGGATTGACCGCGCTCGGCTTCAAGCTGGTCGCGCCGGTCGAGGCGAACGGAGTTTTCGTGGAGCTGCCGCCGGCGTTGTTCGCGGCGCTGGAGGCGCGCGGCTGGCATTTCTACAAGTTTGTCGGCGAGCACGGCTACCGGCTGATGTGCTCGTGGGAAACGCAGGACGCCGACGTGGCGGAGTTCCTCGCCGACGCGCGGGCCGCGCGAATATAGGGTGGGGCCGGCTCTCCGAGCCGGCCTGAGTTGCTCTTGCGCGTTCGAAGCCGAAACCCAGGCCGGCTCGGAGTGCCGGCCCCACCGGGGAAAACGGATGAGTTACTTCTTCGCCGGCGGCGCCGCTGGCGCACTGCCGGCCGGCTTGATTTCGAGCAGCTCGACATCGAACACCAGCGTCGAACCCGGGGGAATGCCCGGGCGGCCGTCGTCGCCGTACGCGAGGTGCGGGGGCACATAGAGTTTGATTTTTCCGCCCTTCTTCATCTTCTGGATGCCCTCGGTCCAGCCGGGGATCACCTGGTCGAGCGGAAACTCGGTCGGCTCGCCGCGCTGCACCGAACTGTCGAACACGCTGCCGTCGATCAGCTTGCCGGTGTAGTGGACCTTCACCGTGTCGGTCGCTTTCGGCGACGAGCCGGTGCCTTCCTGGACGATCTCGTACCGCAGGCCGCTCGGCAGTTCGACGATGGCTTTGTTTTCCTTCAGCTTGGTGAAGAAGTTCTGGTTCACGGACATGTTCTTGTCCTTGAGCTTCGAGAGGTACGCGGCCTGCTTCTTCTGCATGAACTCGTCCATCTTCGGGCCGATTTTTTCGAGCTCGTAGGGCGAGTCCTTGCCGCTGGCGGCGAAGGCGATGCCTTTGAGCAGGAGGTCGACCTCTTCCTTGGTGAACTCGAGCTCGGTGAGCCCGACCCGTTTGCCGATGAACCAGCCGAATTCCTCGATCAGCTGAGCGTCGGTGAAAGTTTGTCCGGCGGCGGCGGGAGCCGGGCCCGTCTGTCCTTCGGCTTTGGCTTTGGGCTCCTGGGCGCGCGCGACCGCGAGGCCGAGCGCCAGCAGACAGAGCGTGGCAATGTGCTTCAATTTCATGCGTGGTTTTGGGACGTGAGTAGAGTCACGGCAGCGGCTGGTTGGTGCCACCGGACGAAGTGAAAAGTGAGAGTGAAAGTGAGGGTGAGGCCCGAAAGCGAGAGAGAAAGCGTTCCATGCCCGCCACGCTCACTTTCACCTTCACTCTCACTGCCGGTTGCCCCATCACCGACCCTCCCGCCAATGAACCCTGACCAATTTTGGACCAGCCAGGATGGCCAAATCCTCACGGTAAAGAACAAGGACGAGCATGCCGTCACGCTGACGCTCGGGTTTTGGCCGCGGCATCCGGCCGAGTTCGAGTTTCTCAAGGCCAACCTCGCCGCGCTCCAGTTCAGCGAACGCAGCTCCATCGCGCGCATTGGAATCGAGATGCTCAGCCACGGGGCTCCGCGGGTCGAAGGCAACCGGCTGGAATTCGAGGCCGACGCGTTCATCTACGACGCGAGTTTTCCGAACGCGGTCTATTGGAAGAAACTGATGCGGGTGGGGTCGCCGATTGGCCGGCTGTTCCACGCGCCGGCGGCGGCAAAGCTGTCGACCGAACAGATCTGGGACGCGCTGAAGGAGAACCGGATCAAGCTGCCCAACACGATCAGCATCGACTCCCTCGGCCGGGTCTTTCTCACGCCGCATCAGTTGAGCTACACGCTGAGCCAGCGGCTGGCGCGCGCCGACTTCGAGCGGGTGATGAGCGGGGTGGCGGGACGCGGCTATCTCGACCGCGTGCAAATCCGGCACGAGGCCGCACCGCTCATCATCCCGCCGCGCTCGGGCATTCTCACGAGCTGCTCGATGTATTTGAAGGAGCACTTCGTCGTGCTCAACCAGGGCGCGGGCAACTTCGGCATCCACACCGCCGCCGTGCTGCTCGATCCGATCAAGACCTTCGGCACGAACATCATGCTCGAGATCTACAACACGGGCGACCAGCCGGTCGTGAATCCCGTGGTGTCGGTCGAGGTTTTCCACGCGCCGGAAGCCAGCGACCCGGAGTTCAAGACCCTCGCGAAGCGCCGCACGCGGCTGCTCGCCACCGCGACCGAGCTGTACCAGAGCCTCGACGAGAATCCCTGCCGCGAAAACGGCGAGCCGCGGCCCCGGACGAGAATCACGGTCAAGGGCCAGACGGCGACGATGGAGAACCGGGCGCTCTTCCTGCGCGCCAACGAGGACGTGCGGAAGATGCTCGGCAGCGAAGGCGAGCCGTGCGGCCACCGCACGATGATCCAGGCGCTCGACGCGGCGCCGGAACACGCCGACACGCTCGTGCTCGACTATTTCCCGTCGCTGCTCGAGCAAATCGAGATGGTGACCCGCATGGGCGACGTGAAGCTGAAGCGAATCATCTTCCGCAAAGCCTCGCGCACCCATGGCTACTTTCTCTCGAGCAACGCGCACGCGCGGCTGGATACGTTCGAGGCGATCGGGTTGCAGGTCTACTGGTACGACGAGCTGACGAAGGACCTGTACTTCCACACGTACAAGAAGAGCCACGGCTTCTTTGTCCGCGAGGAAGTCGCGCGCAAATTCCAGGAGTCGACCATCCTCGCCTTCTACGGCTCGGCCATCGGGCTGGAGCAGGCCGACACCGATCGCATTTCCTCGCTCGTGGACAAACTGACCTCGTTCATCGGCACCAACCTCGGCGTGCTCACCGGCGGCGGCGGCGGCGTGATGCGGCTGGCAACCGACCAGGCGCGGGGCAAGGGCGCGCTGACCGGCGCCTGCTTCCTCGAACTCGAGGCGCAGCCGCCGGAACTCGGCGTCGACTTTTTCAACACCTTCCAGGAGTCCTCGCGGCACTTCCGCCAAAAATGGTTCGAGGCGGCGGATTTCTGCATCTTCAACGTCGGCGGCGTCGGCACGCTCGAGGAGGTCGGCATCGAGATGTGCAACCTCAAGCTCGGGATTCGGCCGCGCGTGCCGTACGTGTTCTTCAACGCGGAATTCTGGGGCGACTTGCGCCGGCAGCTGCGCACCATGATTGCGACCCGCCGCGCCCCGGCCTGGATGGCCGACTACATTCTCTTCACCGATGACCCCGATGAGGTCGTCGCGTTTTATCGCAAGAAACTCCAGGTGCTCTGAAGAAGTTGAGAGTTGATGGTTGAGAGTTGAGGGAAATCATCCAGCGCCATTGCTCGTGTCTCGCAACGCTCAACGCTCAACGCTCAACTCCGCGGCCCTGCCCCGTTCGGTCATGGTGGTCGGCGCCGGTGGCCGCGAACATGCGCTCGTGCGCGCGTTGCTCGCGTCGCCCGCGAAGCCGCGCGTGATTTGCGCGCCGGGCAACGCCGGCATCGCGGAGGAGGTCACGTGCGTGCCGATCAGCGCCGACGATCTCGCGAGCCTCGTCACGCTGGCGCAGCGGGAGAAAATCGAATTCGTCGTCGTCGGTCCCGAGGTGCCGCTCGCACTGGGGCTGGCGGACAAGCTGGTTGCGGCCGGCATCCCGGTCTACGGCCCGAAGGCGGACGGCGCGCGGCTCGAGGCCTCGAAGATTTTCGCGAAACAACTGCTGTTGAAATATCGGATTCCCACCGCCGCGGCCGGCGTGTTCAACGCGGTGGCGCCCGCGCTCGCTTACCTGCGCACGCGAAAAATCCCGATCGTGATCAAGGCGGACGGCCTGGCGGCGGGGAAGGGCGTCATCGTCGCCCAGTCGCTCCCGGAAGCGGAGGCCGCCGTGCGCGACATGCTGGAGGGCGGAAAGTTTGGCGCGAGCGGGCAGCAGCTCCTGATCGAGGACTGCTTGTCGGGCGAAGAGACTTCGCTGCTCGTCGTGGTTTCCCGCCGCGATTACGTGATTCTGCCGACCGCCCAGGATCACAAACGCATCGGCGATGGCGATACGGGGCCCAACACCGGCGGGATGGGCACGTACTCGCCGGCGGAGGTCGTGACGCCGGGCATGCTCCAGCAAATCGAGCGCGAGATTGTCCGGCCTTCCGTCGACGCGATTGCGGCCGAAGGCATCGATTATCGCGGCACGCTCTTCATCGGTTTGATGCTCACGCCGGAGGGCCCGCGCGTGATCGAGTACAACGCGCGGTTCGGCGATCCGGAAACCCAGGTCGTGCTGCCGCGCGTGGCCAACGACGTGCTTGCGCTGTTGTGGGCGGCGGCCCGGGGTGAACTCGCCGGCACCCGGCTGCGGGAAAAGCCGGACCACGCGATCTGCGTGGTCGTCGCCGCGAAGGGCTACCCGGAGAAATTTCCGAAGGGCGATGTGATCACGTTTCCGGCGGCGCTGCCCCCCGGCGTTTCGATTCTTCACGCGGGCACCGCGCGCAACTCGACGGGGCGAATCGTGATGAACGGGGGCCGCGTGCTCGGCGTGACCGCGCTGGCGCCGACCTTGCGCGAGGCCGCGGACAAGGCCTACGCGGTGTGCGATGGCATCGTCTGCGCGAGCAAGTACTACCGGCGCGACATCGGCGCCCGGCAACTGAACCGGGTCGCATGAACTGCCGATCGCGAACGGCCGCTTGTCTGCTGGCCGGCGTCGTCGCGGTCTGGCCCGGCCGCCTGCCGGCCGCGCCGGTGGAGCGGGATCTTGGATACGGCCTCGCCTACGTGCGCGTGCACCACCTGCCGGCGGATTTGCCGGTGAAAACGACTCCCGGCCGGCCGGCGCCGTGCGTCGTCGACTTGCGCTACGTGTCCGCGGACGCCGAGGCGGCGACCGCCTGCCTCGCCTGGCTCAAGTTTCGCGCATCGCCGCGTGCGCCGGTGTTCGTGCTGGCGAACGCGGAAACGGCCGCGGCCCTGCGGCGACCGCTGGCGGCGCACCATCGCTCCACCGGCATCGTCGTCGTCGGCTGGCCCGAGAAGGACTTTGCGCCCGATGTGGCGGTGAAGACGACCGCGGCCCACGAACGGCAGGCGTACGATGCGTTCGAACGCGGGACGCCGCTGGTGAAGCTGCTCACCGACAACCCCGAAAAAGTGCGGAACGACGAAGCGAGCTTGTCGAAGGATCGTCTCGCCGAGGCTTCGGCGGATGCGGCCGATAACGCGCTGGGCGGCCAGCGCGAAGTCGCGCCGATCGATGCCACGCTGCAACGCGCGGTTCACCTGCACCGCGCCCTCGTCGCGCTGAAAAAGCTCTGAGTGAGAGTGAAGGTGAAAGTGAGAGTGAGAGGCCGGGCAACCGCTTACTCTCACCCTCACTTTCACTCTCACTTTCACCCCGTTTTCCGGCTTTGCGTTTCACCTAAAAGCATGTCCTTTCCCTGCCCGTGTCAGCTCGCGACACCATCGTCACCGTCTGCACTGCGAACATTTGCCGCAGCCCGATGGCTGCGGCGTTATTGCAACACGCCTTGGCGGCGCAACCGGAACCATTGCGCTCGTTGCAGGTGATTTCCGCGGGGGTGGCGGCACGCGGCGGCGAGCCGGTCTCGGAGAATTCCGTCCTGGCGTTGAAGAAGGTCGGCATCGACATCTCCCAACACTACAGTCAGCCGCTGACCCAGCAGATGCTCGACGAGGCGCTCGCGGTCATCTGCATGACCGAATCGCATCGCGCGATGATCCAAGTCCAGGCCGAGCCGGTGCCGAGGAACGTGTTTCTTTTTCGCGAATTCATGCCGGACGGGGTGGAGAAGGAGATCGGCGACCCGTACGGCGGCCCGCTCCGGGTCTACGAGGCGGCGCGCGACGAGATGGTCGAGTCGATCCCCTCGCTGGTGGCGCACCTCCGGACGCTGCTGCCGCCCGCCTCGCCGGCATCGGAACCGCCGCCCGCGACACCAGCAGCGTCTTAATTGCGGATTTCGGATTGCGGATTGCGGATTGCGAACCTCGGCTAGCCGGCGGTTTTCGTTGACTCGCCATTCCGCAATCCAAAATCCGCACTCCGCAATGCTCACCGCCGCGCCTCTTCGCTCCCTCGATCCTGAAATTCATGCGGCCATCGCCGCGGAACTCGGACGCCAGCAAAGCCACATCGAGCTGATCGCGTCGGAGAATTTCACCTACCCCGCAGTGATGGAGGCGCAGGGCAGTGTGCTCACCAACAAGTACGCCGAGGGTTATCCGGGGAAGCGCTGGTATGGCGGCTGCGAGTACGTCGACCAGGTCGAGACGCTCGCGATCGAACGCGCGAAAAAACTCTTCGGCGCGGAGCACGCGAACGTCCAGCCGCATTCGGGCTCGCAGGCCAACTTCGCGGTCTACACCGCCGTGCTGCAGCCCGGGGACAAGGTGCTCGGGATGAACCTGAGCCACGGCGGACACCTCACGCACGGCAATCCGGCGAATTTCTCGGGCAAGCTCTACCGGTTCGTGCAGTACGGTGTGCGCGAAGACTCGGGCCTGATCGATTATGACGAGCTCGCGGCGGTCGCGCAGCGCGAGCAGCCGAAGATGATCACGGTCGGCGCGAGTGCGTATTCGCGCATCATCGATTTCGCGCGGATGGGCGAAATCGCGCGGGGCGTCGGGGCGTTTCTCTTTGCGGACATCGCGCACATCGCCGGTCTGGTCGCGTCGGGGCATCACCCGTCGCCGGTGCCGCACGCGGATTTTGTCACGACGACGACGCACAAGACGCTGCGGGGCCCGCGGGGCGGATTGATCCTCTGCAAGGCGGCGCACGCGAAGGCGATCGATTCGGCGATGTTCCCGGGCGGGCAGGGCGGGCCGCTGATGCACGTCATCGCGGCCAAGGCGGTCTGCCTGGCTGAGTGCCTCAAGCCCGAATTCAAGGCGTATTCCGGCCAGATCGTCAAAAACGCGCAGGCCCTTGCCGCCGCGATGGAGCAGCGCGGCTACAAGATCGTTTCCGGCGGGACCGACAATCACCTCATGCTGGTGGACCTGCGGCCAAAGTTCCCCGAGCTCACCGCGAAGAAGGCGCAGGAGACCCTCGATCTCGCCCATATCACCTGCAACAAGAACACCGTGCCGTTCGAAACCCGGAGCCCGTTCCAGGCTTCCGGCATTCGGCTCGGCACGCCGGCGGTCACGACGCGCGGGATGGTCGAGGCGGAGATGGACGAGATCGCCGGCTGCATCGACACGGTCCTCGCCGCGATCGGCACTCCCGGGGAGGCGGCGGCCCTCGCGGCCGTGAAGGCGCGCGTCGCCGTCCTGGCCGGCCGGCATCCGCTCCCGTATAAGTTGTAACTCGGCGCCGTTGCAGCGGGTCGGATGACAGGCTGAAACGTGTTCTGGCGCAGCGCGGTCAACCTGACCGCGCCTTGACGTAGATCTCATTTGACTTTGCGCGGTCAGATTGACCGCGCTACGCCCGCCGGGTGACCGCATGCAGAAAAAATGGTGGTCGCTTCGGGTTAACCGTTGCCGGGCGTCGCCGCGGTTCCATCCTGCCGCCATCCAGCCATGACGGTTTCGGGTCCCAGCCCTTTTTTTTCGCACCGGCTCCTTGTCGTTGTCGTTCTCCTGATCGGCGTGGCCGCCGCATTGGTCTCGTACAAATTGACGCGGGACGCCGAGAACGAACGGATCGAGGCGGAGTTTACCAACCGCGCCGCGGTGCGGCACGCCCTCACCCGGGAGATTCTTGGCCACTACGAGGACGCGCTGTCGGGACTGTCAGCGGCCTTTGTGGTCGACGACAAGATCACGCGGCAGGAATTCGCGGCCATCACGAGGCGGCTGGGCGAACGGCTCACGGGCGCGCAGGCGGTGGAGTGGGTGCCCTGGGTGCCGCGCGAGGACCGGGCCGCCGTCGAGGGTGAAATGCGCTCCTACTATCCGCGCACCTCTTTCGCGTTCATCGAATACGATGCGCGCGGCCAATCTCATCCGGCGCAGGACCGGCCTTATCATTATCCGATCGTTTATGTGCAGCCGCTGCGGGGAAACGAGGCCGCCCTGGGTTATGATTTGGTCGCGGGGCCGACCCAGGCCGTGCTCGAGCGCGCGCGGGAAACGCGCCAGCTCACGGTTTCGCCGCAGGTGCATCTGGTGCAGGAAAAGTCGGACCAGCTGGGCGTGGTGATGATTTGGCCCGTGTACCGCGGTGCCGGCGGGCCGGCGGCCGCGGAGAAATTCCAGGGCTTCCTGCAATGCGTGTTTCGCGTGCACGCTTTGCTCGAGACCGCGCACAGCCGGCAGCCGGACACGATTCTCGACATGCTGTTCGTCGATCGCTCGGAAACGGATCCGGCCAGGCGGATCCTCTACCATCGCCCGGCGCGCGGCGATTCGCCGGGGCAGCCGGTGACGGAGGTCGAATTTCGGCGTGGGATTTACCGGGAATTCGCCCTGCCGTTCGGCCAGCGCGACTGGCACGTCATCTTTCGACCGCGCGCAAGCTGGCTGCAGGCGCGCGCCACGCCCGCGCCGCTCGTGCGGGCTGCCGGCGTCATGCTGTTGTCGGCGCTCGCCGCCGGCCTGCTGCATTTGATCGGCCGCCGAACCGAGACCATCCGGCATGAAGTGAACGAGCGGACGATGGAGCTGGCGGAAAGCCGCCGGCAGTTTGCCAACATGGTGCACGCGCTGCCCGGCATGGCGTATCGGTGCAGCTACGACGATCAACTCACCGTGCTGTTCCTGAGCGAGGGCGCGCGCGAACTCACCGGCTGGACGGCGGAGGAGTTCATCAACGGGGTCGCGCATTTCCGGGATTGCATTCACCCCGATGATCTCGAGCGCGTCCGGGAGGCCACGCGCACCGCGCTGCAGGAACAGAAGGATGTCGAGGTCGAGTACCGCATCCGGCCCAAGACCGGTCAGGAGAAATGGGTGCTGTCGCGGGGCCGCGGCGTCTACACCGCGGACGGCGCGCTGAGCATTTTCGAGGGACTCGCGATCGACATCACCGCGCAGAAAAAGGCGGAGCTGGCGCGGCTGGAGCTCGAACGCAAGCTGCTCGAAGGCCAGAAACTCGAGAGCCTCGGGCTGCTGGCCGGCGGCATTGCGCACGATTTCAACAACCTGCTGAGCAGCGTGCTGGGCAATGCGTCGATCGCCCGGCTCGCCCTGCCCGGCGGCCATCCCGCGGATGTGCAGCTGCGGTCGATCGAAGCGGCGTCGTTGCGCGCCGCCGAACTATGCCGGCAGATGCTGGCGTATGCCGGGAAAGGCCGGTTCGTGATCGAACCGACGGATATCACGGTGCTCGTCGAGGACTTGCTGCCCTTGCTCAAGATCTCGATCGCGCACCACGCCACGGTGAACCTGAACCTCGCGCGCAGTCTCCCCGCCGTGCTCGCCGACGCCACGCAGCTCCGGCAGATCGTGATGAACCTCGTGTTGAACGCGGCCGACGCGATCCAGGCGGCCGCGCGGGGCGAAGCCGGCGAAATCGCGCTGGCCACCGGCGTCATGCATGTCGATCAAGCGCTGCTCGGCAGTTGCGTCGCCGGCGCAGGGCTTACGCGCGGCGATTATGTCTTCCTCGAGGTGCGCGACAACGGCACCGGCATGACCCCGGAGGTGCTCGGTAAGATCTTCGATCCGTTCTTCACCACGAAGTTTGCCGGGCGCGGCCTCGGGCTGGCGGCGGTGCTCGGGATTGTCCGCGGACACCAGGGCGCGCTGCGCGTCGAAAGCACGCCGGGCGTGGGCTCCACTTTTCGCCTGCTGCTGCCGCCGGCCAGGAAAGCGCTCCCGCTGCCGAAACCCGCGCCGGCTCCCTCGACCACGCGGTGGCATCAGCCCGGGAATGTGCTGGTGGTCGAGGACGAGGATCACGTGCGCTTTGTCCTCGTGGAAATGATGAAGACATTCGGGCTGACCCCGACGTCGGTCGGCGACGGCCACGCGGCGACGGCGATGTTCCGCGACCATCCCGGCGGATTCGACCTCGTCGTATTGGACATGCTGATGCCGGGAATGAACGGCGAGCAGACGCTCACTGCGCTGCGGGCGCTGCAGCCCGACGTGCGCGTGCTCCTGGTCAGCGGTTACAGCGAAGGCGACGTGCTGGGCCGGCTCGGTGGCGGCCGCGCGCTCGCGTTCCTGGCGAAACCCTTCACGCGCGAAGCGCTCGAGCGGAAATTGCGCGATTTGCTGGGCTGAGCCGCAGCGGCGGAATCTACGGCGCCGCGGCACCTGCCGACGCGATGCCGCGGCTTGCGCCGCCAGGTGTGCTCCGGCAGCCTGCCTCCCATGCGCCTTGCCGCCCTCCGCCAATTCGCGCTTTCGCTGCCGAGTACGACCGTGGTGAAACAGTGGGGCGAGCACCTCGTGTTCAAGGTCGCCGAAAAGATGTTTCTGATCATCGGGCTGGACGGTGAGACGATTGACGGCGTGACGTTCAAGTGCGCGCCGGACCGCGAATTCGACGACTTGACGGAGATCGAGGGAATCACGCAGGCGCCCTATTGCGCGAAACGGCACTGGGTGCGAGTGGCCGATTTGGCGGCGCTGCCCGCCCCCGAGTTGGAATCCCGGATACGTCGCAGCTACGATCTCGTCGTGGCGAAGCTGCCGAAGAAGAAGCAGGCGGCGCTGGCGGCGCGGAAGTTGTAGCGGCGGTCTGTGACCGCCGGCGAAGGTGACGTTGGATTCCCAACGGCGGTCATAGACCGCCGCTACACAGTTGCGCCTTGGCGTTGTCGGCGGAACCTTCTTTGGTTGCCGCTTTCGTGTCCTCTGCCGTTCCCACACCCGCCGTGCCGCCCGCACCCAAACGCCCGCTTTCGCTCGGCGTAATCTTTCTCACGCTCTACATCGATCTGATCGGGTTCTCGATTATTTTTCCGCTCGGGCCGGATCTGATTCACTATTACCTCAAACTCGAGGGCGCCGACGGCCTGGTGGGCTGGTCGCTGCAATGGGTGACGTCGGTGTCCCACACGTTCGGCGGCCACCATGATGTCGCGGTCTTGTTCGGCGGGTTGATCAGCTCGCTGTTTTCGATCCTGCAGTTTGTCTTCGCCCCGTTCTGGGGCGCGGTCTCGGACCGGCGCGGCCGGCGCGGCGTGCTGACCATGACCGTGGCCGGAACGGCGCTCGGTTACCTCGTGTGGGTGTGCAGCGGATCGTTCCTGATGTTCCTCATTTCGCGCATCGTGAGCGGCGCGTTCAGCGGCAACCTGTCCGTCGCCACCGCGGCGGTCGCCGATGTCACCACCCGCGAAGAGCGCTCGAAGGCCATGGGGATTGTCGGCGCGGCGTTTGGCCTCGGGTTGGTGACCGGTCCCATGATCGGCGCGTTCACCGCGCATTTCAACCTGCTCGAGCGCCACCCGTCGCTCGCGCGGTTTGGGATCAATCCCTTCACGGTTCCGGCGCTGATTTCGTTCGGCTTGTGCCTGATCAACCTGGTTTGGATTTCCGTCCGCTTCAAGGAGACGCTTTCGGCCGATCGTCGCGCGGAGGCCGGCGAAGTCCGCCTGCGCAATCCGATTCGCGCCATCCTCTCGCTCGACAACCGCGCGGTGCGGCGGACCAATATCGTCTCGTTCGTGTATTCCCTCGCCTTCGTCGCGATGGAGACATCGCTGACTTTCCTGGCCGCCGAGCGTTTCGGCTACACCGCGCGGCAAAACGGTTACCTGCTCGGATTCCTCGGCGTCTGCGCCGTGGTGACCCAGGGTTACATCGTGCGAAAACTGCTGCATCGGGTGGACGAGGTTCGCGTCCTCGGCTCCGGGCTGCTTTTTTCAGCGGTCGGTCTCGTGGCCATCGGCTTCGCGCCCGCGGCCTGGGTTTTGTACGTCGCGCTGGCGCTGCTCGCCGTGGGCTCCGGCCTGATCAACCCCGCGTCGACCGGGCTGATCTCGCTGTACAGCGGGCCGGCCGAGCAGGGCCGCGTGCTCGGGATCTTCCGTTCGCTGCAATCGCTCTCGCGCGCGGTGACGCCGCTGCTCGCCGGGGCGGTATCGGGTTTGTTTGGTTTTCGAGTGTTGTTCAGCATTGGCGCGGCCCTCGCGCTCGTGGCGTTTGGCGTCGGGCGCACGCTGCCGAAACCGGTGAAATGAAGTCAGGCGACAGGCCACAGCGGACCAGAGCGGGAACGCAATCGGCACGCGGCGGCGTGGGCATCAGCGTCCTGTCCGCCGTCACCTGTTTCCTGCTGCTCACCGGTTGCACCACGACCGCATCGCGGCGGCCGCCCCAACCCGGGCGCACCACGATCAGCAGCCGGCCGGTGTCGTTGCCGGCACAGGCGATCGGGAACTTCCTTTTGATCGAGGCGAAGTGGGATCGGTTCGGGCCCTATCACTTCCTGATCGACACGGGCTCGTCGGTGACGCTCGTGACGCCGACGCTCGCGCGGCGCTACCCCGGCCGCGACGCGCCGAATTCCGCCGCGCCACGGGTGCGGGTCACGGGGGCCGATGGCAACATCACGGAATTGCCCCGCAGCTCGCTGCGCCGGCTCGAATTGGGCGACGCGCGCTTCGAGGACGTCGACGTCCTGGTTTACGATTGCGCGCCGCTCTCGGCGCACCTCGGCGTGCGGATCGACGGCGTGCTCGGATTCCCTTTGTTTCGCGAGCTCCTGCTGACGCTCGATTACCCCGGCCAGCGCGTCCTGCTGCAGGCGGCCCGCACCGCGCCGCTCGGGCCGGGAACAATCATCGGGTTCGACGACACGCGGAAGACCCCGCTCATCACCGTGCGGCTGGGCGAGCGGTCCCTCGTCGCGTTGATCGATTCGGGCAGCGATGCGCTGTTCACGCTGAACCCGGTGGGAATTGCACCGAAGTTCGCGTTCGGGCCAACGGTCGGTTCGACGATCGGCACGATTGCCGGCGACCGCACGCAGATGATTGGGCGGCTCGCGGAAACGCTGGCGATCGGCGACCACTCGTTTCACGAGCCGATCGTCGAGTTGACCGACGAGTTGTCGGCCATCGGTGGCGGCATGTTGAAGTATTTCTCCGTGAGTTTCGACCAGATGCACGACCGCGTGACGTTTCACCGCGCGTCGCGCGACCCCGTCGCGACGCCGCCGCGGCGCAGCGCGGGAGTCAGCTTCAGCAAGACGCCGGCCTATTGGCGCGTCGCGGGTGTCGTGCCGGAGTCCTCGGCCGCGAACGCCGGCATTCAAACCGGCGACCTCGTGGCGCGGATCAACGGCGAGCCGGTGGCGCGGTGGGATCTGCGACGTTACGAGCAGCTGGTCGCGACGGCGAACGACATCGCGTTCACGTTGCTCAACGGGGCCGACGAGGTGGAGAAGCGCATCCGGGTGTTCGAGCTGGTGCCCTAGGTTTTCCTCCGCAGCAGGAAAGCCCCCGCTCCGTCGTGGCCGCTCGTCCACGGGTAACTGAGCGTGGTCTTCTCCAGGCTGAATGGTCCGCCGGCCTTGCTGGCGACGAACGCGCGCACGACGTGCTCGTTCTCCTCCGCGTCAATGCTGCAGGTCGAGTAAACGAGCCGGCCGCCCGGCGCCACCAGCCGCGCGGCCGCGTGCAGGAGCGAGAGCTGCTGCTGCGGGTGCTTCTTGAAATCGCCGGGCTGCAGGCGCCACTTCACATCCACGCGGTGCCGCATCACGCCCGTGTTCGAGCAGGGCACATCGAGCAGCACCGCGTCGTAGCTTTCCGGCAATCGATGGTCGTGCAGCGTCGCGGCGATGTTGGTCAGCACATCGGCTAGCACGAGCGCGACCTCGACCCCGGACGTCCGCGAGAGATTCTCCTTCAGCCGCTCGATCCGCGGCGCCGGTTGGCCAGGTTCCGGCGGCAAATCCACTGCGACCAACCGGCCGGATCCCATGAGATCGGCGATGAAGAGGCTCTTGCCGCCCGGGGCCGCACAGAGATCGATCGCGTTCTCGCCGGGCTTCGGCGCGAGCAACTCGACCGGCAGCAGCGTCGACGGGTCCTGCAGGTAGAGTTTGCCCGATTTCAGCAGCGCTTCGACGGCGGGCCACCGGCCGGATTCGATCTCGAAGACTCCGGGCCATTGCGTCGGCTTGAGAAAATCAGGCGGCGCCACTGCCGTCGCCGTCGGCGTGGCGGCGGCCGTGGTTTCGCCGGGTGGCGTTGAACCGGCGGCGCCGGCGGCACCGCGCCATCGCGCGTACACCGGCGCCGGCCGCTGGTTCCACTCGAGCAGCTTGCGCGTCGCCTCGGGGCCGAACTGCGCGAGCCAGCTCTTCACCAGCCACGCCGGATGCGAATAGTATTCGCCGAGTTCCTCGGCGCTGACGTTCAGGGTGGGCGCGGGCGCGCCGAGGACCGGCGCGAGCTTCCGCACGACGGCGTTGACCAGCCGTGCTTCGGCGGGGCTGGCCAGTCCCTTGGCTTGTTCGACGGCATGGTGGACGATCTTCGCCACGCGGCCGTCGTCCCGGTCGTTCGCCGCCTCGATGAGCTCGAAGCCCGCGATCAACAGCACTGCGTGCGTCGCAAATCGCGGGCGGTGGGCCACCCGCCGGCCAAGCGCCGCGTCGATCCGGCCGAAATGCCGGACCACGCCAAGCACGAGATGCTGGCAGCGCGCCCGCTCGGCCGTCGAGAGGGTCTTCGGCAGCGAATCGAGCAGAATATCGATCCGCTCACGGCGATCGAGCCAGCGGGCAATCAGTTGGGCGGCGGCAGGCCAGGCGCTTATCATGTGCCCACAGACTGCCAATTGGCCGCAACGGTCCCAAGTTCCTGTCGTTCAGCGGCGAAACTTCGTGGATTCCGGTCGCGCGGGCAGGCTCGGAAGAGCGCGCATTTGACAATGCCAGCCATTGTCCGCTCAACTCTTCCTTTCAGGCTGCTCACACACGCTAATATGAATTCAGAAGCCGTTAACGCGCTCATCGCAAAGACACCATCCCTCAAGCCCGCTAAAGCCAAGCTCGAGGCGATGGAACCGGGTGCGTATGTGGTGCATAGGAGCTGGGGATTCGGTCAAATCAAAAGCTACGACGACGCGTCGCATAAGCTGATTATCGATTTCAAGGGCAAGAAGGCCCACGCGATGGACCCGGCGTTCTGCATCACGACCATGGATGTGCTGCCCGAGAAGCACCTCCTGGTCCGCAAGGAGACCGAGCCGAAGAAGATCGTCGAGCTGGCCGCTGAAAACCCCGCGCAACTTGTCGTCGAGGCCCTCCAGGCGTATCCGAACAACGCGGCGACGGTGATCGAGCTGGAAATCACACTCGCCCAGGTCATCGGCGAGGAGAAGTTCAAGAAGTGGTGGGCGGCGGCGAAGAAGGCCGTGGCCAAGGATCCCCGGGTCGCCGTGCCGGAGAAGAAGACCGAGTGCTACGTTTTGCGCGAGACGCCGGTCTCGGCCGAGGACGAGATCCTCGAGCAGTTTAATTCCACGCGTTCGGCCCGCCGCCGGATCGCGCTCGCCGAGGAACTGATGGGTGCCGTCGCCAAGAAGGACATCAAGGGCGACTTGTCCGGCGTGCTCAAGGGCGTCGCGGATGCGGTCAAGGACTCAAATCAGCTCGACGCCGCGGAGCGACTTTACGGCGCGGCGGTCCGTGACGACTTGGCGAAGGTCCTCGGCACCGAGAACAACTTCGAGCCGTCGCAGGCCACGATTATCGCCAACGTCCGCGATTTGCCCGCGATTGCCGAGAGGATTCCCGTGCAGTTCCAGTCGCGCTTCCTCGAGCTGATCCAGGAAACGCACCCGATCGAGGCGCGCGACATCCTGTTCAACCTGCTGAAGACCTCGCAGGGCAAGTTCACGACGGAGGTCATCAACTTTCTGGTGGAGCACGGTCACGCGGACGAGCTCGCCGCGACGCTCAAGCGCTGGCAGACGGAGCAGAACCTCCGCGCGCCGGTGCTGCTGTGGATCGTCAAGAACCGGCACTCGAAGAAATTCGCGAAGCTGCTCAACGATCTGATCACGCCGCGGCTGCTCAGCGCGATTTTCTTCGCGATCGATTACGAGGCGCTGCAGGCCTCCAGCGCGCGCCGGATCCCGCTGGCGGATATTCTGAGCGAAGACACCGACCTGATCTCGGACCTGCTTTCCACGGCGGATCCGGAGACGGCGCGCGATCTCGCGAACACGCTGATGCTGAATCAGGGTTTCGAGGAGCTGACGAAGAAGTCGCTGCTCGCGCGCTTCATCAAGATTTTCCCGAAGATCCAGTCGCTCGTCGCGGCCGATGCCGAGGGCAAGGAGGAGCAGCTGCTCGTGTCGCGGGGCAGCTACGACCGGAAGCGTGAAGAGTACGAGACGATCGTCGCCAAGCGCATTCCCGAGAATTCAAAGGCGATTGCCGCCGCGCGCGAGCACGGCGATTTGCGCGAGAATTCCGAGTTCAAGATGGCCAAGCAGGATCAGACCGTGCTCATGGCGCAAAAATCGCAGCTCGAGCGCGATCTCGCGCGGGCCCGCGTGACCGACTTCAAGGAAGCCAGCACCGATCAGGTGGGCGCGGGCACGATTGTCGAGGTGCGCAACGTGGCGAATGGCAACACGACGACCTACTCCATCCTCGGCGCGTGGGACGGCGACCCGGATAAGCACATCATTTCCTACAAGACCGCGCTCGGTGCGGCGCTGCTCGGCAAGAAGCCCGGTGACACCGTCAAGGTGAAGGCCGGCGGCGCCGAGGAGGAATACACGATCCTCAGCATCTCGCGCTACGCCGAAAAGGTGACGGCGTAGGTTTTCGCATTTGCGAAAACCTGGGTTTTTGCGGAGCAAAAACCTCGTGAACGCCTCCTGGGACATTCTCAAAACGCTGTCGGATCCGACGCGCCTGCGCTTGCTCGCGCTGCTCTCCCGCGAAGAGCTGTCGGTCGCCGAGCTGCAGGAAATCCTCGGGATGGGCCAGTCGCGCATCTCGTCCCAGCTCGCCCTGCTGCGGACGGTGAACCTGGTGTCCGATCGCCGCGAAGGGAAGAATGCATTCTACTCGCTGCGCGCGAACCTGCCGCCGAAGACGATCGGGCTCGTGAAGGCGGCGATTGAATCGGTGGTGGAGTTGCCGGTGATCGGCGAGGACCGCGAGAACCTCGACCGGATCCTCCAGAAACGCCGCCGCACGCAGGAACAGTATTTCAACACGATCGCCGGTCGGCTGGGGAAACACTACTGTCCCGGCCGTTCGTGGGAGGCCATCGGTCACCTCGCGCTGCGGCTCACGCCGGCGATTGACATCGCCGATCTCGGAGCGGGCGAGGGGCTCGTTTCGCAATTGCTGGCGCATCGCGCGCGGCAGGTCTGGTGCATCGACAATTCGCCGCGGATGGTCGAGGTCGGCACCGAGCTCGCGAAGAAGAACGGCCTCGCCAACCTCACGTACAAATTGGGCGACATCGAGCACGTGCCGCTGGCGGACAAATCGGTCGATCTCGCGATCCTCAGCCAGGCCCTGCACCACGCGCAACATCCGCAGGCGGCGGTCGACGAGGCGTTCCGGATCCTCCGGCCGGGCGGCCAGCTGCTCGTGCTGGATTTGAACGAGCACGCCTTCGAGAAGGCGCGCGAGCTCTATGCCGACGTGTGGCTGGGCTTCCGCGAGAGTGCGCTGCACGGTTTTTTGAAGAAAGCGGGATTCGGCAAGGTCGAGGTGACGACGGTGGCGCGGGAGCCCAACGAACCAAATTTCGAGACGCTGCTCGCCAGCGGGGTGAAGGGCGCGCGATAGAAATTACCGGCGGAAGCAAGGTCGCTCTGTCGCGGCGGCCTATGACCGCCGAACCAACACTTCTGGTATTCGCCGGCGGCCATGGACCGCCGTTGCAAATTCGGTTTGGATTTGACCGCGCGCATTTGCGGAGACTGGCCTCGCATGCATCATTGGGCCGCCCCCACCACGTTCCGCCCACCCTTTGCCATGAACAGGTCCTCGCTCAAGTTCCTCGTCATGTTCGGCTGCGTTCTCACCGTCCTGCAGGCGGGCGCCAAGCTGCAACGACCCGAGGAGACCCTCGCATTGTTCGACCAGCATCGGCTGACGATTGCCGTGCCGGACGGCTTCAGCTACCAGGTGAACCACGCCGATTCCGGCGTGGCGCAGGTGAAGATGGCCGGCGCCGCCAGCCAAGTGAACCTCGATATCGTTTTCATTCCCGATCCCGACGAGCAGTTCAAGAACGCGCGTTCGCGGCGCGAACTGCTGAACGACGAGTTCAACGAGTTCGTCGAGCACTCGACCGAGCACGCGATGCAGTTCGAGGAACTCGCGCCGCGGACCGGGACCGGCACGTATTGTGTCTTCACGGACACCAAGCTCGTCGGGAAGACGGAAATGCCCGCCGGCGAGTACCTGCACCTGACCGCGGGGGTGAAGGCGTGGCCGGGCGTGGTGGCGGTCTTCCGGTTGTTCAGCAACGACACGAAGTCGGCCGACTACCAGGCGGCGATGAAGATGCTGCGCGAAAGCGTGCAGGAGAAACCGGTGCCGCTGCGCTGACGGGCTCGTCAGAGCCGCTTGACCGCGTACGCCATCGCGTCGGCGATCTTCTCGAGCTGTTCCTCGGTGTGCATCGCGGAAATCGCGGTGCGGATGAGATCCTTCCCGGCGGGCACGCCTGGCGCGATCGACATCACGGTGAACACGCCTTTTTCCAGCAGCGCTTTCCAGAACGGGTACACGCGCTCCTTCGAACCGAGCACGATCGGCACCGCGGGCGTTTCGCTTTCCCACGTGTCGAGTCCCAGCGATTTCAGCATCGCGCGGTATTTGCGCGTGTTCACCCAGAGTCGCTCGAGGTGATGCGGCTCGCTTTGCATCAGACCCAGCGAGGCCTGCGCGCACGCGGCCTGGCTCGGGCTAATCGCGGCGGAAAAGACCGTCTGTTTCGAATGCGTGCGGAGATACTCGACGACCTCGCGCGAGGCCGCGACGAAGCCGCCCGTGCTCGCGAGCGATTTCGACAGGCTGCCGCAGATGATGTCGACCTTGTCGTTCAAGGCGAAGTGATCGACCGTGCCGCGACCCTGCCGGCCAAGGACGCCGAAGCCGTGCGCATCATCCAGCACGGTGAAGCAGCCGTGCTCCTCCGCGATCTCCGTGATTTCCGGCAGCCGCGCGATGTGACCTTCCATCGAATAGACGCCCTCGATCACCAGCATCTTCGGCGCGTCCGGATTCGTGGCGGCGAGCACCTCGCGCAGATCGTCGGGGTTGTTGTGCGAAAACCGCTCGACGGTCGCCATCGACAGCCGGATGCCGTCCCACAGGCACGAATGGATATTCTTGTCGGCGAGGATCACGTCGCCCTTTTGCGCAAAGGCGGCGACGCTGGAGAGACAGGACAGATACCCTGCGACGCTGATGTGGCAGGCCTCGCGGCTCAAGAACGCGGCGAGTTTTTCCTCCAGCTCAACATGATAAGCGCGCGAACCGTTGGAGATTCGCGCACCCGTGGTGCTCGTGCCCCACTTCAGCAGCGCGGCACGACCCGCCTCGATGACCTTGGGATGGAACGACAATCCCAGGTAGTCGTTGCTGGACAGCATGATCATTTCCCGGCCGTCGAGCGTAACGGTCGTGCCCTTCTGGGCTTCCATGGCATGGTACCACGGCGCGTACTTTAACCGCATCTTCGTCGCGTAGTCGTCGCGACAGCGGGCGAGGAGCGCCTTTTTGTTTTTAGCGAAGAAGAATAACGCCATGAGCAGTCAAAACGCTGAGCAGCGCGCGTGCCTATTGCAAATGCAAAGGCTGGAAGCGGTCGTGGATTGGCACTATACGGAGAATTTCTAGCCCGAACAAAGGTTCGCCCTCTCGGGCCGACTTCGTCGGGCTAGCCGCGACAAAGTCGCTCCTCCCGCAGGGAGGACCGAAATTTCGCTGAATGAAGCCATCATGAGTGTGAAGTTTCCGGACTAGCGGCGAGGCAAGGTAAGTAACCATTTTGTCAGGTCGCGTGCATAATCATTCCACGTTCTGAAACGGCGGGCCCGGGCCTCGGATGCCAGCACCGCGATCCGGCCGGGGCTGGCGAGGAGTTGCTCCAGCGCATTCGCCAGGGCCGCCGAGTCGACCGACTCCAGCATCACGCACCCGCCACCGCGCGCCGATTCACCCAGCGCGCCATGGGCCGCGCAGATGCACGGTTTGCCCTGCGCGAGGCTCTCGATCACCGGCAGGCCGAAGCCTTCGACCAGGGACGGATACACGGTGAACTCACACTCCGCGTACGCGCCGGCGAGGGCCGTATCATTTACCGGCCCATCGTAGCGCAACGGCCACCCGGCGGTCTGTAGTTCGCGGATCCGCGCCAGAGCCGCGCCGCCGGTTTCCCGTTGCGCCAGGCCGATCAGCCGCAACGTGAATTTCACGCCGCGTGACCACAGGTCTTCGCACGCGGCGAGCAGCGCCAGGTGATTTTTTCGGGCCTCGATCGAGCCGACGCAAAGCACGGTGGGTGATCCCGGCGACGTGCGAATTGCCGGGGAAATTTCACCAGTTTCCGCCGCGGGTTGGGGGTCGATCCCCAACGGAATGGCCTGCACGGGCGGCGTCCGTTTGATCCCCAGCCACCGCCAGTAGTCGAGCAGGGCGTCGCGCGAATCCTCCGACACCGCGGCAATGCCGTCGAATTCGAGGAGTTCGATCAGGTACGGCGGAAACCGCGCGACGGTTTTCGCCGGCGTGAGCTCGGGAAACCGCAAGGCGATCGCGTCGTGAAACAAGGCGACGCGCGGACCGTGCACGGCGTCGAAAACTCGCGGCAGCGCCCGCGCCACGCTCGGCGAGAAGACTTCGGGCACAATCAAGCCGCCGTTCGCGGGCAGCGGCGGTGGCGCCGAGCCCAGCACGCGACGAGCGCGACCGCGCAGGCGTGCGGCGAGCGGCCACTGGGCACCGCGTTTCGCCGCGGTCGAGTTGGCGGCGAGGTTCGCGTCTTCCCACGGTTCCAGTTCACGCCAGGCCCGCCAGTGGGGATCGTGGGTCACGGCGAGTGCCGAGGCGCCGAGCGCGCGGTGCAACGATCGCGTCACGCGCTGAATCCCGGTGCGGGCCCGCGTGTGGCTCGTGTGCGTGAGATCGATCAGCAGTGGCGCGGACATGACGGCGTGCTGTTCATGGACCGGTCCACTGCCAGATGCCGACATCGTTTTCGATCTCGTGCAATTCCGTCCATTTCCCCGGCAGGTGTTCGGTCCAGGCGCGCGGCTCCTCGAACTTGAACACCACGGCGTAGACCGGCCGCCCGGCGGCGCGCACGCCGGCGATCACTTTTTCCATTTCGTCGCGGGGCAGCTGGTCCCAGCGCAGCAACGCGAACGGCGTGTAGTAATACTGCGCACCGCTCAACTGGCAGGAGGCCACGATGGCGGTCGCGGGCAGGTGCTCGTTCAACCACTGGCACACGCGATAATAGCGGCGCTCGCCGTCGCGCACGGACCAGTTGATCAGCTCGGCGGCGAGCACGCGCTGCGTCACCAGGGAGCCAAGCACGAGGGCGATGACAATGGCCCGGGCGCGTCGACTGCGCTCGGCGGCGCGCTGCAACACGAGCAAGCCGGCGAGGATGACGGCGGGAAAAGCGGGGAGGAGGAACCGGACATACCACCACGTTTCGCTGGCGAACCAGTAGCTGGCATAGAACGCGGCGAACGTGGCGAACCACGCGATCAGCAGCGCGCGCACACGACCGCCGACGCCGGCCGCGAATTTCCTCGGGGCCAGCAGCGCGAGACCGGCGACGGCAAGCGCCACCCCGCTCAACAACGGCACCCACAGCGTGAAATGCGCGATGTTGTGCGGAATGTTTTCCCAGGCGAATGCATCGCCGACAAAGCCGTAGCCCGTGGTGAACGCCTCGCCATAGCTGCGCGCGTTGTACGCCAGCAGCGCGGCCGCGAATGGAATTCCGCCGGCGATGCCGCCGGCCCAGGCGCGCCAGTCGGCCCGCAGTGCGAGCAACAGGGGCACGCCGAGGATCAGGTTCGCGGGCCGCACGAGCACGGCAACGCCCAGCGCCGCCCCGGCCGCGACGCTCCACGTCCAGCGTTCCTGGCTGCGCCACGCGCACAGCACCGCCGCGAGTGACCACGTCGTGGCCAGCGGGTCGCTCATTGGCTGCAGCGAAAACAGCGTCCAGAGCGGCGAAAGCCACAGCGCGGCGACGCCCGCCAAAGCCCAGCCCGCGCGCAATCCGAGCCGGCGGCCAAGCGCATACAGCAGCGCACCCGCAGCCAGCACGTTCAACGCGTTGACGACGCGCGCGGTTTTTTCCCAGCCGACGATCGGCGCCAGGGCCGCGAGATGCAGCGGCAGCCCAATCGGGTAGGTGGGCGCCATCCGCGAATCGCCTTCGACCATCGTGAAGCCCAGCGGCATGTGGCTGTAGAATCGCCACGGCGGCGGGTACCCCGGCACCTCGCGCGGATCCACGGTGAACCGACCGGCCGCGAGCAGTCGCGCGCTGTTCAGATAGCCCGAGGAGTCGGACCCCGCCGCGAACGGCGATGCGTGCTTGTAGATCAGCCAGGCGTACGTCGCGGCCAGAGCCGCGACGAGGACCAAGGACCAAGGACCAGGGACCAAGGACCTCTGAGAAGACGCGGACTTCGCGCCGAACGCCCGAAACACGAACGCCGCCCAAGGTCCTCTCTGAAGCTCCCGCTCCCTGGTCGATGGTCCATGGTCCGTGGTCCGTGGTCCGCGGTCCCCGGTCTCTGGTCCTTGGTCTCTGGTCTTTGGTCTCGGCTCAGCCATTATCCATTCTTGCGTCGTCGCCTTCGACGCAGTGGCTTGTGCGTTTTCGTGGCCGAGACCAAACCCTTTTTTCACCGTATCTCCCGCGGGGCGCTCTGGCTGGCGTATGGACTCACGGTGGCATGGTTTCTCGGCGTGTGCGCGCAGTTTTATCTGCCGGGCAAGGGATTCACCTATCTGATCATGTTCGGCGATCGCGACGCGGCGCACTTCGTGCCCGAGCTGCGTGCGTTGAATCACTACGAAATCCCGAATTCCATCGGGTACGATGCGGCGTATTACGCGCAGATCGCGATGCACCCACGACTCGGCGATCCGTCGCTGCGCGAAGCCATCGACAGCCTGCCGTACCGCGCCCGCCGGATTCTGTTCAGCTGGACGGCCTCCCTGTTGGCATTCGGCGATCCCGCGCGGGCGTTGCACATCTACGCGGTGCAAAACATCGTGTGCTGGCTGCTGCTCGCGGCGCTTTTGCTGCGTTGGTTTCCGGCGAACAGTTGGGAGAATTTCTTTCGTTGGGCCGGGGTGCTCCTGTCGTTCGGGCTGTGCTTCAGCGTCCGCGGCGCCCTGGTCGACGGCCCCAGCCTGCTGCTGATCGCGTGCGGCGTGGCGCTCGCCGAAGCCGGGCGGCCGTGGTGGTCGGCGGTCGTCCTCGGAATTTCCGGGCTGGGCAAGGAAACGAACGTGCTGGCGGGCGCCGCGCTGGCCCCGACCGATTCGACGCGGCCGACGTGGTGGCGGGCGCTGGCGCGCATGGCGGTGGTGGTGCTGCCGCTCGTCGCGTGGCTGATCACGTTGCAGGGCTGGCTGGGGAACGCCTTCGATCAGGGATACCGCAACTTCGCCCCGCCGTTCGTCGCCTATTTCGGCAAGTGGCGCGAAATCCTCGCGGGCTTCGGCGCCGGCCACGATGCCTGGGCGGAACGCGGCAGCCTGCTGCTCGTGATCGCGTTGTCCACCCAGCTCGTGTTCTTCGCCGTCCGTCCCCGCTGGCAGGATACGTGGTGGCGCGTCGGCGCCGCCTACGCCGTGCTGATGGCGGTGATCGGCGAGGCGGTTTGGGAAGGATATCCCGGCGCGGCCTCGCGCGTGCTGCTCCCGCTCGCCCTGGCCTTCAACATCGTCGTGCCGCGCGGCCGGCGCTGGTGGCCCGTGCTGCTCCTCGGCAATCTCACCGTGCTGCTCACACCGGGCGCGCTCCAGCCGCCCGAAAAGGCGAGCTACGAAGTGCAGGGCCCGCGCACCCTGCGCATCGCCGACGCGACCGGCCACGCCGTCGGCATCGACTTCGACGATCGGTGGTACGGCGGCGAGCGATCGCGACTGGAGTACTGGCGCTGGAGCCGCGGGTCGGCGACGCTGACGCTGCACAACCCCCATCCGTTTCCCGTGGTCGCGAACGTATCGTTCACGGTGCGGGTGCAAGGCAACCGATCGCTGGCCGTGCGGGCGGGCGAGACCGAGGTTTGGCGCGGCCAATTCACGCCGCGCGAGCGCAAGGACGTCCGGTTGTCGGCCGTTCGACTCGCGCCCGGTGACACGCGGTGGCGGTTCGAAACCAACGAGCCGCCGGTGCATCCGGAGAACGACGACCCGCGCGAATTGGCCTTCAGCGTTCGCAATCTGCGGATCGAGTTGCTCGACCAGGCGACCGGGCGATGAGCGGCGACGGCGTAGCACGCTCAACCTGAGCGTGCTGGAAATTGGGAACGATGCCCGGGCCCGGCTTCGGCGCGGTCAGGTTGACCGCGCTACGTCGAATGCGTGCGGCCCCTACGGCTTCCGCACGAGATAGCCGTAGCTCTCGAAATCCGCGCCGGCCGCGTCGTAACGATACACATTCAACACGTCGCCCCCCTCGCGCTGCAGGATCGCCAGCACTTCCTCGCGCGGCAGCGTGTGCATTTCCATGACCGGCGTCAGCGCGGCGGTGCGGTTCACCAGGTGGCGCACGCGGCGAAACGCGCGCCGCACGACGCGGTAGCCGCGCTTGGCCAGCGTCGGCGGCCAGAGCGAAAAATGGGAATTCTTCTTGCGGCCGGCGTCGACCGTCGGGGCGCGCGCCGGTACTTGAAAAAGCGTGACGCCGCCCGGCGCGAGCACGCGGATGAATTCGGCAATGTAGCCGCGCGAGTACTCCGGCGCGACGTGCTGCAGCGTGATCACGCTGTAGACGAAGTCGAACGTGCCGTCCGCGAAGCAGCTGAGATCCGGCCGCGTGTTGTGCACGTACGTCACCTTGTCGCCGTACCGGTTGTGCCGCCGCGCGAGCTCGATCATCGCCTCCGAGATGTCGACGCCCGTGACGCGATCGAAGTGCGCCGCGAGTCCCTGCGTCAGCCGGCCCAGCCCGCAACCGAAGTCCAGCGCCTGGCCGGTCCGCAGTGCGGGGTAACGCGAGCGGACGCCGATGATTTCGGCGTCGACCGTCTCGCGGCCCGTGGCGAAGAACTCCTCGACCGACCACCGGTTGCCCGCCTTGTCCGGCAAGGTGAGCACCGACCACATCGGATCCGTGCGGGCGAATTTTTCCCAGTGCCGGCGGGTTTGCCAGAGCTTCATGCGTTGCGGTGGTGGTACGTGGTCGGTGAGGGCAGTGGGCCGAAACCGCGCGCGAGCGGAACCAAATCTGCGGCGCTCGGCAAGGAAAGCCGCGAGTTGGGACTTGTGCGGCGTGCGGCAGCCCCCCATTTCGGCCGTGCCATGTTGTTACTGTGCAAACCGGCGGGGCTGGCGGCGCGATGAACGCCACGCTCAGCCGTCCAGCCGACGCCGAGCTGGAGCACTCGAACGCCAGCCGGCCAGCGGTGCGCTGGACGATGGCGGCGCTGGTCCTCGTGGTGCTCGGCATCGCGGTCCGGCAACTGGCGGTGTTCGACCACGATGTGCCGCCGCGCGTCCAGCTCGCGCGGGATGCCGAGGCGATCCTTCCGATCGTTTCCGGCAACTGCACGGTGCCGCAAGCCGTGGGGCGGTACCACGATGCTGGCGAGCGGCTGTGGAAATCTGGCTCGGTCGCCCTGAACGGGCAGCTCGACCATCGCCTTTCCAGCCTTGGCACGATCGCCTGGCAGTCGCTCGCGCTGGCCGCGCTGCTCGGGGCGCTCGCCCAGGTGGTCCGTCTTCGTTGGGGCCTTGTCATCGGAGCGAGTGTCGGCCTCGTTGCCCTCGCCCCCGCATTGGGGAATGTGCCGCCGCCGATGGGTTCGGCGGGCGCGAGCGGCGCGATCTTCTTCTCGCTCCTGCACGTGATCCTGCTCGCGCGGGCGCGGTCGAATTCCGCTTGGTGGTGGCTCGGCGTTTTCATCGGAGTGCTCAATGTCCTCTGGGCAACCGCCGGCATCGCGGCGTCGATCGCGCTGGCGATGTGGAGCGCCTTTGGTCGGCGGCGCACCGTGTTCGCCGCCAGCGCCGCGGTCGCGGTGCTCGGGGTCGGCTTGGCCGTCATGCGCGGCGCGGTCGTGGACGCAATGGCGTTCCGCGCCATCGTCATGTGGCCGTTCACGGGCCTCGGCTGGGCGATTTTGGGCTGGGCGCCGGCTTTGCTCTGGCTGGCGCGATGGACGCGCGGCGGCCGCGCGGCTGATCGCAACGTCCTGGCCTTGCTCGCGGGTTGGGCGATGTTGCTGCCGGCGGCGCTCGCATTGACCGGCGTGCGCGTCGAGGCGGCGGGTGAGTTTCTGCTCGTCATCCTGGCCTGCCACGCCGCCGCGTTGATTTCGTTGCGGCCGGGGACGGCCACCGGTTGGCCACGCTACCTGCTGCTTGCGGGCGGCTGGATCGTGCTGGTGGCCGACGCCGTCATTCACCGCCCGCCACCGCTGCATGACGAGACTGCGGCCAACGCGATGCTCGGCCGCGCCGAAATGTGTGCCGTATTGCCGATGGCACTTCGCGCGCCGTTGCCCGTGCAGCCAGCGGCGCCGGCGGCGCGCGGCGGCTTCGTCCAAGGTGGCGCGCCACAGCTGCCGGCCCAAGGGGATTTGCCGGTGATCGGCTCGTGGACACCCGCGGGGGGCGCAGCCGTCGGCGAGTTTGTCAGCACACCGCTGCGTTCAACTTTCCCATACGTGCAACTCCGCGTGGCCGGCGCACTGCAGCCGCCGGCCACCTCGATCGTCCTGCGCGGCTCCGACGGCGTGGAGGTCGCACCGCTGGAATCCGGCTTCACGGCGACCGATCGATGGAAGCGCGTGAACTTCCGCACGCCGACGAGCCCGTTCCAGATCGTCGCCCGCGATACGAGTGCCACCGCGTGGCTGGCGTTTACCGCGCCAATCGAGGTCGGCCGCGGCACCCGCGTTGCGGGGAAGCTTCCGTCGACGTGGCCGCTGATGCTCGCCGCCGGACTGCTGTGCGGCGCGGCCGCTCTCACGATGGTCAGGCGCCACGCGCCGGTTGCGGCGACTGCGCACGGCGTCGAGCTCGCCGCCCTCTGGCGGGTGGCGCCGTGGCTGGGACTGTTCGCGTATGGATTGTTTTTTTCCCATCACGTCGATCCCACCGCCGGACCGAATGACTCGGGCGGCTACCTGAACAGCGCGAAGCTGCTGGTCGGGGGCAGCGTCGCCGCGGCTCCGCGCATGCCCGCGGGCGTCGAACTCGATCGCGACCCGACGCTCTACACGCCGATCACGTTTCATGTGAAAGGCGACCGGCTGGTGCCGGAATACCCGGTCGGTTTTCCGCTCGAGGTGTGGGCGATGGCGCATCTCATGCCCTTCGATCGCGCGGTGTATTTCTCGATCCTGCTGCAACTCGTGCTGGGGGTTATCTTCACCGAGCGACTGGGTCGGGCATTTGGACTCGAGCGAGGGTGGGCTTGGTTTGGCGCCGCGGTAATCGGACTCAGCCCGGTGTATCTTTTTCAGGCGCTGCAGCCGCAAAGCGACGGTCCCGCGACGGTGTGGGTCACGGCGGCGGTGTACTGGGCCTGGACCAGCCGCGAGCAGCCTGCGCGCGCGCTCCTGGCTGGGCTGGCCACCGCGCTGGCCGTGCTGCTCCGACCGTCGAATGCGCTGTGCGTCCTGCCCGTCCTGGCCTGCGTGGTGGGACCGCGATGGCCTCGTCGGCTGCTGTACCTCGGGCTCGCCGGTCTGCCCGGCGCGCTCTGGCTGATGTGGTATCAGCATACGCTGTACGGCAGCTGGCACACGACGGGGTACGGCAACGTGAGCACGAGCTTCGGGCTGCGGTTCATCGCGCCGACCCTGCGGTCATATGCGACGTGGCTGCCGGAGATGTTCACGCCGCTCGTCGTGCTCGCCTGCGGGGCGCCGTTCCTGCGCTCGGTGAGCCGGCACGCGCGGCTGGTGCTGGTGCTGTGGACGGCGCTGTTGATCGCTTTCTACGCGGTGTATTGGTGCACCTGGGACAACTGGTACAACATGCGCTTCGTGCTGCCGGCGGCGCCGGCGATGGTGGTCATGGCCCTGCTCGTTGCCCGCGAACTGCTGGCGTGGTTGGCGTTTCGCTTCCCCCGCTTTCGCCGGCTCACGCTGCAACCGGTGGCCGCCGTACTCGCGGCGGCTGCGCTGCTCGGATTTCTCGCCGCGCGTAGCGCCGCCCGCGACGTCCTGTACTGGCTGCACAACAACCACGAACACGAATACGCCGCCAAGTGGGTCGGCGAGCACCTGCCAGCAAACGCGGTCGTGTTCGCGAAACACGCCACCGGCTCGCTGATGCATTACACGGATTTGCCCTTCATCCGGTCCGACCACGACAAGGCGCGCGAGTCGACGGTGCTGTACAACCAACTCGAGCGCGCGGGCCGTCCGATCTACGCGTTGAACTATCACTGGGAGACCGCCGGCTACACCTGGCAGGGCGGCCGCGGCAGCGGTTACCCGGATTTGCCCGGCAAGTGGGATCGCGTCGCGCTGATGTGGGACAACGATGTGATGGTCTGGAAGCGCCAACCCTCTCCCGCGCCGCCTGCCAGCGGCAAGTGATGCCTGGGCGCAAGGGAGGGAATTCAATCAGCCGCGGAACACGCGGATTACGCCGGGATGGTGCGGAGTCGGACCGCTGGTACGGATGTAGGCGGGGTGGGGGCACCCCGCCCACAACAGGACTGCGATTCGCGACGGCTACAGTTTCGATGCAACCCCTCCAAGCGGGATTAATGCAGTAGCCCTCGAATGGACGCGAAAAAACGCGAATGAGATGAAGTCGCTCCTCTGGAAATCGCGTCAATTCGCGCGTGGCGTGGCCGTGACGCGAGCCGTGGCGCGGTCAACCTGACCGCGCAGGGCAGGCAATACTTCTCGTCGTTGAGCCGCGGGCAGATTGACCGCGCGACGGGCCCGCCGGCCTCGGACGTCCCCCTCCCCCCCAACACCCA